>Ga0306867_1000245_pt1 | contig 33429 bp, 35 predicted proteins | sample AntRauTorckE6831_FD_190432 | JGI IMG/M metagenome (GOLD analysis project Ga0306867, IMG submission 190432) | Saline lake microbial communities from Rauer Islands, Antarctica - Metagenome Torckler E6 #831 (v2) (version 2) | ecosystem: Environmental > Aquatic > Non-marine Saline and Alkaline >...
AGGTCGGAAGAGCGGACCTTCCGGACATTCGCAGCAGGCGTGCGATAGCGATTGCCACAATATTTCGGCCAAGCTCTCAGTGGCCCGCGGCGGCCCGTGGTACGGACCGGATGGATGGTAAGCATCCGGCGAGGGACGCGGTCACGCTGCGTTGACAGCTTCCTGCCGAAGCTTCCAGTTCCATGGGAGCAATTCGGGCAAGCGTGACATGCGGACGGGGTGCGTGGTTCTGGCCAATTTCTTGAAGCGACGATGTCGTGTTATCATGTCTCTCGATGATTGACGGGGATTTTCCCTGCCAGAAAGTGATGATCGCTGAAGGAGACAATCTCTTGAGAACAGCACTGACACTCGCTGCCATCCTGATGGGTAGCGCAGCGCAAGCCGACACGATCACCGTCGCTGGCGGCTGCTTCTGGTGTACCGAGGCCGATTTCGAAAAGGTCGAGGGCGTCTCTGAAGCTGTTTCAGGCTTTGCCGGCGGCACCGTGGAGGACCCGACCTACGAACAGGTGGTCAGCGGTGGCACGGGCCATATCGAGGCGGTCCGGATAGAATTCGATCCGGATATCGTGGAGCGCCGAGATCTCTACGATCTCTTCTTTCGCTCGATCGACCCTTTTGACGATGGCGGCCAGTTCTGTGATCGCGGGTACAGCTACACCACGGCCATATGGGTGGATGATGAAGAGGACCGCGCAGCCGCCGAGGCCGCGAAGTCTGCTGCCGAAGAGGAGCTTGGTCGTGAAATCGTGACGGCGATCCTCGACGATGCGGAATTCTATGCCGCCGATGCCTATCACCAGGATTACTACAAATCCCAGGACCGTCTGGCCTTCTCGAGTGTCGGTATCGCGGTCACGAAGGAGACGGCATACAAGCGGTATCGGGATCGCTGCGGGCGTGATGACCGAATTCGGGAGATCTGGGGCGAAGACGCGCCCTTTCTGCCGAGTTCCTGAAAGTGTCATCTTGAAAGGCAAAGCGCGCCGCATTCATGCGGCGCGCCTTGATCAGATGAATTTTTGACCTCTCTCCTAATGGGTGTGCCGGCGGCCCACTGCTTGGATCGGGAGTGGGAAATTCGTGTGAAATGACGATGGTCATGTGTGAAGTATGATGCGGAGATCAGTCCGTCTTCCGCTTCAAGGAAGCCGGGTTCCGCGCTCCGGGATGGATGTAGTCTTTCCCTGCGGGAGCCTGGCCGGCACCGTCAGGCCGCCGGGAAGAAGAGCCGGAGAGCGGTGCTCCCGAGGAGCGCGGTGTAGCCGATCGCGAGACAGATCTCGTCGATCCGTCGCCAGTCCTCGACATGGGTCTTGCGCCGGTCGATCAGGATGGATCGGGCAGAGCTGCGGAACTCGCTGTCGCTCGCCGCGGTGCGATCGGCGTCGCGCAGATCCTGGAGGCGCTTGCGGCGGCTGTTGAGCGACCAGACCGGAACGGAGAGGGTCGCGATCCCGATGAAGGACGCGAAGTTGAGCCACCAATGGATGTCGAACATCAGGCGACGGCTGCCTCGGGCAGATCGATCGCCTCGGCGGAGATGAGCAGCGCCATCTGCCCGTCGCAGGCCTCGACGTAGCGCTCGATGGTCTCGAGTTTCGGGATCTGGCCGGTGAGGGACTCGAGCCGGGCCACGGCCGACTGGGTCAATCCGGAGGCTTCGGCGACATCTGTCTGGGTCATGCCGCGGGCATCACGCAGGGCGCGCAGCTTCATCGCGATGGCCCGTTTGCGCGGGAATGCCTTTTCGCGCTCCGCGATTTCTGGTCGGGCTTCGAGCATCTGTTCGCGGAAGGATTTGGTCTTTGTCATCACGCTGGCTCCCAGCTTGGATTTATGAGCCCGAGCTGGCGCGATGCCAGCTGAAGCCCCGTGTTGCAGGCATGCGCCCCGGCGGGCACGCTGCCATGAGCCACGCGGGGACGCCCCTTGCGGTTCTCATCGATGGTGACCACGAGTCGGCGCCTGGGGCAGTCGAAGATCGACACGGCGTAGAGCTCGTAGCGATCGGCGATGCGTCCGCAGCGCTCTTGGATGCTCGGTTCGGCCTCGGCGAGTTGATCGAGCATGCTGTATATGCCGTGGGCGCAGTCGATAGGCAGCGTCCGCAGCTCGTTCAGCAAGTCGTCCTCAAATCCCGGGACCGGGCCGGCGTCGAAGGTTGCCATCGGTGTCTTTACCTCCATAACATAGCGCGCGTGGTATAATTTGCAAGTCCCGGGTTCGGCCGACGATGCGCGGGAGTTCAGGATCATCTCCCGCGCGCCAAAAGGCAAGCACGGGTTCGCGTTATGTTCTCACGCTGGTAGAGGAGCGAGGTGTGGCCCGACGATGCCGAGCAACCTCCAGACATTGAGGCGTCCCGTCAACGGGAAGATCTCAGTCCGACCGTTTCCGGGGTAGATTCCGGCTGGGTGCAGAATAGTACGTTTAGATCGCTCCAGACCGTGTAAGCTTATGATTTTATATGACGTACGTTGCTTTGTGTTGCAGATACGTACCTCAAACGCAGGTTTGTGAAAGATCCGGATGGGATCTCTGTGACGCGGGTGCTCTAGCCATGCTGCCGGTTCAGACAGGCGGAGGCCGTCAGCGGTATCCCCGCTTGCGCTTGGCCGTCACCAAGTCAGCCAGGGCATCCACCGCCCTGCCCTCGTCCGGATGATGATCGATGCGGACCTGGCCCGACCTCCCAAAGCGCCCCCATTCCCGGATCAGAGACGCGCCTCCGAACAAGTCCCGTTGGACCACCATCCGGTAGAAGCGTCGCATGTTTTGAGACGCGTCTTCGCGCCGTAACCGGATCTGGTCGGGGAAAATTTCGAACTGCATCGAGCCACCATATCTTGTGCTTCAAGGCCGCTGAATAACAGCTTGGAGGAAGATAAGCTGGAACTTGCATGGATCGCAAGCCTCCAGGAGCGCAAATCGCCGAGCATTTCACAGCGCAACTTATGAACCGCGATAATTCATGATCCTGCACTTTCCGGCTTTGGCGGTTGGTTTTCCGGGCCGTTGGCTTCTCGCGCACATCCGATATCGGCGTCCGGTCAGAAGTCCGGCCGATGTCCAGGGTTTGGGTCATATGGATTGATGTTTCGGGGTGATCGGGGCGCTTGCGTCAGGGTGTTTTCGGTGGGGCGAGCGCATCGAAGAGTAGGCGCAGCAGCCCCTGCTGCGGGCAGGATGCCGGCAGTGTGACGATGATCCGGGTCTTTTTCTCGACTATGGTGGCTGCGAGCTTGACGAGATGCAGCCGCAGCGTGTCGAACTGGGCGCGGCGCCACGGGGATTTCTTCGGACAGGCGGCGCGCAATGTCCACCAGAGCCAATAGGCACACCCGTGCAGCATCAGCCGCATCTGGTTGGCGGTCGCTTTCGAGCACGAGGTCCGGTCCGAGGCGAGGTGGGCCTTCCAGGCCTTGATGTGGTTCTCGGCCTGACCGCGGGCGGAGTAGAGCTTCTGATAAAGGTGCTTGCCACGCCCGCCCTCGAGATTGGTGACGATGTAGCGCGTGTCGCGCCCGCGGGCGCCGACCTCGACACGGGCGATGACGCGGCGAGGTTTAGACCAGGACCGGGCGGCATAGGAGAATGTCTTGAAGCGGCGCAGCTTCTGGCCGGGCTTGCGGGCATAGCGCGCGGCCGTCGAGGCATCGAGGGGCAGGATGTGCTCCGCCAGACGGCTGTTTTTGGGCAGACCGAAGACATAGTGCAGTCCAAGATCATCACACAGGTCCAGGACCTCGGGCGTTGCGTAGTGGCCGTCGGCGCGTAGCAGGATTTCGGTCTTGGGCCAATACCTGCGGATCTGGCGGATCAACCGGCGAATGTGGGCCGCGCTCTCGCTCCCCTTGGGCCGGCACGCCGGGCGCAGAAGGGCCCCGACGAGCCGCCCCTCGCCATCGAATACAACAATGGGCTGAAAGCCATACTCGTCGTAATAGGCATTGAACAGGCGCAGTTGTTGATGGCCATGCACCGTGTCGAACGTATCATCGATATCAAGCACGATCCGCCCGGGCGCGCGTGCAAACGACTGGCAGTAAAAACGCACCATATCATGCCCCATCCGGATCAGCGCGCGCGTATCGGCCAGGTTCTCCATCCGCGAGATCGTGGGCTGGGAACACAGGGCCACGCCGGTCTCGGGGCCGCGCTCCAGAGCGAGCTTGAAGCTTGGGTCATGGCGCAGGCTGACCGCATCGTTGCCGTCTTCATAGCCAGCGGCAATCATCATGATCCGGAACCGGATGATGTCGCCCAGGACATGCTGAACCTTCGCCGGATCGCGTGGATCGCTCAGGCAATCGGCGAGCCGCTGCGCCAGACCTGCTTTGCGTTCGATCTCGCGCAGCAGGGTCAGCCCGGCATCCGAACTCATGTCTGCACCGTCAAATCCGAGCAGGATCGGCTTGCCAACGAGGGGTGACAGGCGGGGTGTGGAGCGCGTAGCTTGGGTCATGGCGGAGGTCGGGCTCCTGAAAACCGCGTGTTTGGCGTCAGCAACCAAAACATACGATGTTTCAGATGGTTACGCTACCTCCGCCGCCTTCTCATGAATTATCCGGGTGAACTTGACCCGATTGGACGCGGCGCTTTCTGACAGCTTTAAATACTGTAACCGCCGCACTTTGCCGCCTTTCGTAATGTCCGGTAAGGTTGCCTTATCGGACACTGTAGGATACGCTGCAACGCAATCTCAAAATCAGTGAATTGTCGGGGAAACAATGCCGGGAAAGGACGAGAAATCGCGCTCCGCGCTCTGTGACATAGCTGACGATGCTCAGATCGACGAGAGAAGGCAAGCGAGAACCGGTGCCATCGCCCTGCCCGCGCATGTCGCGGGGTCCGGAACACTGGATCGGCTGGTCACGACAGCCCGCGACTATGCCCGCGCCGCCGCGTCCGAGAACACACTGAACGCCTACGGCAGGGACTGGGCGCATTTCGCGCGTTGGTGCCGGATGCGCGGCGCCGATCCCCTGCCCCCATCGACCGAACTGGTCGGCCTCTATATCGCCGATCTGGCCACGCCGCAGGGCAAGGCCCCTGCCCTCTCGGTCGCATCGATCGAGCGCCGCCTGTCAGGGCTTGGCTGGGGCTATGCACAGCGCGGTCAGCCGCTCGACCGCAAGGACCGCCATATCGCCACCGTGCTGGCGGGGATCCGCCGCAAGCACGCGCGCCCGCCCCTGCAGAAAGAGGCCATCATGGCCGACGACATCCGCGCCATGGTGGCCACCCTGCCCCACGATCTGCGCGGGTTGCGCGACAGGTCGATCCTGTTGATCGGGTTTGCCGGAGGTCTCAGGCGGTCGGAGATCGTCAGCCTCGACCATGGCAAGGATGACACGCCGGACTCGGGCGGCTGGGTCGAGATCATGGACCAGGGCGCGCTGATCACCCTGCGTGGCAAGACCGGCTGGCGGGAAGTGGAAATCGGGCGCGGTTCAAACGAGCAGACCTGCCCCGTCCATGCCTTGCAGCAATGGCTGCATTTCGGGCGCATCAGTATCGGTCCTGTCTTTACCGGCGTGACACGCGATGGCAAGCGCGCGCGGCAAACGCGATTGAACGACAAGCACGTTGCGCGATTGATCAAGCGCTGCGTGCTGGACGCCGCCCTGCGCCCGGACCTGCCCGATGCCGAGCGTATGAAACTCTATTCCGGTCATTCCCTACGCGCCGGTCTTGCCAGCAGCGCCGAGATCGATGAACGCCATGTCCAGAAACACCTTGGCCATGCCAGCGCCGAAATGACCCGGCGCTATCAGCGCAGGCGTGACAGGTTCCGCGTCAACCTGACCAAGGCGGCGGGGTTGTGACGCCGATCGGAAACCTTTGTTTTTTAACGCCATCAACGCCGCAACATAACGGGGCAGATCACTGCGACTGTGCAGGATGTCGACAATGACGACCTCATCGGGCTGATCCAAAAAAACCAAATAATGCTCCCCTGCCCTAACAAAGCGCAGATCATCGGCATCATCTACGAGGACTCCGCAACTCCGGCTATATGCCTCGCCGTTCAATATCGCTGCACAGCGGTTCAGCAATTCCTCTTGATAGATCTCGGCCTGACGCAGCCCGAAACTATCAATCGTCCATCTGGCGATGTCGGTAAGACTGTCCTCTGCCCTGCGCGTCAGCCGGAAGGATCGGCTCATGAAAGAGCGCGCGCATTCGCAAAGGCCCGACGGATTGCATCTTCCCCACTACCATCCGCAAGATCGCCGGCCTTGGCCTGTGCCAAGCCTTCAAGAAGACCCTTCCGGACCCCGGCAAGCTGTGCTTCTTCCTGCTCGAGCAACCTCAAGCCAGCGCGCATCGCTTCGCTCACGTTCTGGTAGCGCCCTGACGCTACCAGTGCTTGAACCAGATGGTCTTGGGTTTCCGTGAGAACAACGTTGCGTGTGCCCATGGTGTAAATCTCCTGTATTGGCAATATATGCCAATGGCAATTTTGGGTCAATTGGAGAGTACCAGAAAACGTGGCTGCCCCACATTTTCCGGATGTCAAAAGCGCTAATATTAAGGGCAAATGACGCGTGCGATCGGTGGCTGTGGAACGGTTGCGGAGTCAATGCCCCACACTTTGCGATACTCTCCGGGAAAGCGGGAAGGTCAGCTTCACTGACGCTTTCAGCCGCTCCGGCATCGACATCCGTCCCCTGCCCTTCTGCACTGTCCTGTCCATCCATAGCCAGCAGATCGCCGCGACGCAGGACGTCGGGAAACAAGCCGCTGCCCTGCAGAAGCAGCTCGACCTCACTGGCCATCTCACCTTTCTTCAGGTGATCAAAGAGCTGTGCAATCCCCTCCCCCTTCGCCTCGCGGACGGCCTCAAGAATGCGGGCCTTGGGCGCACGATTGAGATAGGTACCAGCGCAGCTGCGACAGATTACGCGTGAACCTGATCAAGGCCGCCGGATTGTGAGACACGATCAGCCTTCCAGCAAATAGGCGGTCAGGTTCTGGCGGGCATGTAGGATACGAATGATTTCAATCCCCTGCTCTTCCTTGCGGTAGATCACCAAATGCGCATCATTCGGATGTATGCGCACTGGCGGAGAAAACTCAGTGCGCTCGCGTGCCATTTCCGGAAACGCGGCAAGAAGGTCGAATAGCGCGAACAGACCATCCGTATAATGATCCGCTTGATCCATGCCCCAACTCGACACGCCATCGGTCCAGATCTTGGCAAGATCGGCGCGCGCAGCGGGACGAAGCGCAAAGGTGCCGCTACTTGGCATCAAGGCTGTGCATTCGTGCCTTGAATGTTTCTCCGTCCAAAGGCGCTGCAGGGCCACTGGCTAGCCCTTCGTCAATCGCGGACTGCACCTCGACGATCGCCTCATGACGCGCTCGATCCCGACGGATCAAGTCCCGAACATAGTCGCTCGAGTTTGCATAGCGCCCTGATTTTGACTGATACTCCACCCAGGATTTCATCGGGTCTGGTAGTGAAATATTCATGGTTCCCATTTCGATCTCCTTTTTGAAGTCACGGTATGACAAACCTTGCCAAGGTACAAGTTTCCCTCTTGGGAAACTGCTTCATTCGTTCATCGGGTCCAGCACGAAGCCAATGATGGCCTCGACACCGCAATTTTTGTGATCTTGGTTCCAAGGCAGTGTCATTCAACGCATCCTATCGCGACAGAAATGTATTCTGCCGCGATAAGTAAGGCCTGAAATCTGCGACTTGTCCGCGTCCTGAGTGTCCGTCCGCGGGAAGCTCCTGAAACAACGCGACGGCGCAGGCTGCCTTGTCGGATGCCTAGTCACGCGTTCGCTACATAACCTCAACACAGCCAAAAGCTCCATCCTCGCGCCATTCACTGCCACCTACATCTCCTTAAGACTACTCCGAAGGAAATTCGCCTTGATGTTGATCGCAACGGAACCGTAGGAATCAATGGGACGGGAACGGCGCATACAATGTATTACGATATCTCCTTCATTTAATTGAGCTTTGTCTGGATCACGTCCAGAAATCCCGACGGATCTGTATGAAGACTCAATCGTACGTGATTGGATGAAATAGCCTCACTGGCTTTTTCCAGTATCTCGATAGGGAAATAGATTCTACGCGAATTGTAACCGCGCCCGGAAAAAATCTCTTCGCCATGTCCTTCATCGCGCATTGCGTTCACAACGGACCGTGAGCCCGGCATATTCGTCCAATTCATTTTCGGGAGGTTGCGTGCGCCAGAAAGCACTGTAGAATCAGTCTGTTGAAACAAAAAACCGCAGCAGCCACGGACGCACGCATGGGTGAAACGCTAAGACCGGTCGTCGCCGGTTTCAACCGCTCTCTTTCGATCGAGACCCGGGCCGAGCGCCTGACCGGCGATCCCGGCGCCGTGCTTCTAAGGGAGGTCCTCGATGCCACCGACATCGTCCCCTGGATGACCGCGCAGATGAAGGACGACCGCCGCGATGCCGATGTCGTCCACGACCTGCCGTCCCTTGTCCGAACACTGGTGCTGCTGACAGCGCAAGGATGGAGAGACCACGATGACGCCGACGCGCTTCGGCACGATCCCGCGATGCGGCTGGCGGTCAGTTCCTCGGCCGGTCTGACACCGTTCTCGGAGCGTGGCCTGGCATCGCAGCCGACGCTGTCGCGCTGCGCGGCGATGCTGGCGCAGCCCGACAACCTCAAGGTGCTGCGCCAAGCGGCACTGGAACTCGCCGGCCGCAACTTGCGTAGCGAGAACGGCGGCGAGCGCCGCACCCGGATCACGCTCGACGTGGACTCCCTGCCCATCGAAGTCCATGGCCACCAGCCAAAGGCGGAGTGGAACGGCCATTACAAGACGCGGATCTATTATCCGCTGGTCACGTCCATCGCCGAGACCGGCGACATGCTCGACGCGCGTCTTCGGCCCGGGAACGTGGGCAGCGCGGAGGGTGCGCTGGATGTGATCCTCGACGTGGTCGACCGCGCCGAGGCCAGTCTGTGCAAGATCACCCATGTGCGCATTGATGCGGGCTTCCCATCCGGAACTTTGCTCGCCGGCCTCGAGGCGCGCGGCATCCATCACGTTGCCCGTCTGCGTGCGAACCCCGCGCTGGATCGGCTGGCCGCGCCGCACATGAAGCGCCCGGTCGGGCGGCGACCGACGGAGCCACGGATGTGGACGCATGAGTTGGACTATCAGGCTGGCACCTGGGATGAGCCTCGCCGCGTCGTGCTGGTGGTCAAAGAACGGCCCGACGATCTGCTGCTCGACCGGTTTTTCCTCGTCACGTCGATCTCTCGCTTTCAGATGGATGGGCAAGCGCTGCTGGACCATTATCCTCAGCGCGGCAAGGCCGAGGGACACATGGGTGAATTGATGGACGTGCTGGACCCGGCGCTGTCTTCGACCAACCGCGCGAAATCCCACGTCCGCGGCAAGAAGCCGAAAAAGGCGACCCCCGCGGTCGATGCCTTCGCCTGCAACGAAGTGCGCCTGCTGATTGCCATGCTGGCCTACCAGGTGATGCACGTCGCTCGCCGCGCCATGACGCGCACGACGAAAACTCCCTGGAGCCTGCGCCGCCTGCGGGAACGCGTGCTGCGCGCCGGCGCACGCCTTGTCATCTCCGCCCGGCGCATGACCCTGATCCTTGCCGAAGCGGCTGCGCCTTTCTGGGCCGCCGTCTGGCCACAGATCCAGATGCTGCGCGGAGCCAGCCCATAGCCTCGAGCAAGTCGCCGATAACACCGACCGGATGAACGCCCAGGGGCGGCCAACAAACGTGTCCCTGCTACAGCGATCACTACCGAAATAGCTGCCAATGCAGTCGCCGGCTCAACTCATGCGAGAAGCGAGCTTGGCGCTCGCAGAACAGGCCCCCCAAGGGCAGAACAGGCCCCCCAAGGTCAGACAAAAACGGCCGCAAACGGCCTCCGACCTGCCGTCGAGCCGCCCCGATGAATAATGCGGGGTGAGAGCCCACACTCGTGAGCATAAAAACGGTGGGAAGTCTGACCACGCACACTGCGTTTTGCGGTCACACGCGCGGCTTGGGTCATGAGCGCGATCTGCAGTGTTCGCGGAAGCGCTGCGATCTGCTCAGCCATTTTTTTGTTGTTCAATTTTCAATCTCCTTAAAAGTGGCGGAAGCATCATACTTCCGAGTCGCTTCAACGACTAAATTAGAGATGGGAATCCTTGAAAGCCGTCGGAAAGAAAAGAATCGAGAACAGCAAAAAAGTAATCCACGTGGTACTCGGCATTCAAGATTTCACAATCGCAGGCAAATGGCGGTGGCGTTCGCACACCGGTAGTTGTTCTTTCAGAGCAGTGTCCTGTGCGGGTTTGCGAAGTTCTTCAGTCCTTTCATAAAGCTTTCGGCTCAAGCGAGGCTGCATCCGGTAGCTTCGGGCCTTACCGATCAGGGCGCGCACGGCGCACCCGGGGCCGGCATTGGTGATGACGCCCGGGCGCACTGTATTGCCACTGGAATGCTCAAATGGCGTCGGCCCGGACAAGCAATCAGCTAAAGTGAGTTGCCTAATCGGTGAAAATCTCTGCCTTAGGCGAATTACCTCACCGTGACGAAGAGCGCGACCCTCCTCATCGCCTGAACCACCTCTACGACGAGTTTACGCACCCAACTCGGGAACATGTCGGCGATTTGGCCAGTCGGTTTTACGACCCGAGCCTCGCTATCGTAAACCGCGTGGACATAGTTCTGAAACGTGATCCGGTACCCACGCAGCCGTCAACTTGCCTGCGTAGTTCAGCTTCGCTAGCACCACCGCATCGGGACGGTCCGTCTTCCCCGGTAGCCCGACTTTACGACGATTAGAATGGGCGCCACGACGATGCTATCGTGCCCTCGGCTCTAAAAGCTGGCAATGCAAACCGTCGTCGCATGGTCCAGCTTCACAGCAGAAACGCAGAAGATTTGTGTGGACGTCAAGCATCTCAACCAGATCACGGACACGAGCCGGGCAGCGAAAAATCGTGCGCCGATACAATTGACATTCACGACGGCGTTGATGCTGGAAGATCTGAGTGTCGCACGGGCAGAGGGGGAGCGGAGCAGCATGAAGGATGTCTACGCGCCGGAGGCGAAGTTCACAGCTGTGAACCGGAACGGAACCCGTACGGAGCGTCTATCCGACCCGGTTGGAATGCGGTGGGAACGCCGAACCAAGCGGGGCAGGGCGGTCGGAGCCCAGTCACGGTGTTCACAGCTGTGAACTGGGATGCGCGCCCAGAACGGATGCGCCAGAGGCGCCACCCGACGCCTCGGATCCACGATTGTATGGTCGCGAAGAACGCTTTTAAGCGCGCGAACGGTGCCGCGCGGGCCGAGGAGGCCAAGTCCTGAGCGCGGGCAAAGCGGAAACGGGAGGCACGAAGGGCGGAACGCCAGTCCCACCGCAAGGAGTGGCTAGCCAAACGGTACACGCGCTCGAGCCCCAAGATTCGGCCGGACGGGCAGGGTGGGTAGGTATTCCACGGCGGCCGAAGCCACGGTGATCACCTCCCCTATTCGGATCGATTTCGGGAGAGTGCAGGATCGCACTGCAAGGGCATTTTCCTTTGCCCGTGCACAGCAAGGCAGCTTCGAGCCCTTTCTGTATTATAAGGACGCAGCATTTCGCGGATGCAACAGCGGGGTGGCTAAAAGCAACATCTTGTAGCTGACGTTTGGCTTTAGACCCGTCCGAACCCGTAAGTCGGGTGTCTCGATCCGCTGCCATCTTGTCTGAAAACTTGAAAGTCACATGGAACATGTCACTCAGCCCATGCTGCTGCCATGGCTTCGGTCACCGCGCAATGCGCGTCCACGGTCGTGAAGATAGCTCCACACTGCAATCGCGATCGACAGAGAGATGTACAGAAGACCCAAAGCGACCACAATAGTTCCGGAGATTGGTCCGACAGCCGCCCTGTCGAAAACTTCTGCAAAAGACCGCGCAGGTTCAGGGTGCACAATTACTTTGCTCATGAAGGCAAGCGCCTGGATCAATAGAATCCAGAGATACGTGTTCCGAATCCTGCGCCCCACCGAGACCATAAGGCTAACGTGGTATTTCGGCCGCCAGTAATCCTCTGCCAGCGTTTGCTGCCAATTTTCCTCGAGGTGTAAATTGCCGTCGTGCAACATCGGTGCGTAGAAATGTGTTTCCATCCAGCGACAGCGTGCGCGCCAGACATTGAAAAAGCGATACCGGCGTGCTTCGACCATCAGAAAGAACAAAAGCAACACACCGACGAGGACAAGAGGCAATGCAGATGCTTCCGGCGCCGCAAAGGTGATCGACAAGGCGATCCCCAATGTCACCACAGCCCAGTTTGTCGTGGCGTCCAGACGCGTCCGCCAGATCGTCGAGCGGTAGACCTCAGCCCGATAAAGATGCGCCAATGCCCCGATTTCGGCGGAGTTGAGATCCTTGCGTTGCTTGCTATCCGTATCCGGGGTCATCGTTCATTCCTTGTCAGATCAGTTGACCATGACACGGCGGTGTTATGCGGTCAAAGATGGCGGCGTGGCTGTGCATCGAAAATCCGCTATGCGCCACTCTTTCCGGGTTCCTTTACGGCGGCATCGCGAATGTCGCCGGCGCGGCGAAGGGCAACGAAGTCCCGCTCAGGTCACCTTCAGGCCTTATGCTACAGTCCTGCCCCCCTCTCGGGTCCGCCCTCGGTTCAGCAGCGCCATCACCATCGGGCCGCTTGAGAACGCTCTGTTCGACGCCTTCCGCGTCAGCGCCCGGAGGTACCCGCCCGGCGAGCTGATCTCGGAAAACCGTTGCAGGATCGCCGCGACCACCACCGCCGCCTCCTCGGGCCCCATGTCCCGTACCGCCTCGCCCCAGGCGGAGGGGCTGATCCCGAGCGCGGGCCGGACCTGGTCCGCCGCGTTGAACAGGTCGTGCCAGTGCCGGATCTCGCCGCCGCCAAACTCCACGATTGACGGGCACGCCTTCAGGACGAGGTAAAGCGGGAAGGCGGGCCGTTGCGCCCGTTCAAAGGTCGAGTCGCCCCGATCCTCGTCAACGGCGGCCTGGTTCTCAAGGTTAGATATCTCGGGCATAACGCCTGCGGTTCTTGCCATTTTCTTGGCAGGTTCAGAATCAGAGGATTCTTTATTTGAATTCTGATGGTGCCGCTCATGTATGACGGCGCTGCCGCTCATTTTTTCCGAACTCTGCGGATCAAGGATTGGCCGAACCTCATCGAGCGCCGCCTGCAGCTCCCCCCTCAGCCGTTCAAGCTCCTCATCCGTGAGGCGCCTGCGGAGGTCCCGGGCGGTGAGGGCCGCCTGATCCTCGTAGCGGCCCCACACGGCCGCCTCAGGGCGCGTGTCGGCTCCGTAGGCGGCAAGGGCCGCCAGATCCCGTCTCATGAGGCTCACGGCCTCCCTGAGGCGCCTGTGGCGCTCCTGAACGGCGCGGGCCTCCCGGGCCGCCGCGATGATCTCATCATGACGGATCGCCAGCGGGGACAGGTCGAACCCGAAGGCGACGGTCTCCTCCTGCCCCCGGCGCACGTACCGCTTCCCGTTCGGGCTGTCCCGTCGCAGGATGACCCCGGCCCGCACCAAGGCGGCCAGGTGCCTCCGCAGCGTGCTGTCCGGCATCCCGTTGAGCCGCTCGGAGAGGGCCCGGTTGGACGGGTAGACCACGGGCCGCTCCGCGTTACCGCCGAGGATCCGGTCCGGGTGGAAGCTGAGGAGCGCCTGCAGGACCGAGAGGGCCCGGTCCGTGACCTCGAACGCGCCACGCGCGACGGTCAGCTCCCGCAGCGCCTCGTACTTGTCGACCCCGGTCGGCGGGAGCGGCGCCTTCGCCGCCTCGGCGGCCCTGATATGAACGCGCTCCACAGTTCGCCCGAAGGGCGTTATCGCTTGATACCCCATATTTTTAATCACGGCGGACAATAAAACGCCCCGCCCGCTCAAAGCGGGGTTGATTCGGTGCGGGGCAGGGGGTATCGTTCAGGTGCAAGTTGAACAGACGCCCTCGGGGAGCCTCGCGCTTTTCGGGGGTTTCTTTTTACGTGCTGCCCGCGTTCGTGCCTCCTTTTTGCTGCTCGTCCTCGTTGTCCCCCGCGCCGTTGTACCGGGCGTGGAGCTCCCTGATCACCTCCGGGGCCCGCTCCTCGAGCCAGGCCGCGAAGGCGTCATCCTCGGCGGTCAGGTCCAGCCGGACCCCCTTCCTCGTTCGTTTGACCGTGCCGGCCGGCGCGCCGTCGACGGTCACCCGCGCCGCACGCGGCGCGGCGGGTCCCGGGTCGGCCGGCGCGTCCGCATGGGCCCGGGCTGCCCGGAGAACCGCCTCAAGGGCCCTCAGATCCCGCGCCCCGGGGTCCTCTTGCCCCGTCGCGGACGCCGCGTCCTTTTCGGGCCCCTTCGACCTGTTACGGGCCGCCTCCGCCGTCCGGATAAGCTCCTCCCGGTCGAGGGTGCAGCCCCTGACCGCGTCGCGCAGCGCCTCCCACCGGGGCCGCCCCACGCCGTGCGCGGGCCCGATCGCCCGGATCAGCTCCGGGGTCAGCACCCTCACGACCGATAGGGACATCGAGACGGCGGACTTCGTGGTGCTCAGCGCGGCGGCGACCTCGTCCTGGCTGCCGAACCCGTCCTCGATAAGCCGGTGCGCGAACAGCGCCTTCTCCGCGTAGGACAGGTCCCGGCGCGCGGCGTTCTCGGACGCTTGGGCGGTCACGGCGGCCCGGTCATCCAGGTCCCGGATCAGCGCGCGGATCAGCAGCCGATCATCCGGGTCACGGCCCTCGTTGATCCCCCGGACCGCGTCGAGGCGGCGCCGGCCGTAGATCAGGCGGTACCGATCCGCGTCGCGGGGGTCGCGCCGGACGAGGATCGGCACGGTCTGGCCCGCCTCCTCGATGGACCTCAGGAGCTCGGGGTCCGGATCCTGACGAAGCCGGTCTTCGGGCCGGTCATCCGTGACGTGATCAGGGTCGATCCGCCACACCTTCGTCTCGTCCACCGCGCCGCGCGCGGACCGGAGCGCCCGGCTCGGCCCGCCCGGCGCCGGAGCGGGGGAGGGGGCCTGCTGCCCCGTGAGGCCGTCGAGCATGCCCTTGCGGGCCTTTCGGGGGTCCTTAGCCATCGGTCCGCCCCCACGTCGCCCGAATCAGCGCCTCGATCTCGTCGTTCACCGCGTTCAGGGACTCCAGCGCCCGCTCGTAGGTGGACCGGGTGAACGCGCCCTTCTCGATCTCGTACAGGGTCTGCTTCGTGAGCCCCGCGTCGGAGACCGCCGCCGATTTCAGCATCGGCGCGTTCAGGACCGAGTCCCCGAACAGGTTCCGCATGAACGCCAGCATCCTCGTTTGCGGCGCGTCGGTCGGCTCGTAACGGGTGCACAGGAACCGCATCCAGTCATGCGTCATGTCGGCGCCTGAATCACGGATCACTTTCAGCAAATCACTCGTCATGCGCAAAAACTGCGACATGGACATGAGATCGAGCATCTGCGGGTGGACCGTCACCAGGACGCCGGTGGCGGCGGAGAGGGCGGACATGGTCAGGAACCCGAGCTGCGGAGGGCAGTCGATCACCACCACGTCGTAATCCGCATCGACCTGCTCGAGCGCCTCCTTGACGCGGAAGAAGAACAGCCCCGCGTTCCCCTGCGCCAGCGCGCGCGGCGTGTCGTGCTCGAACTCCATGAGATCAAGGTTCCCGGGGATCAGGTCGAGGTTCGGGATGTAGGTGGGGCGGATCACGTCGCGGATCGGGTCCGGGTCGTCGTACCGGATCGCGTCATAAAGGGTGCCGCCGTCCGGCAGGTCGAACTCCGGCTGGACCCCGTGAAGGGCAGAGAAGGACGCCTGCGGGTCGAGGTCGATCGCAAGGACCCGGTACCCCCGGAGCGCCAGCCGCTGCGCGAGGTGGGCCGAGGTGGTCGTCTTCCCGGACCCACCTTTGAAGTTCATCACCCCGATGACCTGGAGGTGCTCGCCGCCGCGGCGGCCGGGCAGGTAGGTGCCGGGCACCTTAGCGCCGGCGTCAAGGACCCGGCGCAGCTCGAGGAGGTTCTCCGCGCTGTACTGACGGCGGTTTCCGGCGCTCATCTCGACCCGGGGCCCCCGCCCGTCGATATGGAGCTTCCGCAGGTAGCTGTCGTTCACGCCCAGGAGGGCGGCCGCCTCCCCGGACGTGAATCGCCGCATCGTCTTCTTCGCGTCGGGCGGGAACAGGCTCTCGCGCTGCGCGTAAAGCTGCGACGAAAGGAGCTCTGCGTGCCGGTCGATGGACACGGACAGGTCCGGGTGTTTAATCTGCTCGTTCATGCGCCCCTCTCGCGGCGGTCCGGCCTTTTCGTGGTCACGGTGCCCGCCGTCTATCCGGCTTTTTCCGTGACTATCGCGCGAGTCGCGGATTCGCGCAAGGGGTTTCTATATGTAGCGTGCGGACCGGGGGCCGGCACAAGAGGCCCGATCCTAGCCGCCCAAGCCGGGAAGTACCCGGGAGATGTTGCATTGCACGCTGGGAATCCACGCGAGCGCCATGCTCGATATGTTTTCAAGGAATGAAGTTTTTTGCTTTGACATAGACAACTCCTGTTTACGAGATTTAGCCCTGTCCGCATGTCGAGCACGAGGCGGAGTTATGGCAATTTGAACAGAAATTTCGGGGCGGTCAATTTTGCATGCCGTTTCACACCCCGTCGCCCATGTCATAAAATACCTCGCCACCGGGGCGCGGCCTTCAGGCGTGTAGACCGTCTCGCGCGCGGCTGGCGGGCGGTGCAGGCTGGGCAGAGTGTCAGGCAGCCGCGACAAGCGAAGCTCGATTGGCGCGCGCCCTTTCTCATTCGGTAGGTGGGGTGCAAATCAGACCGTTGCCGGGGCGGTCGGTTGTGCGGATACATCCGGAGAATCAAAAGGCACCGGGTGATCTCGTTGCAAAACTTTCGCCCGTCCTCATTGCCTTTCGGCAAATCGTCGCGCAGAGTTCGGCCCGGCCACCTTGGGCGGCCGGGCGTCGTGCGCCAAGCTTCAGGCGTCGCCCTTCAGGCTAGCCATGTCGATCACAAAGCGGTACTTCACGTCCGCGGCCTGAACACGTCTCCAGGCCTCGTTGACGTCCTGCATGCCGATCATCTCGACATCGCAGACGATGTCGTGCTCGGCGCAGAAATCGAGCATCTCCTGCGTCTCGGGAAGGCCGCCGATCAGCGAACCGCCGACCGTGCGGCGCCCGAAGATCAGGTTGAAGCCCTGCACCGGCTCGATCGCATCGATGGCGCCGACGATGGCCATTGCGCCATCCGTCTTCAGCAGCTGCAGATAGGGGTTGATGTCGTGACCCACGGGGATTGTATCCAGCAAGAACTCGAAGCTGCCCGCCTCGGCCGCCATCGCGTCAGCGTCGCTGGACAGAAGGACCCGGTGCGCTCCGAGGGCCTTGGCGTCTTCGCCCTTGTCCGCCGAACGGGTGATCATGGTGACTTCCGCGCCCATGGCGGCGGCGAATTTTACGCCCATGTGCCCCAGCCCGCCGAGACCGATGACACCGACCTTTTGCCCCGGCTGCACGTTCCAGTGGCGCAGTGGCGAATACGTCGTGATACCAGCGCAGAGGAGCGGCGCCACGGCCTTGGTGTCAAGGCTTTCGGGGACGCGCAGGACGAAGTGTTCATCCACAACGATGGATGCCGAGTACCCGCCATGCGTGGTGCCACCCAGATGGGGATCGGGCGACCCATAGGTCTGCGTCGCGCCGTTCTGACAGTACTGCTCGTCACCCTTCGCGCAGGAGGGGCAGGTGCGGCAACTGTCAACAAGGCACCCCACGCCGACCAGGTCGCCGACCTTGTGCGCGGTGACCTCGGCCCCGACCGAGGTGACGCGGCCCACGATCTCGTGGCCCGGCACCAGAGGATACGTGGTCATGCCCCAATCGTCGTGCCCGAAATGGATGTCGGTGTGGCAGACCCCGCAATAGGTGATGTCGATCGCGACGTCCTTGGGGCCGACATGACGGCGCGGGATCGTGAGTGGTTCGAGGTTTTGGTCCGGACCTTGGGTTCCAAAAGCCGCGGTGTCGTGACCAGGTGTATCAAAAGCCATGCGGTATCCTTATATTTTCTGCGGCGCGGCGTAATGCCGTCGTTCACGAGGAGCTATGCAGCTGCTCCCTGATTTCAAGCCAGGGACGCGGAAACGCAGGCCGTCGGCGCAACGATTCCTTCTCTTTGGGATCGATGCCAGAGTGTAGCTCTCGATTTTATGTTGATCGCGATCTTATGCACAAGATATAGTGGTTTCATGCAGATCGAGATTTTTCCTGACCAGACGCATTTGCGCCGCGAGGATCCGTCGCGAAACATGCGGCGCTTTTATCTGATGGCGGTTCAGCGCGACCTCTTCGGAGGAGCGTCGCTGATACGGGAATGGGGCCGTATCGGGAGTTGCGGGCAACTGCGTATTGACCATCATCCAGATGAGGGCAGGGCGGTGGACGCCCTGGCTGACCTGGTGACGGCCAAGCGCAAGCGGGGATACCGCTGACGACATGCGCCTGTCCCGACCGACAACATGGCCAGAGTCCCTACATCACAGCAATCCCAACTTCCCAGCACGTTCCAGCAACATCCTGACCGATGAGGGCTGCCAGCTTGTCCGTCCACGCGGGGTGCGTTCGCGCATCGCCTCGAGCCGGTCGCAGATCGCCTGCAACGTGATATCGGGATCGGCACCTCTGACGGCGGCAACGATGGCGGGCAGGCGATCGTCGGTGTCGCGGCGACGGGCGCGGCCCAGCACCGCCCCGGACAGGAAACCGTCCCGCACATAGGCCTTCACGGCTCGCAGCAATCGGCTCTGGGTCCAGCGCCGCTCCGCAGGCAGTGGCGCGTTGATGATCCGCAGCACGTCTTCCCAGGGCATGTCCGGACGCAGGCGCCGGACATGCGGCACCCAGTCCTGTGCGGTCTCGTGCAGCCGGTCCATGTAGCCGTCCTGACGTGCCAGCCGTACCTTGCGCAGTGCCGCGGGATCCTTGGTACGCAGACCTGGATTGCCACCGACACGGCCTTCGCTGCGGGCACTGGCCAAGCCTGCCTTGGTGCGCTCACGGATCAGAGCGCGCTCAAACTCGGCGGCCGCCCCCAGAACCTGGAGTGTGAACTTGCCCTGCGGGCTGGCCGTGTCGATCGGGTCCTGCAGCGAGCGAAAGAAGGCGCCCTTTGCCTCGAGCCGCTCGATCACCTCGAGCAGATGCGACAGCGACCGCGCCAGGCGGTCGATCCGCATCACGACCAGCGTGTCGCCCTTGCCGATCCGCTCCAGCACGCGGGCAAGTACCGGCCGGGCGCGATTGCCGCCGGAGGCGTGCTCTTCAAATATCTCGATGCAGCCTGCGGATTTCAGAGCCTGCGCCTGGGGCAGGGGCGTCTGATCTTCGGTCGAAACACGCGCATAGCCGATCAAGAGCATGGGAATGGCTCGTTTGCAATTTCGTGTGTCACTACTAAACGACCGTTTAGAAACGGATGCAAGTGTGGTCTCTGTGGTCCTGCTCGTCAGATTGCCCTTGGTTTCCCTGCGCTGTGAGTGATCAGGTAGTGATCGCGGAGCATCGCGCGCGTGTGCTATATATAGAGACGTAAAGCATGCGCCGAAAATCCTTGGGTAGTTTGCAAAATGCACGTATTCTGCACATATGAACAACAAAAGCCCTTTCATACTTGACGATCTTGAAGACCTCCCCGACGACCTCGGGCAAGCCGACGAGCCTTCGGAAGAGGATCTGTGGTTCCTGCCCGGTCCGATGGAGGAGGAGCCGGATTACCTGCCGCCCGGGCCGCGGGCGGAGCCGAGCGAGACGTCGATCATCGCCGACTGGACGCAGGCCGAGGCTGGTCTTGCAGCGCGCCTGGCGCGGGTGGCCGGACGGCTCGGTGCCTTGGACGATCGTCTGCGGCGTGGCCCAGAGGGTTGGCGGCACCGACTGGCGCTGATCGAGGCGGCCGAGCTGAGCTGGTTTGTCGGCGACCGGATCACGCCGGATCGGCTGGCGCTCTGGATTTCCCTGCGTCTGTCTGGTGTGCAGGAAGACGCAGCAGCGCTGGCTCGCGTCGGATGGGCCGTGCGACGGCTCATGGGTGGCCCTGGGCCAGATGCGAGTCTTGCCGATTTCCTCGGTCGCCACGACCCTGAGATCATTGATGCTGAAGAAGACCGTTTCACGGATCGCGCGGCCGCGTGGCTCAACCTGATGGACGCAGCCAACAACCTGCACCCGATCAGCCGCGCCTGCATGGGCTACCACGTTTGGAGCCTCGCCGGCCTTGGCCAGCATGGCGACATGATGGAGGCTGCCGTAACAGCGGGACGGATCGCCGCCAGCGGGGGGAAAGGCGCGGTCTTCGCGCCCCTGGCCATGAGCGGGGCAGGGGGGCTGCGTGCCGGTGGCCCCCCGGCCGAGCGTTTGAGCCGCTGGCTCAACGGGATGGACAACGCGACCCTGACTGCGATGCGCCATCTGGACGAAATCGAGGTTTGGTCGTCAGGGGCGGAAACCGTCATGGCCCCGCTGTCAGGACGCACATCACCAGCTTTGCGCGCCGCGCTGACCGAATGGCCACTGGTCTCGGCGCCGATGGCCGAGACCCTGACCGGTGCTAGCCGCGCAGCCGTTGGGCGCAATCTCGCTTGGATGGAGGCCCGAGGACTTGTACGCGAGGTGACCGGGCAGGGGCGGTTCCGAATGTGGCGATCAGCAACCTAGGTGAAAACAACGGATTCAACGACACACTAGGTCGGCATGACAGCGACCATTCGAACCGAGTGCGGCAAAGGTCCGGATCGAAAGTATGCTGGGAGCGCGCGCGGCATTCTAACGCTGTGGAGCAGCAGGAATCCGAGCTGCGGCGCAGCCGGAACAGCGGCCGTTCTCATGAGCCGCAGCGAAATTGAAAGCGGCAGCAACCCAGTCGTTGGAGTTGAGGCAATTTATTTCAGAAGATTTCCGGTAGCGTTGCGTCGCTATCCGACCGTCACCCGACCGATGTGGTCAGCTGCGTGACGCCTGAATGTTCTTGGCGATCTGGTTTTCGGATGGCTGTCCGGGGCGCGGTCTTTGCCTGCGCTGCAGGCAATGCCACGCGGACTGTCAGGCCCCGGGAGGTCGAGAGATATTCGATGCGCCCGTCTACCTGCTGGATCAGCGCGTCAATCAGGCGAATCCCAAGGCCATCCTTCCTGGTTTCCGCCGATCTGTCGGACAGGCCGGGACCGGAGTCGCTGATCTCGACAATAACGGCTCCGGCAGAGTTTTTGCGACATGCGACCCGGATGGTGGCCGAGCCATCGGCGTTGCACCCATGCTTCAGTGCATTTGTGATGACCTCGGCGCAGATCTGCGTAACTGGCAATATGGATTGAGACGCAACCTCACAGTCCTTTTCAAGTGTTTGGACAATTTCGATCTCACTTGCGACACCGGTATTCATTGCGTCGCACATCCTGGATAAGGAAGCGCTCAGGTTCAGAGTGTCCGAGTTCGCCTTGACTGACAAGATACGATGCAGGTCCGAGATCGCATCGATCTGCGCGACAATTATTCGGGTCAAACTTTGTACGTCTTGGGCATCCAACGGCTCATCGCGCTGAGCCATTGCCGCCCCCTTGAGCCGAACGTAACTGGCCAGCATCGCCAAGTGGTTGGCAATACGATGATCCGCTTCAGCGATGCTGTTTGAGATCGCCTCCGGTTCAATATCAGTGGTCTCGTGTTTCAAATTCATACCAATCCGGCTTGCGCCGCCCCCATACCCAGCAATTGATCCTGAGAGGTTGCACCTGCGAAGGTGGTTCGTGACCGGACCTTCTCGGTTGCCTGTACGAAACTAGGACGAAAATCGATTGTCGCGCACTGATACAGATCAGCGCGCATTGCGGGTTGCAGTCAAATCATTCGGCTTGCCAGGTCAATATTCGAAAGCACCAACTTTCGAGCAAACGGGCGCATGCCGGAGGGCTGTGGCCGCATCGGTTGGAACATTTCCAAAAGGAATTTTAAGTTTGCTCCGAACTAACGCGCATCAGTGCAGGTCGGCGGATCTGCCGAGTACACTACGTCTGCGATGCCCGTGCAGGAAAGGCCCCGATGGCCTTTCGCACGGCACAGGGAAGGATGCAAAATGGTCTCTCAGGATATTGATGCTGTGACTGGCCCAGTCAGCGGGCGGGACTGGGTGCGAATCCTTGCACAGTATCGCGATCCTTCGCCACTGCGCAGCATCGTCGAACTTCTGATCACGCTTGGTCCATTTGCCCTCCTTATGGCGCTGTCCTGGTGGTCGCTTTCTATCAGTTATGTGCTTGCGGCGTTCATCTCGACCTTGAATGGTGCGTTTCTGGTCCGCACCTTCGTGATTCAACATGATTGCGGCCATGGGTCGTTCTTTCGCAACCGAAGGAGCAACGATTGGACAGGGCGGGTTCTGGGGGTCTTCACGATGACGCCCTACGATGTCTGGCGGAAAAAGCACGCGATGCACCACGCTTCGGCAGGGAATCTCGATCGCCGCGGTATCGGCGACGTGAAGACGCTGACAGTTGCCGAATATCGCGGCCGGTCCCGGGCCGGGCGGATCGGATATTGGCTCTATCGCCACCCGCTCTTTCTTTTCGGTTTCGTGCCTGCCTATCTGTTCTTTCTGGAGAACCGACTTCCCATCGGGTCGATGCAGTCAGGGTCATCCTGGTTCAGCGTCATGGCGACCAACGCGGCACTGGCAACCCTCATCGGTGCGGCAATCTGGTTGGCCGGGGTCGTTCCTGTGGTGGTGACGGTGCTGCCGACGGCGCTGGTCGGAGCGACTGTCGGTGTGTGGATGTTCTATGTTCAGCACCAGTTCGAAGAGACATCCTGGGACCGATCGTCCGACTGGGATCTGCACGATGCGGCGCTCGAAGGCAGTTCACATTACGTCCTTCCACCCGTTCTGGGATGGTTTACCGCCAATATCGGGATTCACCATGTCCATCACCTTTATAACCGGATTCCGTTCTACCGCCTTTCCGAGGTCATCCGTGACCATCAGACACTCGCCAGCGCACAACGCCTGACACTGCGCCAAAGTCTTGACTGCGCGCGTCGGCATCTTTGGGACGAGACCAGCCGCAGACTTCTTTCCTTTGCCGAGGCACGACGAGCATGACGTCCTGCGGCTCACCGATTATCTCTTGGAAAAAGGAATTTCTCTTCGGACCGTGACCGCGGCGGTCTAGACACAGACCGAAATTCCTCTGGCTCTGGGCTAACCTGCGTCAGTGCATCGCCGCCCACCTGCCGGTTACATGAGATATGCCCGCCGACAGTCTGGAGGGCAAGTTTACGAGTGCTACCGAAGCGCGCGGGATTTTTGTCCCTCAATATCACGGATCGCGCGCGCTTCGATTTTCCGGAACTTTCCTGAAAGTCGATCCAGTGTTACCAGATGACAAGCTCGGCGGGAACTGACGCTGATCAATCAAGGAAAGCGCCCGGGCGTCATTTGAGAAGTGGCCCAGTGTGATCCATATAGGCTGGATCGAAGTCTGCCAGTGCCGCCAATCGATCGAAGTCGTCGAACGTCACGCGGCCATTCCGAAACGTGGCCAACCCGTCCTCCCGAAGCTTCCGCAAGACGCGATTTACATGCACAGCACTCAGCCCCAGCGCATCCGCGAGATGATACTGGGTCAGCGGACAGGCATAGCCAGCCTTGCTCCCCAAACCGACCAAAGCCAGCTTGGCGCCAAGTTCGAGCAGCAAATGCGCCATCCGTGCTTCCGCGTCGCGCTGCCCCATCCCCACGAGGTGTTCGACCACCATCGCCTCGTCGCGGGACGCCGCCCAGAGGATCGCCGTTGCCAGACGCGGGGTCTGTTCGAAGGCGTCAAGCAGGTCGCTGGCCAAAACCTCGACCGCCTGAATGTCCACGATGGGTTCGAAACTGTGGTCCGATGTGCGCAAAAGAACGCTGCGTAGCCCAAGGAAATCTCCAGCGATCTGGAAATCGACAATCTGGCGCGTCCCGTCGGGCTGGAGCTTGTAGGAGCACACCCATCCCGACGCAAGAATGTAGGCGGCCTGATCCGTCTGGCCTTGGTGGACAAGGTCCCGCCCGGCGACGAAAGATCGGCGGCGTTGATGCAGACGTTCCAGAACAGCCAGCTCTTTCGACGACAATGCAACGAAGGCAGAGAGTTTTCGTGTTAACGGGCTGTTTGCTACGGCGCTCAAAGGTCCCTCCGGATTTTGCTCAGATTACCGAGACCATCGTTGCTGGCACTGCTTCAGATCAGCCCAGCATACCTCATTTCCTGACAGTATAAACTATCAGGTGCCCGTTTCCGGGTCCTGAAATTTTTTCCGGGAGGAACAGGCAGCAATGTCCGACCAAAATGATCATTCAGGAATAGCTGCCCTCACGATCTGCGAGGCGCTTCTTCTGGCCATGAACGACCACAAGCTTCTACCCGAACATGAGATTATGGGAGTTTTGCACGATTCCGCCGAAACCCACGAGAACGGGGTGGGTTCGGAAAGCGAGATGGAAACGCACCGGGCCGTCGCGGCGCTGATAAATCGCATCATCGCAGGCGGCAATTCGGTGCGGCGACCATAACGCGGGACTGGATAAAAACGAAACCTATCCGGCTTGTTGGATAGCGACGGGAGACGGCTTGGCCTTTCAGGCAATGAGTGGCTTGGTTCCAAGCTGCATTCCAAAATCATCACTCACGACGACTCAAACTTGCTGACGATCCAACAGCGCCTGAAGTGCTTCCCGATCAAAATTCAAAGAAGCGCCGTGCTCGCTGGCAATGAGCACCTGTTCACTGAGTGCCGCGACTGCTTCACGCGCTGAGGGCGAGAATGGACGGCTCAACTTGCCCATTGTGTTTATCCTCGCTGTCAATGTGCCGATTGCGGGCCTTGCGCTGATGCGGCTGCTGTTCCGGATGCCGCTCTTGTTTGGCCCGGTGCATATCGCCTTTCTTGAAATGGTGATCGACCCGGTCTGTGCGCTGGTTTTCGAGGCCGAGCGCGAAGAGGTCGGTGTGATGCAACGCCCGCCGCGCCCGGCGGATGAGCCACTATTTTCCTGGCCCACCGTGGTCTGGAGCCTGCTTCAGGGGTGCATGGTGCTGGGTATTGCAGGCTCTGCTGCTTTGTTCGCGCCCGGCTATGGCCTTGACCCCGATCAGGTGCGCGGACTGGCGTTTGCCACGTTGGTTCTGGGCGTTGTCGCGTTGATCCTGATCGATCGGTCCAACTCCAACACTATCCTGTCGGCGCTGCTGCGGCCAAACAGGGCGCTGGCGGTTGTGCTGCCGATCGTCGCCTCGCTTCTCGCGGTGACGCTCTTCTGGGCTCCGGCGCGAGATTTGTTCCGCTTTGGTGTACTGGAAGGCCTCTGGCTGGCCGTGCCTCCCTTGGCCGGGATCGGCGTTCTGCTGGCGCTGGAAGCGCTGAAACCGCTGTGGCGCATGGTTTTAAGCGCGCGCGAACCGGCTGCACGACCGGCGGTTAAAGCGGAACCAGCTTGATGAAGGGGTATGGTGAACTTTCTTAAAGTCTGTTCTCATTACCGCTAGAGTTTGACCCGTCGCAGCCTCAGCGCGTTGGTGATGACTGAGACCGAGGACAGGCTCATTGCCGCCGCAGCTATCATGGGCGACAAGAGCAGACCGGTGACAGGATAGAGTAGTCCCGCCGCGACCGGAACGCCGATGGCGTTGTAGGCAAAGGCGAAGAACAGGTTCTGCTTGATGTTGCGCAGGGTCGCCCGAGCCAGCTTGCGCGCTCGCACGATGCCCATCAGATCACCGCCCAGAAGGGTGATGCCTGCGCTTTCCATCGCGACGTCGGCCCCGGTGCCCATGGCAATGCCGACATCGGCGGCGGCAAGGGCAGGGGCATCGTTCACCCCGTCGCCTGCCATCGCGATCTTGTGACCGTCCTTGCGCAACTGGTCGATCAGGTCCTTCTTGTCTTCCGGCAGCACGCCAGCGCGCACCTCGTCGATACCCAGTTTTCCCGCGACCGCCTGCGCGGTGCGGTCGTTGTCGCCGGTTGCCATGATGACGCGCAGCCCTTGCGCGTGCAGTTCCTTGATCGCCTGCGCGGTGCTGTCCTTGATCGGGTCGGCGACGGCCACGATACCAGCGATGGCTCCATCGATCGCGATGAACATCGCCGTCTTGCCCTCGGTGCGCAGGGTGTCGGCTTGTGCGTCGGCCGCGCCCGTGTCTAACCTCATCTCCTGCATCATCGCCGTGTTGCCAAGTGCTACAGCGCGTCCGCCGATGGTTCCGCGCACACCCTTGCCGGTGACCGCCTCGAAGTTGGCAGCCTCGGCTTTGTTGGCGCCCGCCGCTTCGGCCCCCTCCACGATCGCTTCGGCCAGTGGGTGTTCCGAGCCGCGTTCCAGTGCGGCGGCCAGCGACAGCAACTCCGACTCGGCCAGATCCCCCAGAACTACGGTATCGGTCAGCTTCGGCTTACCCATGGTCAGTGTGCCGGTCTTGTCGACGATCAGCGTATCGACGCCCGCCATGCGCTCCAGCGCCTCGGCATCCTTGATCAGCACGCCCGCCTGCGCCCCGCGCCCCGCCGCCGTGGTGATCGAGATCGGTGTCGCCAGCCCAAGCGCGCAGGGGCAGGCGACGATAAGCACTGACACGGCTGCGGCCATGGCAAAGACCAGCACGGGTTCGGGGCCGAAGAACATCCATAGGGTGAAGGCAAGGATCGACACCCCGACCACGGTTGGCACGAAGATTGCCGAGACCCGGTCGGCCAACCCTTGGATCGGCGCACGGGATCGCTTCGCATTCGACACCATTTCAACAATCTGCGCCAGCACGGTATCGGCACCGACCTTGTTCGCTTCGATCACAAGGCTGCCGTTCTTGTTGATCGTGGCCCCGGTCACCGCATCGCCCGGACCTTTTTCCACCGGCATCGAATCGCCGGTCAGCATGCTTTCATCCAGACTGGACCGTCCCTCGATCACCACACCATCGACAGGCACAGCATCTCCCGGGCGCACTCTGAGCCGGTCGCCTGCCATGATGACTTCGAGAGGCACGTCGCTTTCAGTGCCATCCGGCTCGATGCGCCGCGCGGTCTTTGGCGCGAGGTCAAGAAGCGCGCGGATGGCGTCGCCGGTGCGTTCGCGCGCGCGCAGCTCCAGCACCTGACCGAAAAAGACCAGCGCCACGATCACCACCGATGCCTCGAAATAGGTGCCGACTGCATCGCCCGAGCGATATTGCTCGGGAAAGAGGCCCGGCAGGAACACCGCAAAAAGCGAGTAAATGTAGGCTGCCGCCACGCCAAGCGAGATCAGCGTCCACATGTTTGATGACCGGTTGACGACCGACGCCCATCCACGTTTGAAGAACGGCAACGCAGCCCAAAGGACGACGGGCGTCGCCAGCGCAAATTCAAGGTATCCTGCGGTCTGATGCCCAAGCCAGTCGCGCACGGGCAAACCCACCATCGGCCCCATCGTCAGCACGATCAGCGGGACAGCCGCCGCCACCGAGATCCACATCCGGCGCGTGAAGTCGATCAACTCGTGGTTCGGCCCGTCGGTTGGCTCCATCGGTTCTAGCGCCATACCGCAGAGCGGACAGGCTCCGGGCGCATCGCGGATGATCTCGGGATGCATCGGGCAGGTGTACTGGACGTCGGCGGGCGCGGCCTTTTGGGGATGTTCAGAGTGACCGGAGGTATATGATGATGGATCGGCCTTGAAGGTCGTCTGACACTTCTCCGAGCAGAAATGAAAGGTCTCGCCCCCAAACTCCGCGTGCCGCCCGTCGGGCTTGACTGCGACCGTCATCCCGCAGACCGGGTCCTTTGCCGTCTCGACTCTCGCCGGAATGTCGGGCGCGGCGTGATGATGATCGTGGTCCATGGTGTGCGAACCTTTCTGGTTCTGTTGCAGTTTCACGCCCCCAGCGACTGGAAGCTCAAGTCACTTTCAATCGTGGTTGTCATCGCCTTCTCTGACAGGATTACGCGCGAGGAACACCCGCGCGAACAGGAACACCAGTGCCATGCCGACGAGGCCGATCACGACGATCAGCGGGTCGGATTGCCACTTCATTGCGGCGAAGGCGGCCAGCACCACGGCATCGAGCGCGATCGCTGTCAACAGCACCCAGCCACGCGCGCGGATCTCTTCGCGTAGATGCCGGAACACCCCCAGGTGGATGATGATGTCCATCACCAGATAGAAGAAGGCGCCAAGCGAGGCGATCCGGCTGAGGTCGAAGAAGACCGTTAGAAAGCCTGCGATCACGACTGTGTAGACCAGCGTGTGGTCCTTGATCGTGCCCGGCATCCCGAAATGGCTGTGGGGGATCATCTTCATGTCGGTCAGCATCGCCAGCATCCGCGAGACCGCGAACACGCTGGCGATCAGACCCGACGCCGTGGCCACCAGCGCGAGCGCCACCGTGAGGTAGAAGCCGGTCTGACCCAGAGCGGGCTGGGCCGCCTCGGCCAGCGCGTAGTCCTTCGCCGCGACGATGCGATCGAGCGGCAAGCTGGAGCCTACCGCGAAGGCGACAAGCAGGTAAACGACCACGCAGATCGCGATGGACAGGATGATGGCCCGGCCGACGTTGCGGTGCGGGTCTGTGACCTCTGCGCCGCTGTTGGTGATTGTCGTGAAACCCTTGAAGGCCAGGATCGACAGAGCGACCGATGCAACGAAGCCGGTGGTGCCCGCGTCCCCGCCCGTCGACTCGAACGACAGACCGCTGGCCCAAAGCGCGGAAACACCGAACAGTGCGATGCCGCCCACCTTCAGAACGGCCATGACGATGGAAACCAGCCCGACCGAGCGGGTGCCCGAAGCATTCACGAGATAGGCGAAGATGATCAGCCCGACGCCCAGAACCGGCACCAGAACGCTGTCGGCATCGCCGCCGAACGCCCGGAGCGTGTAAGTGGCGAAGGTCCGGGCGACGAGACTTTCGTTGATGACCATCGACAGCGCCATCAGGAGCGAAGCGCCCGCCGCGACCGTCACGGGCCCGTAGGCCTTTTTCAGGATCATCGCGATGCCGCCCGCCGACGGATAGGCGTTCGACATCTTGATGTAGGTGTACGCGCTGAACGCGGTCACGATTGCACCGACGATAAAAGACAGCGGGAAGAGCGGCCCTGCAAGCTCGGCGATTTGTCCGGTCAGCGCGAAAATGCCCGCGCCGATCATCACGCCGGTGCCCATGGCGATAGCGCCCAGGAGGGTGATGCTGTTTTTCTTGTAGGCGTCCGCCATCAGGATTCCTTTTTGGCTTTGTGTCGAGTGGCGAGCCAGAGCAATCCGGTGGCCACGCCGAGGCCAAGCACCGCCCATGTCATCCGCCCGCGGTCTCCGCTGACAGCTTGGCCACCGAAATGGGCGAGCAGGAAACTCGCAGGCACGATCCCGGCCAGTGTAGGGCGCGAAAGCCCAAGCACTCAGGGAACTGAGCCCCGCCCAGTCCATCGGCATTGCTTGAACCTTCGCGCCGACACGTCGGCGGCAATCCCTACAGGACCGCAGGGCACGGTCACGCGGCCGAAGCCTGTGTCGTCAGGCCCAGCACCAGCCAGTCCTGCATGCCGCCGTGGTAGTAGTAGAGTTTTTCCGGCGGAAAGCCGTTGTCGACCATCGCATGCATAGCGATCGAACTCTGAGGGCAGGCCGGGCCATTGCAAAACGCCACGACTTTCTTGGCTGCGTCGCAATTCCAGCCGGACGATGATCGCACGCAGCCAAGCGCATCCAGACGGTCGGCAACCTCCCCAAACGGAATCGACATGCTTCCCGGGATCGTTCCCTTCAGCCGCCAATCGGGATCGCGCATGTCCACCACGACGTAGCTCTCGTCTTCCAGGCAGTCCAGAACCTCAAGTTCCCCGACAGGTGTAACGCCGTCTATCGGAACCATCGGTTGCAGATACCCGGTAATGAGTTGCATGTCGTTCCGATGGCGTTCGATTTCAACCGATCCGCCAGGCAATTCGACGACCCGCTTTGTCTCGTCCGCCGTGATTTTGAGCAGTTCAGTCATTGATCGATCTCCAGTCAGGTTTTGTTTCACGACGCGGCCCGCGCCATCAGCGCCCCGAGCTTCATCAGGATTTGTGTGTCGGCCAGGAGCGACATCTCAAACCCCGACCCCGAATGCGGCGGCCCCAGGACTGCAATCGCCGCAAGTTCACCTGCACGAAGTCGTATCTCAGATCGCCTCGACCGCCGTCTTCAGGAGATCGCGAACTTGACCCGCGACAGCAGTCAATTCTGCGTTGTCAATCGCCTGCATCGACGCCACCGGGTCGATGGCGCTGACCTCAACACCGCCTTCAACCTCGCGCAGGATCACATTGCAGGGCAGCATCGCACCCACGCGCGGTTCCAGACCGATGGCCTGATGGGCCATCTTCGGGTTGCACGCGCCGAGAATGCGATAGGGCCGCATCTCGACATCGAGCTTCTTCTTCATCGTCGCCTTGACGTCGATTTCGGTAAGGACGCCAAAGCCGTTGTCCGCAAGAGCGGTGCGGGTGCGGGCATCGATGTCGTCAAACGTGTTGTCGTGGAACATGCGATTGATCATGTAACTCACGGAAATTCCTTCCTTGTTTGTTGTTCTGTGAAGACGCCGATCTGGTGGGGCGGCACCGAAACTTGCCTTGCGCGACCATCTCGGACGAGTTTTCGTACGAACCACCAATCCGCAATCCGCGCCTGCGTATCTCTGCTGCATGCTACCGGAATCCGACCCTGCCGCCCTGATCGAGGTTAGCGAGCGCGCGCCGTTTTCCCTGTAGAGGGAACAAGTGGCGAGAGTGAACGCCACGCAGTAGGAGATTCAGAATGCAGTTCAGAAACAGTGCAATTGTCCCGAGTGTGGTCGTCGCGGTCGGCGCTGCAGCAACGTCGGCGATGGCCCAGGTCGGCGAAGTCGCGGGTCAAAACGGCCGGTACTATGATGGTCATGGCATGATGTGGGGCAGCAACCAGTGGGGAGGGTTCGGCATGGTCCTTGGGCCGATTTTCATGATCCTCGTCGTGGTCGGGATCGTTGCCGGGGTCATCTATCTCTTGCGACACTTCGGAGCAGCCGGATCTGGCGGTAACAGCCATGCCGCGCATGACCGTGCCTTGGCGCTCCTCAAGGAACGATATGCCAAGGGTGAGATCGACTCGACCGAGTTTGCCGAACGCAAGAAGCTGCTGGCTGACTGATCCGCGACCCGTCCTTTCAGGATACGCGAGACCCCGGCCGCGCCTGCAGGTAGCTGCTCGGGTTTCAGTCTCGTGTTCCGTCATGAAGCACCTCTTGGGCGGAGGTCATGTCGTCTGTGCCTTGCGCCATGGCAGGCAAGGCGGTGAATGCGACGACCGCCAAGAAGGCAGCGCCGCGAAGGAACTTCGGGGAAGACAAAGACATCGGTGACCTCATCCTTTGAAGCGCGACATGGCGCTGTTGAAGGAGCTGGTGAGGCTGTCCCACGCCTTGTCGAAACCCGACTTCATGTCGTGCCAGGCGTCGTCGCTGGCTTCGCGCAATTCCTTCAGCTTGGCCTCGGCGTCGTCGCGCTGCGCCCGCATCCCATCGATCTGCTTTTGATAGTTGATCTTGGCGTCGGCCTCGGCCTCGTCGACCTTGGCCTTCATCTTGTCGATCTCGGCGTTCCACTGGTCGATGCGCGCCTTGGCCTTCTCGATATACTGTTCGCGTTCGGACATTCATGATCTCCTTCTGATTTTGACCGGAACAACCTGGGAAGTTGAAGCGTAGCTCACAGTTGGGCTTGCCCAACTGATTTGGGTTAATGACGGCTTACAACTTTGGCGTTTATCCTGTTGCGAGCATTGATGGAGATTGAAAATATGCCCAATACGCAAAAAATGACGCTACCTATCGTCGACCTCGCCCGAGAAAACGACGAGTTCCGCAAGGTCCTGTGGACCGGCGACAAGACGCAGCTGGTGCTGATGGCCATCCCCGAGGGCGGCGAGATCGGCGGCGAGGTGCATGAGGGGCACGACCAGCTGCTCTACTTCGTCGCGGGCACAGGTGTGGCTAGGATAGGTGATTTGGAAACCAAAATCGCGGATGGTGATGTCGGCATCGTGCCCTCGGGCGTCTTCCACAACTTCCGCAATACCGGGTCGGGGATGCTGAAACTGTTCACCACCTACAGCCCGCCTGAGCATGAGCCGGGCACTGAGCACGCCACCAAGGCTGAGGCTGATGCAGACGAATAAGCCCATGAAGGTCGACACCGTCATCGTGGGCGCGGGGAGCGCCGGGCTGTCCGCCCTGCGTGAGGTGCGCCGCTATACCGACGATTTTCTTGTGGTGAACGACGGCCATTGGGGCACCACCTGCGCCGCCGTGGGCTGCATGCCATCGAAGGCGCTGATCGAGGCGGCGCACGCGTTTCACCGACGCCTGACCTTCGATGAGTTCGGCATTCAGGGTGCCGAGGGGTTGCGCGCCGACATCCCGGCCGTGCTCGCCCGAGTGCGCAGGATGCGTGACGGGTTCGTCAAAGGGCCGGAGAGCGTACCCGACAAGCTGGGCGACCGCGCCGTGTCGGGCCGCGCGCGGCTTCTGGGGCCCGGCCGGTTGGAGGTGAATGGCGACGAGATCGAGGCGCGCGCGATCATCCTCGCGCCAGGCAGCCGCCCGGTGGTGCCCGGACCCTGGCGGAACTTCGGAGACCGGATCCTGACCACGGACAGCCTGTTCGAGCAGGACGACCTGCCCCGTCGCATCGGGGTGGTCGGCATGGGCGCCGTCGGGGTCGAGATGGCCCAGGCCCTGGCCCGGTTGGGGCTGGATGTGGCTGGGTTCGACGCAGCCGAAACGCTGGCCGGCATTGATGACCGTCAGGTGCTGGAGGCCTTTCGCCCTTTGATCGAGGCTGAGATGAGCTTGCATACGGGCGCGTCCGCCGAACTCAAGGATGCGGGCGACACGATCCGCGTGAGCGGCGCGGGCGTGGTCTTCGAGGCTGATGCCGTGCTGGTCGCGATAGGGCGTCGCCCCAACATCGATGGGCTGGGGCTGGACACGTTGGGCGTTCCGCTTGACGACAAGGGGATGCCCCGGATCGATCCCGCCACGCTGCGTATCGGCGATATGCAGGTGTTTCTTGCCGGCGACGCGAACGGCTATCGCCCGCTGCTGCACGAGGTCGCCGACGAGGGGCATATCGCCGGGCGCATGGCTGCACCGGATTCTTCGGATCACGGATTGTGCCGACGTACGGCCCTGTCGATCGTGTTTTATCGCCGCAGGTGGCGCGGGTCGGGCCACCTCTTTCGGATCTGGATGAAGACACCACAGCCACGGGGAAGGCGGATTTCTCGGATCAGCCGCGCGCCCGCATGGCCCAGACCGCCGCGGGCTTGCT
>Ga0306867_1000248_pt1 | contig 33304 bp, 27 predicted proteins | sample AntRauTorckE6831_FD_190432 | JGI IMG/M metagenome (GOLD analysis project Ga0306867, IMG submission 190432) | Saline lake microbial communities from Rauer Islands, Antarctica - Metagenome Torckler E6 #831 (v2) (version 2) | ecosystem: Environmental > Aquatic > Non-marine Saline and Alkaline >...
AATCGAAAGCTATCAACGTATAGAGGCAAACTGTTTTACCGCCTTATACAACAGGCTGTATCCATTACCCCTAGACCATATGACGAACTTGTCAATCCATCAGCTTGACCGAAGGGGATAAGCAGTTAAATATAAAGCGGAATCGATATTACCGTGGTAGTATAAAGCCTCACTTTGCAGATTTTTCAGCATAAAAACTTCTTCATCGGGCACTTCCGGGTTTATATAATCAGTGGCAACATCATAATAATACAAAGCGGAATCATATACACTCTGCCGTGCTAACAGAAAACCTTTCTCCTTAATCAGATTGAACTGTAGCGGAATATCATCAGTGCGAACCGCTAATTGAAGAGCTGAGTCAAGATAATAGTATGCCGTGTCGGGAGCTGTATAATAATACTTTCCTGCCTTATCCTCAAGGGTCTGGATTTTTTGTTTGATAGTGTTAGTATCCGGTTTTGAATTCGGTATTTCCAAACTCGAACTATAAGTGTTATAAAAAAGGAAAACAAAAATCAAACAGAAAAAACCGAATATCTTTTTCATTTAAAAAAAACATTAATCATGCCTTTAAAGCATTATATACAACGTTGCAAGAATTACTACTAAAATACACTGAAAAAGATTACTAAACAAATTTGTAAGCCAAACTACATGTTATTTAACATAAAGTCCGGCTCAGGGTTCGTATACATATTTAGCATAAACTTTTTCTTGCTGAATATCCATATAAATATCAGAATCTTATAACTATTTCAACAATCTTTGTTAAATATTTAACACGATTTGACTTGTTCGGGATGGTTAAAGATTTAATTTTGCGCTAACTAAAAAATAAATTCATATTAACAATTTAAATCAGTTATCAATGGACAAGAAAAATGTAATTATCATTGGTGCTGCCGGCAGAGACTTCCACAATTTTAACACCTATTTTCGTGGAAACGAGGCATATAACGTAGTAGCATTCACTGCGGCACAAATTCCCGATATCGATGGCAGAAAATATCCCGCCGAACTGGCCGGAGAGTTGTATCCTGAAGGCATCCCCATATACTCCCAGGATGAGCTTCCAAGGCTCATTAAAGAATTAAAAGTGGATGATTGTGTATTTTCATACAGCGATGTTCCTTACACGCATGTGATGAAAATCAGTGCAATTGTAAATGCCAGTGGCGCTAACTTTGTGCTGTTAGGCTCAAAAGATACCATGGTTAATAGCACCAAACCGGTTATTGCGGTTGGCGCTGTGCGCACAGGTTGCGGCAAAAGCCAGACTTCACGCAAAGTGATAGAACACCTGATGAAAAAAGGCCTGAAAGTTGTTGCGGTGCGCCATCCCATGCCTTACGGCGATCTTGCAGCACAAAAAGTGCAGCGTTATGCTGAGCTGGACGACCTGAAGAAACATAAATGCACCATAGAAGAGATGGAAGAGTATGAGCCCCATATCGTGCGTGGTAATGTTATCTACGCCGGAGTGGATTATGAAGCTATCCTGCGCGAAGCAGAGAACGATCCTGACGGATGTGATGTGGTATTGTGGGACGGCGGAAATAACGACTTCTCATTTTACAAGCCAGACCTGATGATTACGGTAGCCGACCCGCACCGACCCGGACATGAGCTCAGCTATTACCCCGGCGAAGTAACGCTGCGGCAGGCCGACGCTGTTATCATCAACAAAATGGATTCGGCAGCTCCTGAGAATATCCAGCAGGTGCGCGAAAACATCGAAAAGGTAAACCCAACAGCTATCGTTATCGACGGCGCCTCTCCCATCAAGGTAGATGATCCTTCGGTGATTAAAGGCAAAAAAGTGTTGGTGGTGGAAGACGGCCCGACGCTGACTCACGGTGAGATGAAAATAGGAGCCGGAACAGTGGCCGCACAAAAGTTTGGAGCAGCCGAAATGATAGACCCGCGCCCTTATACCGTAGGTAAACTATCGGAAACGTTTAGAATTTATCCGAATATCGGCACACTGCTACCGGCCATGGGCTATGGGGAGCAACAGCTTAAAGACCTGGAAACCACTATCAACAATACAGATTGTGACAGCGTGGTGATAGGTACACCTATTGACCTTAACCGTTTAATCAATATCAAGAAACCCAATACCAGGGTTTATTACGACCTGCAAGAGATTGGTTATCCCGATCTGGAAGGGGTACTTGAAGAGTTTGTTAAGAAACACAATCTTTAATCAATTGGCGGCTTTTTAGCCGCCTTTTTTTTGGTCTTATTTTATAGAAACTATTACTTTTAACACGCAAAAAAAAGAAACACCAATAAACTATCCACTATGGAAAATATCAATATGAAAAACCGTAACCTGATCTCCATATCAGATTACACTAAAGAGGAGTACATTAAAATCCTTGACCTGGCTGAAGAGTTTGAGAAAAACCCCCGCCAGGATCTACTCAGCAAGCATGTGATAGCCTCCTTGTTTTTTGAGCCCTCTACGCGTACCCGGTTGAGTTTTGAAAGCGCTATTAGTCAGTTGGGTGGAAAGATTGTAGGGTTTACCGATGCTGCCAGCTCTTCTTCAAAAAAGGGAGAATCGCTGAAAGATACCATTTTAACGGTTTGTAACTATTCTGATTTAATTGTGATGCGCCATCCGCTTGACGGTTCCTCCCGCTATGCCGGCGAAGTGGCCTCCGTGCCGGTAATCAATGCAGGCGACGGCTCTAACCAGCACCCCACCCAGTGCATGCTCGACCTTTACTCTATCAGAAAAACTCAAGGCACGCTGGAAAACCTGAAGGTAGCCCTGGTTGGCGACCTGAAATATGGCCGCACAGTACACTCGCTCGTTGAAGCCATGAGCCATTTTAACACGGAATTTCACCTGGTATCGCCTGAGGAGCTCAAGCTGCCCAGCACCGTAAAACGGCATATCAAAAATGCCAACCTGAACTATTACCAATATACAAAGCTGGAAGACGTGATGGACTTCAGCGACATCGTCTATATGACCCGCATACAACGCGAGCGCTTCAGTGACCCGATGGAATATGAGAAAGTGAAAAACTCGTATGTGATGAACCGCTCCATGCTCCACAATACAAAGGAAAACATGAGCGTATTGCATCCGCTGCCGCGGGTTAACGAAATTAACGAAGATGTGGATGACGACCCTAAAGCTTACTATTTCAGACAAGCACTTAACGGGGTATATGTAAGGCAAGCATTAATAACAGCAATTTTAGGATTGAAATAAAACAACACTGATCATGGAAAACAAAAAGGAACTTAAAGTATCTGCTATAGAAAACGGCACGGTTATAGACCATATCCCGGCAGACAAGGTGCTGCGTGTTGTTCGCATCCTTGACCTCGACAACTCTGAAGACCAGGCCTTTTTTGGGATCAACCTCGAAAGCAAAAAATATAAGCAGAAAGGCATTATCAAAGTCAGCAACAAGTATTTTAAGGATGAGGAGATCAACAAAATAGGACTTGTGGCACCCAACGCCACCCTAATCACCATCAAAGACTACAAAGTGGTGGAGAAGCGCAACGTGGAGATGCCCAAAGAAATTGGAGGTTATGTAAAATGTATTAATCCAAAGTGCATTACTAACCACCAAAGCGTGTTGCCCAAATTTAAGGTGTATATCCGCGAGGGCGAAGGACTTCGCCTGAAGTGCCACTACTGCGAAAAAACCACTAAGCAGAACGAAATGAACTTTGTGGGTTAATAGATTCTACCGTATTCATACAACGATAGGATAACAGGCATGGTTGCGTTGTTGTTTTATGTTCTTCATAACCTGAAACACCTTTTCAGCCTGCGTTAAACCTCAGCCTGAAAGCCGGGATTCCAATGCTTTGCAGACCCGGCTGGAAGCCGGGGTTCCATGGTATTAGATTCCTCACGGATAACTTCGCTGTTATCCCCTCATCCCTGACTCCCGATTCCCAGGAGAGGTCTTCCTGAAAAATCGGGACAGGTTCTCTACAAGGAGAAGAAAATGGGCTCATCTGCATCGTTATACCGGAAGCAACGCATGTTTATAGAAATGATTATGCCCTATAGAAACGCCGACCACCAGAGAGGTAGAACACTCGGATCACATACAAGCTGCCGGCAAACGTGAAGACATATCCCCTTAGCGTGATGCCGCAAAATTTCCTTACTTTTATCCCAAAATTTTGAGACCATGCAAAGCATACCGCAGTTTTTTGAGCATTACGCAGCGCAACACGCCGACAGGCCCTACATCTGGGAGAAACAAAACGGGACCTACTTTAGCACCAGCTATGCTGGTTTTCGGGAACAAGTGCACATTTTTGCCGCCGGACTAAAGGAGGTAGGGATACAGCAGGAGGAACGTGTAGCTCTCCTCTCCGAGGGGCGTAACGACTGGATTATGAGCGAGCTGGGCGTGTTATACAACGGAGCTGTCTGTGTTCCCCTATCCACCAAGCTAAGCGATGCCGAATTGGTATTCCGCCTGGAGCACGCAGCTTGTAATACGGTAATTGTTTCGGGACAACAGTTTCCAAAACTTTCGCGCATAGCCCCCCGGCTGCAAGCTATGAGCCGCGTTATCCTGCTCGACAGCGATGTGGCTGAAGGCAGCAAATATGTTCAGAAGCAAGTAGTTATTGATAAGGGCAAGTTATATTTGCAGCACAACCGTGAAGCCTTCGACACAATATGGCAAAATGTCTCTCCCGAAACTTATGCCAATATCAGTTATACTTCAGGAACAACAGCCGACCCTAAAGGAATCGTCCTAACGCACAACAACTACACGGCCAATGCAAGGCAAGGTTGCGCACTGATGGAAATTCCGAAACACTTTATTATGTTTATCGTATTGCCGTGGGACCATTCTTTCGCTCATACCGCAGGCCTTTACAGCCTGATGAAAAAAGGAGCCTCCATTGCCTCTGTAGAAGCGGGCAAAACACCTATGGAGACCTTACGCAATATCCCCAAAAATATCAACGAGATTCGCCCACACCTGATGCTTAGTGTGCCCTCGCTGGCTAAGAATTTTAAAAAGAACATTGAAAACGGCATCCGCAGCAAAGGAAAAAAGACCTGGAAGCTTTATAACCATGCGTTAAAAGTAGCATATCGCTACAACAAAGAAGGCTACAACAAAGGTGGAAGTATGATTGATAAGGTATTGCTCAAGCTGTATGACAAAATATTGTTTCAAAAAATCCGGGATAATTTTGGCGGCCGTCTTGCCTTTTTCGTTGGCGGCGGCGCCTTGCTGGATATTGACTTACAGCGGTTTTTTTATGCCATTGGCATGCCGATGTTTCAGGGTTATGGCCTTTCCGAATCGGCACCTATCATTTCGTCAAACGCCACTCATGCTCACAAGCTTGGCTCATCCGGGAAATTAGTGCCCGAACTGGAGTTGACCATCCGCGATGAAAATGGTAACGTACTGCCAACCGGAGAAAAAGGCGAGATTGTAGTGAAAGGCCCCAATGTGATGCACTCCTACTGGAAAAACAACGCCGCCACCCAAAAAACACTTAAAGAAGGCTGGCTGTATACCGGCGATATGGGATATATGGATAACGATGACTACCTGCACGTGCTGGGGCGCTTTAAAAGCTTATTAATCAGCAACGACGGGGAGAAATACAGCCCCGAAAGCATTGAGGAGACAATTACGGAACACACTGCTATAATTGAACAGATGATCCTGCACAACAACCAGGATCCCTACACAATAGCGCTGGTACACCTCAACAAAGAGAAAGCACAACAGTTAGCCCATGAGCAGCATCTAAATTTAAAGACCAAAGAAGGTAAAGCAGCTATCCTGCAGGAAATAAGGAGGGCTTTTGATAAGTATAAGGCCGATGGCGACCATCCTGATCTGTTTCCGGAACGATGGCTCCCGACAGCAATCGCCATTCTGCCGGAGGGATTTACCGAAGAGAACAAGATGCTCAACAGCACCATGAAGATAGTGCGGGGCCGTATTACCGATCACTATGTCGGCACAATTGATTATCTCTATACCTCAGAAGGCAAAGAAATCACTAATCCGGTAAATATGAAGGTGATGGAGCAGCTTTTCGGATAGTGGCTCACCATTTCAGCAGCTGCTCATAAAGCTCATGAACAGGGAGGCCTACCACATTAAAATACGACCCCTCGATGCGCCTTATAGCCGCGAGCCCTATCCACTCCTGGATGCCATATGCCCCGGCCTTGTCAAACGGGCGGTGGTTGCTCACATAATATTCTATCTCCTTGTCGGACAGCGTCTTAAAAAACACTTTCGTAGATACCCCAAAATGCGCCTTACGCTGGTTTGATTTCAGGTGTACCCCTGTTATCACCTCATGCGATCCTCCCGATAACATCCGAAGCATAGCTACAGCTTCTTCAGCAGAGGCCGGCTTGCCTAATATGTGTCCCTCCCGGGCCACGATGGTGTCTGCTGTAATGACGATAGTTTTTGAGGCTATCTCCCGCGAAGGGAAAGCCTCCGCTTTCTTCTCTGCAAGATATATGGCGCTTTTGGGGGCCGTGAGATAATCTGGAAAAGACTCATCGGTGTCCCGCACTTCAACACTAAAGGGCAACCCTAACTGTTCCAGCAGATGTTTCCTGCGTGGCGAACGGGAAGCTAACACATAACGATATCCCTCTAAACGGGGATTTAGCACTTCTATTCTCATATCATCAAAGGTATCAATATCATAGAAAAAATACCGGCCAGCATCATCACTTTCACCAGGTTGCCGGTTTTACCATAATCATCGGGCGAAACAGAATGAGTGAGCCTGAATAGCACGCCCGCTAATAACACATCCACCAGGAAACCATACCAGGCTAACAATTCATATCCCATCCTGAATAGCATCGCCTGTGTTAATAAAATTAAAAGCAGTACTGTAATGGCGATGCCTATGGCAATTCGTGTGGCGCTTTTATTTCCCATTTTAACAGGGAGTGTCTGGCACTGGTGTGCCTTATCGCCTTCCCTGTCCTGGATATCCTTAATAATTTCACGCAAAAAATGAGTAATCACAGCAAAAAAAGAGTATCCTGTTACAAACCAGAAGAGGATGAGGTGGTTTTTTATCCAGATAGTGATATTGCACTGATGGCAATCAGCAAAAAAGAGCAGCAGCAGCACAGAATATACAGGTGCCGCGGCCAGAATTGCCACAATGATATTTCCTGACAACAGCATCCTTTTTAACCTGAATGAATATAACCACAAAAGAAGGATGGCCAATACCATTAAGCCTCCGAAGGCTATACTCTGAGTAAAAACCCCCACGGCAACACCGCAGACGATTCCCGACAACGTTAAAAACAGATAAAAGTACAATGCTCTTTTTTCGGATACCTTTTTCCTTACAACGGTTTTTTCCGATTTATTCCTGTAATCGATTTCCACATCATAATAATCATTAATTACATAGCCGCCCGAAACGATAAAAACAGAAGCCGCTAAAAAAAATGCTAACTCAGCTCCGGAAACAGGCATATGATGCTTCAGGGCCATAAAAGGAGTAATAACAAAGAAATAGGTGAGCAATTGAGTAACAATTACCATCAGCACATTTTTCCATCTAATCAGTCTCAGATAATCCATATCTACCAATGGTGGGCATCGCCATCGAGCCAGTTATCATGCACCTTCATCACCTGCTCTATCACATCCCTGACGCATCCTGTGCCTCCCTCTCTATGGGAAATATAGTCACACATTGCCTTTATCTCTTCTGCGGCATCAGCGGGGCAACATGCAAGCCCGGCTTCTTTCATAGGCTTAATATCAGGGATATCATCACCCATATAAAGCACCTGCCTGGGCTTAAGGTTATATTTCTCTATCATCAGGTGGTATGTTTCCAGCTTATGCTCCACACCAAGATGAATCTCTTCGAGGCCCAGGTTTTGCAGCCGGAAGCGCGTTGAGGAGGAATTTCCTCCGGATATCACAATAATACGATACCCTTTCTTGATGGCCAGCTGCATCGCATATCCATCCTTGACATTTGCTGTTCTCAGCGCCTCCCCCTTTTCAGTAAGAAGCACTTTCCCATCAGAAAGCACGCCATCATAATCCAAAATAAAAGTATCGATGGCATGTAAATCCGCTTTATAATTTCTACCCATAGGTTATTTTTCAAATGTACGTTGAATCTGTTCACTAAGGATACGATAAATTTTTTGCTTGTCAGAATGCATGTTAAGCATATCTATATGTTTCGTCATCGTTCCATGGTCTTTCCTCACTGCCGGGCCTGTTTGCGTTTGTGAGGGGTGATGCGCTATCATTTTGTTCAATGTCTCGTGCATCAGCGGAAATAAGATATCCCTGGATACATCAGCCTTTTCCAGGACATCTGTCGCTTCAGCATTAAGATAATTAACAAAATTGGAAGCAAACACTGCGGCAAGATGAATAGAGAGGCGCTGCCTCGAATTCACTGGCCGCACATCGTTTGTGATGAGTGATGCCAGCTGCTCCAGCAACTTCTGATCCTTTAGGGACCCTCCCTCCACACACAACGGAATCTCCTTAAAGTCCACTTCCCTGAATATGGAGAACGTCTGTAAGGGGTAAAACACCCCATACCTTTCTGCGTAAGGCTGCAAGACATCTATAGAGGTAGAGCCTGACACATGTATCATAAAATTATGTTTATGATCAAGCTTCCCGGCCACCCAAAAAATTGCCGTATCAGGCACTGCAAGAATAAGCACATCACTACCCTGCACGTCATTTAAATTGTCGGTAGCGGCAGCATCAAGCTTTTCTGCCAAGGCTTCTGCTTTTGGGAGACTCCGGCTGAAAACACTGTTAATGCCAACCCCGGCATTCTTCAGCGCCTTCCCCAGATTGCATGCCACATTACCGGCTCCAACAATTGATACTGTTTTAAAAGACTCCAATTTCATCAGGGAACGAAAGTACAAATATTTGCTCTAAATAAAAATACCATAAGGGGTAACCTACTGATGTTTTTTCGCTGGTAAAAGAAATTTTGTCCATTACAATCTAAAGTTTCGCACTTAAAAACCTGAGACATAAAGTGCTGTTAATGAATTATTTATTAACGAGAGTTGAATAATACCGATTACTATTTGAATTACGCCTTTAGTTGGTTTCAACTGATACCTAAGTTGAGCGGTTTGAACAGCCTGTCCCGACTTATTTTCCGGGAAAGTGAAAAAGCGCTTTACTTAGGTTTAACCCCGATTTAGAAATTGTTGTATTTCACCGAATGGGTAGCCTGTCCCGCAGAATTGCGGGAAGGTGAAATGCTTACAATTTTTTTATCGTGAGCGAGAATCGCTCAATTTGGGTGATAATCGATATTACAATGATTAGCTGGCATAAATGCGGTAGCAAAAAACTGCCAGGGCAATAAGTGAAGATCACAGCCCTATCAGAACAGAAATCATTACTTTTGAAACGCAAAAGCCATAAATCAACAAGCATATGAAAATAGGCATTATCGGAGGTTCCGGCCTGGAAAACCTAAGCATTTTCGGAGCAACTGAAGAGATAAATATTAAAACGGAATTTGGATATCCTGCCAGCACTTTATACAAAACGCATGCTGCAGACGATAAAGAAGTCCTCATCCTCTCGCGCCATGGGCGTGATCACAGTATTCCCCCTACCCATGTAAATAACCGGGCAAACATCTCCGCCCTGAAGCAGGCCGGCGCAGGGTTTATAATAGCCACCACGGCGTGTGGCAGCCTGCGCGAGGAGATTGGTGCAGGTGATCTGGTGATTCCCGACCAGTTTATTGATTTTACACGTCATCGCACCGTTACCTTTTATGATACTTTTAAAAATACAGGCCCTGTGCATACGGCTATGCCCGATCCTTTCGATGAAAAACTACGCAATATCATTTTCCGTAAAGCAACAGATTTAGGATACCCAATCCATAAGCAAGCTACCGTCATCACTATTGAGGGGCCCCGTTTTTCTACCCGCGCCGAATCGCGTATGTATCGCAGCTGGGGCGCTGATATAGTGAATATGAGCACCGCCCCGGAAGCAGCCCTTGCCAACGAAGCCGGGATACCTTATGCTGCCCTGGCCATATCAACAGATTATGACAGCTGGAGGGAAGACAGCAGCCATGCCACATGGGAAGATATTTTAAAAGTGTTTAACAGCCGCATTTCGGAGGTAAAACAAGTGCTTGCCCAGATTATCTTGGCGATGTAGTTGGAATAGCGGGAAATAATAGATACTTTTGAATGATCAATAAACAGCTATGGCTAAAAAATTCACTATTTATAAATATGCTTTAGCCTACCCGGTAATTATTGCTTTAGTAGCCGGGCTGATTATTATACTATTGATGCCTCCCATCTTTGAGAAATATAAGATAGAAGTCGTTGATCATCAGAATATATTTTATGACAACCATATCCATTATCAGGATATCAACAATGATGGATACTCGGAAAGGATAAGCATCTCAGGCGTCAACAATGACTACTCCTATGTAAATTTTTATAATCAAAAGAAAGCTATATCCAATGTGTGGAACATTCATGGCAAGGTAAACAGCAAAAGCCTGGCTTTCGCCGATTATAACGACGACGGAAAACAGGAGGTGTACCTGCTTTCGTTGTTCCAAGACTCACTGTACCTGAATTGCTATGCCATCAGCGAAAAGCATCAGGGAGTAGCCAGGAGCGTTTTTATCACCACCATACCAAAGCACTATGAAAAACCTGACTATGATGTCTCCCCCATCATCCATAAAGATATTAACGGGAATGGCTATCTGGAGTCTGTTTTCAGTGTTTACGGGAAATACTCCATGAGGCCGCGACGTCTGTACTGCTACAACTGGAAAAACAACAGCATACTGCAAAGCCCACCCTCAGGGGTAATATTGCAAAACGTAAAAGCAGCAAGCGATGCAGATGAGCAGTCAATATATTTTAGTGGCGACAATACTATCACCAACTATTATTCCGACAACGACACTATCCCTTATCCCGACAGTAAAGCATGGCTTATGGTATTTAATAACCGGATGAAATATGCTTTTGATCCGGTTCCGTTCGAAAATCAGGGCACTATGCTTAAAGTATTGCCGGTACGTTACGAAACTCAGCCTCACCTGATTGTTTTGGAAAAAAACCTTTTCGATAATCATAAAATGGCGTTATACTGCTATAATATGCAAGGAGAAAGGGTAACAGAAAAAAAGGAATACGATAAAGAAAACCACTACATCAATGTTTTCAAACCCTCGCAGTTGGCAGAAAACCAGTTTTACCTTGTTAGCGAAAAAGGCAACATACAACTTGTAGATCACCTCCTGAACACGATAAAAAAATATGACATCGGGACTACCAAAAACAGCTCCTTTCACACCCTGAATATTGACGATGACGACCATGAAGAGATTATCCAATGGTCATTTAATAACCACCAGCTGGCTTTCTATCAACCCGGGTTTAATGATTTTGCCTCCATTAACCTGCCCGAGCTCCAGGGCAGCCAGGTAACCATCAGTAAAAAAACAGCGCTAAATGAAGTACAGATTTCCATAAAAGACTACAACCACTGGTATTTAATAAACTACAGCAAGTCCAGCACCTATTTTCTCAAGTACCTCCTGTTTGCCGTTATTATTGTTTTCATCTACCTGGTTGCTTATGCTATCCAAAAAACTATTGTAATACGTTCCCTGGAGCAGGAGCGCACCATGTCGCGTCTTAAGCTCACCACCCTGAAAAACCAGATAGATCCGCATTTTACCCTCAACGCGTTGAATGCTATAGGGTTATCTATATTAAAAGATCAAAAAGAAGCTTCATACAACAACCTGCAGCGCTTCAGCCAGCTTATCCGTAACACATTGATGGAGGCCGACGCTGTGACGCGGACCCTGGAAGATGAAGTGCAATTTGTTAAAGACTATATTGCTATTATGCAAATCAGGTATCATGACTCTTTTGACTACCACTTCCAGATTGATGATAAAGTAGACATGCTGATCAAAGTGCCCAAAATGATCATCCAGTCTTTTGTTGAAAATGCTATTAACCATGGCTTGCGGCCGAAGAAGGGAAAAGGCAACCTCTCTGTCATCTTCAGGAAAAAAGGCGAAGGTGTTGAAATCCTCATAGAGGATGACGGTGTGGGAAGAAAACAATCCGCTGAATACAATCGTGAAAGCACCGGCCAAGGCAACAAGATAATATCGGAATACGTAAAGCTTTTTAATGAATATAATAAACAAAAAATTACTTATCAGATTCTGGACTTGTATCATAATCGTGAACCGGCAGGAACGCGCGTTGTGATATATATCCCTGAAAAATATGATTACAAAATACAATAAAACACATCTACTGCATTTAGGGCAGGCTGTAGGGATAGCCATAATGATTATCCTTCCTGTACTGTTATTCTCGTTCGAGTCCTTCAGTGAACTCCCGCAGAATAAGGACGGGAAATCTATCCTGCTGCTAAGCTATTTTTTTTATATCCTGATGATCAGTTTCGTCTTTATTAAAATCTCCTATCTTATGCGCAAAAGGAGGTTTCATCAGCTCAACATCTATAACCGACTGCAATTTGATTTCCTGCAAAAGCAACTCGATTCGCACTTTACTTTTAACATATTGAACACGGTATCGGCATCTATCCTTAATGATAACAAGCAAGAGGCTTATCGCCAGTTGACGATATTTGCCAAAGTATTACGTTACACCTATGACAACAAAACACAGCTTTTCCATCAGCTGGATAATGAGCTTGAGCTTCTTAACAATTACCTGCAACTGGAGAAATATCGCTTTAAGGAGAAATTTGACTACCACATCAATGTAGGTCATGAGGTTGACCTTATGACACACATCCCCAAACAATCCATCCAGGTTCATGTAGAAAATGCCATCAAGCACGGCCTTATGCCCCTGAAAACCGGGGAATTATTAAATATCAGCATTGTTAAGGAAGAGAAAACTATTGTGATAACTGTAGAAGATAACGGAGTGGGACGCGAGAAAGCGAAGACCCTCAATACCTATCTCACTAAAAGCCACTCTGTTACTACAATTCAAAACCTGATCAACTACTTCAACGGCGTTAAAAAGGAGGAGGTCATCACACTGAATGTTTATGACCTCTATACTAACGGGGAGCCCTCAGGGACCAAAGTGGTGATGAAGCTGCCTTCAGGACTAAGGGTGAACCAATAATTTATACATAGCTATATGCGGGATTCCATCCTCCTGATATGCTTTTCCGGTAGTTTTATAACCTGTCTTTTCATAAAAAGGCTGAAGGTATTTCTGGGCTGAGATGCGGATTATGCTTGATTCTGGAAAAACATAGCTTATCTTAGCGTGGGCCTGTTCCATCAAACGATATGCCAGCCCTTTTCCGCGATAATCGAAAGCCACCACCACCCTGCCGATATGTACTGCTTCCTGGCTGTAATAAACCCTGCAATAAGCCACAAGTTCACCGTTCAGTATCCCTTCCAGGTGATATGCCTCACGGTCGAGCCCATCGGCATCAAGATAAACACACTGCTGCTCCACCACAAAAACTTTTTCGCGCAGTGCTACGATGGTGTAGAGCTCAGGAGCCGTTAAGGCCTCAAATTTTTTGAATGTCCAGTAAATATCCACTTGCTAAAAATTATGAAAGGATGGCCACTTATGCAGCCATCCTTTTACTGATTGTTTGGTATGTCAACCAACTACTTTAAAAACCTGAAGTTCTTACCGGGATACACTGCTGCATCGCCCAGCATTTCTTCTATGCGCAGCAGCTGATTATATTTAGCGATACGGTCGGAGCGGCTGGCCGATCCTGTCTTTATCTGCCCGGTGCCCAAAGCAACCGCCAGGTCGGCGATAGTGGTGTCTTCCGTTTCTCCGGAGCGGTGGCTCATCACAGAAGTATAAGCGTTGTTTTTGGCCAGATTAATGGCATTGATGGTTTCTGTAAGAGAGCCTATCTGGTTTACCTTGATAAGGATAGAGTTGGCTATACCCATGTCAATTCCTTTTTGCAGACGCTCGGTGTTCGTCACAAAGAGGTCATCGCCTACCAGTTGTATTTTGCCATTCATCTTATCGGTAAGCAGTTTCCATCCATCCCAGTCATCTTCGCTCATCGCATCTTCCAAGGAGATAATAGGATACTTCTCAACCCATCCGTGCCAGTAATCCACCATCTCTTGTGGGGTCAGCTTATCGCCGGTAGACCATTTCAGGTGATAAACGTTCTCATCGGCGTTGTAGTACTCTGCCGATGCCGGGTCGAGGGCGATGTAGATATCTTCTCCCGGTTTGTATCCGGCTTGCTCTATAGCCTGCATCACCACTTTAATAGCCTCTTCATTCGACTTCAGGTTGGGTGCAAAGCCTCCTTCATCGCCAACATTTGTAGAATATCCTCCTTTAGCTAACACTTTTTTGAGGTGCTGAAACACTTCGGCGCCCATCTTCAGGGCTCCGCTAAAACTTTCAGCGCCAATAGGCATAATCATAAACTCCTGGAAATCGATGCTGTTATCAGCATGCGACCCGCCATTGAGGATATTCATCATAGGTATCGGCAAAACGGTAGAGCTGATGCCACCCACATAGCGGAACAGGGGCTGGAAAGTCTCCTGCGCTGCCGCTTTGGCCACAGCCATAGACACTCCCAGGATGGCGTTAGCTCCCAGCTTGCTCTTGTTGGCGGTTCCGTCGAGGGTAATCATAGCCTGGTCTACAGCTCCCTGGTCGGTTACCTCCATACCAATGATTATCTCACTGATCACCGAATTTACGTTCTTTACTGCTTTCAGGACACCTTTCCCCAGAAATGCGTTCTTGTCGTCATCACGCAACTCCACAGCTTCATGAACGCCTGTGGAAGCGCCAGAAGGAACGGCGGCACGGCCAAAAACACCTTCTTCGGTTACCACATCTACTTCTACTGTTGGATTACCCCTTGAATCGAGGATTTGACGGGCATGTACATCTACTATTCTACTCATAATATTTTTATCTTTTTACTGTTAATGAATTCACTGCTAAATTACAACATATCTGTCGGCACAGGGTATTATTTCTCCGAAAACGTTTTAAATAATCTTAAAAAATAATACCGAGGTGTTAAAATAGTTACTTATCAATACTTACTGATTGTCTATTTTTTATAATTTTAGTATAGATTCTTAACCATATCAAAGTGGTTCTGTCCTTTGACGAATTCTACAAAACAGATTCCTCACGGTATCACTGCGCTATCGCTTTGTGATTTGTTCGGAATGACTTGATTCATAGAGGTGTAGCACAGAAAAAGCGCGCGACAACGCATTATAAACCTTCTCGGTGTTGTCGCGCGCTTTTTCCATGTCTATCAGTATAATATCGTCATTCCTTGCCCATTGTTTCGCGCTATAAAAGCATAGCCATTTTTAATATCCGAAAAGCGAAACAATGGGCAAGGAATCTGGTTCTTAAGTATTATTTATCTACTGGAATATTCAGTCCTGCAAAGATTGAGTTTCTATATTCAATAAGTAATCAAGTTTACACCTCAAAAATAATATTTTGAAGGTGGTGATTTGTAAGGTAATGTGTTTAACAGGCTTTTCAGTTGAATAGGAGGGTGTATATTTAGTATCTTCGAATAACTGAAGTAACATTTTATTTAATAACACCACTAATGCCAATTATCAATTGAAATGAGCTTTTATACCTATTACTATTTGAATTGCGCCTTTAGTTTCCCAAGGCCTTTGGCGGGGCAGGCGTTACACTCCTAAAGGCACCTCAAATATGTATCGGCATTACCAATTGCAATGTTTCGATGAAGCTCACTGTGAAATACAATTAGTATTACATGCTTAAGAGTTCAACCCTTTGCGCCTTCTGATAAAATAGCGGATATTAATTGCGATATAGTAGATAGTGGATAGTGTTACCAGCTGAAAAATAATGCTCTTTCTTTCGAGACTCAGCCCTCCGTCGCGAAAAAACATACCTATCATCCCGAAAAGGACAATCACCAGCACCGTGGCAGCAATATGGCCAACAACCTTATTGTCGCGCTTTAATGCGCCGGTCATCGGCAGCAGTATCAGTGCAAATACAGCAGGAATAAGGGCGGTGACCTGAAAATCACCCTCTGCGATATATCGTGTAAAAAAACCAAAAAGCGCCAGGGCTATAAGAAAAAGACTATAGTAGATATTAACAATGTGTGGTTTAGTCATGATGTTATATTTTTTATGATTAACCGACAAAACAACTACACCACATAATTGTTTTCCGAAGCCATTATAAAACTTCCACGGTTACCTCCTCATTAATATATGCCAGGTATTTTCCTGTCACCTCGTATCCTGTTGAATTCAACGCTTCGGCGTATGCTTCAACCTGTTGATAATGCCCTTCTTGTTTCGTTCCTGTTTTATACTCTAACACAACCACCTTGTTCTCCTCAAAACTTAGCCTGTCGGGTCTCAGCACGTTTCCATCCAGCAGCATCAGGGGATGCTCGGTACGTATCAGCCTGTTCTTTGAAAAAAGAGGGCTGAGCTGTGGATGGGTGGTTATTTTTTTCAGGATGTTTTCTATTGCCGGCACTTCGTCCTCCTGAATCGTTCCTTCGTAGTGCATTTGCTTTGTTGCCTTAGTGATGTCTTCGTGGCATATCACTCTGGCCAGCGCATCGTGCAGCACACTACCCCAATACTTCGCCGCGGATTGTTCCCTGCGCCTGGGGATGGTGTTGACCTGCGATGCGATTACAATTTTGTTGCGCCACGAAGCAGAAACCAAGGACCCGGCTGGACTCCCGGCAGGGTCGTGGGAGGTAGCGGCATCGCTGCTTTTCTCTCCCTTTTCAAACACCACCGCCTCTTCCGGGGAAATCTTATTGCCCGCGTTCTCTATGTAACCGGCCACCAGTGCTGCCATGCTTGTATTTCCCTTTCTTTTCGGGGGCATATCAGAAACCACATAAAGCCGCTCCGAGGGCCTTGTAAACGCCACATATAACACATTGACCTCGTCGAGCAGCGATTTCTCCTCTTCGGCGGTAAACTGTGCGGCATACTTTGTGTCGTGCAGCGCCTTAGTGGCAGGAATATGAGCTACGGGTAAAGCGGCTGCTTCCTCATACTCCTCATCCACCTCTACCCACAGGTTATCAGCCGTAGGCTTTACAGCATTGCTACTGATAAAAGGAGCAATTACCACCGGAAATTCAAGTCCTTTGGCTTTATGGATAGTATATACCTTCAGCGCATCCATTTTTTCAGGGGCCACAATAGAACGCTTTGCTTTATTTGCCTCCCACCACTCCAGGAAATCAGTAAGCCCCGTCTCGTTTTCTAACGTTTTACGATACACCTCTTCCAGAAAAAAGACGATAAAGGGATCTGAAGGCTCATGCAACCCGAACAAGCGCACCAGATGTTCCACCAGGTCATACAGCGAAAACTCTTCCCAGTTTATGTGATCCAGGTTCAGCAGCCCGGTCAAATCGCGAAAAGCTTCTGACGATTTCGATGATTTTTCAGTAAGACTATTAGTTATAAACTGCCTCAGATGATCATGCAAATTACGGGGGCTTTGCTGCTGTCGCTGATATATAAAGAAGGCCGTCTCCAGCTGTGCCAGCGAATCTGCCGGATTGTTGAGCAGCTTTAGCAACGCCGCAATAAAATGGAGCTTGGGGGAACCTGAGAGCAGCAGCGAATCGGAGGAGACAACCTGGTGGCCGTTTTCAGCCAGATAGCCCGCTACCTGCATGCCTTTATCTTTTGTCCGGCATAATATGGCAATATTATCACGCGTGTATCCATCGTTCAGGGCCTCTGTAACAGCTTCCAGCAACCTGCCAAGGTGGCCTGCCGCCAGCTCTTCGCCCTTGCCTTCAACAAACCGGACACTCACCTTCCCGTAGTGCTTTCTGATAACTTTTTGCTGGTGTGCTTCATAAATCGCCTGAACACGTGGATTACTGTTTTCCTTGATATATCCAAAGAGAGAATTATTAAAATCCACTATTGCTTCTGCACTGCGGTAGTTGGTCTGAAGCGCTTTCTCATGATAGTGAGTGGTAAGTGTTCTCTCTAACAAATCGCCATCAGGCAACTTCTGCTTATCGAAAAGTTGTGGCAGCTTAGAAAACTGCTCCACCTCGCCGCCCCGCCACCGGTAAATAGACTGCTTGGCATCACCCACCAGCATATTCATTGCATTATTAGACAGGCCGTTGACCAGCAGCGGCAGCAGGTTATGCCACTGCAAAACGGAGGTATCCTGAAACTCATCCACAAAACAATGATAGTACTTTTCGCCAATCCGCTCATAAATGAAAGGCACCGAAGCATTGGCCTGTATCTCCTGCGAAATCCGTCGATTAAATTCGGATATATGGATGCAGTCTTTTTCTGCTTTAAGCTGCTGCAGGCGTACTTCAATCTCTTTTAGCACGGCCATGCCATGCAGGTTACGCAGAAGCATCCTGTAAAAGAAATACCTGGCGGCCTCCTTTTCAGCGTAAGTGGTGATTTTCTGATAGATGCCAATGAGTTCCTGCGCTATGGACGATATATGTGCCTGCTGGCCTGCCGTGGCCTTGCTGCTGGAAAATTTGCCCTCATGAAAAAATTTTGCGGAGTGCGTATTTGCCTGGAAAATCTGCCCTCCGTCGCTCTGGCGGTATTGCTTCCGGCGGATTTTGGCAAAGAAGCCATAGGCCCCCGATTTGCCATGGGAGAATGCTTCTGCCGGAATATCGTCAATCAGCGTGAATGCTTTTTCAGCAAGAGTATCCATATACCCTTCAAAAATTGCATTGAACTTTCTTATTGCTTTTTCGGCGGCAATAAAATTCTCCAGGTCTATGGCTTTAAGCCGGGGCATATAGTCTATGGCTTCGTCAGTCTGCAGGACTTTACCAAAAGCATACAGCGAGCGATCGATGTGCCATGAGCGGCTTTCGTCGGTGCTCGACTTTACAAAGTCCACTAAAAAGCGCGTCAGGTTACTGCCCGGTGTAAGCTCATCCAGAAGCAAATCCACTGATTTTTCTATCAGCTCCTCCTGGTCCAGCAACACTTCAAAACGTTGCGAGAGGTTCAGGTCAAAAGCAAAAGAGCGGATGATACGGTGCATCAGACTGTCGATAGTGGAGACGGCAAAATTGGAATAATCATGTAAAATATCTTTCAGCACTATCGCAGCATTGGCTTGTATCGTCTCTTCCCGCAACCCCTTTTGGAGTAGCCCTTCAGCGAAAATATCCATTCCCGGTCCCCGGCACCCTTGCCTGCTCAGCTGCTCCAGCACAGCCACAATACGCCCCTTCATCTCCTCTGCCGCCTTGTTGGTAAATGTGATAGCCAGTATTTGGCGGTATTTCTCAGTGGCAGGAATAACCAGGTGCAGATATTCTTTAACGATTTGCGTGGTTTTTCCCGACCCCGCCGACGATTTATATACTAAAAGTTGTGGCTGCATGTAATTACATTATGTGATGACGATGCTCAAAGATACAAAAAGCAACGCAGCCCATAGAATAATACCGATTACTACCCAAATTGAGCGATTCTCGCTCACGATAAAGAAATTATAAGCATTTCACCTTCCCGCAATTCTGCGGGAAAGGCTACCCATTCGGTGAAATACAACAATTTCTAAATCGGTCCCGAAGCTTCGGGATAAGTAAAGCGCTTTTTCACTTTCCCGGAAAATAAGTCGGGACAGGCTGTTCAAACCGCTCAACTTAGGTACTATTTGATGTGCGCCAGTTATTGGTCTGGTGCCACGGAAAGACATACCATAGCAGCGGGAAAAGGAAAATAAGGCAGGCGGCGGTGTGAGGATATTTTTGCTACTTTTGGGCCAATCAACACATCAGCATATGAAAAAATCTGCCTGTTATTCCTTGCTACTTTCTTTAGCAGGATCGCTGTTTCCTTTTTTACTGTTTGCACAGATAGATACCGGCCAGGCCGGATATATAGAAAAAAAGAAAGGATTCTATCACAATGAAATCCTGCCATCAATAACAAAGGAGAAGAAGCAAGCTCCCGGCACCACTTTCCGGTATATCCCTGAAGAAGATGCGGTGCTGCCCGCCAATCCGGATGCTTTCAGCCCCATATGGCATACAGCACCTAAGTCGCAGGGAGCCACCGGCACCTGCTGGGCTTTTGCTGCCACCTCCTTCCTGGAATCGGAGATCAACCGCTTAAAAAACATGGAGGTTACCCTTAGCGTGATGTTTTTCGTTTATATGGATTATGTAGAGCGTACACGCCACTTTATTGAAACGCGCGGCGACACCTATTTCAATCACGGCTCGGAGGCCAATGCGGTAACCCGCATGATGTCGAAATATGGCGCCATCCCGTGGCAGGCCTATCCCGGCAAGCATCACAGCGACAAATTCCATAATCATAAAAAAATGATGGAGGAGATGAAGAGCTACCTGGCCCATGTTAAAGAGACCGATGCCTGGAACGAAGAAGCCGCCGTTTCTACTATCAAAAGCATTATGAACAAGTATATGGGTACGCCCCCACAAGTGTTTTCAGCCGATGGCAAGCAATATACGCCGGCAAGTTATGTGGAGGATTACCTTGCCTTTCATCCCGGACACTACTTCAGCTTTATGTCCACCAAATCCAAATCCTTTTGGGCGCGCGGGGAGTTGGTGGAGCCTGACAACTGGTGGCATGCCGACAACTATTATAACCTTCCCCTAAAAAACTACTATGGGCTGATTGAAAGGAGCATCGACAAAGGATTTGGTGTGTGCATCTGTGGTGATGTGTCTGAACCCGGCCATCTCTCGCAGCAGGAGATTTCTGTGATTCCGGATTTTGACATCCCGGCACAGTACATCAACCAGGACTCCAGGGAGCTGCGGCTCAACAACCAATCCACTACTGATGACCATTGCATCCATCTTGTCGGACAGCAGGTAATCGGCGATGAAAAATGGTTTCTTATCAAAGATTCGGGAGCCGGTGGCTTTGACGGGCCCCATGCCGGATACCGCTTTTTTCATGAGGACTATATCCGGCTTAAGATGATGAATATTTTGGTGCACCGCGATGCTGCCAGACCAGAGCTGGACAGAATTATTAAAAAATAGTCCGGTTTCTGTATCGCTGCCGCCAGAGCAGGCAGTAGCGTTTCTATACTATTATTGATTGGCCTCCCGGCTGCGTTTTTTTCTGAAGAGCTCGGAGAGCGTATCGAATTCTTTTCTGTAAAACACGCCCACCCCTTGCGTGTAAGGATCGTCAATGGCCAAAAGCTCAGTATTGTTCGTCCGGTTGAAGGCCCTGATCCTGAAACGCCCGTCGCGGGTAATCTTCACCTCCACATTCACATCGCCCACAATATTGTTGGCGTTGGTCCGCTCCTGCATTCCGCTCATTCCAAAGTTCCCGTCTATAGATACCCTGTCATCGAAGAGCTGTGTGGAAAGCGCCACTTCCAGCTCTTCGGAAGTATATGAATCGCCCGGATTATAGTTGATACCTATATCCACATCCTTACTAATCTGCGACAGCCAGCTGCTGATTTGATTGGAGAGCAATTCAAAAGACTGAGCTCCAAACCCGGAGGAGAGGTTGTTGTCGAGGCCTGAAACGCTAAAAGAGTTCAGCACCAGCAAATAAAGCATCTGCTTGTTCATCTCGGCAGTATTGGTGGTATCTATACTGCTATACACCAGCTCCCTGACTTTTGCATCAGCATTGGGCAGCTCGATGCTGAAATCGATGGTGGGGTTGAAAAGTTTATTTTTCAAGGTAATGATGCAATCTACAGGGACACGCTCGGAGGTAAGCTCCGGGTCTACACTCTCAGCTGCCGGAAGCCCCTTGAGGGATGGGCGGGCTTTGTAGACTGCCGTAATATTAATATCGGCATCATAGGGGTCGCCACTCCACGAAATTGTAGCCCCTCGTCGTATGGTAAAGGTATTTTTGAGAATGTTCTGCAGCCTGAAAATAAAGACCCCCTCTTCAATAAAATAATCTCCAAACATGTTAAAATCGCCGCTCGAATTTATCTCCATACGCATATTTCCTGTTCCGCGCCCTACGATATTTCCCATCTGGAAGGGCAGGATAATTTCTGCACGGGCATTGGGATTAATATCGAGCTGAAAATCCATATTAAAGCCGGAGGAATTCGCCGGGTTAAAAGTTATGCTCTCTTTTTTTTCTTCTGTTTTATCAATAAAAGTTATGAAATCGCTCTCTGCTGTCGATTCCCCAGTGCTGATAGGAATGACAATATTGGTATTTTCATCCGGCCGGGCTTTTACACTCATCGATATATCACTCATCGGCCCTGTAATGTCCACGTTTCCTGAAGCAAAAGCGGTTCCGTAAAACATCTTATTGTGCGAGATGTTAGTATTGAGTCCGGCAAATTTTTGTGGTGAGATATGGATATCCAGGAAAAAATCATCGAAATACTGATGACGGATCTTGCCATTCAGCAGGGCGGTATTGCCCAGGGTGTCGTAGAGCATAATACTGTCGAATTCAATAGCCTCCGGTTTTAGTATGATGTTGTCAGCCAGATAATATTTTGTGTTGAGAAAGCTCACCCTTAGCCCGGAGCGCACCAGCCCGATATCTCCTGTAACCTGAGGCCTGGAAGAAGATCCTTGCACATTGACCTCCCCCGAGGCAAACCCACTCATTTCTGAAAGGAAATCGTCAAAAAAAGGCTGTAATGTATTGATAGAAAAATTCTTTATCTCGCCCCTGAAGTTCAGCGAGTCGGAGGCCAGCGCGGTGGCCGGAAAGTAAGCTCCTTCCAGCGTCAACAGGTCGCGCGAGCCGGAACGTCCTGTATATACAATGTCGGACTGCACCTGCAAGGCATTGAGCGAATCCACCCATGTAGAGTAGAGCGTCATGTCCCCCATCTTTTCATTATTGAAATAAAGATCCGCAATATCTAAATTGCCGGTAAACCGGGGCACGTTAGTCAGGTTGCTGAAAATCAACTCGCCATTTATGATCCCCTCAAGAGATATGCCGCTGGCAGCAAGGAACAGGTCAAAGTTAGCGACATCAAAATCATCAAAAGACAAATCGACAGCATCCTCCGGATTGGGCGAAAACACTCCGTTAATTGCCACTCGCTGACGACCATGAAACAAGGCAAGGTTTCTGAGCGTAAGTACAGAATCTTTTACCCCGAGGAAGTTATCTTTTGCGACATGCCACATACTATCGTTGACCATTATTTCGGAATGCGTAATCCGATGTTTAAAATGTTCCGGACTTATAACCTCTAAACTCCCTCTTATATCGGCTTTATTACGGAGGGTATCATCCAAATCGTCCCACTTCAGGGCATAACGCACACTGTCCTGGTCAAAAGTATTTTCCAGGCTCATGCGTTCCAGGCCTAACCGAAGCTCTTCCTCTTTATTGTTATGGCCGGCAAAAACAACATCCCTGAATCGTGTTATCGTCTTGTACAAGCCTTCTTCCCTTGCCGCCTGAAAATCCAGTCCAAAGAACCTGATCTCATTGAATACCACCGAATCTGATACTATTTGTGCCTGCAGGTCAGCGTTGCTGCTGTTATAATTGCCGGTTATTTTTGTCCCGGGGGCCACCTTTAGCTGAGGCAGAAAGATATGGCTCAGCCCCTGGGTATCTTTAAAATGAAAATCAAAGTCCAAAGAGTGAAGCTGCTCAAGGGTATCCGGCTCAGGATATAGAGCAGGCATGTATCTTGCCAGGGTAGTCATAAAACTCTTTCCCATAGCGCTGACATAAAAATCGCCTTCAATATTTCCATCCAGAAAATCCGAACGGATTCTAATCGCCTTGATACTGTCTTGTTGTTGCGCCAGCAGCTTGAGGGTGTCAAGGTGATAGACGAAATCATCCTGGTGGTATGTCAACGCAGAGAGAAAGGCCTCCCCCATAACCGAATCAACATGATTGCCGGTAAAATCAGCCTGCAGTGTTGTGGTGATGCGTGCCTCATCATCCGGAATGTCTATCAGGTGCAACTTCGTGAGATAGGCATCTGTAATATTCGCTTTAAATTTGAAAGCGGCGTTCTCCTCGCTGAAATCAGCTATCCCATTAAAGGCAAAATGGATAAGATCATCTTTAATATTCACGGATCCTCCGAATCGTTCACCCTCCACTTTACCTGCTATCCTGATGCTGTCGAAAGTATTTCCCCTAAACTGCAGGCTATTAATGTACCCATCCACATCTGCCGCCAGGGTCGCCTTATCAAGCCCCCGCCCATTGATTGTTGCCGACAAGTCCAGGGTACCCAAATCATCTTCCTGGCCCAGCAATTGGCCTGCATTTAAAGCCTTAGCCATCAAATGGCCATGATACACCTTCTGGTCATCCAATGTATCTTTCAGTCGCAAATCGATTTCCAGTTTCCCAAGGTTAGTATTAAGGGTTGCCAGGGCATAGAAGTTATCCGGGGCACCCTCAAATTCGCCTTGCACTGAGAGGTATGACAGCTTTTGCAGGGGCTCGGGCAACTCAAAAGGATCTCCCTGATGCAGCTTTAAAGTGGAGAAATCGGCACGTGTCACATAAAAATCATCCACCAGCGCCCTCATCTCCAGGTTGTCAGTGTCGGGAAGACCCTTAATTTTAAGATACCCGCGGTAATAACTGCTGTCGCCATAATTAAAAACGATATCGCGCGCATACATATCACTAAGCCTTCCATAGAAATCACCCTGCATTGTAAGATGATTATTAACAGGCTTCATACCAGGCGAAAAAAAGCTAAGGTCAACCATCGACAGCTTACTTTTTAGAAAGGTAGCATCGAATTGCACGCTGTCATAGAAGTCAGAAAAGGCGTCATAATCATTATAATTCAACTCAAAACTAAAATCCAGTTTCGAATGGGGTGTTACAATTTGGGTCAGCTCCCCTTGTATCCCCCGGGAGCTGACCTGCATCCTGGATTGCATACGCCTGACAATAAAGCCGCTCTTTTCTTTGGCATCCAGATATCTTATGTTTGCAAAGATCGTATCATCCCGCACCATAAATTCGTCGAGTTGTGCATCTATCTGTTCCAAATCCAAATAGTTGAAGTCCACCCCTTCCTCCGCCGGGGCTTCATTTCTGTTCTCTAAAAGAAAGCGCCCGTTACGGAGATCTAAGGCCCCGATTTGTATTTGCCATGGTTTTTCTGTGGAGGCTGCAGTATCTGACAAATTATTAATGATTTGGGTTAGTGCGGGGAGCGTATCACCTTTGTGAGTGATTAATCCGAAACGGAGATTGATGGCCATCACATCGCTGAAGCGCATCACTTTAGATAAGGTATTGAACTCTGACACTCGTAATTTTAACTGATCAGCCTGTATCAATGTATCGTTTTGCTGATCGAGCGCCAGCACCCCGTGGAACTCAAATCGCAGGTAGTGCCCCAACTTAATACGCTCTACAGTAACCGGCACCCCCAGCGCCCTGGTAGCCTCCACAGAAACTTTCTCAGCCAGATAGCGCTGAAAGTTTTCGTTATTTACCAAAACGATAATAGTGGTCACAATAACAATCACTATCAATAAAAACCACTTCAATATATTTTTCCTGCCTTTTTTAATAATTTTGCCCCCAAATTAACGATTCGAAATGAACAATTACATATTAGGAATTGAGTCCTCCTGTGATGACACTTCTGCTGCCATTATCAGGAACAATGTGGTGCTATCAAATATTATTGCCAACCAGCGTGTCCACAAAGACTATGGTGGCGTTGTCCCTGAGCTTGCCTCCAGGGCGCATCAGCAAAACATCATTCCTGTTATCGACCAGGCCATCAGTCAGGCAAAGATAAATAAAAATGATATTCACGCCATTGCATTTACGCGTGGGCCGGGTTTATTAGGGTCCCTTTTAGTGGGCACCTCTTTTGCCAAAGCTTTTGCCCTTTCGCAGGATATTCCGCTCATTGAAACCGACCACCTGCAGGCCCACATCCTGGCACATTTTATTCAGGATAGCGAGGGCAGCATCAGGCACCCCTCGTTTCCTTTCCTGTGCCTTACCGTTTCCGGGGGGCACACGCAGATTGTGCAGGTAGAAGACTACACCACCATGACGGTAATTGGCCAGACTATTGATGATGCCGCCGGGGAAGCCTTCGACAAGGTAGCCAAAATTATGGGGCTGCCTTATCCGGGCGGGCCCGTAATCGACAAGCTGGCACGCCACGGCAACCGTGATGCCTTCTCCTTCCCGATTCCCGATATTGCAGCGCTGGACTACAGCTTTAGCGGGCTTAAAACATCGGTGCTCTATTTCCTGCGCGACCAACTAAAGCACGACCCCGCTTTCATAGAAACCCACCAAAAAGATTTGGCGGCCTCTGTTCAGCACACCATCATACGGATATTATTGAAAAAACTCAAAAAAGCCGCCAAACAAACCGGAATAAAAGAGATAGCTATTGCAGGAGGAGTGTCAGCAAACTCGGGGTTGCGAGAGGCCATGAAGGAAGCCAGCCGGGAACTGGGCTGGCGCAGCTACCTGCCCAAACTGGAATACAGTACCGATAATGCAGCCATGATAGCTATAGCAGGGTATTTTAAGTACAAAGAAAAAAAATTCGCCTCGCAAAAAATCGCTCCATATTCGCGAAGTGGTTCAAAAAGAACTTGATCTACCCCTGTAAAGTATGAACGCAAGAAAACCTGGCTGATTTTTTTCAGTAATACAAAAAAATATTTGCATACCAGTTTACATATCGTTAATTTTGCTTTGAACAGTGTGAACAAAAAACACGAATGAAGCAGACAGAAATACTCCTTGCAGGCATTGAGTATAAGGCTAAAAAGCTTATAGAACAAAAGAAACTGCTTCAGCAGGAAAATAAAACCCTCAAGACAGAGGTGGAGCAATTAGAAAAAAAGATACAGGAAAAAGAGCAGGAGAAAACAGATTTGGAAGAAACAATTAAAACAATACGTATTTCCAAATCGTTGTTATCCTATAAAGATAAAAAAGACATTCATCAGGATATTGATGAATTAGTGCGGGAAATAAATAAGAGCATAAGTATTTTAAATAGTTTAAATAAGTGATTCCCGGTGAAAGGATGTATTGATGAAAGAAATAGTAAGAACAGTACATGTAAACCAAAGGCCGTATAAGCTGACAGTTTCAGACGAAAAGGAAGAGCTTGTTTTAAACAAATCTGTTGAGTTAGTAAATAATGAAATAGAAGCGTTCATTAAAAGTGTAAAAGGCAGAGACCGGCATGATATGCTGGCTATGGCGTCGCTCGATATAGCAGCGCGCTATATCAACCTCGAAGAGGAACAGGATTTTGTTACAAATGAACTCTCCTCCAGGCTGGAGGATTTAGATAAATTATTGGACGAAAACATATAAATAACTTATTCTCAGCGTTCTTTGAAATAGAAAAATATTAATGGTATTCCCGCGCATTAATTCAGTCGTGTGAAAACTCAACATTATACAAATTAGAGTAAAAAGCTCAGGAGTCTGTAGGACAGGCCTATTTTACCCCTTAGGGGGGATTCTCACCTTCGGGTGGGGACATTGGAAGTCCGAAAGACTCGGCAACTCTATTCGTGTCATTTCTGGGGTTTTTCTCTACGCTCAATTAATTTGCGCGGGTTTTTTTTGTCATATAATTACATACGAACCAGAACTTAACAAGCATAAAAATGGAAAATGAAGTAATTTTCGCCGCCGTTGCGCTTGTTGTAGGTATTACTCTGGGTATTGCTGCTGCGACTACTTTTTTAAGGAAAAAACTGGAGAAAAAGAGTCGTGAGCTTCTTACAGAAGCAGAAAAACAAGCAGAGGTACTAAAGAAGGATAAAATCCTTCAGGCAAAAGAGAAGTTCTTGCAACTCAAGGCGGATCATGAAAAAGTGATCCAAAAACGAAACAACGAAATACAACGAACAGAAAACAAGGTAAAACAAAAAGAACAACATTTAAACCAACAAAATGAAGAGCTGAAGAAAAAGAGTCAGGAGGTCGACAGGCTAAAGCAACACCTCTCCAATCAGCTTGAAATTGTCAATAAAAAGCAGCAGGAGCTGGAAAAAGCTAGCAGTGAACAAGTAAAACAGCTGGAAACCATAGCGCACCTCTCTGCCGAAGAGGCTAAAGCACAGCTTTTAGAGAACCTGACCGCAGAAGCTCGCACCGAAGCTTCATCGCAGATTAATGATATTCTGGAAGAAGCTAAGATTAATGCTAACCGCGAAGCGAAAAAGATTGTTATTGAGACCATCCAGCGTACCGCTGCGGAGCATGCCATAGAAAACAGCGTATCGGTGTTTAACATCGAAAACGACGAAATCAAAGGCCGCATTATTGGCCGTGAAGGACGTAATATCAGGGCATTAGAATCGTTAACAGGCATTGAAATTATCATCGACGATTCGCCCGATGCCATTATCCTCTCGGGCTTCGACCCGATCAGGCGCGAGATTGCACGCCTGTCGCTGCATAAGCTGGTGACAGACGGACGCATACATCCCGCCCGCATCGAAGAGGTGGTAGCCAAAACCACGGCCCAGATAGACCAGGAGATTATAGACACCGGTAAGCGCACGCTGATTGATTTGGGCGTCCACGGGCTGCATCATGAACTTGTCAGGTTGATAGGTAAAATGAAGTACCGCTCCTCCTATGGTCAAAACCTGCTGCAACACTCCAAGGAGGTAGCCAAACTGTGTGCTACCATGGCAGCAGAGTTGGGGCTTAACCAAAAAATAGCTAAAAGGGCCGGACTGCTCCATGATATAGGAAAAGTGGCCGAAAATGAGGAGGAGATGCCTCACGCCTTGCTGGGGATGAAGATAGCCCAGAAATACAAAGAGAAGCCTGATGTATGCAACGCCATAGGGGCTCACCATGACGAGATAGAGATGGAAACGCTTATTTCGCCGATTGTGCAGATATGTGATGCTATCTCCGGATCGCGTCCCGGAGCACGTCGCGAGGTGGTGGAGGCCTATATCCAGCGGCTGAAGCAGCTGGAAGAGCTGGCGCTGGAATATCCCGGCGTGGTGAAGACCTATGCCGTGCAGGCCGGCAGAGAACTGCGTGTAATAGTAGGAGCAGAGAAAGTGTCGGATAATGAAGCGAACCAACTCTCTATGGATCTGACGAAAAAAATACAGGATGAAATGACTTATCCCGGACAGATCAAGATTACCGTAATACGGGAGACCAGGGCAGTGAACTACGCCAAATAAATTTTGTGAACGAGCAACAGAAAAAGGGAGCCCCAGGGTTCCCTTTTTTTTATTTCCCGTAAGCAGCTGCCTCATCCGCTATCATATCATCATAAGCACTCATAATAGATTGCAAAACAGGCGATGATACCTTAAAGGGAATATTGTCTATCTGTTTTACAGGAAGCACTCTTGGTGATGTACCGGTAAGGAATACATGGTCCATGGCTGCTAACTCTTCATACCGGATGCTCCTGCAGGTGATATCAATACCCTGCTGCCGGCATAGCGTTATTACCTTAGCCCTGGTAATCCCCGGCAACACCTCCCTCCCCGGCGCGGTGATAAATGTGTCGCCTTTAACAAAGAAAACATTAGTGCGGCTCCCCTCCACGATATGCCCCTGCTCGTTGGCAAGGAGCACTTCATAAGCATGATGGCAGGCTTTCAGCGAATCGGCTTTTTCCCTGAGAGCTGCATTCCACTTTTTTACTGTGGGGTTATGGCGCTGCAAGCCTGAAAAAACTACCTTAACACCTTCGCGGTAATCGCGGACAGAAGGATAGTGGTGCCTTACCTGGTAGAGGATGACAGAATATGCCTGCCTGTCGTCACTACACCAAACCATCAGCTTGATATTACCTGTAATTAGCTGCTGTTGCCTCAAAAAACCCTGCAAATGCTCATGCAAGACGCCCTCCTCTATAGCCATTGACAATTCCTTTTCTATTGAGGAGGAAAGTCTGCTGAGATGGTCGGCAGCAAAAAGCGGCGCTCCCTGCATAATCCTTATCACCTCATAGAAAATATCGCCCTCATTTCCGGGGCGCAATTGATGATCATCAGAATAAAAAATTCCATCCCGGTAATAAAAGTCCGTACTATTATCCTGCATACTGCTGCTGTTAATGTATCACGGCAAAACTAAACTTTTACCCAAATTGAGCGATTCTCGCTCACGATAAAGAAATTGTAAGCATTTCACCTTCCCGCAATTCTGCGGGACAGGCTACTCATTCGGCGAAATACAACAATTTCTAAATCGGGGTTAAACATAAGTAAAGCGCTTTTTCACTTCGTTCAAACCGCTCAACTTAGGTTTTAGATTATATTTGCGCCCTCATGAGCAACTTTTATCGCTATAAGGCGCATGCTGCGCTTATGTTTGCTAATATCCTGTTCGGAATCAACTATTCCATCACCAAGGATATTATGCCCATACATATCCAGCCTTTTGGGTTGGCTTTGTTACGGGTGATTTCCGGACTGGTGCTTTTCTGGGCTATCTCTTTCTTTATGAAACGCGAACGTATTGAAAAGCGCGACATCTGGCACCTGGCCTTATGTGCCTTTTTTGGGGTCTTTCTTAATCAGATGATGTTTTTGTCGGGACTAAACCTCTCCACACCCATCAACGCCTCTATTATCATGACCTCCAATCCAATTATAGTGTTGGTCTTTAGCGCTGTTATATTACATGAAGCCATAACAACGCGAAAAATCACAGGCATTATCGTGGGGGCATCTGGTGCCATCCTGCTTACGCTTTTCAATGCCGAAGGACAACTTGATTTTGGATCGGATAAATTCCTGGGCAACCTTTTCCAGCTTATCAACACCACCGCTTTCGGACTATACCTGGTGTTAGTAAAGCGTGTAATGATGAAGTACCAGGGCGTTACAGTGCTCAAATGGCTTTATGTCTTCGGACTGTTTTATATTTTTCCGGTAGGGTACAGCCAGTTTTCCGCCATAGAATGGCATCAGATACCTTTTGATATATATCTGGCCATAGCTTACCTGCTGATTATGATTACGGTAGTGGCCTATTTTATGAATATGTATGCCCTCAAGCATGTGATGCCATCCACCGTTAGCACCTACATTTACTCACAGCCCGTAATAGCTACACTTTTTGCCGTCATCACCGGGAGAGATGTGCTCACCTGGCTCGAAATAATAGCTTCCTTGCTGGTATTTGCCGGGGTTTACCTTGTATCGAAGAAGCGGAAAGTCCCACGTGTTTCAAATGAAAGTTAAATCAAATTAAGTGTTTAATCATACTACAAATTATGTTGCTTTTAATAGATTTGAATAGTAATTTTGTTTCTGAATAATTCATATAGAAAGAAATGGTAATGAATAAACAGATTTTAAAAGATAACAAGGGAAATGATATTGGTGTTTTCCTCCCGATGGATGAATACAGGAAAATCATGGAAGCACTGGAGGATATAGAAGATATAAAACTCTATGATGAGGCGAAGGAAGAGGATGATGGAGCTCGCATATCATTGGAGGATTACTTGAATAACAGAAATCTGGAAAATGAATAAGTTCAGAATTCAGTTTACTCGAAAAGCAGCAAAACAACTAGACAAAATTCCAGATAGTGATGCTGGAAAAATCCTTTCTCTAATAGCCAGTTTAGCAAACGACCCACGCCCCATTGGAAGTAAAAAACTTAAAGGAAGAAACAGTTATAGAATACGAAAAGGTAATTACCGAATTATTTATGAAATATTCGAAAGTAAACTTGTAATTGATATCATCACAATAGGTCATAGAAGAGATGTTTATAGGTAATCCACCTCAAAGCTTCTATTCTGAACCCACTCCGCATTCTTTTTATTACATTTGACCTCTGAACAGAAAAAAGACGAATGGCACTAAACTATCTTTTTATTGCTTTTTTTGCGATCGCCCTGCTTTTCGGCATTGTGAAAGCGGTTTTTCTGGGCGATGTGGAGGTTTTCCAACGTATCATGGAGAGCACCATGGATAATGCCAAAACGGGGTTTGAGATTTCATTAGGTTTAACAGGGGTGTTGACGCTATGGCTGGGCCTTCTGAAAATCGGTGAAAAGGGAGGCGTTATCCGGATTTTTTCCCGTGGATTGCAACCGCTTTTCAGCCGCCTTTTCCCGGGCGTACCGAAAAATCATCCGGCTTACGGAAGCATTACGATGAATGTGGCTGCCAACATGCTGGGCCTCGACAATGCCGCCACACCTATAGGACTCAGAGCGATGGGACAACTGCAGGAGCTGAACAAAAAAGAAGACACGGCCACCAATGCCATGATTATGTTTTTGGTGCTGAACACCTCCGGGCTCACCCTGATTCCTATCAGCATTATGGTGTACAGGGCGCAGATGGGCGCCGCCAACCCCTCCGACATCTTTATCCCGATTATGCTGGCTACCTATTTCTCTACCCTGGCGGGAATTATTGCCGTAGGCGTGGTGCAAAAGATCAACCTGCTCAATAAGGTAGTCCTTGCTTATCTCGGGGGCCTCAGCGCTGTTATCATCGGCATCATCCTCTACTTTTCCAGCATCCCCCAGGAAAAAATCACTACCATCTCTTCAGCCGCCAGCAATATTATCCTTTTTGGGATTATTATGAGTTTTATTCTGATAGCCGTAAAAAACAAAGTCAACATCTATGAAGCCTTTATTGAAGGAGCTAAAGAAGGCTTTCCCACGGCCATAAAAATCATTCCCTATTTAATTGCGATTTTGGTAGCCATTGGTGTTTTCAGGGCTGCCGGCGCCATGGAGATGCTGATGGAAGGATTGCGTTGGTTTTTCCTGACCATCGGCGTAAACACCGATTTTGTGGAAGCCATACCCACAGCGCTGATGAAACCCCTCAGCGGCAGCGGTGCCCGCGGTATGATGGTGGACGCGATGGACACCTATGGCGCTGATTCATTCGTAGGAAGAGTAGCCTCCACAGTGCAGGGCGCTACCGATACTACATTCTACATCATTGCCGTATACTTCGGCTCAGTAGGTATTAAAAACACACGCCACGCGGTAGGCTGCGGACTGATTGCCGACTTCGCAGGCATCATCGCCGCCATCCTGATGGCGTATTTGTTTTTTCATTAGGGTTACCAGGTTAATACGTTTCTACGTTTATAGGGTTGTAAGTTGGTAAAGAAGTGTTTATGTTCAGTTGGCAAAAAGCAATTGGCAGTTGGCAACTTTCTAAAAACAGCAGTTTTATAAACCTTGCATTTGTGTGAGCACTTTTTAGCCACAAACTAATACGATGTTTGAGTTGCCAAA
>Ga0306867_1000249_pt1 | contig 33036 bp, 47 predicted proteins | sample AntRauTorckE6831_FD_190432 | JGI IMG/M metagenome (GOLD analysis project Ga0306867, IMG submission 190432) | Saline lake microbial communities from Rauer Islands, Antarctica - Metagenome Torckler E6 #831 (v2) (version 2) | ecosystem: Environmental > Aquatic > Non-marine Saline and Alkaline >...
CACAACAACAATAATAATAATAATTATGTCAACACAATATCAAACGGAACTTATAAAACTACGTCCCGATGATGAGGTAACAATGGTGTCACCTTGCAACGGTTTCGATTTTATACACACAGCTAGCCACGGCTATCTAGTAGTACCGTACTCACATCCAAGCTACAAAATAGCGTGCAAGGTGCACGATAATAGTGGCTATGGGTACAAAACAAAGCAAGCGGTTTACCTTGAAGAAGATTGTGAAGCTCACACTTTTCTGACTACCGATGGAGCTATCGTTTAACGATTGACACGGTGCTAGCAATATGCTAGCATTGTGCTATCGCTACGTGATACACAAAGCGAACTAGAACTAGAACCTTTACAAACAAAACAAAACAAAATAAAACAAAGATTGCAACGTATTGCTCACAGCTCACTGTTATAGGTGAGTGGGTACAGCGTGCGAGGTTGATAGTTGTGAGCACAGTGTTGTGTTGGTATCACTTTTTTACCGTTTGACTAGGTTTCATTATTCCCTACTACAGCAAATCCAACCAACACAACACTGTGCTCACAACACAATCAAAATAAAAAACATAATCTAAAAATAATATATGTCAGAACAATTAACCCCTGATAGCTTTTTAAGAGTGGACGGCGATATCTATGGCAATCCACGGTACTACGTACCAGTGTACGTGCTACCAGATGATATGTCAGACAAGTTGAGACTATCAGTCGGACTTGAAAAGTACCGAGGTAAGAAGTATGGAGCAGGATTTATCGTGCAATCGTACAATTTAGAAAGCACGTGCAAATTTATCAATGATGGTTTGAAACTAAAATAATATGCAAAAAAATAATATGCAAAAATGCGAACTATGCGAGAACACCAACACGGAGCACGTGAAAGTAATTTACAGCGTGTCACCTTTTGGTGAAGACAGCGATAGCGTGCACCTATGCGAACACCATTTAACAGACGCACAAAATCGTTACGAAGTAATCACACTAAAATAATATGCAAACACAATTTAACTCAGAATTAAGAGCACAGGGATTTACCCCCGATGAGTATACCGATGATAAAACACAACAGTGTTTTATTGGATGGTCAAAAGAGACTATGCAAGAGGGTAATAAAATCTATGACTACCTGATTGAACTACGTGACAGTGGTGTAACAAATATGTACGGAGCAGGTGAGTTTATAGCGAAGCGATACGGAGTATCAGACAGTGAAGCGAGTGACATTTTACTAGCGTGGATGGATTCATTTAAGCAATAATCAGTATGCAAAAAACAGTTGAGTACGTAGCAGGTTTAACACTCACTCACGCAGTTGTGGGTATATTCACAGCGTGGTTTCCCGAAAGTTACACGTATTGGGTCAATCTAGCACTAGCAGGGTTTATCGTGATGGTACTAGCAGGTGTAAAGAGTAGCGAAATTATTAAAAAAGTTGCATAATAGGCAACGAACAACAAAGTCAAAATAAAAATTATATATGTCAGAAGAATTTAACTACAAAAGAAAGGGCGAGGTGAGTGCACCAGAACCAGAAATTGATATCGAAGTGGATAGCCGAGACTACACCATGCGAAATAAAGGCACGGTCAAAATTGGCAAGGTAACACTACCGATTAACGCAGAACCGAACGTGCACTACGTCCCGAGCAATCAGTATCTAGTACGGATGGATGAGACGTTGGAAGCGATGGCACTAGCAGTCGCACAACAAAAGCCAGTGCTATTGAAAGGTGAAACAGGTACAGGTAAAACCACAGTGGTGCACGAACTAGCTCACCGCACAAATAATTCACTACGTCAGATTAACTTGAACGGTAACACTACCGTTGATGAGATTGTTGGTCGTACGATATTGAACCGAGACGGTACGATGTTTGTTGATGGTATTTTGATATCAGCAATGAAACACGGCGATTGGTTGCTACTAGATGAGTTGAACGCAGGTTTACCCGAGGTACTTTTGGTATTACAGCAAGTGCTAGTTGATGGTAAATACACCTTAGTTGAGCACGATGGTGAAGTGGTCGAAGCTCACCCGAACTTTAGAGTATTCGCTACTATGAACCCACCAGAGACGTATGTTGGTACGAACCACTTGAACCCAGCTACATTGTCACGTTTTGGTATTACAGTGGATGTTGCGTACCCCGAGCAGAATGTTGAACTTGAGATTGTGAAGAGCAAGCTACCAAAAGAGCCACGAACCCCCGAAGTTGAGATTGTGGAAGCGATTAGATTGGCGAGTGATGTCCGTAATGGCTACGCACAGCAAGAGTATCAATACTTATTGAGTACCCGAGACTTGATTAACTGGATGGAAGTAAACGAGCACTATGGTGACTTAGTGCAATCAGCTAAATTTACTATTTTGGGTAAATGTAACCCAGATGATAGGCAAGCATTGTCTAGTATTTTGCAGGTGTACTTTTCAGCCCCACTTGATGTGCACCCGAGCGATGGTCAATTCGATATGGTGTACAAAAAAGGCAATCTTATGCAGGTTTGTGATGATAACTTAGAAATCTACAATTCACGCAATAACGATATGATTGGTAACGCAAAAGCAGGTGCATTGCTAGAAGTCATGCAGGTCAAGAACGGCAACCCGATTGTACGGCTATTGAAAGGTAGTGTTATTGCACGGCGTGATAATAGCGTGGCAGAAATTAGTCACAGTGACATGCTAAAAATTGGTGAGTTGCGAAAGGTAAGTACACGTAAAATCGAAGCTAAAAAGTAATAATATGTCTTACAATAATTCAGTTTCACCGATATGGTTGCGACAGGTTGCAACCGCACTATCAAGTCGCTATAACGTCAAGATACGTGAGGGTAAAGGATGGGCGATGGATATTCACAAGCGTGAACTTATCTACAAAGCCGAGCACCTACTAGCACTAGACCGTGACACGTGTTTGGGTATTCTATTGCACGAACTAGGACACTTACATTTCACGGCTAGCGATTGGACAGAGCAAAGCAAGCTATTTAAGCAGTACCCGAAAATCACTCACAACGCAGTAAATGCGTACGAAGATGTGCGTATTAACGAGAAAATGTCACAGAGCTACATGGGTAGTCGTGACTTGATAGTGGCAATGAACGAGCTACTAGCAGGTGATGGTGTAGCGGACTTAGTAAAGATGAACCAAGAAATCAAAGAGCGAGGTCGTAATCGTAGCAATTATGATATGCCCGAGTGGTTTGAAATCTTTTACGTGTCGATGTGTAAGTTGCTAGGCGATAAGCTATTCCCCCAGTGGACACCCGATATGTACTACGATGAGAAGAAAATGACAATCATAAATGAGATTGTGCGAGAAGCAGAACAAAAGAAGCTAGCACATTTTAAGAGTACGCAGGATATTTATGATTTTGTGGAGCAAGTTGTATTCCCGAAAATTGGCGATTATTTACCGACACCCGAACCATCTAGCCAGCAAGGTGATGGCAGTGGTATGCAAAAAGGTGGTGATGAAGCCAGTGAAGGCAGTGAAGGCAGTGAAAATTCAGATGCAAGCGATTCACAGTCATGACAAGTCAGATGATAAAGATGATGAGCAGTCAAGTGATGGCAACGGCGATGGTGGTGGTGAAGAGCAAAAAGACAAGCCACAGGATAAAGAAGAAAAGAAAGGTCGTGGTGGTAGTGGTGCAGGTGGTGCACAGTGGCAAAAAGAGCTTGAACAAAAGGTCAAGAGTGCTATTAAGCGTGGACGTCTGAACCCAGACGAGCAATTCAAGACCGAACCGTTTAACAAGTACGGCGAAGAGCAACGTAAGCAATCAATCACGCACAGTTGCAACGTGGCTACGCACCTTGAGACGAGTACCACGTTGCAACGTCAATTCAAAAATAAGTTTGAAGTTATTTTTAGAAACAATCAGTACGCACGTGAGCGGGTACAGCAACGTGCAGGTCGGATAAATAACCGAGTGTTGTACAAGCATAGACTAGGTAAAGATAGACTATTCAAAAAGAAAATCGAAATCAGTAAGAAGAGCTACGCAGTCAGTTTTGGTTTGGACTTGAGTGGAAGTATGTCCCCGAGCCAAGTTGAGGGTAGTTTTCACGCAATGCTAGCCTTTATGAAGACACTAGAGCTATTTAAGATACCGCACAGTGCTGGATTCTTTAGTCACGAAAGTGCCGTTGGTAAGCCATTCAATAAAACTATGGTAGTAGACCATATGTCACGGCAAGCTAGTAGCGTAAATAATGGTGGTACGAGACCCGATGAGTTGATAAAAACTATGTTTGGTCAAGAACTTGCCCAGCAAAAAGTAAAAGAAAAAATTGCAATCATACTTACCGATGGGATATGGAGACACCATGGCTATGAGCAGTTGGAGAAGTTGAAGCGTGACAACCCGAGTATGCACATTTATGTCGTGCCGTTGATGTTGCACCGAGTCTATAAAGAAGAGATAGACAACGCACTAGGTAAATTTGCCACGATACTACATGCCGACAGCCCGAGTGAGGTGATGGATAAGTACATTCAGATAGCTAAAAAACACTTGTTATGAAGCATGTAAAAGATTGGTGGTGGATAGCACTACTCACAATCATAAGTATGGTTTGGGTAGTGAGCACCTTTATAAACGTAATGAAAGTATTGTATGTCAGATAAAAATATCAAACTGAATAAGACAGCCACAGCAAAAGATAAGTGCTTACTTTGTGAGCAAGTCTTTGTTGGTGATGTATTCAAGCCGTGCCAGAAGTGCACCAGCGAGTACCTACAAAAAGGCGTGCTATTAGTTGAGGTGATTGGTGGTACGAGCGAACCGACAGGACGGTTGATGGTGATACGTGACATTGCCTTTACACAGGTATTCAACCAAGAGATACCAAAAGAGCACGTAATCAAAGTTGAGGTCGGTATTCTACAGAAAATGGAAGAGCATATTAACAGCGTAAAAAACTAGCGTATGAAATTAAGTATAGAGGATTTTGAGGTCATTGTGCGAGTGCTAGACCGTGAAGCCGACAGGATAGAGAGCACCGAGGGCGAACATGAGACCGAAACGCCAGAACAAATACGGCAAGCATTATCAGCAATCGAAGCGATAGGAACATATTAGTATGGAAAATCTAAACTTAGAACAGTTGCAAGGGCGTGAGAATGACTTGCGAGGTGCACTTGAGAGCGAGCTAGGCAGTAGCCAGTTGGACTTAGTGGACGAGCTTGTTGAGGTAAGTATCGAAATTGAGCAGGAAAGTAACAAATAGATTATGCACCAGTTATATTTTGTAGCAGTACCAAAAGTGACAGGCGAGACTATAGGTGAAGCCATGAACAAAGCCACAGACTTGCTAGACAGCAATAACTTTTGCAGTAGCGAGGGCGGATTCTTTTCTACTAGAAAAGGTGATTGGTACGAGGTTGGTGGTCGATGGCGAGACTTTTTGTGCTACCGACACGAGTGGGCAAAAAATGCCAAGACCGAAATTGAAGCGTACCTAAAGAGACCCGAGAACCTTGATGGTAAAGATATGTACCATATTAGAGGTGCACACTACGGACAGGATGAGACCAAAAAGAAAAAGCAAGCCGAGCTACGTGAGCGATGTGAGTTGATATGGGGTAAGCACCGTCCCGAAGAGTACCCGAAAGTGCCGTGGGATAGATTCTATAGCGAAAAAGGGATATTCGACAGGAGCGAAAAGTACATAGACGATTGTGCCGAGCCACTATCAGATGGGGTAGTCGAGTACCTACGTACCCACACAAAAAAGGGTAAAGATGAGTTTAGTGGCTTTTCAGATGTGGAAATCTTTGTCGAAGATGATGATGGGATGGTCGAAGAGTGGCTAGTAAAGGATTGGATATCACAAATAGACGAAGAGCCAAGAGCCTTTATAGGTAAGTATTGGATAGTGGCGATAGATTATCATATGTAATATGAAAATATGTAAGACCACAGATTGTAAGAACGAGGTTGTGCGAGCACATAGCCGTGCTAACAATAAGCAATTTTGTAGCCCCGAGTGCCGACAAAAGCACTACAATACGGTCAATGCCGTGCGTATAAAAGCCGTGCGAGACCGTTTGAACCATGCCAAGTACAACAAGTACGAGAAAGGAAAGGAGCGATGTATCATTTGTGACGGTTGGTATTGGGCAGTGTGCCACCACGTAGCGAACAGGCACAAGATAAGCGAGCGTGACTACAAAATTATGCTAGGTGCAGACCATAAAAAAGGACGTATACCAGCCAAGCTAAAGAAATTAAAGCGAGGGCAGGTATTCGAGAACGGTACAGTCAAGAACCTAAAGAAAGGCGAACCAACACGATTCAAAAAGGGTGACAGCCGTGCAGGTAACTACGAAAGGTCGAAAGAAACGAAGCTAAGATTATCAAAACAATTCAAGAAAACTTGACGATGATATCAGATTGGTGCAAACTACAATCTATGTCAGGTCGAGACTATCAAGAAGTAACAAAGTAAAAATTATTATGTCAAAAGAAAAAGGCGTAAAAATGCCACGGTATTCAATTAGTTTCACGCTAAAGAATATCGAGCAGTTGAACGCAATTCAAGCCGAGCTAGGACTAGCAAGCATGTCGGAGACAGTGCGTGCGTGTATTCACGCTACCCACAGCAAGACATTCCCGAGCTATATCAAAGCGAACAACCAAGCAGGTATTGCACCGCACCAACGTGTGAGCAAAACCGAACTAAAGGAACAAGACAAAGCAAAAGAAAAGGCGAACAAACTAACGGAAGCTATCAACATTTGTGAGAACCGATTGGACGGCGTGGTTGCAACAGACCAAAACAACAACCCGATTCGATGTGCGTACTACCAGTACGATGGGCGAAGACGGCACAAACAAGAGATTGATATTGCCAGTGTGAACGAGGGACTTATTGAAACCCAGTACCTACCGAACCGTGAGCGAGTAGAGAAGCTACAAAATGACGGCAACGTAGACTACGACCCGAAGCAAACCATAGAGCAAGAGCTAGGTATTGCTTAATTAGAAATTCAAAATAAAAACTAAATAGATTTATGCAAGTACAATTCAAGAACGGACTTTTTTCTGTAACCGCAGAAAACAAAGCAGAAAACGAAACACTGTTTAACCTTGTGAACAACACCACAACAAAAAAACCAGAAAAGAAAACAGTAGTAAATTCAAAGAAGAAACCACACATGTCACGTGTAAGACGAGAAGCAGTGGAGTGTGAAGTTGATGGATGTACCATGATGTTGAAGAACAAAGGGATTCATATGCGTGCCAAGCATGGAGTAGACATTCATACAGGTGAGCAGTACGAAACATTTGAGCACGCAAAGATGGGAACAACACCAGTATCAATGCCAGTGGTACAGCTACCGAACGGAACATACAAGTTGCGTAAGAGTGGGGGTTTTCTCTCATAAAGTTGTCATGGAAAATCAAAACGGACAACAAAGTCTTGAAATGGATATAAAAATCCTATTAAGCGATGTAGTTGATGAGAACTACCACGATTTTAAGAGTGATAAGTATGCTACACCAAAGATGGCATTGGTAACACGGCTTGAAGAACTTATCGACAACACTAAGCAGGGCAAGTATGACAACCGATAATCAGACAAAAGTTATTGAGCGACACTACGACAAGCACACACCAGACGAACTAAAATTTGATGACAACATAAAGAACAACGACAGGGTGTATCTACCCACGTTTGCAAAAGACCGTATGACAGCGTTGCTTGATGGTGTAGATAGGGACATGGCAACACAGAAGCAATACATGTATGGCGAGTTGGTATTCATTATGGTTTGGGTTGTCAGTATCTTTCTACCGTTTGCAGGGAGCTTTATTGGAGTATTCACAGGGTTTGCAGGTTGGGCGTACCTAACTTACTTGGGTAGAAACTTACAACAGCACGTAACCAAACGGTTTGGGATGATGGACGGCATATTATTTATGTCACTTGAGATTCACCGTGATATTCAGAGAGAACTGGCTGAGAAAAAAGAACAAGAGGACACCAACAAAACCGATAAAGAATCTGATACTATTACAGCATAGCTATCAATGCTGAACTGTACGTCAGTAGTGCCTAGAGTACGCTTAATGCGTAACAACACACTACAACGGCAGGTTTGGGTGAACATACAGCTATCAAACAAAAAGCTACCTATCACTAGGTAGTCTTTTTGTATACAACGTAGAGCTTAAAATTATTACCTACCCCATATAACCACGATAGGTAACACCAGTATGATAACACTTGCAACACCAGTGCAACAGGTGTAGAATAATTGTTGCAAGCTATGCAACAAGAACACGAACCAGAAGATTGGGAAGAGCCGAGCAGTAAGGGACTGTGGGTATTCCTTGTGCTTGTTGGTATACCGTGGGTATTGGGAGTAGGAGTAGTAGGGATGTATTTATTAGATTTAATTGACTAAGTTATGGTGAAGATTCTAGCGACATTGATTGTTGTGGTCATCATTGCAATCGTATTACAGCAGGTGTACAAAGCAGGGATGAAACGAGTTGCACGAAAGAGAGCAGAAGAGTTGGAAGAAGACATTGAGTATTAAAAATAAAAATCACAATTATATATGTATCGAGAACCAAGCCCAGTGAAATGGATTGTAGGTGGAGTAGTAGGATTCCTAGTCGTGTTGGTCGTGCTGATGTCAGGAACAACAGTTGATGAGCAAGAAATTGGAGTGGTAACAAAGTTTGGTAAGGTGGACGGAACACTAGAAGCAGGTTTTCATTTCATTAACCCCCTAACTACCAACGTAACAAAGATGTCATTGGAAGTGGAAGCACTACCCCTAGACGAGTTGTCATATTCTAAAGACGCACAAATTGTTGGAACACAGGTTGTGGTCAATTACCGATTGGTACGTTCAGACGCAGTGCAAGTATTTACTGATGTCCGAAAAGAATATGAGAGCCGATACGTACTACCCGAAAGTCGAGACGCAGTTAAGGCAATCATTTCTAACTACACAGCACAGGAGCTTATCGACAACCGAAGTGGGATTCCACTTGAGGTCAAGACTCGATTGAGTGAAGAGATAGCCGACAAGGGAGTAGAGATTGTGAACGTGGCGATTGAGAACTTTGACTTTGATGATGACTACGAGCGAGCAGTTGCTAACAAGCAGGTGCAAGAACAGGAAGCACTAACACAGGTCAACATCACACGACAGGAAGAAGAGAAAAAGAAACAACAGATTCTTATTGCTGAAGCCCAGTCAGAGCGAACCCGATTGGAAGCCCAAGCACTAGCAAGCCAGAACGGAACAGCAGTAATTGAAAAAATTTATGCTGAAGCCCAGCTAGAAGCGTCAAAGCGATGGAACGGACAGTTACCAACACACATGTACGGAAGTGCACCGATTCCACTTATCGACATTAAGCAATAGGTATGACTTGCAATGAGTGTAAAAGAGAAGTGCCAGACCAAAGCTACCTACATCCATTAGTAACGAGTGAGGGTACAGTTGCACCGATATGTGCACCGTGTGCATTAAAGTTGTCTAACGAGTACACAGGACTAAAGAGAGAGAGTTTTGAGGGCGAGCACGCAGAAGCATTACGAGTAAAAACATTAGAACACTATGGGAGAAATAGCTGATGACATGATTAACGGAGTTACGTGCAACCTGTGCGGAGTGTACCTTGGTGGTGAGCCAGTTGGATTCCCAGCGTTCTGTTCAAGGCAGTGTGCAAAGGATGGCGGTATGCCCGACGGTTACGTTGCTGATGAAATAGAATTATGAGTAAAAAAGAAATGAGGTTGATGGACTTACCCCGACGACCAGCAGAAGCAATTAAAATTTACGGAGAAGAGGATGAGTTTGTGTACTATCACCACATTGACGGTATGTATTCGTACTGCAAAACACCAGATGGCAACACGGTATACTTGTCGGCTGGAACACCACTTGAGGTTTATAAAGATGGCTATAAAATAAAAGTATAGACTATGGCTGATATCGGAGGTTACTTACTAGACAATGAGGGAAATCCTTACAAAGAACCCGACACTATGAAGTGGGCGGAGGGTTTTGAGAAAATGAAGAAAGACAGGATTGTAAAACAAACAACAGTGAAAGGTCACTTTGTATCTACTATTTTCTTAGGACTAGACAATTCGTTTGGTGGTCACATCCCGATGTTATTCGAGACGATGATATGGTTTGAGGACGAGGATATATACCAAGACCGACATTCGACCCGACAGAAAGCGGAGCTGGCACACGATAGGTTAGTAAATCAAATTACATATGGGCAAGAACTTAGATAACTATTGGAACTACCGAGTGGTAGTGGAACAAGAACCAGACTTGGTAGACAAGGGAAACTTTGTCGAGAGTGTGTCGTTTCGTGATGTCTACTACAAGAACGGAAAGCCAACGAGTTGGGGCAGCGAACCGCAGCACCCGATTGGAGAAACTGTCCGTGGCATGTTATGTGATGTCAGATTGATGTCAGAAGCCCTACTAAAACCCCCATTAGTTGTCCGAGGCGACGAAATTATGCGGGAGTTAAGCTATTCATCCGAAGAATTAGAAGAGATTAAGCGGATGGTGCAGAACACAAGGGTGCAGGAAAATAACAAGAGTGCCGAGAACCTAGCTAACCAGATTAGAGACTACGGAAACACTGCAATCACTAAGCTACACGAGTACGAGAAGCTACACGAGTACGAGGTAGAAGAAAGAAAGAAACAACTACAACACAACATTGAGAAAGCCAAGATGATGAACGACTTTGATAAAGAGAAAGAGTTGATTCAGGCGTTCAAGAAATTCAGTAGAGATATGGAAGCACAGAAACTAACACAGCGACAGGCAATGGAGTACGGAGGTGGAGGTGTGTATGGGCGTGGTGTGATAAAAAAAGAAGAGGACTTATTCTAGCTTATGATTGAACAAAAAAGACTAGTGGTGGCATGGGACGTTGATGATACGTTGCTGATACCAGCAGTGGCTATTGGTGACGGTACAGGAGGTAAAGATATGCCGAACCATAAAAACCTACAGGTTTTAAGGTGGTTTGCTTTGCAAGGTCATTATGTAATTGTTTGGAGTGGTGGTGGTGTTCCTTATGCCAACATGTGGGTAGACCGATTGGGTATTCGTAAGAGTGTCGATGAGGTCATCATTAAAGAAAAGAACCCGAACGTGGACATTTGCTTTGATGATTGTGATGTGAATTTAGCTACCGTGAACGTAAAAGTAACCAGAGTGAACAACAGGATTAGCAGAGCCGAGTGGAACAAACACGAAATAGACCCAGAGGGTAATCGGATAACAGAATAATAAAACAGTATGGAAAAACAAACTGAAACAGCACGTATTCCACTTACTTATAAAGGTGATGATATTGAAAATGTGTCAGCTAGAGGTTGGGCATTAGTAGATAAAGAGGATGAATGGAGACTACTACAACACTCTTGGTATTTAGATAAACCAGAGACAGTTGAGGGCACGGAAGCCATTTCTCTAAAGGAGTTAATGGAGATGGATATACCAGACCCAGGAATCCCGTATACATTGATTGATAATAAAAATGTTTTCATGCCTACCTTAGTCATGGAGGACTATGCTTGGCAACTTCTAAGCTATGAACCTATTTGGAACTACACGAAGAAAAATATTGAGCTTTGTGTTAATGCAAAATTTGTTGACGGAAAAAATGACTTTTTACTTGAGCCACCTAAAGAATAGATTATGGCAACCTTTGAACTACCAAAACAACAAAAGACCCTAAAGAAACTTGACGATAAAATGATAGACGCAATCATGGAACTTACTGGTGCGAGCAGTATCTTCATAATGACTTCAGACCACAACGTGCCGTGTCCAGACGCATTAGCTGGTGAGCCTTGTGGTGAGCACCGTATGTATGTAGCTATGACAGGAATCAATCCGTTGCAAGTGCCACAGATTATTGCCGACCAGACAGGAGTGACGGACTTTAAGATTAAGCCAGCCGATAGACCAGACCCTTGCTAGTATGAAATGGCAAAACCTACAAAACAATGAATGTCCAAGATGTAACCACGTATTAGAAAAAGTGGAATACAAACACCAGTGTAAAAACAATGAGTGCGACTTCTTTATTGGAGTAAAAAGGTTTAACGAAATCGTTGTGGATAAGTACAACAAAGCCAGAGTCAATTCTTACGATAGAGGTCAGATGAGTGAAGAGGAAAGACTGTCTGAATTAAATAATATGTAGTATGAAACCAGAACGATACCAACACGCAGGAGGACCAACAAGGATAAAAACACATGGATTTTATGGTACCCCTACATATTATTCTTGGTCTGGTATGCGTCAAAGGAGTAATAATCCTAAAAACAAGGACTATAAAAACTACGGAGCGAGAGGTATAAAAGTTTGCGAAACGTGGGAGGAGTTTGAAAACTTTTTAGAGGATATGGGAGTGAAACCAGAGGGCAAATCTATTGACCGAATCGACAATAACAAAGACTACTGTAAGGAGAATTGTAGATGGGCAACAGAAAAACAACAGAAAAATAACACTCGTAAAAATACCTTTCTCACTTACAAAGGGGAGACTTTGACACAAGCTCAGTGGGCTAGGAGACTTGGGGTATTACCAGAAACGATTGGGCAGAGAAGAAAATGTGGATGGACAGATAAGCAAATAATTGAAACCCCAGTCAGTTATTCTAATAGAAACATCACTCATGCAAAAAAGATTTAAGCACCAACAAGACCTCTTAAATTTGAACCCAGACAAGTATTTGATGGCTTGGGGGTGTGGCACAGGAAAAACCAGAAGCTCTATTGAACTGGTGGAACAAAAGACGTTTGATGTTTTGGTAATCGTACCGAAAGCATTGGTTGCGAACTGGAGACGACAGATAGAACTATGGAGTAACGGAGAGACAGCTTACTGTGTAATGACGAAAGAGAACTTTAAGAAACACGTTCAGACCATCCGTAGGTATGACGCAGTGATTGTTGATGAAGCCCACTTTTTCTCAGGAATGAAATCACAGATGTCGAAAGCCTTGAAAGCCTATGTCACTGCTGGTGATATCCAGTACCGATACCTACTAACAGCAACACCGTTTCTCAGTAAGCCGTGGAACGTGTATCGACTAGCGGAAATGCTTGATGTGAAGTGGCACTACCGAGACTTTGAATCAGAGTTTTTCTACAACGTGAACATGGGTGGACGTATGATACCGATGTTAAAACCAGACATGGAACAGCACCTTGCCGACTACGTTAAGATGTTGGGCGAACCTGTAAAGATGGAAGAAGCAGTTGATGTGCCCGAGTCTAACTTTGATATCGAATACTTTGAACTAAACAAAAAGCAGGAGAAGTTGATGAAGCAGGACTACGACCCGAACCCACTAACTCGATTTACTAGGGAGCATCAGATTTGCGGAGGCACCGTCAAAGGTGATGAATTTACCAACAGTGAAATCTTCAAAGTTGATAAACGGCAACGAGTGCTCGACCTTACCGAACAGCACGACAAACTTGTCGTTGTTTGTAGGTACAATCTCGAAATTGATGCCCTTGAGAAGTTGCTCAGTGACGCTGGGATTAAGACGTGCGTTATCCGAGGACAAACAAAAGACCGTGATGGGGTTTTGCAAGACGCACGCAAGCAGGACAAATTTGTTCTCATTGTTAACGCCCACTGTAGTGAGGGGTGGGAATGTCCCGAGGTTAGCACGATGGTCTTTTACAGTTACGACTTCAGTTTGAAAAACTATATCCAAATGCTCGGGCGAATCCAACGCATTAACAAGGTTGGTAAGCGAACGTATCTCTCGCTCATCAGTAAGGGCACTGTTGATGAGGAAATCTTTAATTGTATTTTGAAGAAAGAGAGTTTCCATAGTCATATCTACGCTAAGAAGCTACTAAAGCGTAAGTTGACTTCATAGTACAACAGGGTTACTCTATATAGGAAATCCATTGTGGTTTTTATTTTGCTAACAAGCCCCTCTTCGGAGGGGTTTGTTGGTACAATAGAACTATGAAACGAGAAGCTCAGTATACAACCAAGTTTAAGAAGTGGTTGAACGTCCACTCAGATACCCCGACTGTTGGTGCCTACGAAATCAAAGTGACCACCAACAAACGAATCCCTTTCAATGCAGTAAAAGAACACCAGATTGAAGCACTATTAGCAGTACGGTACGGCAAGTTTATATATAAAATCCCCGACGCAGGATGGCAAAACCCGTTCGACTTGCTCATCATGTCACAACAACCAGCCTATGTTGTGCTCGCATTTATGGAACCTCGAAAGAAAGCAATCACGTACATCATCGACATTGAAGTCTTTTTGGCAATCAAACAAGAAATGTTAGAGATGGGAATTAAGTCAGTCAACCAGGACCATCTAAACAAATATGTAGAGAAACATCCGTTTCTGTGTCAGTGTCATAGCATATAGCTAGCGTGTTGGTAGCAAAGCATTAGAATACTACTCTTAAATTATGTGAAGGTAACTTAGTTATAAAACTTTATACTTAAAAATCTTCACCCATATCGTCTATCTCTTTTTGTCTTGACTTCATAGCCTCGTACATCTCCTCACCCTTTTCGTAATCATCCACGTTATTCTCCTCCATAACTTGTGCAATCGCTGCTTGTCTTTGCATCCGTTTACCCTCATCGTTAATTTTTTCTCGCTCCTCATCACTCATACCGATGTCTTCCAATGCAGACTCAACATCATCCTCGTCAAACATGTCACTGTCTTTTTGTTCGATACCCTCAAACTTTTTCATAAACGGTAGCCACTTTGGAATCATCTTCCAAGCGTCTTCATTACCACGACCACCACTAGGAATACGAACTGCTAGCGATAAGCTAGCAAGTTGAGCCAAATACCCTCGCATAATCGGAGTAGTGAATCCAAGTGCTGCTGCTGCTGCACTAGTGGATACAGCTCGGTTCTCTGCCAGTAGCTTTAACACAGCTCGGCGTGTGCGTGGAATTGAATCAAGAGCAATCTTATATAAAATCTCCTTGTCACCTTGCCCGATACTGCCGTCAGGGTTCTCGTCAAGGATAACGAACGCTTTAGCTAGGTTCTGTAGCTGGATAGCAAATCGTGGGAATCGTTCGATACTCGGCATACCGATAGGTTCACCAGTCTTGAAGTCAGTATTGATTGGAGACCGTGCTCGGGTAGCAAACTGTGCTACTTCGTTCAGCTCATCCATCAGATTATCGTCAATCTTCTGGTCTTCTAGGTTAGCTTCCTCAGCTCGTTCCACTCCTTGTGACACAAAGGTTGCCACCATACTAGCCAACTCAGCTTTCTTGGACTTGAGGTTTTTAGAATAGTTCGCCTTAATTGCTACCGACAACTCCTTGTCACTCGGTTGCACCATATAGTAGTTAACGAATCGCTCACCCATACTCGCATACTGTGCCATCGTCTCTAAGGCAGGTGGGGTCAGACCAGCAATGATACCGATACGACCTTTCCAGTGTACGGACTTACCTGTACCGAAGTCTTTGTTAAACTCCCCATCATAAATCTCACGAAACTGTGCCAAAATCTCACGGCGAGCTTCCTTGTTTTTCTGGAGCAGTGTAGTGAAATCTTTAATAAAAACCATCCGTCCGTTAATCTTGTGGAGCAACGAAGTCTCTGTTGCTTGGTTCTGCATACCCGAAATAAACGTCTGGGGAGAGAGGTCACTAATATGATATGACAATTTGTACACATCGTTAGACAACTCTGCGAACATATCAATAATCTCGGTCTTACCACCTGAAGACTCAGCAACCAACAACAACCAAACAGGTGCGTTGACGGTAGACAAGCGGTTAGCTACGAATGTAGCTAGTGCCAGCTTCACAATACCTTTATCTTTCAATACGAAAAACTCTTGGAATTTGCTTTCGATATCGGCAATCGTAATCCTACGGTCTTGGTTCGGTGGGATGAGAGTCATAGTTAAGCTCGATTTAGGAAAGCAATAGCTTCCGCTATGGAACACCCTTGTTGTTGCATCACAACATCAACACTATCCCCTCCTTTTTCGCATACGAAGCAGTGCACTCGGTTGTCTTTCTTGTAGTGGTATAGGGATGGGTCTTTGTCGGTGTGCCATAGGCACTGGGTCTTCCGTCTGGTAAATGGTAGCAACTTATCAATCGGATAAGTCTTTGCTTTTTGTAGTTCTAGTTGAAAATTTTGTATCGCTTTGCTCTTTCGTGGGTTCAGAAAGCCCAAAATAGTATCAGCTTCCTGCTTTTGTTCGAGGATGCTCTGTCGCTTTGACTCAATCACCCTTTCCATCGCTTCCTTGAGGTCTTTATTTTTGTGTTTGCGTAGTTCCTCATCCGCATTTAATGCTCGTTCTTCTTCTAGGATAACACCCAAACGCTCGGTGAGGTCTCGCTTTTTTTGGTTAAGGTATGGTTTGCTTTGCGGGAAAATCTCAGCAATCTCGTGTGGTCGTGGTGGTACGCACGCTTTTCCACTACGCTCGTAATCACGGACTATCTGGTCAATAACCCAGTTATCCCACTCACTACAACGGATGATTTTAGGTTCCTTAAATAGTGGAGATACCACGTATGTTACTGAACTACCGTCATCGTTGTAGATATTTTCGACCATAGACAGAATTGTATCACGACTCTATGCAACCCCCCAACCTTGCACTGTTGCAAGCCATGCAATATAATAGTGCAGTGATTAAAGAAACAACAAAACCACAACAAATTCTTACCCGCAAAGCGGTTAAGGACTTTGAAGATACGGTTAGGGATATGATGATTGTGGTACTAAAGACTAGAGGATGTTCACTTACCGAAATCGGTAAGATTTTTAACCTGAACAAGAGTACGGTCAGTAGGATTATAAAAGGGAACAAGGAACTGTTAGACCGTTTGGGTTAGCAGTTCTTCTTTGTTGCGGGGGTAGGTCACTTAATTCTGCCAAGAATAAAATGATTGCTGTCACTACCTATCCCCACAACAGGGTCTAACCCTGTATCGGTACAATTACACAAATAACAAATAACACATCATGGCGGAGCCACAAAAAGACGACATCTTTAATGAGGATAATGCTGTTAAATCAGCGTGGATGAGTTGGGGAAAACCAGGCGACCACATTAAAGGTACGCTTGTTGCAAAATACGAGCGAGAGAACAGCATCAACGGAAAGACTGAGATGCAAAACATCTACGAAGTAAAGACTATGAGTGGAGAGTTTCACGCCTTAAAGCAAGACGAGAACGGTAACTACATCCCTACACCAGAAGCTACTACCCTAGAGGGCGGTGACGTATGGAACATTGGAGGTAAAGCTGCAATCGACTCGCAAATGCGTAACGTGAAGATTGGTCAAATTCTTGGCATGAAATTCATGGAGTCTGTACCAGCAAAAGAAAAAGGACGATACCCAACTAAGGTTGTTAAAGTTTTCACATCAGGACAAATGGACGAAGAGTTCTTGTCAGGATTGGAAGACAACGGCGACGGCTTCTAGTATGTCTACAGGTCGAGACCAACAACAAAAGCTCGTCCTCGATAAAGTGCACGAGGTACAGAAAGCCATAGATACTGCCTTGCCCCCTGGTGCTGTTGTCCCGAGGCACACAGACCAAGGACACTTCTATGGCGTACCAAGTGGCAATGTATACCCGTCAGTGACGGGTATTATTGGTTACGTGAAAGACCCCAGTATTCAGCAGTTTGATATGAATGAAGCTCTACGGTACGTGGAGAAGCACATCCCCGACACAGTGGTTGATGGTGAGCTAGACTTGTTCAAAGTGATGGACATGCTCCACGAAGCAAAGAAAGCTCCAAGAGGAATCTTGATGGATGCTGCCGATATTGGTACTCAAATTCACGACAGGCGAGAGAAGTATTATCAGGACTGGATTGATACTGATACTCGACCAGATATCACTCAGTATTACGATGTGAACCAAGACGATATCAGACTGATATCAGCTATACGAGCACTTGGTAAATTCTGTGACGAACACGAGTACATCCCAATCAGGTGCGAGATGCTTGTCTATTCAGACAAGTACCAGATTGCAGGAACGCTCGACGATTTAGGTATGGTAAATACCATCATCCGAAAAGGTGATAAGAAGTGCCAGCATGACTTGTTCTATGATGCGTACAATACTAGGTGTATGAAGTGCGACCTCAAACGAGTGTGGCAAGTATGCCTTACCGACCTCAAGAGTAGTAACCAGTTCAAGGATAGCTACTACTTGCAGGTTGCCTTGTACCAAATGATGTTCGTTGACCTCACTGGGGTTAAACCGAAGCGAAACTTTATCTTGAAGACCGACAAGAAAGACGGACACTACAAAATTGAAGAGCTAAAGAAAATGCCTAGTCTTATCGCCAACGCTAAACGAGTTATAATGGCAGCTCAAGCAATGGGAAAGGTGAAGGAGATTAGAAAACAAAGTAATGCTAAGAAAGTGATATCAATATGAGTCAGTTAAACCCAAACCAGATAGATACCCTCAGAGAGTACGGAACCCTAAAAGTAGAATCTCGGAAGATAGCGACCCGAATGGATGACATTAAAGGCGAAGTGAGAACCATATTGGTTGAAGTGGATGCCCTTGATAATCCAGTAGAATTGAAAGATTTAGGGAAGCTAACACTACGAAAACGTAAGCTGTGGACATATTCAGACAAGACACAAGCCCTAGAAGCCCAGTTAAAAGAGGCTCAGGCACACGAACGCAGCACAGGAATCGCAGCTCTTGATTACGCTCAAGACGTATTCTTTAAGTAATACGTTATAATTTAGGTGTACCACTTTCTGTGGTAATTATCAGTAACTACAATAAATGTATGTCAGATGAAACAGTTACTCCAGAAGTGGAGACAGAAGATACTCCAGTTGAAGTTGAAACGACGACAGAGGAAGCTCCAGTTGAAGCTCCAGAAACAGCTCCTGAAGCAGAAACCCCTGTTGAAGAACCAGCTGAAGCACAAGTAGAAGTAGAAGCAGGTCGAGAAGAGGGGAACAGGGAAACCGTATAAGTCCCCTCTTAGTTCTTTGTCGATAAACACACACGAAAGTGTGTCATTACCTCCAAGGGAGCGAAAGCTCCAACTCAAGAAACGTATTGTTAAGCCAGGGTGTGAAGCTGGCTCTACTACGAGAAAACCCCCACCTGTTTTGATGGGGGTTTTCTCTATTTTAATTTAGCTCGTTCTCGACGTTCGTGGATTTCTTCTTTAGTGGCTGTCTTCTTCCACTTAGCCCAGTCCTTATGCTCCATACCATAGCGTGCCTTGAAGCGATTGTTATATCGTTCTCGGTGCACCTTGGCATAGTCTTTGTGTTTACCCTTGCTCATATTGTCAGTGTGCGAGGGGGGTTAGCTACCCCGCTACACTGGCATGAAGGATTTATTTATGTTGTTCATACGAGACATATTAACATAACCAAAACATCCGAACCATTGCTGGCTCAGATGCTTTATCATTTTAACTTGTTACTTGTTGCTTGTCATTTAACATGGCAAGCAGCTAACCTTCGCAACTTTCACATGTACTGCCACCAATATGCACTCTAGGTGCTACCACTTTGGGGGCATCCTCATCTACGGGTAGGTCAAAATCGTAGTTTTCTTCTTTTTCCATATATTAGATTTATTAGATTATTAAATGAAGGCTCCAACACTGTGGAGCCTTCTAGTTATTTCTTTTGCAGTTCAGCGTGCCGATTGGCACAGCTTGGTTTGCAATAGTAATGCTTGTTGATGTAGACAGAGGTGTTCTTACCTACATTGTGTGGCTTTCGACATTCAGGGTTGGCACAGCGTTCTTTGTGCATCCGCTTTATCCTCGTCAATGTTCTTGGTAACGAACTGGAAGTTCGTCTCTCCATTTGTCACGACAACGATTGGAACAAAAATGCTCCTGAATGGTTGAATGTCCGTTGTCTACACAAGCTGGGATAGCTTCGGACTGCTTCACTGTGTTGTTGCAGCCAGACCATCCGCAAGTTGTATTGCCAAACAGCTCATCATCCGATGGCGGTAAGTCAATCGGTAGCTGGGTCATCTTCTCCTCCTATTTTCTCGACCAAAGGTACAACGCAGTTGCAAGAACAGCGTTAACCACAGTATACACCGTGGTCTCTACCATCTCTGTATCAACAGTTCCTTCTCCAATCATCTGCGTCAGAATGGCAGCAATAAGAGACAAGACTGCCACTACTGCACGGACCATAGGAATCCTCCAAGTCACTGCACCACTGATAGCTGGTAGCATTTTGATAGCACTTGTACCGTAACGAACGGCGAATGGTGCTGCAATAGCTAAAATTGCTTCAATCATATTATTTTAATTTAAGTTGTAATAATAGTAACTGCACTTTCAACTGTAGGTATTGGAGCAGTAACTGTAGCCTAGCTTTTTCTTTTACATCTTTCTCATCTTTATCACCAACAATCGCCTCAACCACTTGCTCACGGTAGCCAAGAACGATAGCTGGCTTGTCTGATGTCACTTCTCTATGGGCAAAGATGTTCTCGGCAGTGTAGCGAACGCCAGTTTCAAAGCCGATAGCTTTCATTAGTTTGATAGTGGAGTCGACAGCAGAGTCGCTAAGTACGCTGATGTCACCATTAGGGTAAGTATAAGCAATACCAACAGAATTACGATTAGGGTTATCTTCATTGCGGAGGGTTTTATAGAATACCTGTGCACGCACCGTTGGGTTCTTTATCACACCAGCGTGCCATGCACTATTATTATAATGTACCAGTTGGTAGATATTGCCGACCTCATCAATTAGGTAATTATAACTCAGACCACGTGCCAGTAGAGTTTGCACCGCACCAGCTACACCCTTACCACCAGTAGTGTGGAGCATGATTGAACGTGGGTCATTGCCAGCCCAAAAGTTCTGCATGTCGTAACGCTTATCAATCGTCAGACCGTCCAAACCTTTCTTATCTGCGGGTGCCTCAAGGGTCTTAAATAATGCCTTAATGTCATCCTTTTCGTAGTCGTACTCGTGCACATCGTCTCTTCGGTTAGGATGCCATGCGTGTATAAACCCATGCCCAAACTCGTGTATAAAAACTCGGGGGTACTGCTTAATGCTACGGTCTTTTTGTTGATTAGTAGACCTCTGGTTTTTGTCAGCACATACCCAAAACTCCCACACCTTATCAGTGTCACGGTAATACGAGCCGTTGATTGTAGCAGCCAGCTTCCACTTACGTCGTTCTTTTCGGTTGAAGTGAAAACAGACAGCATTAAACCCACCATCACGAGCTTTGCTGGTGAAGTTGTCATCGAACCAAGCTTGGCTAATCTTTGTGTTACCCTCGCTATTAACGTAAGTCACTGGCGTGAGGTCATCTACCGTCACGTACTGGAATGTTTCAATCTCGACATTCTTAACGTCATCAAGAGTTGCGACGATTTCTTTCTCGTCCTCTATGAGCCAGTCAAGGTCTCGTTCGGTTGTGAAAACTAGGGTTTTTATTTGTTTCATATTATGGGATTTTAGGTTCGGCGTTTTTACCACCAGCCTGAGCGATTGGCTTACTATATTCTGTACCAACCTTGCTGGTTTCTCCACGCTCCCTGAACTCTTCTATCTTCTGTCGGAGTGGGACTTGTTCGCCAAACAGTTTGTCTCTTAATGATTGTTGAGGTTTCATATTAACTACCTAAAAAATATTCTCTAATACCGTCAGCTCCTTGGACACCTGATGCTGGACCTTCTGCGTTAGGGTCTCGACCCTGCAAGATTGCCTGTGCTCGGCTGATGTTACTACTTGAGCCTGATACTGCTGAAGTTTTTTCTTCAACCCAAGCATCCTTGTAGTCGTCTTGAATGTCTCGACGAAGCTTATCAACCATTTTGATTTTGTCGTCGACGTTAGACCGTTCGTACTTTGGTGAGTTAAACATATCTATCAACTCGAATCGTAGTCGAGTACCGACGTACCGTCCGTAGTCTTGGTATTCAGTCTCCGTAAACTGGTACTTCACTTTGTTACGGCTGAAGTTATCGGCTGGCACAGCGATACTCTTATTGATTTCCATTAGCTCTTCTGTCACTGGGTCAATCTCTGCTGTCGCAGTTTGAATTGGATTGAAGAAGTAGTTAAGACCTTTGTTCGCTCGCTCGATATCGTACCCAAGTACGTTAACCCGAGCTGGAAATGACTCAGACATACCTGGAACCTGCACAAGCAGTCGTTGACCAAGCGTATCGGCTGCTCGAATAGTAGGGTCAAGAGACCGAGTAGTATGACCTACAAACGAAGGCATGGCAGCACCAAGTACCATACTTTTGAGGGCATAGTCACGTTCCCAGTCGTCACCTGTCAGCACCTTCATCAAGTCAGACACACCCGATAGGTAGGTTTTGTCTTTCAGGTTCTCTGCTACTGAACCGAAAACCGAACCGACATTAGCTTCACCATCAAGACCAAGAGTCGTGAGGTCGGCAGTCAAACCAACAATCGAAGCGAATGGGTCAACTCGTTTGTACTGATACCATGTCTCACCAATCTTAATAGCATACGGAATCTTGTTTTCTCGGTAGAATCTATCCTTTGAGCTGGAGTCACGAGGAGCACCACCAGTAATGTTACCGTCCAGTGTTTCGTTAGCGATATATACGGCAATGGCAGAACCAAGGATGGCTTCACCTAAGATAGTACCCACCTTTTCTCTGTCACCACTCTTGGCAGCTTTCTTTAGAGCGTCCCAGTTTTTGATGACACCGACAGGAGACATGTCTACTGCTTGCTTGAAAAGGTTGGTCGGAGTTTTGAGGAATGGCAAGAAGAAACGAATACCTACTGCTGCCCCTTTACCAAACTTGTTAGTAAATGCTTCAGGGTTACGCAGTGTGTTTATCTTGGTCATAACCTCACCAAGGTCTTCTTGGAATGTCATCCGTTTCGCTTCGTTAGTAGCGTCTTCCATCATCTTAAAGGTAGGAGTGTTGAGCAACTCTTCCATCCGAGCATTAAACTGGTCGCCCTTCACACCCTCTTTCTTTGTGATGTTGTACGCATCACGGTAGAGCTTACGTTGGTACGCTACGTTCTTGAAGACTTCATCAGAAGCACCAAGAGCACGGAACGGAGTCCGTACTAATTTACCTAAACGACCACCAATAGCAGGAGCTGTACCACCTGTTTCAACGTACTTAGATAGCTGGGCAGCGTAGCCTTCGTCAGTTAGTGCTCGCAGTGAGTTCTTCATACCCTGGTTGAAACCAGCTTTAGCTCCTGCCATATCAGCCTTCAACGCCATCGGATTGGTAACACCTTTCACTGCAATATCAGAAAGCATACGCAATGAGTTACCACCAAAGTTAACCATGTGAGTAGTAGGGTTCCATAGCTTTGCTGCTACCGACCACTCAGCTACCTTGTCGAACATGTCTGATGGAGCAATCTTATCAAGAGCTTTAAGGAACGCTTTGTTGTCGTTTGTATCAAGCTTTGAAATCATCTCAATCATGGCTTGTTTCTCCATCGCATCAAACTTCTTATTACTGTTGATTTTACCGAAAAGTACACGGAGACGGTTATCGACACCATCAACAATCTTGTTCATTGACTGCAATGTACGACCTGTTTCAGACCGAATACCAAGCATCACAATCTCAGCTCGTTTAAGGTTAATGGTGCTTTCTGCTAGAGCATGGTTCAAGACCTCGTGGTCAGTCATCTGCTCAAATCCTTGACCAAGCTTTTTGATGAGGTTTCTCTCTGCTGCTGTAGCTGCCATCCCACCGTTGTCGATGAGTACAGAAATAGCTTTGTTGATGCCACGTTCGTTCTGCACCATCTGTTCGATAGCTTGTAGCTGTTCTTTAGTAGCAGTAGTTCCTTTAGGTAGGTCAATAACATCTTGCAAAGTTCCTTTAATTCTCTTTGCTCGTTCGATTGACTCAGCGTCAGTAATGATACCTCGCTTACGTGCGATGATTTCTTCAATACTTTCTGGACCAAGTAGGTTAGCTTCTCGTGCTGCCACGATGTCTTTGTCTGGCAGTTTTTGGTTGTACTTAGCAATGTTCCCTTCAATTTCTTTTGCTAGGTTACGACCTTTAACGACAGGTGAACCCACAGCTCTGGTTGGATTAAGAGTGCTCTGGTCTCTACGAGCTAGGTCACGGATTGCTCCAGTATCTATCGTGTCGTCACTTACCTTAACGCTAGGTGAAACGTCCGTGTTGGTTATAACGCTTTTGTCTCCCACCGTTACAGGAGTCTGGTTCACAGCTTCATCCATCCGTGCTGCTGCTTGACCTACAGAACGTCGAGCGTTCATCACACGGTTAACGTACTGGATGTTGTCTACCACATCTGGAGTCAGACCAAACTTTTCTTGGAAGAAATTATTAAATGCTTGCTCACCTTCTGGTGTATCAAGTTTCACATCTGGGTTATCAAAATCAAAAGACTTTTTCTCGAACTCTATGTCAGCTCGGAGTCGGTCAAGAATCCTGGCAGCAGTGGGGTCTTCGTCAGCGAAGATACGAATACGGTCATCAATGTTATCAACGTCTACCGTACGCAGGGCACGAGTAAAAGCGTCTGGCTCAGTTGCCTCATCAATAATCCTAGCTACTTGTGCTCGGTTAAATTCAAGTTGCTCTGGTGTTCTAGGAGCACGAGTAATCTCTGGTGCCTCTCGCCCTGCTGGAGTTCGACCTGCTGGCACTTCTTCTGGAGTCGTACGAGATACCCGAGCCACAGCTGGGTTACTTTGGTCAATCTGTCGACCAGCAGAATCAACAGGTACTTGGCTAGCCTGTCGTGTTCCACCGTTAGTGATGATGTCGTTAATACTGTCACCCAGTTCTCGACGCAAAACATCTTCCACTTCTCCTTTAGTAGTAGCTGCTGCAATATCGTCAGCCATCCGACCAGCAATCTTTGGGTCTAGCCCTGCTTCACCTAGTTGTTTGATGACACCTTTTTTAGTGCTCACTTCTACTAGAGTTTCAATAGTTTCTTTAAGACTTCGTTTGATTGGTCGGCTACCAGGAATCGGTAGAGCATCAAGAATAAAGATGGCACCAACTAGTGAGATACCAAGGTTGTTCTTTTCCCATTCAGTTGCTACGCCAGACTCTTCAGCAAACTTGTCGATGCTGTCTCGCATCTCACTGTATGACTGCACTCGTTCCTCACCACTAATTACCTTGTCCCAGTTGATGCCAAACGAATCACCTTTCGGCTTTACAATTTCTTGTGCCCGTTCTCGACCAACAAAAGGGCGAACCGCAGTCTCTTGGATAGAACGACCTAGACCAAGTACACCACCACCGACACCTTGAGCGAGGAACTTAATAATCTCAGCTGGCTTATCAATAAAGGTACGCTTTGTATCCTGAGCAAACGTCATGTCTTTACGAATCTCTCGCTCTCGTGTCATCTCGTTTGATAGAGCTTGCTTCAAGCCAGCAGGAGTCTGTCGCAATAGCGTACTAACAAGACCATCATTATTACCTAGCTGGTTAGCTACTTCTCGGATGTTAGGACGAGTAGGTGCTGGAGACGCAAGAGCATTTTGAGACCACTGCATACCGAAAGCAGAAATATCCACGTTTGTAACGGGGTTCTTAGCTGGTGTACCAGGAGGAGTAGACTGACTAGTCCTGTTTTTGTAGTTAGCAAATGCTGATGTGTCTATATCATCCATACTATTGAGTTAACGCTATTAAGATTTCTGCGTCAGTAATACCTTCGTCTCGCAGAGCTTGTACTCGGCTCTGTAGCTCTTGGTAGAACTCAGGAGTCTCGAACATTCTGTCGATATCGTAGCTCTTGTAAGACCACCATCGTGATGCCTTTACCATATCAGCTAGGTTCTTGAGCTGTCCTTTCGTTAGGTTAGCTCGGAACCAGTCTTCGCTGAACTCGATACTGAAGTCGTTGGCGGATGTGCCGTTACCAGACTGTGTACCGAAGATGCCATCAAGGGCAGTTTGTAGCTCACTAGGTGAGGCACCAGCGTTGTCTCGGAGGAATTGTGTAGCTTCACCCGCAGTGACACCAAGTGGGAATAGGACACCATAGGTATCTTCGAGACGTTGGATGTCTAAGATACTTAGTGGCTTACCTGGTGAGTCTGCACCAGTTGTAGTTTTAACGTCACGGAAGATTTTATCAGCAGCAGCTCGTTGAGCTGGAGTCAGACTACCTCGTACAAAGTCATCGTAACCGTTCTCGTTAATGTACTGGTTGAAAGCAGTGATGTCATCTTGACCCATACCTGCACCGAGCAATCCAGCAGTCTGTGAACCAGTGAACTTGTAACCGTCACCCACAGCTGAATCAGGAACGATACCGTTGAGGAAGGCGTTAATCTCTTCAATCGGTACTGTACCGTTGAGAGCTTCAAAGATGTCACGTGGACTTTCGCTACCAGTTGTTTCAATCGCATTAAAGATTGTGTTCTGTCGTTCAGTTGCTTCAAGTCGTTCTCGTTCAGCAGCATTACGTCCAGCATTTTGGCTGTTGTAATCCTGCGTACGGTTGTAGATTTCTTGCTCAATATCACGAGCAATCTGTAGTGACTCACGAGCCAGCTCAAAGTCACGGTCTTCATAAGCACTGTTGGCAGCACGTAAAGCTTCTTCACGATTGACTTCAAGGTTCTGTATCTCACGGTCTTGCACGATATCAAGATTCTTGAGCACACCCTCCTGTGAACCAGTCACACCAAGATAACCACCAGCCCTGGCAAGGTTGGTAGATGTCTGTCCAGTCTCACGTTCTTGTTCGAACTCAGTCTGAGTACGGTTGATATCAAACCTGTCGTTGATACCAGCCTGTTCCTCTTCCCGACGTTGCTCAAGAGCACGACGCTCACGCTCAACTTGACGTTGCTGGTCTTTCTGCTGCTTCTTGAGATTGCTCTCAATCTCTTCTCGCAAAGAATCTTCGTCTCGTCGTGAGTTGTTTGAGTCTGAAGTAACCCCACTACCTGAAGAACCAGCAGCTTTTTCAGCCCTTGCTCTTTCATCAATAGTCCCCTTCAATACCAAAGCTTTTTCTTTGATTTGCTGGAGTTGCTTTTGTTGTGCTGCGTTTAGTGCCATATCGTGATGCTTATAATGCTACTAATTGTTATTTGTCTTCCTGACTAAACTATTTGCGTCTGTTGCTACCCCTAGAAGAATACTCCCAGAAGTAGCCAGCTCTCCCCTTGTTGAAGAGTAGTAATATTTTGAACCAGGAATCAACCCAGACATTAGACCATCCAGAAAATTAGAAGTGTTTATGTTCACATTTTCAGTAATCAAAGCATCAGCACTGGCAAATCCGATGTGACTATTTTTATCAGCGATATTAGCCAAGTAAGCCAATCCAGGAGCAGTTCGAGTACCCACGATATATAAGTTAAGGTCACTTACATTCGTTGGAGCAACCCAAGTAACTCCACCATCATTTGATATAAGAGCCTCTCCATCAGGGTAATCATTAGTAGGAGAACCTACAACATTAAAGCTACTGGTAAAGCTTGCAACAATCCAATAAGTGTCTCCAGGAGTAATTGTTACAGGAGCAAAACCAGCAGTCCTGAATTGGTTTCCCCCACCACTAAAGCCAAAACTTACAGTACCAGAACCAAGGTCGGGACCATCTATTGTCTCCCTTAATCTGTAGGTGCAAGTACCACTCTGAAGCGCGGAATACATCATAGCCACTGTAGTAATTGTCAAACCTACAGGAACAACAAAGGATTGAGCCAGCCAAATTGTGTTAGTTGGTTCAGATGTTCCAGTAACATCTGTTTGGAGTAGAACACTTGAGTCTAAGCCGTCTCCAACAATAACTGGTTGCCCAGTTAAGATATCCTCCCCAGCAACAAGAGAAACGGAACCTTGTGGTATTTTATCTGGAGTAACAACCAATGGTACTCCTCCATCGTCTGCTTGTTTTGCATCTATTTGTGCTTGTGTAGCCAACTTAACAACTCCCGCTCCGACCTCGGTAGCGTTTCCTGTTTGACCTTGATTGAATCCTGAGTTTGCCATGATAATTATAATTAACGATTAACCTATTTTACTTGCCCATAACGAGTTGCGTTCGTCAGCTGTAGTGTCCTCACTAGCGTCATTAGCAAAACCTTGGTTTTGAATGTAGTCACCAATATTCAGGTAAGCAGCTACGGTTGCACTACAACCTGACTGTATATTCACATAATCAGAAAGCGAACCAGCATAAGGTATGCCGTTTACTAAAATCCTTAGACCAATACCGTTGGTGTTTGTCATAGCAAGAGCACCTCCAATTATATAGTAACCAGCTGTCTGAATAGTAATTCTTGTAGCATCTGTAGCAAAATCAACCATACCATCGGTGTCATAATCTGAGACATCAAAAGTCACAAGTCGATAACTTGAAGTTAGATTAAAAGCTACGCTTTGAGTAATGCGAGCACCGATGAAAGGTCTACTCATCATTGATGGAACAACAAACAATGGTGCTCCTGTTTCTCCAACATCTGTCCCCGCAGCAACTTGAGCTGGCGTAGCTTGTTCAACCATTCCAGCCACTGTCTCTGAAGCGACAGGGTTTCCTGAGATTGAGTTGATAACCAGTGGACGGTACTTGTGGAATATCATCTTGAGTCCTGACTCTGAGACTACAGCAAGAGGAAAGCTAACTTCACCAATAGTTGATGTGTCAGTATCTACCAACTCACCAGCAGTTGTGCGTGATAAGAACAGCACATCGCCAGCAGCAAAGACTGGTGTGCCATCGCTCACGATACCTTCAGTGATGTACACAAAGTTATCGACATCAGTTACTTCTGTCACAATACCGACAACCTCAGCATTGACTGGGCTGTCTGCTTGAGCTTTAGCATAAGTGTTTACGCCAGAGATTCGGATGACATCACCAGCTACAAAGCCGTGAGCTACTTGGTTGATTGGTACTGAGATAGCAGGAGCTGTCAGTCCATCAACATATGACTTGTTCGCAAAGTCATCAGGGTCTGTTGGCACGACAGCAGATTGAGGCAGAACATCATAGGTATGCAGAGCAGTAACGAGAGCAGGGTTAGTCTCTGACATAAAGTCTCGGAAGAGTTGCGGAGCATCAGTCCCTAGCTGAACGATAGTTTCGTTCGAAGCCCACGCATACTGACGAGACAGGTCAGGAGTTTCTCCACCAAGGTAGTCCAGTCCACGTTGCAAAATCGTAATAGAAGCATCACCAATAGTGGCAGGGTCAATCTTTATGATTTCAATCTGGGTTCGGGTGAGGTTGATTAGAACCGCAAAGGCTTCAGTACCGAAATCACCTGGAACCAGGTTGTCACCTTTCCAAGACTGAATGTTGTTCAACTTAAATGATGTAGCTGTAGACGAGATGGTCTGAGCTAATCGCTTTGGGGGTACTGTTAATGGAAGAATACTCATATGCTTTTAATTATTATACATTGCTAATGCTCTTAATTCCTGGTCGAATCGTAGAGATTGTCTGTGATAGACCAAGTGATGCCCTAATCATTTCCCAGTCTTGGTCAATACCCGACGACTGCAGACCCAAACTGAAGTACTGCCCATACTGAAATGGGAAGTAGACCATAAAACTAAATCGTCTTCGACCATCAAGACCAATCCCTCCCAGTGTTCCAATCGGCACAAGACCAAGAGGGTTAGAACCTAAGAAGGAAGCAAGTTGTGAACCAGTCAAAAATGCCTCATCGTCTACTCCACCAAAATCAAACTCGATTGTTGGCAGCTCTTCGAAGTCTTTGAAGAGAGAGATAGTAAAGGTAGTGTTGGCAGAAATATATCCTTCAAATGCCAGACTCTGAACGGTCTGGTAGTTACCTTTAATTGGTAGCAGGTTGAAGAAGTTTGATTGCCACACTGCAGCAATCGGTAGCTCGTCAGTGTTATCAACGTCAGCCTTTCTTTCTTGAAACATCTGCCACACATTTGGTCCGTTCGCTTCTTGGAAGTATAGCTTGTCTCCATACTCATCAAACTGATGAGCGGCAATATTCCACACACCCTCAAAGGTTTGGGTTCGTTTGTTCCACACTACTGTCACATCGTTGTTATCAGTTTGAACCCCTGACCGAGCTGAGAACAAGATACGGTTACGATATTCAAAACCATTGAACTGATTGAACTCGTACTGCTGTAGTAACCGACGGATTGGTAGACCGATATTCATTGTTTGGACAGTAATATCTTTGTTCTCGACACGACCAAGAGAAGTGAACTGCTTGTCCACGGTCATAAAGAAGTGGTCATCGTGCCCCTTGATTACCTTGTTGATTGAACCAGCACCTGGCTTAAGAGGAGTACGGACAGCAAAGTCGTTGATGTCTTGGCTGTACTGCACCGCTTCGATGTAGGATTCTTTGTAGATGTAAACCACCTCTTCCTGCACAGCAATGTCAGTGATATCTCCACCTCCATAAGGAGTTGATAGTAAGTCTCCTTGTCCTGCAATCCGAGTAGCATCGTAGGTAAAGTCTTTTGGGTCGTTAAGCCTAGACACCCACACGGACCCTGCTGAGTTCGAACCTTGAAGTGCTCCTCCAGCATCTCGTGACATACCAGAACGTACCCGTCCTACGACAGTTCGCCCCAATAATGTGTCAATCCGATTGCCACGTGGTGCATCAAGGAACTCTTGAGGTGCTTGAGTGATTCCTGTATCCACAGGTGCGGCATGTGCAGAAGCTACTGTTAATTCTGTATAACTGGGGATATCTGTCACTTCGATTTCTGTCCCGTTGTAGATAAAGGTTGAGCCAAATTCTAATCTGAACTTAGTCATCCTGATTTCAAATGTATCACCAGCTGCTGGTGCTCCAGGCAAAGCGTCGAATGTCAGCGTGTCAGTGGTGACAGCTGTAATCTTTCGCACTTGCCCAGACTGAGCACCGCTAGTGATATAGACGTAAAAGTTTATCCATTGGTCGGCTACCCAAGGGTCTATAGCTGAATCGTCTCCGAAGGATGTAGTTGTTGGAGCTGGTGCTGCGTCCACTACGCCTTCATAAAAAATGTCTTCTTCCAGTGTCGCATCGACAGGGATGGTAGTTTCACCGCCAGCCAATGCACTGGTGATGTTAGCTATTTGTCCAGTCCATCTCTGGAATGGCTCGAATCGGTTACAGAAGTACACGAAATCTTCATTGTCTGTATTCACAAGGTTCGACACAAACCCGAACTCCTTATCAAAGGTAAAAGAATTTTTGAGAAGGAACCAGCCATGCTGGGGTGTGTAAACCTCTAATCTGGAACCGTCGGCTCGCATCGGAATTTCTGTAGCACCAAAGGACTTCTTGAAAACAAAGAACCCACGACCTCTGTCGTTAGTAACCTCTCGGTCTCCAAGCATCAATATTCCTGGTCGTGGTCCGATACCGCCACGGTCAGTGATATAGATATTCTCCATATTACGAGCACTCCCCATCGGTGCCATTGAGTCATCATCAAGAAGAGCGAGTCCCGCCTTGAAGTTATCCATGTCGAATGAGAGTGTCTTTGCCATACTAGATGTAATATTGAGCCTGATAATCAACTGTCTCCACCAGAGCCTCGCTAGGAGTACCTCGTGTATACAGTGCCAGTTTACGGTCATAACGGACCTGAGCTGCTTGAACTGCAGAATTTTCATCCACCTCGATACCAGCGATAGTGATACCCTTATCAATCGCCATATCGAACTCATCTGATTCCATGTTCAGGAAGTCGTCACTCTGAGTTGAGTTTTCTTTCCAGACACCGAGAACGCTCTGCCACGGGTACTTACTGTAGTACCGAAGATTATATTGGTCTCCACTTCGTACCACTAGGTTGTCGAAGTTGAAACCTGCTTCGCTAATCTTTGTCGCTTGCTTAGTCATAAACTCAGCAATGTAAGTCAGGTTAGTGTTGTCTACTGTTCCGACTGTAGTCATGCTTGTGACATCAAACCGCAGCAAGTTCCAACCAACAGCTAGTTCTGTTCCAAAGTGAGTCAGAGTCACAGCAAACTGATAGTAGTTAGCTGCATTGTTACCGATACGTAAAGTTATATTGTCTACGCCTTCTGCGTTAGACAAGTAAACGTAACTAAAGATAGAGTTCTCTTCTCCCATGAACTCACTCAAACTAAAAGGAGTAAGTGTTGCGTTGTAGATACCAGCGGTAGTTCCGCCAGCTCCATTGATGTCAAAACCGATACTTGCGTTCCCTCTAATGAAGTTACCTGTATCAACATCAACGTTAAACGCATCACCAAACGATGTCCAAAGACCACCACCTGCAGTCAGACTGTCGAGGGTGGTAATCTCTTGGTTAGTCCCATCTTGTGGAGCTGCCAACAACAACCGACGAACCATACTAAGGTCGTCAAAGGCTGCAGTAAACAACTCTCGTTGTCCATAATTTACATCGGTAGGTGAGCCATTGTTGTACCTTCCGACGTATCCGTACTTGGCGTTGAACTGTTCGTAGTTCAACAGATTGAAACCAAAGTACACATTGTTACCAGCATTTTTACTGATACTCACAATCCTGCGAGCCTTCAAATCAACAGGTAAAGGGTATGCCAACTGGTCATTAAAGATACCAGGGTGCATTGCTGCCACACGACGAGTCGAACGCAAATCAGTCTCCGAGTTTAAGGCTCGGACAGCTTCATTGATAGTCGCTTCTCGGTTAACGAGAAGTCCAATCTTGTTCTTGATACCAGCATTTACTCTGGCTTCTAGGTCTGCTCGTGTGTATATTGGCATACGCTTTTAATTAGTTGTTAAGGTCTTTGACTATCTCAATCAACAAGGTTTCAATCCTGTCTAACTTCCCATCAACCCGTGATTCAAACTTCTCCTGGTTAGTAAAGTTTGTACTAACACGGGTGTCGATAGTCCCTACCCAAATACCGATACCAAACATGGTGGTCAGAAGACCAAGTAACAGAGCAATAGCCCAGTTTTTCGCTATGTTAAGTTCTGTACGAATTGGTTTCAATTCGGTATGGACTATATCTTTAACCTGTATTTCTGACACACAC
>Ga0306867_1000256_pt1 | contig 32207 bp, 47 predicted proteins | sample AntRauTorckE6831_FD_190432 | JGI IMG/M metagenome (GOLD analysis project Ga0306867, IMG submission 190432) | Saline lake microbial communities from Rauer Islands, Antarctica - Metagenome Torckler E6 #831 (v2) (version 2) | ecosystem: Environmental > Aquatic > Non-marine Saline and Alkaline >...
GGTATTTGCTCATGTTTTTATCCGATTGATTTATGTAAACTTTTCACAAAAGAACTTGGGTTTGGTAGGCTCTTGCTATCAAGGTGTTTGTTCCTATCACTAACCCTCTCCATGTCTATTCTGCCATCCAGATATATAGGTGTGTTTAAGTGGATAGCTCTTTCCATACTGATACTACCATTTATCATTAAATTGATATTAGCGGAACATATTGCGCCAAATTCTCCAGTTTGCTTATGTCGCGTGTCTTCTATCTTTGGTGTTTTTTTAGCTTTCTCTATATTCCTGCGATTTATTATTTCTTGTGCCTCTTGCTTATAGAAAAGAACATTTGCTATTTTTGGGAAATACTCACTCTTTCTGCGAAGAATCATACATATTTCATAAAACAACTCACTGGATATTTTTTCTTCCCTCAAGTCTTCGTGGTACTCCTTCGCCAACATCACCATTTCCGCTTCCGTTGGTGCCCTGTCTTTAAATCTTATGCTCCAGCTCTTCATTGCGGCGATAATCTGGTTTATATCCGGTGTCCCCTGCTTCGAGGAGTTCCCTTGCAAATCGTTCTCTTGTTTCATCATGAACCTCTTTTTTATTTCTTGGCTGCATAATCCCATTTTTTGCTGGCATCCAATCAACATTAAAACTCTGCCAGCCTCTTGAACACATTTGATCAACACATTCTTTTAATGAGAAACCTTGTTTAGTCGCCTTTTCAAGCTGGTTAATAATTCCGTTAAAGGCTCGTTCTGTTTCAGGTGGTTTTTTTATGTGCTTTTTTCTGTGAAGGATTATATCTGACCAATCTTTTTCTTCTATCCATTCTGGCCTTATTGAATGAGGATTAAAAACAATGTCTTTAGTTTTTTTACCATTCTTAACATTCTTAACATTCTTAACATTCTTGTCTGGTGTCGCTTGCGTTTCACTGTCGTTTCGCTGTCGTTTCAGTTGCGTTTCAGTTGCGTTTCGCCTTGGGTCATATTGACTGTATTTAAGGACAGTTATCCGTGTCGTTTTTTGTTCACTGGTGTGTCGGATTTGGTCCATGTTTTCTAATAACTTGAAAAACCTACGAACACGCGACTTATTCCAATTCCACCTTTTAGACCATGTTTCAAGAGATTTTAAACTCTCTCCATAGTTGCATATAAGACATGTCATACCAAGCAACACCTCTTGCGGTTTTTCGCTGTGTTGCACTTCCCATAAAATATCTATCCACGCCTCAGCTTTTGAAAACTCTCTCTCTTCTTTCCAAAAAGGATGGTCAGAAAGTTTTCTCCATAGCGCTAGATATCCTCTATGCATTACTATGCTCCTTAATATCCTCTGCTCTCTCTGCCCGTAACTGTTTAGCAATAGAGTATATAGTTGTATTGCTCAACCCAAGATCCATTGCGCAATCTTTAGGCCGACCTCCTGGGTTTATTTTTAACCAATCACGAACCCTTTCTACGTTTTTTATACGTCTATTTATTTGGTAAGCAGTTAAAGCTTTTCCCCTTCCGTCTGCAAAGATCATTGTTTACCTCTTATTTTTAAGATTTTATACTACGATAAATACACAATACAATATGGTTTTAAAAATAGCAATATATTTTTATGCATTAAATTATTTAAAGTTGGTTGTTTTATCCTTGCTTTATATTTTTAACACTGTATATTGATAGGTATAGAAGCAAAAGAAACAATTGATTTCATACTGGCTGACGGGTTCAGATTTGATAAAACTTTTAAAGGGGAAAAGATGAAACTAACACTACAAAAATTGGTACTGCGAAACTTCAAAGGAATTAAGGATTTCACCCTTGATACTTACAACAAAGACGTAAAAATCTTTGGTGATAATGCAACTGGAAAGACGACCTTAATGGACGCTGTTTCTTGGCTACTGTTCGATAAAGACAGCCTTAACCAGAAGCAATTTGAGATCAAGACTTTGAAGGATGGTGTGGCGATTCCGAAACTTGAACATGAAGTGGAGGCAGTTTTCATACTGGATGATTCACCAATTAAACTTAAAAAGATTTACAAGGAAAAGTACACCAAGAAGCGCGGTCAGGCTGTTGCGGAGTTTACTGGCCACACTACCAACTATTTTATTGACGATGTACCTGCAAGCAAGGGAGACTTTACAAGTAAGGTGGTTTCGTTATCATGTACTGAGGATGTTTTCCGACTGCTCACCAGCCCGACACATTTCTCGCAGAATTTAACCTGGCAGAAACAACGGGAGTTACTGCTTGAGGTTTGCGGAGGAATTACGGATCAAGACGTTATTGACTCGGACGATAGTTTATCCGGTCTTCCTGCAATTCTTGACGGCAAAACATGCGACGATAGAAAAGCGATAATTGGCGCAACAAGAAAGAAGATAAACGACGAGATTAAAAGTATTCCTGCACGTATCGACGAGCTGTCGAGGAATGAAGTTGAGCATGTAAATGTCACAGAAATAAATGAGAAGATTTCTGAATTACGAAAACAAGTAGCGGGCAAAGACCAAGAAATATTTTCAATTAAAAACGGCGATGAGATAGGTAAAAAGAGAAACGAAATTGCCTCGCTCGATAATCAAATTGAAAAGATTAAAAGCGAGCTTGGTAATACAAACAATTCTGCTATTTACGAAAAGAAAAAAGTATTGAGCGGAATTAAAGACAGGATTGCAGAGTTTAACCGAGAAATTCAAAACAAGAAAAACAGTATTGCCGGGCATGAAAATATCCTGAAAAAAGGCGAAGCCGAGTTAGAGCGATTACGGGGCGAGTTCAAGCAGATTGTAGGGAAAGAATTTACGGCTGAAAGTTGCCCAACGTGCGGCAAGGCGATGACTGCAACAGAAGAAGAGGCGGCTTTAAAAAAGTTTAACCTCAATAAGTCAAATCTTATCGAGGCGAACAAGTCCGCAGGCAAGGAACAGGCTTTCAAAAACAAGAACTATGAAACCGTTATTTCAGCGGAGAAAAAAGAAGTTGCTGAGCTTGGCGAAAATATAAAGTTTCAGGAGAAAGGAAAGCGTGACATTGAGAATGAAATAAAAGTATTGGAAAACGCTGTTACTCTGCTTGCTGATAATAAAGAATATCAAGTAGCTTTATCTAAACAATGTGAGCTTACAAAGGATGTTAAATCACTCGAAAACGGAAACACCGAGCTAATAGAATCCATCAAGGAAAAACGGTCAGAATTACGAGCCGAGGCAACCAGTTATGAGGAACAAATATCAACGGCAAAGCAGGCAGAGCAAAACAAAAAGCGCATCGAAGAATTGAACGCCCAAGAAAAAGCGTTGGCCCACGAATACGAAATACTCGAAGGTCATTTGTTTTTGATTGAGCAGTTTATAAAGGTAAAGGTTTCGATGCTCGAAGAGCGGATAAATAATAAGTTTGCATTTGTTTCTTTTCGATTGTTTAAAGATCAAATTAACGATGGCGTGAGGGAAGTTTGCGAAGTGACGGTTGACGGTGTGCCTTACTGGTCGCTGAATAACGCAGCACGGATTCAAGCAGGTCTTGATATTATCAATACGATGAGCAATCACTATAAGTTTTCACCGAATATTTTTATTGATAACAGGGAAAGCGTAACCAGCATTCCTGAAGTTGGGGCGCAGGTTATTAGCTTGATTGTTTCTGAGCAGGATAAAACTTTGCGTGTCGAATAATCTAGACATTAAATCATAACGTGGTATTATAAATTAACAACATAATACCATATTATCGTATAAAATAAAAGGAGACAAAAATGGCACAAGGAAATGAAGTAGCAAAAAAACAAGCAACACCAGTAGACAAATTAAAACAGGTTCTGGCGAGCGATAGCATACAGCAACAGTTCAAGAATGCCTTGGCTGATAACGCTAATCTGTTCACTGCATCACTGGTTGACCTTTACGCAGGTGACAGCTATCTCCAAAAGTGTGAACCTGCCTTGGTGGTACTGGAAGCATTAAAAGCGGCAACGTTGAAATTGCCTATAAGTAAGTCTCTTGGTTTTGCCTATATTATCGCATACGGCGGAAAGCCTCAATTTATCCTTGGATATAAAGGCTTGGTGCAACTAGCAATGAGAAGCGGAGTATATAGGTGCATCAATGCCGGGACTGTTTACGAAGGCGAACTGAGATCATCAAGTAAGCTGACGGGAGAAATTGACCTGACAGGCACGAAAACAAGCGAAAACCCTATCGGATACTTTGCATACATTGAAACGATAAACGGCTTCAAAAAAACCATGTATTGCAATATTGACGATATGCGGGAGCATGGCAAAAAGTATAGTAAGTCATACAACCAACATTCATCACCTTGGAAAAAAGAGTTTGACGGAATGGCTGAAAAAACCATGCTGAGAATGCTGCTCGGTAAATATGGACAAATGTCTATTGATATGGCTGACGGTATGGCTGACGGTATGGCGCAAGAGGCGGATCCTGATTATGTCGGAGATGGTGGATACTCTGATAATGGAAACAAGGATTTTATCGACGTTGATACTGACACTGGCGAAGTTAAACAGGTTGACGATACCGAAGCATCAACAGAAGCAGACTTGAAAAAAGAAATGGATCCTGGTTACTAATGTTTAAAATAAAATCAATAGCGAGCAGTTCAGAAGGTAATTGCTATTTGGTTTCAAGCGGAGAGACATCTATACTTATTGAGTTTGGGTTGTCTTTCCGTAAGATCAAACAGGCATTGAATTTTGATACGTCTTCCGTCGTGGGGTGTCTCGTAACCCACGACCATCTTTGACCATGCAAAAGGTGCAAAGGATGCAATAAAAGCAGGAATGGACATATATGCAACCAAAGGCACGTTTTTAGCACTACAATTAAGCGGGCATAGGTGTAAACGCATCCGTGCTGGTAACCAGTTCAAGTTGGGCGATTTCGACATAATGCCATTTAAAACGGTACACGATGCGGCTGAGCCTGTTGGCTTTTTAATTGCCAACAGTAAGGGCGAAAAGCTTTTGTTTTTAACCGATACTGCATACTGTGAATATAAGTTTAAGGGACTAACTCAAATAATGATAGAGTGTAATTTTTCAAACGATATTCTAAATGATCAGGATATGCCGACAGGACAAAAACAGAGATTGCTTGATTCTCATATGAGCCTTGAGCGTGTACTGGATTTCTTCGAAGAGAACGATATTGGCAAGCTGGAAGAGGTGCATTTGATACATTTGTCTGATGGCAATAGTGACGAAAAGTTGTTTAAGCGAAAGGTGCAGGAAGTTGTGGGAGTGCCTGTTTACGTTTGTGGAGCTTGATATGGCAGGTGAGAAAATGATAAAAGGCTGTCACGCATACGGGCGGCACGACCTATGCCCTGAGTCTTGGTGCAAGCGATCACAGGGCGATTGGTGTTCAGAATATAAATGCTTGCACTACGATGGGCGGGAAAAAAGTATATTTCAGATTGAGAAGGAGAAGGGCGATGAAACAAATGAAACAAATACTCCCAACAGAGAGCCAAGAACAGATTGAATTTATACAATGGGCAGACATGTTCTTCAATGGCAACGATGAGTTCGTTTTTGCAATCCCTAACGGTGGTCTGCGTAATGTTGTAGTTGCGAAAAAGATGAAGGCAGAAGGTGTCAAGGCTGGCGTTCCAGATTTATTTTTCACCCTCGCCCGTGGTGGGTATCACGGTCTTTTTATCGAAATGAAAAGGATCAAAGGCGGCTCGACCAGCAAAGACCAAAAAGATAAAATTGAGCGGTTACGGAACTGCGGCTATAAAGTTGATATTTGTAAGGGCTTCGACGAGGCCAAGAAGTCAATTCTTGAATATGTACAAATGCGAGGTGTGTAAATGTGTGATATAGGCAGTAGCGAGAGGCCATCAATCTTTAATGAGACGTATCCAGTAGCCAGAAAAAACCATGTCTGCTGCGAGTGTAGCAGTGTCACTGAAAAAGATAACTTTCAGACTTTCAAAACATGCTCTTTCTGTGCTGATGTAAGAGAAGAGGCTCGTACAGAGTTTGCGCTTGACGGTAATGAGGGGTTTCCTTTTGAGCAGCTTTGGGAATGGTGTGCTGGCGGATCGTGGCGGGGTGGCTCTTTTCTTGTTTATCTACCACCTGGCCGGGGGGCCGGATCGGGTATCTATATGGGTGAAGTAGGTGTATTTACCTATACCGTATTTGTCGGGGTAGATGCGGCAGAGGTATTCGTGAACTTGTGCCGGGGTGTAGGTACGTATGTTTATATCCCCTGCCCGGCCGAGCAGGTGCATTGATTTGGGGCTGCCGTTTACCCTGGCGTTGTGGTGGCTGCAGCGGCAGCCGCTGGTGATATCTACCGGGGCGTTCAGGTCTTCTCTGGCCTTGAGTAGCACCTGGAGCAGCTCGGCATCCACGGTGTCGAAGCCACAGCCACAGCGGCAGGCGAATTCGTGTCGGAAAAACAGGGGTTCGCTGTATAGACTCATGGTTTATTGGTTTATTTGAGTTCCCCAGCTATCAAACCTTGCATCAATCCGCTTGTTTATTAAATCTTCAAACGTTTCTTGCCTTTCAAGCATGTTTGAAATTGATGTATTCAGTCTTGACAGCTGTTTTAGTTGAAATTTTTGTGCCTGTATGTTTTTGCCTTGTGTAACGGCTATATCACGTACAAGGGAACGTATTTCAGACACAGATACAGATCCTTCCTGCCTCTGTAGGGTAATCTCTTGGCGCAGCTCGGTTTTGACCATGCTGGTGTAGAGAAAACTAGCCGCGATAATCATGCCGATTAATCCAGTCGTGCCTAATATAAGGTTAAGACGAGTCAAAATTCCTGGAATCTTATCCACCAGAGCTTTCATGCCCTCTCTTCTCTCTACCTCTACATCATGCAAGGCGCATACTCCTGTCTCTTCCATTTGGCACCCGTTCACATCACATTTCGCTTCTTGAACTTTTCGAATATCTTCTTTTTCATACTTCGATGTCATGGCACCCTCCACTTAACTTTAAGCCACTGAATACCAGTGGCGTTGTAGAAAGTCCCTACACTAGTCAAGCTCAGGCTTTGCTGGTCTCTCTGCTTTCTTCTCAAAAGCCCCATTATCATTGAAAAACCTGACTATTGTTGCAACCAGTGTTTCGATTATGTCCCACATCTTCATAAGATCGGGATACAACTTTTCTACAATACCGCGAAACAAGGCAAGTTTTTCAGCTCCCTTGTGTTTTTCGGGGAGAACTTCTTCAATTTTCATAATGATATCCATGAAGACAGGTACCAATTTCAACAGCGTGAATGCGTATTTCATTGCTTTTTTACTCCTATTTTAGTTGAGGTTGCATAGGTAAGGTACAGGTTCACAAGCACCAGGGCTGTGCCGATCATCTCGGCGGCATATTCGGCCACACCATCAGGTAGCGGCACATCGGGGTACCACCAGTGCAGAGCCGTTATAATGCCCGCCACCACAGCCCCGGTCAGGTTTGTGAGTACTTGCCCCTTTTTCCAATTTTCCGGGTTTTTCAATTCCTGCCCGGCCTGTACTGCTTTGATAATCGTGACTATCTTTGACATAGCCTCCTCCATATCGATTTGATAATATCCCTCAGCCGTTGCAACGGCATCGTGACCGAGAATTTTATTACCTTGTCTTTTTTGGGCGCAGGGCCGTGGTGGGGCCTCAGTCGCATTTGTCTTCCAAAATTTTACATGGTAAATAGACGGCGAAAAACACAAAGAGGCAAACCGCCAGAAAGGCACACCATCCAACAAATTCTTGTAGATATTTCCATGCTTTGCTCATTAATCAATCCTCTTCGTTGACGACGGAATAGTCATCGTTGTTGGCCTGCATCAGCTTCAATTCTCACACCTCAATCTCGTAATAGCTTAAGTCCGGGGCTTCGCCTATGATGCGCCCGTCCTGGATGAAGGCCTTGTCGCCCACAGCTACGCTGTCGCCGCTGACGATTACCACGCCGCCTTGGTAGGTGGTGCATTTGCTTGTACCGGCCGCGTTGATCGACTGTACAGTGACCACCTCTATAGTTGATTCTGCCAGTAATGTTTTGAATTTACGCCAAATGTTTGCCACGGTATCGCTGCACCTCAACAATTTGCCGGACCTTAAGCCCGTTTTGTCGTTTTGCCGTAACTTTAACGCCGGTTACCATGGCATTAAATGATTCCCTCTCTCGGTTGATCTGCAACAAGGTCCCGGGCAGCAAAAGCCCGGGCTGTTCCGGCTCTGTTTTGAGTGGTAAAGTGATTGTGTAAGTCTGCCAGCTTCCGGAAGCGGCAATCTCGTATATACCACGCTGAGTTGCTGCCTCGGTTGTGACAATAAGCGGGTTGGTTATCATTGGTGCCATTTCGGTGCCACCGCTGCCCGTTCGCATCACTTTGACCAGCACACCTGTATTAGTGCCACTTACAACCACGCCGTTGTAATTTCCGCCGGGCAGCCAATCCCGCGACGACGTCATTATTACCGATTCGCTGATAATAAGCTCTGGGGTGGTGGTGTCCCATTCCCATGGCTTGATCGGATAACGTGGCAGTATTTTAAGCGTTTTGCTGTGCAGGTGGGCCTGTATACGTGCCCCCAGGGCCTCGGTTATCTGCTTTATTGCTTCCAGCGGGGTGGCATTGTGAAAGGTGTAAACGTTAGCCGGGATAGTAAAGTCGGTTATCTGCCAATCAAGCGCCCAGCCTGTGCCGCTCAAGCGTTCTTCTATAATCTGCCTGGCACCTCGCTCGGCCTCTTCTGTGTAGCTGGTCTGCGGGGCATATGGCCTGGCTAGTTCTGCAGCCGGGCCACGGCCGCGAATAGCAAAGCTGGTTTTCCGCTGTTCCTGTTCGCTTGCCCGTTCAACTATGCCCCGGAAAATATAGCCGTTTATATCAGCCTCTACCTCTTGGAAACCGTTTTCGTCCGGCTCCACCGCATCAAATGATGACCAGGTTTGCAAGCTGGCGGAAAAATCCCACACCCATGAGCCAAAATCTATTTTTGCAGAAAAGGTGGACAAGTCCAATGGCATGTTGTCTGAAACCTTTTTAAGTAATGCGCTATTCATGTTGGTGTAGGCCCTCCTGTTCGGGGTCTGCGGCACGATAAGAGGCGGCCGGTAGGTGTAGGGATCACGCCAGCCGGACGGCTCCCGGTGGTTGCAGCGCTCGTCATAGCTAAGCGAATCAAACCAGAAATGAATATGGTCCTTGTCGCCAACGTCTGAAATTTGCGTTTCAAAATCCAAAGCCACGGCGGTGCCTGCTGGCGGCAGATAATCGCGGATGCATATCTTTTCATACCATGCCCGGCCCCACTTTGTTGTATGCAATGTGTCATTGGGCGGCGGCACCGCCCAGGGCACAACAAAGGAAAAATCAATTTCCTTTGTTGTGATTCCCCAGGGGATGACAAAATGGTTATCTTTCGCCCCTGGCTCGCGGTATCCAGCATTAAGTTTGCCGTCTTTTGCCGTAGTGCTGTCCCAGATGCTGCGCTTTTCGTTGCTGTCATTGCCTTCGAGATTGTGCCACGCTGCAAAAATGTCGTTTTCGCTGCGTAACAGTCTGTCAAAAGCAACCCGGTTTTCACGGTAAAGTGCTGGCAGTCCAATAAATCCGGATTTAACCAGCCGGTCTACAACTTCGCCCTGGCCCCAACCGGCTCGATATTCCGGCTCGATATATGTGGCGTCTTTCCATCGGCTGCGTTTTTGGGTGTCTGCAACCTGGCCAGTTTTGAAACCGACGGCAAAATCCTGGCTGATATTTGCCGGTATGACATACCATGGCGGGGGAGGCTCCGGTGGATCATCGCCAAGGCAGTCGGCCAGATCGAAATCAACCGTGCCGCTCGGCCAGTCATACGGCTTGAAGAAGTCGAAATCGACCAGGCCGACCGGGGCGACATAGATCTTGATCTCTTCACATTTTGGAATGATCTGTTCCTGCTGATTATCCGGGTAGCACTTCTCGTTAAAAGCAAAATCAAGCGAAACAGGCAGAAGCGTTGCAAGACTGAAATCAACCTCCCCGACTGCCGGGAGAAACATCTCGCAGACCTGCGAGAAGTCGCCCAGACGAAACTCAATAGCATTTCCTTTAGGCGGCTCATAGACCACTCGAAATGAAAAGAGAATGTTTGTGCCGGGATCATATGACATTACGCCGTGGCAACTTGAGAAACGAAGTCTGCTATCTCGGCGTTGAACTCGCCTGCGTCATCAAATGCCAGCACTAGCAATGATCGCTCGTCATACTCTGGCAAATGAGTGATTTCCCACATCCCAGTTTGTGCATCTGAGTCAGTAACAGCGAAGTATTCCATCGTGATACGATTAATCACGACAATGCGCTTTTTTGACGGTGAGCCATTGACTGAGACAGTGCCTGCCAGCGAATGTCTATGAGCTGGTTTGTAAGGCGTGTCGTTCCCGATCAAGAGATCATCACTAACTATTATCTCATTATATGTCGCCATGTCTTATCTCCTTTTTATGCTCGCCAATCGCCTAAATCAATCAAGACCTGCCCATCATCGTACGGATAAAAACGTATTCTAACTGCTAAAAACGTCTTATCAGCAACCGTTACTTGCTCTAAGTTTTTATATGGCCGATTGTGGCACGGATAGTATAACCCCGGAATATACCCTCTAAAATTTTTTGGGTCGGTAGTATCACTAAGCATTGGTCGTGTAATAAAAGTAGGTTCACCTTCACCAAATGGCGTGGTCTTGTCGCTATCACTAGAGTGCCCCATGCCGTCTTCTGCCCAAAAAGGGCCTCCGCCGTGATATATCGAGACGTCATGTCCGTCAAGATCTAGCCCACCTCGGCTACGTTTTACCTGTGCGCCACTCATACTATTGCGATACTCATCGAGCATCCCAAACCTGCTACCTCTGTTTCCCAGGGTCGAATAACCCCACACAAGAGAAGACCATGGATCAGGGCTGATTGTGTTGAAATCGCCAAAAAATCCATTGCTGTAAGCTGTTATATAGTCAAAATCAGGATTTTCAGATAGCTTCCAGTCTCCTTCGATGTACAAAAATAAGTAAAAGGCTCTATCATCTGCAACTAAAACCCAGGCAATAGGCTCGTCATAATATGAGGAGTCGTCGTCAAAACACGCAAACAAACGCCCTGGATACGTGCTGTTTATGCCTGAGATCGCATCAGTCATGTTTTCGTACATATTGATTATGTTAATGTGTTCATCTTTTAAAGGGTCTTCGTACAGAGCTTGCTCTGTAGCTACTGAATAATAGAACCCGTTGCTATCTGGAGATTGGCTTTTTATAGCAATAGCAGTGCCGTCTGCGTTTTCAAATTCCAAGCTGTATCCTGCCCCCGGTGGCATCTTTGAGCCGTAACCGTCAACTAGACATGCTTTAACAATTTCGACAAGAGCCGAAGTGTCAGAATCATTGATAGCCAAAACCGGTGCATTATCATCATCCCATCGGTAAACTGTTGGTGGTGCCATTATTCGCTATCTCCCCTCGGTTGTATTGTAAATTCGTCGTATGGTTCGGTTTCCGGTCCCTGTAGTGTCGTTCTTGCAATCCAAAATCCGCCGTCGGCGGCCTCGGTATTAAAGCGCAATACATTGTTATTAGACCAGCCCGCGCCCCAGCCCTCATAAGCCAGTTTCCAAAATGCCTGGCCGGTTGCCGGGTTTATAGGCTCGATATCTTGGGAAATATAGCCGTCATGCACTACGCCGTATTTTTCTCCAATAACTTGCACATGGCTGCCCGCGTCGTCAAAGACCAGGGCCCAACGTTCTTTAACCGCCCCCTTGTTGGTAATAATCGGTGGAAAATCAAGGTCGTTGTAAGTGCCGGTGGCGGCGTCGCCGACCATGTCGTCGCTCCAATCGTTAGACCATGTTTTTTGGTCAAAGAGGTTGTATACGCGGGCTTGCAGATCGCCATAGAGCATGGCGCTTGAAACATAGGTTCCATCTGTCGGGTAATCGTGGGAAACGCCCCTTGCTAGGTTCAGCTGGCCGTTAATCTGCACATCATTGACCAGGGCCATATCTTCTACGCGATGGTTTGCAATGAGCGGCTCTGTAAAGCCGGACAGGTCCAGCGGATCCGCCATCGTTAAAATTTGTGTATCCTCGTCAAAGCTGTAATAGGTGGTTGGCACATAGACGCCCTCTGCATCATAGAGCCGTACAGAGTTGATACCAGGCCGGAAAAAGGTTATTTCCTGCCCGGCCGCCAGCCCGGGGGCAAGCTGCAAGGTTTGAGTGTTGTGTATTACCGCAACGTTGCCGCTACGGACAATCGGGACCCGGCCGTCGGTCGGCAGCCGCACGGGGTCCAGGCCGATCAAATCGGCATCCAACGGAATATAACTATAAACGACACAAGTATAGGTGAAGGTGTCGGCAAAAACCGGGTTTGGTTTCCAGACATTGCCGGCGCCGTCAAGGGTGTCTTCGCTGTACCAGGGCTCGGATTCGTTGCCAGCTGCGGTGACATAATCGCCAAAGGCCAGCCAGGCCACGCCGGTATCAACGTTAATGTAGCCCTGGACGCCCGGCTCGTCGATTGTGCCGTCAAAGGCGGCGGTTACGGTAATAGCGGTGCCGTCCGCTGCCGCGCCCTGTATTGTCAGGCTGCCCGGCCTGAGCGGGGCCCCTGGTGTGCGAAAAACGCCGTATGCAATAAACTGGCGACCCGAACGGGACAACAAAGAATGAATGGTAATGGTGTTGTCGCCGCTGTCGTAGTTGTTCAGCTGCACTTTGCCGGTGGTATAGTCAATGCTGCCCGCCTCGACGCCGACGCCGGTTGCCGGTTTTGGGTTTTTGTAGAGCTTTCCTAGCCGGTCAACGTAGCGATTGCCGCCCCATGAAAAAGAAACGCTGCCAGGCACTATGGTTTTTGTGTCCAGGTTGGGCGTTAGATCAATTTCAAAAGGCTGGGCCGCGACCACCTCCTGGGCGGTTTGCTGGGCCGGGGTGTCCAGGGAATAATTGCAAAAGGCGGTGCCGCCGCTGGCGTCGGTCCAGTTTAACGCCTGGCTTTCCTCGGCATATTTGGTAATAGATGGTCTGACTACTACGGTCGTTGTCGACATAAATTCCCCTTAAAAATCATATCCCAAATCATATCCATAGACAGGGCGGCTCCATTTATCTATCCCGCTTAAACTGCCAATGTCAATTTGTATAATGCTGGTTACATAATCCACGGAGGCGGACAGTCCGCCAACCTCAACGCCGCCCTCATATTCCGGGTGAGTGATGGATGTATCCAGGGTGAAACCTGGGGCACTCATGGTGCCGTTGCCATGGTCGGTAAACTTGTATATCTGGCTGTGTATGCCAAAATTAATATTCATTTGAAAGGCAACGCTGCCGGGTTCAATGGGCCCGGCAGTCAATTCAACTTGGTAAATACCGGCGCCATGGTCGGTGGGGGCGGTACTTTCAGATGAAAAAGGGTATTTGTCATAATCAAAGGTATAATCCGCCCCGGCTGCCGGGATGGCGGTAGGGGTGAAAATCACCGTGCCATCGGCATAATTGACGGTGCCCCCGACGACATCACCGGAAAGGTTGCCGCTGCCGTCGTCGGTGGCGGTAGCGGTGCCCGCCCCAGTTTGCCATGTGACTGTTATGCTGCCTGGCTTTACCGGCGATTCGGCCAGGGTGTGTACGATCTGCGGCACATCAATACTGACAGTGCCGGAAATATCTTCAACCTCCAGGGGGTTGCCCCAATAAAATATGATGCTGGTGTCAACATCGGGCAGGGCACCGCATGTAAGAGCCACGCTGCCGGATGACAGGTTCAGGGTGCCGCTGCCGGTCTTTTCGATATCTGGCAATATTTCGCCTTTGCCGTTATCGCGCAACCGATACCATTTGCCCTGGCTCATATAGTCGACAATGAGTGTTTTTGGGGTGGGGAGCGGGTCCAGAATAGTGGTAAAGGTGTAGCCCTGGTTGTTTATATCAACTTCAATCTTCTTGGTATCGTTAACTCTGGATATCTCCGCGCCAATTATCGCTTGGGCGGTAAGGCTGCCGGTGTAATCGTCTATGTCTTTAAATATCACAAGGCCGGTGGAATAGTTCACAGTGCCCCGTTGGTTGGCACCGTTGTACATAACGCCGGTCTTATTGTCGGTGTAGGTGTCACCGTTACCAGCGGTTATAATAAGGCTACCGGGTTTTATGCCGCGCCCGAAATAATAGGTTGCGTTATGGCCAAAGGTAAAGCTGGGCACATAGTCGGTATACGCCTGTCCGCTTTCCTTCACCGGGCCGGCCTCGCCCAGGGAAACGTCAACAACCGGACTTTCCGCCTGGGCACTTGGCACCAGGTGGGTAAAAATACTGTCGACATTGATAGCAACATCATTGACAGAAACCGGCTGTCTCAATGACATAACGCCGTAATATTCGGCGGCATCGGCAACCACGGTGCTATTTATATTTGTTTCCAGGCTGTCGTCGTTGGAAATCTCATTGCCGCCATAGGTTTCACGCAGCGGGTCGCCGATATCCAAGGTGACAATCTGACGAGTAAATGTGGTATTGCCTACGGTAAAATCTTGGGTGGTCGACTCAACCTTAGTAATGCGGACATACTGGCTTTGCTCGTCTGCGGTGTCCTCGTTTTCGATCAAGAAAAGGACGTCGCCGACGCCGGGCGTTGCTGTACCAACAGCCTGGAAAAGTAAAATTTGTCGCTGGCCTGCCAGTTGGGTTCCCCAAAACCATCCGTTATACCTTGGCCCCCTGGTGACATAACTTTCTATGCGGTCCTGTGCTGCGGTACGAAAGTCGTAGTCGTTGGTTGTCTTGAACATGCAGACCGAGACTAGCGGGTCTTTTGTAGGGTTGGAAATGATAATATGTGCCCCGGCATACATGTCCGTGGTATCGGTCTGTACGGACAAAAACGCTTCGCGCAGACTTACCCGGCCATAAGTGCGGTCAAGCCGGGAAATGTCGTTAAACATATTATTGATATTGCCGTCGACGATCTCGCGCCCCGTCTTTCGCCCGCCGCCGTCGTCGTTGTCGCTCATGTTTTGGCTTTCCATAATTTTTATGGACGTTTCGGGAATTGCCATCTGTTACACCTCAATAAGTCGCAAAGTTATGTAATAAAGATCGTCTGGCCGTGGCGGGTTGAGCATGAAAATGGGGGTAGCCTTTACCGGGTCGCCCTTGCTGTAGTCAAAGCGGACGGTGTAGCTTGTGCTGTCGATAGTAATTGTCATTTCCTTGCCCGGGTCTTTAGCCCAGTCCACCAGGTCAAGGACAGTCTGCCATGTTACCCAGCCGAAGTTCTCGCCGCCTTGCAGAGTAATGGGCCGCCCGGCCTGTTTGACAAAGGGGTCGATATGCAGGGACCCGTTCAAGCTGTAATCGTCGCTGCCCGCTTCAACGCCGGTCCAGCTTTGATCCGGCCAGTACATATCAGGCGGTAAATTTATAGTGGTGGTGCCGTCTGTTAAAAGTATCATTGCGCCGTCAACCCCGCTTGCTGGAGTCCTTCAATTACATTTTCGGTCTGGTCTGAATCGCCTGTCAAGCTGGCCCCGTTGGGCAGATCGAGCCGGAGCACTTTGTCGGCCTGTTTGCTTTTTTCGTAGCTCTCCCGGCTGCCGCCCACCGGCGATTTGAATTTATCTATGGTGTTTTTCACCGGGCCCCGGTTCACTTGTTGATAGACGCCGTCCACCATTTTAAACGCCGCCTCGTCGTTGCCGGTGTAGCTTTTGACGCCTGTATTTTTTTTGGTGGCCGCGTCCACTTGGTCCTGAATGTCCTGAGCAACGTCGACCTTTTCTGTGGATATTTTGCCGATTTCCGCCCGAAAATCGGCAACCTTCTTCTTGGCCGCGTCAAACTTGCGGTTTGTTTCCTCCACCTTATCAAATTTTTTCCAAAACTCATCGCCAAGATGGTCGGCGAAACCCTCTGCCGTTTTTTCCAAGTCCTTGAGCGGGTTAGAATCAATAATCCCAATTTTTTCCAGGCCGGTAAGCAACAAATCTAAAGGGAAAAGGACCTTACGCAACCCCTTAATGATAAGTTCCGCGCCCTTTACAATGCCCCACACCGCCCCGTGGGCGGCTAGTTTGACGCCCTGCCAGCCGTTATAGAAAAAGCGGACGACCTCGATTGCCGCCCCTATACCGTCAATAACTGCCAGGCCGCCTTTTTTGGCTAAATCGCGCATGGCCTGCTCATTGCCCTGTATCTTGCCAGTAAGATCAATTATTTTCTGTTCAACCAGTTTGGCTGACTCGATAAAAAACTTGTTTTTGGTGATGGCATAGCCGGTCTGCTCATATAAATCGCCCCAGGCATTTGCCGCCGAATCAACCGAGCCTTTAAATGTGCCCCGGATCGCCGCCGCCGTGCCGCCAAATTCTGATTCAAGCTCATTAAGGATAACCTTTTGCGCTCCCATAATATCGCCGGATTGCTGCAACCGCTTGATAGTGGCCTTTTGCGTTTCGTTGAAAGTAACACCAACCCGGTTCAACGCTGAAACTCCCCTAACTGGATCATTTAACGCCTTGCCAAGCCTGGTGACCGAGCCCTGCAAATCGCCGCCCACAACCGTTTGCATATCAAGTGCCGCCTGAGTTGCGTCGCGAAACTGGTCGCCTTTGATCTGCTTAAAGGTGGCAAGCACAGATTGCGCTTGGATTACGGTTTCATCGCCCGCCGTGGTCACCTCCTGCAATCCGGCGGCCATAGTCTTGAGTTCGCCGGTGGTAAAGCCAGCCGCGCCGCCGGTGGCGCGGATAACCCCCGCAAGTTTTACTTCGGCATCTTCCTGGACATTGGCCAGCCCGATGGTATCCTCCAGCCCCTTTTTCATCAATAACAGCCCGCCAGCTGCCACCGCGGTGGCTGCCGTGCCCACCGCTAAAACGCCGGTTTTCAGCTGGTTAAATCCTCCGGCGGAGTTTTTCACCGATTTACGGATTTTCTTGTCCATGTCCTCAACTTTTCCCACCGCCAGCCGCGCATTTTTGCGGAATCGGGACAGGTTCAAGGCCAGGGCATATTCTATCTTTTCGTTTTCAACCATGGGGCAGATTCCTCAATGCTATTAGGAAGTCGCTGTAACTGTATTTCCAGGCTCTTTGCCCGTGGCCGTGGGCGATGACTGAAAAAACGCAATCAATGAAACCTGGCTGAGAAGCGTTTCCAGACTTTCCGCCAGTTCGTGGTTGTTCGCCCGGCGACATAGACCTAAAAAAGAGCTGTTAACCTCTACCAGTTTGTCGAGCATAGGTTCCATGTCAGAAGGGGCCATTTTCATAAGGTCGGCCCGCTTGATGGTAGTCGCCTTCTCCAGCATATTGACAATACCATCGGTCGCGCTTTTTTCAGTGGCATCGAAAAGCTCCTTGATTTCTTCCAGGGTCAATTCTCTCACGGTTACCTGGGTGCGCCCCAGGTCGACTACTTCAGATTTTGCCATTGCTTTCTATCCTATAAAAAGCCGGGACAGGCCCGGCGGTTTGTATTAAGTATGGCCGGATTACAGCGGCACCCCGTCAATTGTTCCGGGGTTGGTGTAGCCGGTTGGGGTTTCCAGGGACATTTCGACGGGCACCTCTTCATATTCTGCATCTAGTTCAGATATAAGGTTGATACCGTCCGGGGCGGTCAAGACCACCGAGCGCAGCAAAACGGACATTTCGTCGCCGCTGTATGTCTCTTTGAGGTGTCCTTTTAGGGCAACCCGAATTAATGGCTTGGTGCCTATGCTCACCCTGTAGCCGCTGGGGGCTGCATGGTCATAGCTTATTTTTATGGCGTCGCTTTCGGAAATGTCACCGCCCGCCGGAATGGCAAGCAAGCCAAGTTTTTCATCTAGTAAATAATCAACGTCTTTGATGTATGTGGTATCCTGGGCGGAATTTTCCACAACCACGCTTGTAAGGTTTTCATGTGGCAGGTCGAGATAATCGCCGACTGCCAGTGCGGTATGATCCGCCGCTGTAATGGTGCCGCCGCTGCCGCTCATTTCCGTGGCCTCGCCGGAAACGGCCCACGAAAAGGCGCGGCTGTCTAGCTGGCGCAATGTTGCATTGGCGATAATATCAGAAATCTGGGTTGCAACGGCCAGGGTCTGCCCTGCCCGGTCATGTTCCATTGATTTCTGGCTTTTCTTCTCCGTTTCAACCTTGACATTAAGCGGGTACATATTGCCGCCGCGCCGCCAGCTGCCGGACAGGCTGCCATCTGCTAAAACCGGGGCTATAAAAAAGGTTCCTGTAAATCTGTATGCTTTCATAGTTGCGCCTCGTTAATGGTGGTTAGCTGCAAATCAATTTCCAGCCAATAATTTGGGTGTTCAATATTTTCAAAGTTGCCGGTGATCTCCCCCACCAGACTGCAGGGGCTGTATGTCTGCCCGGCTAGTTTGCTTAATTTTTTCGCAGTATCGGCCACCATTTCCAGGCCCTGGGCAGGGGTCCCGCCGGAATACAATACAAAGCCGGCCCTGACCTGCTGGACCATGCCCTGGCGGGTAAAGCGAAAAGCGCCAGGCTGCAGGTGACAATAGCTGACGTCGTCGTCCTCGCTGCCCTTGCGTTTGGCTGGCATTTCGCCTTTATAAAACACCAACTGCCTGGGGATGCCCTGGGGCACGTCGAAAAGCTGGTCAGCCAGTACCGTGTTTATTGCTGTTTCTGCCTGGTCAAGCTGTATCATGTTTTTTAAGTGAGTTTTCTTGAAAGGGAAAAGTCGACCACGTCACCAGCATAGGTGACCTGGTCGACGTCCCATTGTAGCCCGTTGATAACGACGTCCATCTCCGGCAGGTACTGCCCGGTAAGGTCTACCGCCGGGGCGGTAAAATCCCAGCTGGTGCGTATTTCGCCGTGGTACTCAGACGGCCCACTGGTAATATTGCCGGGCAGGATACGCACCAGGCCGCCGTCCAGGGTGATTTCCTGGGCCACGTCGGGGCTGAAAATTTCGTCGATATCAGTTGCAAACATGGCCGCCTATTTCTTTTGCGGGTCAGCCGGTACGGCTTTTTTCATGTTGATATAGCGCTTGGCCTCGCTGGGCGTGACAGTCAGCACAGTGTCTTTTTCAACGGCCTTTTGATTATAGATCATGGGCCGGGTGAGCTTGATTTTTACGTTTTCCGGTTCGCGTTTCATGTTGTTATACCTTGTCATATATTAATGGTTGCCAGGCAGCTGGCCCCGGCTTTTACTGGTCCGGCTGCCTGGTTGTTACCTGGTATTAGCTGGTCAGGGCGTCAAGCATTACCGAAAAGCTGCCAGCGTTGCGGGGGGCGACGTCCATATCCTGGTAGGTCTTAACAGTTACCCCGCCGTCATTGGAGCTTATGCCGTCGACAACGATGTCCAGGCTGCCCCACATGGCAATAATCAAATCGGCCCAATTGCCGTATATCAGCGCCGAACATACGCCGGTACTTGAGCCCTTATCCAGATCGCCAGGCACCTGGTTGGATACCCCGGCCCTGGACCCGGCCAGGCCGGTAAATCCGTCATTGTCCGGGAATTGCTCAACGATAAAACGCCCGGTGCCTGATGCTTTTTCGGTCTGCATCAGCTTGCCAAGCACCTTGGAGTTGGTCATATAGCCAAGGCTGCCATAATCGGCATTGTCCTGGGCAACCTCGGTCCATAACTGCACAATATGGTCCCATGTCGGAGCCGCGCCGTCGGTGCCGCCGATGACCGAGCCCACACCGCTGGTATTGATTATACCGAGCGGATCGTTGCCGCCAGCCCCGGCAATGGCCGCCAGGTCGCCGCCCAAGGCCTGGGCAAGGGCCAGATCGGCCCGAACGAATGCCTCGACATCAAGTGAGGATTGCAGCAGGAGCTTGCGGGAAATTTTGGTGATTGCCGCCTGGGTTTTGGGGGTTAGGGCGACCTGGTCAAATGACTGGTCGGACGGGGTGCCGTCGGTGGACTCGCCCACCCAATAGGTGGTTGCCCCGCCTGTCTGCCTGGGTATTGCAACATCGCCTACCAGCCCGGACAGGACCCGTGCCCCCATACGCTTGGTCAGCATACGGTTTTGTAAAAGATCAATAAAGGATGAGGTTAAAAGTTCCGTTGCCACCAGGTGGCCGCCAGCCGTGGCGGTACCGACGGTGAGTTCTCTTTTTTGCACATCCAGGGGCACAAACACGCCGTTGGGGGTCGAGCCGATTTTATCGGCCACCGCCCGGCTGGCCTCAAACTCAAAACCGGCGGCGTCCTGGGCCTTTTTGTTGGCCGGGTTGGCCAGGGCGTTAATGACCCGCAGGAAAGAATAGCTTTCCGCCTCTTTCTCGCTCAGGCCGATTTCCACGTCCTTGGTTTCCGCCGGTTTCATGCCCTTTTTGGCCAGCTCTTCCAGGACATAGTCGCGGAATTGGGCGGGGCTTTTGCCATCGCCTATGGCGTTAAGGGCTTCATTATCAAAGCCGTGTTTTTTGCCTATGGCCATGATGTCTTTTTTTTCGGTTTCAAACTGCTGCTGCATTTCAACACGTGCAGCCTTAGCCTCCGCCTCTTTTGCTGCCTTGGCCTCTGCTTCTTTTGCCGCTTTCTCTTCTGGTGTCATAGTATTTGTACCCTGTTGTTGTGGTAATTGGTGGCCGTTGTCGCTTTTGCCAACGCCAACGGTCTTATCTGCCGGGACGGAAACAAAAGAGATTTCAAAGGGTGCCCAGCTAATGCGGTACTTGTCGCCGGTTTCCTCGTTTGACTCTATAAGTTTCATATCCGTTATTTGATACCCGACGGAAATATTCTGGCGTATCCCGTCGACGACGTCGTCAAAATATTCCTGGGCTGTTGCGCTTTTGCCGAAACGCACGACGGCCCGCCCCTTGCGGTCCTTATCAATCCAGGCTTTTTCTATAACGCCTATGGTTTTGCTGTGGTTGTGCTGGTCCAGTAGCGGGGCAGTTCCGCCCGCCAGAAATTCAAGGTCGTATTCGCCTTTTTCGTGGCCTAATATCTCGATACCAAACCACCGGCGGTATTCATCCTCGGAAGAAAAAGCCGCCTCGACGGTGCGTTCATCTTCGTTGATTGCCGCCCGGTCCAGTTTCATAGTAAAGGCCCGGCTGTGTTTCTGGTTGGTAATTTCCTTGATCTTGTCGCGTGTCAGTTGATTCATTGCTTTGCTGTCTCCATTTTTTCTTTGGGCCAAAACGGCAATACAAAGCCTTCAGCCTCGGCTTTTTCGCGGGCTCGTTTGTTCTGCTCCATAACCTCGTCAAAGTCCATTCCCCGTTCCGCGCATACGTCGTAAATTGACTTAAAACCGCACTCGACGTCGTTTTTCGCTGCTTTGCTTTCCTTAAGCGGGTCGACCCATGACCAGCCTCGTGGCCGCCATATGGCCGCGTTGAATTTATCAATTTTGCCAAAAGGAAGGTTTATAGCATCGGTGAGCAAAGCATAAGAAAGCCAGGATTTATAAATAGGCTGGCATAAATGTTCGATCAGCCACGCTTGTAAATCCTGCCAGGTGTTGCGGTCTGTCAATTCGCCTTGGCGAATTGATGAATAGTTGACGCCTTCCAGGTCGTTGGCCAAGCTGTGATAAGAAACGCCCAACCCCGACGCGATACCGCGTAAAACGGCTTTTTCAAAGTCTGCAAAGGTGGAAACCGGGAATTGCGGGTCCCAGGGGGTAAAGTTGACGCCATCCGGTAGCTGCTCAAAGGTGCCGGGCTCGGCCTCGGTGATGATGTCGTGGTCGTCCTCTTCGCCATCGACGTCCTCGCCTGTATAGGTGTCACCATCAGGGCTGGTGAAAAATCCCATCTTGCTGGCACCTAAACGGGATGCGACAACGTGGGCCTCTTCGTGGGCATCAATCTGCTTGAGCCTGGCTGCCGGGGTGGATGTTTCCGGCATTCCTCTTGATTGCCCAACCCGGTCGCCCCGGAACAAATGCAAAAATTCAGCGGCTGGGTAGGGCTTTGAAAAGCCGTCTTTGCCGGTAATCCAGTAATGTGTTACCCGGTCGCTGCCATCTCGCTGGACGCCCAGGCGGATAGAGCCGCCACTGCGCAACGTTTCGTTTTTGCTGATGTCCAGCTGATCGGCTTCAATTATTTGCAGGGCAAAGCCGTATTTGTTGTGTTTCCATGGGGCAACAAATTTTATCAGGATTTCGCCGTCGCGGGCCATGCCGTCGACAACCTGGTTTTGCACATCGCGCCAGGATTTGGTGCCGCACGTGGTGCAGCTGCCAACCTGGCCCCAATCCTTCCAGGCAAGTTCCAGCTTATCGTTGGCCCCTTTATCGTAGCCCTGGCCGTTGCTGTTCTTGGCCCGCACTTGGAGCCGGATTCCTTGGTGCCCTATAACGTTGGTTCGGATAAGTGAAAAAAAGCGTTTTGCGTAATCGTTATTACGGGCTAGGTCCCTGGAGCGGGCCCTGGTTGTAACCAGGTTTCGAAAAATGGCTTCGTCGGCGGTAATGTCGGGCGCGGCCCACTCGCCGGTTAAGCGGCTGTTCGTCCCTGACGTATAGGCCCGCCGGGCTTTGCGCCTGGTCATTGGCTTATTATCGGCCATCTTGCTGGCAGTGCGGTTCTGGCCGCGGTGCTCCAGCCTGGTTGCCATATTGCCAAGTGTTGTATGTATCGCGTCACGAAAGGCCATTATCGCATAAACCTCACTTTAATTTTTGTGCCTGGCCGCTTACCCTCGCGTATCTGCTTTTTCCGGCGTTCGCTCACCACAACGGCCCGCTGCTTGTTGATCTGTTCGCGTAGCTCTGTAAGCTCCTTATCGGTGGTGGAAACGCTGCCGCCGGATTTTGATGCCAGGTGCCTGGCGGCCAGTGTGTCGTAAGTGTTCTCTAAACTTTCGAGCCGGCGTTCCGCTGGGGTCCTGGCGTCCATGCCGCCTGTGGCACTGGCAAAGTCGGGTGTTATTTCCACCGTGCCATAGGCCAAACTTTGCCGGTCGCCGTCCTTGGTTGCATACAGGGCGTAATTATAAACGCCGGGGGGCCAGGAAGCGGTTGTACTGCTGGCAATGCTGACCAAGTGGTCGTCACCGTCGGCGCTAGTGTTGATGGTTATTTGATTGGTTGCCTTGACTAGGACGTAAGACGCCGCCCAGCCAGCGCTTGCAGGATATACAGGAAGCACCAGCCGCCAGTTTGCAGCATCACCGGCGGTTATCGCGGGGGGTATATTGAAAAGTTCGCGTGTCATAGGGCTTTTTTACCATCACTTTTTGGCGAAAATGAAAAAACAGGTATAAAACGGGTAAAAAACAGCTATAAAAAACATAAAAATAATGGTTGACAGGCAGTAATATAAACTACCCAGTCATACCACCGTTTTTATCCGTCAACCCAACAAAACGCTGCAGCGGAATTTTTGGACGTCCGGCTTCGAGCTTATTTTCGGGTTTATCTGTGTTCATGTTTTCAATCCTCATTTTTTTGGTTTAATTGCAAAAATCCCGTGAGCTAAAACGTTATAGCGGCAATTACGCATAATAACCTCTCTCAAACGTTCCAATAGTGATTTTTTTTAGGTTGCTGTCTCGCGGATTTGCCGACAGCCCGGTCAGGTCGCCGAGCTCGGCGTTGTCATCATTGCGCGGACCACTCGATGTTGAATTCATGTCTTTGTGTAAAATGCGCGGGTGTCTCCATCCCCTCCGAGCAAGTCGTGCGGAAAAGCCTGGCTGTGACATCGGTATCAATCGAGCCAGTTCCACCTGTGTGTAGTATTTGTCATCGTCGCACAAATAAAGCAGAGTGCGGCCCTTGCCCTTGCTGGTCAATTGATGTGTTACATCTACAATTCTGGTTGGTTTGCTGTTTTCAGCAGTCATAATTTACTCCTTGGTATTTTTCTTGTTGATCTATCAGCCAGGCGTCAAGGTCTGCCTGGCGTAGTTTCCATTTTCCCCGGCCGCCGATCTTAAATGCCGGGAGCCCGTGTTTGTCGACCAGTACCTTGATATCGTTATGATTGACGCCTAGGGCGTCGGCAATTTCAGCGTTGTCGCGGTATAAAATCGGGCCCAATCTGGACCCGGCAAGTTTCGGTTTATTTCCAGCCATTCGTCCACCCGTTTTCCCTGGTTCGTCGTTTGGGTTTCATCTTCTTTTTTGCTTTCTGCGCCTGGCGTTCTGCCTGGTCGTCCTGGTCAAATTGTTCCTGGTATTTGGCCGCCAGAGTATTATAGCGTTTTTCCAGGGCAGCAAAGCTGGGGTTGAGTATTTCCAGGGCCACCATATTGCCAACACGTAGGTCTATAGCTTCATTCCTGGCGTTGGCCTTTTTCTTTACAAAGCGTATTTTCTTTTCGCCGCGTTCATAGAAGATTTTCCGTTCTTCGGCGGTGAGCTGTTCAAAATATTTAGGGTCCCGGCCAATGGGAAAATGGCAATACCCCGGCCCGCTTTCTTCAATCTGCAAGCGGGTAAATAGTGTTTCTTTGGCGGTATCGGTGCCGATCATGTACAGTGGCGTTTCTTTCCTGGTGCCAACCAGGCTGGGTTTACTGACCAGGGGCTTGCCAGCTGTAGAATGGCCCTTTGTGGCAAAGACCCGTTGGCGTTTTTTGGGGGTGGTGTACTTATAGACGGCTGTTGAATTAAAGCCGGAATCAACGGTGGTACAGCGAATTTTCAACGGTACGCCGTCCTCGCGAAAAAAGGTGGTTTTCCGGTACTGCTCTAAATGGTCCCAAACTTCCTTAAATTCAGGATCGCCGTTGATTTTCTCATAGAGTAACGACCAGCTTTCACCATCCCTGCCCCAGCCGACCACCTCCAGCTCCAGGCGGGCATTCTTGCCGCCCTGGACGTCCACCGACATGGTGATAACAAGAATGCCTTTGGGTATGCAGCCATCCGGCCATTGTTCCAGCCTGTCATCAAAAAGCGTTTCCTCGATCTTTTCCCCAACTTCTTCGTATGTCTCGCCAAGTTTGGTATTTGTAAACGTCTTGATTTTGCTTTTATCCCCGGTTTGCAAAGCCTTGTTGGCTGCCAGAAATTCACTTGCAATTTTTGTCCAGGTGTTAAAATAGCTATACGCCGACCAGATTTTTATACCCAGGTGCCGGGGCGGACCGACAACCTCGTCGGCTGGGCTGAAAAACTTGTCGATATCTTCCCTGTAATAGTAGCCGTTTTCGGTGCGCCATTGTCCGGCAGCATCCATTTTGCCATATTCGCCATAGTCGGCATGGTAGTGGCACAACTCGCAACGCATGGTTGCAACGGTCAATGCCTTGCTGTCAAAACGCATGTTTGGCCATTTCAGATAATCTATATTGCCGCACATCGGGCAGGGCAGATACCGCCGAAAAATCATGTCGGCGGTTTCAATGCTGGCCTCAATATGCGAAAGGCCCTTTGTTTTTGGGCTGGTGCCGCGTAGTGATTTTGGAAAAGACGACGTTTCGACGCGGACGTCACCCAAAGATAGCGGGCTGCCCTCTTTGTCGATATCCTGCTCAAAGGCGTCAAGCTCTTCATATATGACTACATCTTTGGTCATACGTCGGTAATTCCTGGCGCTATGGCCGCCGCGTATGTCCAAAATTGACGTTTGAAAAACCTTTTTGTCGTTGGTGTTGTATGGGCTTTTGGCGTCGGCATCACAGCGTAACAGGTTGCCCACGATAGGCACGTCGCGCAGCATAGTGTCTATTTCATCTTTGACAAAGTCTTTGGCGTCGCCGTCGGTCGGTTGAAATACAACAATGTTGCGGTGGCGGTGTTCAACGAAATAGCCGGCTGCTATCATTATGCACTTTGTATAGCCCAGGCGGGCCGCTTTCATGCAGTCGACTATTTCAATATCATCATTACCAAACCATTTAAGCCAGGCCCGTTGATAAGGCAGCGTTTCCCACTGGCCGGTTATGCTCGACGATTCCGGCGAAAGGTAAAAATGCTTTTCGGCCCATTCTTCCATGGTCAATGGTTCCGGTACAATAAGGGGTTTCATGCCCGACGCCAGGGCAGCCTGGATATTACTGGTTAATATATTTTCCATGTATCACCAGGTCTGAAGTTTCATTTTTACAGCGGGCAATCTGCTTACGTATAAGTTCAATATCATTCGACAATAAGTTTGGATTCTGTTTTTTCAATTTGATAGCCAGGGCGTCCAGGGTCGATGAAATGTTCGCAGAAACCTTCACAAGTACATCCGTCAAAATTTCCACATCGGCCACCTGTCCCTCGGCCAGGTCGTTTTCTCGTTTTGCCTTCCTGCTCTGCTCAACGGCAAGTTTGGCCCGTTCTTCTTCAAGGCTTAAATCCTCTTTTGTCTTTGGGCCAGCATAGATTGCGGCAAGGGCTTGCTCGGTATCATAAATAAGGGCTCGACCCTGCGTTTTTACTGGCTCAACACCGGAATCGGCCAGCCGCTTTTTTATGGTGCGGTAACCTTTCCCGGTCGCCCTCTTCAGTTCGTCGATATTAAATTGCAAACCCAATGTGTTGTTGCCCTAGTAAATTTTTGGTAAATAGAAAACACACGCGGTCGCGAATATACCCGCATCGCCCGTCGCGGAAAGGACCCGTGAAAAATCAATCATCGCCGGGCTTCCCTCTTTGCTGCTAACAAGTTGTTATTAAATGATCTTTTCGCTTGACGTTCGGCCAGCTGATAAAAATGAAAGCGCTTTTCGTAGCTGGCCCGCTTTTCATAAGCAACCATCAAGTGCAATTTCTTTCGGCCTTTGGGCCCTAATCGCTTGTATATACCGGGCTGGGTTCTGCCGTGGGGAATGCCAGAAAAAACTTTTGGGTTTTGCATGAGCTTGGAAACCGTGCTCCGGGGCATGTTGCCGTACTTGTTGAGCCTTTGCCCGACTGGCACCAGCAATGCTTTTTTGTGCGGGCGGCGGGTTCCCCCTTTGACCTGGTAGCGTAAGTATCTTGCTTGCAGCGGGGCCACTCGAACATAAGCAACAAGGTGATTCTTTCTGGCTTTCTGTACTCGTATAGCCTTTTTGGTAAAGGGGGTAGGGCGGTCCAGGTGTTTGTCCAGACCCGGGTCGAGTTCTTTCTTCTTCATGTCCCATGCGGTCCTGGTCAATGCCATTGCACCTGCAAAAGGCATCTGTTTTTTAGCAAGCCCATTCATTGATTTCTTAAAGCTGTTCGGTGCTGTCTGTTTTATCGTCAACATGTCATCTTCTTACCCTTTGTTAAGTGTACTCATCCAGTATGGCGGTTTGAGCCCCTTTGTATTTTAAAAGCAAAAATATCAGCCGTTCCACCGGCCCAGGGATCGGAGTTAATCCAGATTCGTAATCACGTATATTGCTAGGGCTGGTGCCGATTATTTCGCCTAGTTTAGCGCGGGATGAGAGGCCGAGGGTAGTCTCCCTGGCCGCCCTTAGATCTTGGCCAGTCATTAATGTTTTTTAATTAAGTCAGAGATAATCTTATCGGCATCTATTTCTATTTTTATCGCCGGGTGGGGGATCACAGACCCTTTCAGGTCACGGACTACTATCCCCTCCTCTTCAATTCGCCTGTGGGCCTCCTCGGCCCTGTCCATTTGTATAGCCAACATCTCCACAACAATATCGCTAGTTGATGAATACAAACTTGCCCTTGCTTTCTTAAAGTTTTTTGTCGAGCTCATGGCTATACGATGCCTCCTTTAAATTTGATGAATCAATATGTTTACCAGATACCAGCTTAAACAGCGGACTTTCTTCTATTTGGTTCAGTTCCGGCGGGTTAGATATTTGCTCCCCAGGCTCAACCTCTTCAAATATTCCAGTCACAATCTCTTCAAAAAAGTCGGCGAACTCGCTATTTTCAGAAACCTCTATATTTTCAAGTCTAGGGTTACCGTTGAGATTCATCGACGTCCTTACAACAATGTCGAATTTTTCGTTCCTGATCGTCATAAATTTAGCATGGGTGTTAATAGCCCGAATACTTTCCTCGCCGAACAGACATATCATATGTTCGTAATATTTAGGCTGGCGGGTTTTAAATGATCTATCTACAATCATCCTTAATGATAAGATGTTTACAGCCTCCATTAGTTCGGCGGATCGAGACAGGTCAGCATGAGCCGCCGTCCATGTGCTTACCGAAACATGGGCTGGCCCTGTTTGGTCGAGTATCGCCACCAAGGCGTCAATCAAGGAAAACTGTCCGTAGGTAAGAATAAAGGTGTCGGATTCTTTTTCTATAATACCGATTGCTTGTGAGGCTGTTCCTCTTTTACAAGCTCGGACCTTTTTCTTGGCATTAGTTTTTTTGTATGATTTAGGTTCCATTAGTTTTTCACCAATTTTTCGCCATAATAATTATCATACTCGTTTCCGTCGGTATCAATAATGACATGAGAAAAATCCTTTTGTCTTTGGCTGGCGGTCATAGCGGCCCCTTCCGTTTTGGTTTGTTGTTTTGCTCAACTGTTGACTAATTATAGCACGGTACGGATACCGTATCAATACCAAATATAATTATTATGCAAAAGAGACAAACCTTTTTTCATGGTATTTCCTTAAGACCTTGGGCTTCGATAGCCGTAAGCTTGAAGAAGTGCCGCCAATTCTTTAATTTGAATTTTTCCATACTCCCCGAATGGTAATATCTCTGCCAGGTCTTCAACATTTTCTGTAGTTTAGAATTTTTAATTTTTTTCTCCTCAGTTAAGTTTTTCGATGAAGCCAGCAACAAGATAGAATGCGGGCACGATGACCATCACGACAAAACCGCTCCAGATTAGATTGCGCATGTTGTACTCCTCAGATATTTGCTAGATTTTTTCTGCCATGTCATTTTGCTCCCTCTCCTCTTCTTTTACACGAAACTCCCGTTGAAAAAATCAAGATTGGCTTCATGAAGATTGGATCCGAGAACAATGGCTCCGCGAAAATTGGATCCATAGAGATTGGTTTCATAAAAATTGGTTTTATAAAATTTGGATCTATGAAAATCGACTCCGCGAAGATTGGATTCGCGAAAATCGGCTTTATAAAAATTGGCTCTACGAATATCGCATCCGCGAAGATCGGTTTCACAAAATTTGGCTTTATAACAATCGGTTTCACAAAAATTGGCTTCACGAAGATCGGACCCATAAAAATCGCATCTGCGAAGATCGCATCCGCGAAAATTAGCTCCACGAAGTTCGGATTCATAAAAACTGGCTTCACGAAGATCGGACCCATAAAAATCGCATCCGGAAAGATCGCATCCGCAAAAACTGGCTTCACGAAGATCGAATCCACAAAAATCGACTTCACGAAGATCGGCTCCGCAAAAATTGGCTTGTTCTCCCTGCTTTTTATCCGAATCTATCCAAATTTTATGAGCTTTCAACATTTTTTGTAGTTTAGAATTTTCCATTTGGGTCTCCTTTTTTTTGGGTTAATTCCCTTTGTTTATGATTATAATATACAGCATTATCAAAGGAGTGTCAATAGAAAAACATATACATTTTTATCTTTCACCGTTTTTTTGTAGTTTAGAATTTTCCATTTATTCATCCTCTTCTTTTACGTGAAATTCCATTTCAATAATTGCACCGTTGTCTAGTTGCCGTATAGTATCTTGGTCTAAACCTTGCATATTATCTTCATGAATAATTGCAGCTACCTCCGTATGAATGCGACTTTTCGGGTTAATTCGCCACTCTTGAATTAATAGCAACATTTGAGAGTCATCTTTACATCGTTTTATGTAGTATCCGCTTTTCATTTTACTATCCTCGCTTTAGGTTTTGATTTAAATCTGCTTCTCTTTTTAATCTGTATTTTTCGTAACACCGAAAGTGCACTTTTCTTGTGTAGCCGGAAGGCTGCCTGAGATCGTGTCCGTCGTTATTATGTAATTTTCTGCCACATAAATAACAATACATAATTTCTGCCTCCTATCAGTGTCATTTAGGTTGGGTGGACTACCTTGGTGGCTTCCACCCATATTTGTCAATTAAAGCATCTTCAATTTCCGTGGATCTACTTCCTGGTAAATTATCCAATTTATCAATAATCCAGTTGGGCAACTGCAATCCGATTTGACGTTTCTTTAACCAATCTGGCTTTTTAGGTGCACCGGCACCTGGCATTGCTCCACCTCTAACACTGCGGATCACACCAGCGTTACCTACAACACGCTTGCCATTAGCCAGCTCGATCAAACACCCACGCTTTCCGAGGCTTGTGTATTCGCCTAAAGATTTTGCCCCTTTGGGGAGCGGCATTGCTCCCCAATAAATGTTTTTTGCTTTTTCTGGTGTCATTATTTAACCCTCACTGTATCATCGGACAACATCTTAACTATTTGAGAACCCGCTACAATTGAAGGGAAATTTTCAAACTTAACTCCAACTGATCCGTCAATAACTACATGACCAATAACCATCATGTCCCTATTTCCATCAGTTAATGTCTCGCCAATTTCAGGAATCTCGTTGTCCATGATGCCCGTGTTGAGATTAACTTCGATGTCCTTATTATAGCGAGCTATAATGATGTCATGCAGTCCGTTTTTATTTTCTGCTTTGATGATGTCGATTATTGCTTTCATGTTGATCTCCTTTTTTTTTTGGGTTAATTCCCTTTGTTTATGATTATAATATACAGCATTATCAAAGGAGTGTCAATAGAAAAACATATACATTTTTATCTTTCACCGTTTTTATCCGTCCACCCAACAAAACGCTGCACCGGAATTTTGCACGTCCGGCTTCGAGCTTATTTTCGGGTTTATCTGTGTTCATGTTTTCAATCCTCATTTTTTGGTTTAATTGCAAAAATCCCGTGAGCTAGGTCGTTCTGTGTATGCAAATTTGACATTCCCTTTATCACGCAATATCATAAAGAAAAGACAGTTATTGACGAAAAACAGTAACCAGAGTATTGATATCTTCGCTATGATAATTACACATTCCAGAGAAAAGCTAATAAATGCAGTTCTGTATTTTTCACAAAAAACAAAATTTTGTGGAAAAACGAAGCTCATGAAATTATTATATTTTCTGGATTTTATGCACTTCAAAAATACTGGTAAATCAGTCACAGATTTAAACTATTTTGCATGGGAACAAGGCCCTGTCCCCAAAATATTTTTTGAAGAGATCAGTGATTCTCCCCAAAAAGACTTAAAATCTTTAGTTACCGTCAAAGACACTGGTGATTTCCAACATATCGCCCCCAAAAAAGGGAAAAAACCTGACTTAGACTTTTTCTCTCCTAGAGAATTAAAATTATTAAAAGACATTTCATTAATTTTTCGAGATGTTCAAGCAAAAGAAATATCTGACATTTCCCATTTACCAAATGAACCTTGGAACACAACCAAGGCAACCAAAGGAATGTTGGCATTAATTGATTATGCTTTAGCTATAGACAGTAAATCTGCTAAAAAATTACCTGTCGATATTGCAAAACAGCGTCATCGCGAACGTCAAGAAATGTTGCACAATTTCGGAGTCGCATAAAGTGTTTGCTCGTGGCTCGATTTTTGTTGCCGAAAACTTCATTTTTTCCGATGGCACAAAAGGTAAAAAACTTCTCGTTCTCTTAAACAATCCTGCCTCTAATGATCCATATCTGCTGGTAAAAACTACATCCCAAAAACATTCAAAACCTGATAATCCAGGTTGTATTGAAAACTATCATCAAGTTTATTTTGTCCGATCAAACAGCCCTTTCTTCAAAAAGGACACATGGATACAGCTCGACGATTGTTTCCCGTTCAGTCAAAAGACTATCGACAAGAAGCTAAAACATATTGGGGTCTTACCAGATAAAACGGCAAAACTTATAATCAGTTGTTTTCTCAAAATAAACGAACAGGATCTTTCTCCTAAAGTACATAGCTATATTGTTCCAAAAATTACACAAGGCATAAGCGCATTAGCCAATAAATTCAATAAGCGTTAATAATCACAGAACAAATCACTTAACTCTGACCCCAAGCACAGCGGTTTTTCAAATGACTTTGGTAAGTTATTCAAGCTCGTCACTCCGTATCAAGTTGGTCGGTAAAATGCTTGGGGCAGGTTAGTTCAGCCGTTACATCTACAATTTTAGTTGGTTTGCTGTTTTCAGCCGTCATAATTTACTCCTTGGTATTTGCTCATGTTTTTATCCGATTGATTTATGTAAACTTTTCACAAAAGAACTTGGGTTTGGTAGGCTCTTGCTATCAAGGTGTTTGTTCCTATCACTAACCCTCTCCATGTCTATTCTGCCAT
>Ga0306867_1000258_pt1 | contig 32118 bp, 28 predicted proteins | sample AntRauTorckE6831_FD_190432 | JGI IMG/M metagenome (GOLD analysis project Ga0306867, IMG submission 190432) | Saline lake microbial communities from Rauer Islands, Antarctica - Metagenome Torckler E6 #831 (v2) (version 2) | ecosystem: Environmental > Aquatic > Non-marine Saline and Alkaline >...
GTAAATATTTTATATGAAATCACTTGTCATTGTAGAGTCACCCACGAAAATTAAAACGCTTAAAAAATATTTACCCAGCAATTATACGATTGATTCTTCCATGGGGCACATTCGAGATCTTCCCGCTTCAGCCAAACAAATACCTAAGAAATTCAAGGATGAGGACTGGTCGAACCTTGGGGTTGATACTGAGCACGGTTTCGAGCCGATTTACGTGGTACCGCCCGGGAAAAAGAAGGTGGTTCGCAAACTCAAAAAATTACTCAAGGATGCGGATGAACTGATCTTGGCTACGGATGAAGACCGCGAAGGGGAAGCTATTTCATGGCATCTCACGCAGGTGCTTAATCCGGATGTGCCGGTCAAGCGCATGGTTTTTCGTGAAATTACCAAGGAAGCGATCCAGGATGCGCTCGAAAATTTTCGGGATATCGACATCAACCTGGTAAATGCCCAAGAGGCGCGTCGCATTATTGATCGGCTGGCGGGCTATACGGTTTCTCCTCTGCTGTGGAAAAAAATTGCGCCTAAACTTTCAGCGGGACGGGTGCAGTCGGTGGCGGTACGTTTTCTGGTTGATCGCGAGCGCGAACGCATGAAGTTTCGCTCAGCCCGCTACTGGGATTTGAAAGCCGAGCTCCGTAAAGAGGATGACAAAACTATTTTTGAAGCCGATTTAACCCACATTGATGACAAGCGGCTGGCTTCCGGCAAAGATTTTGATGAAAATACCGGCAAGCTTAAAAAGCCCGACTCGTTGGTGTTGCTGGATGATAAAAAGGCTTCTAAGCTGCGCGATGATTTGGATAATGCCAATTGGGAAGTGGCTGAAATTCGCACCAATACCCAGAACCGAAATCCCGCCCCGGCGTTTATTACCTCAACCCTGCAACAGGAGGCCAACCGCAAGCTGAACTTCTCGGCCAAGCAGACGATGGGTGTTGCGCAAAAACTCTACGAAAATGGCCTCATCACCTACATGCGAACCGATTCGGCCCGACTTTCGGGGCAGGCTATTAATGCCGCACGCACCGCTGTGAAGAAAGAATATGGCGAAGATTATCTTTTTGAACGCGTGCGCAATTACGGCAAAGCCAAGGGCGGACAGGAAGCCCACGAGGCTATTCGTCCCGCCGGAAGCACGTTTAAAAAGCCGGAAAAGGCCGGGTTGAGCGGGAACCGGTTTAAACTGTATGATTTGATTTGGAAACGCACCATGGCCACCCAAATGGCGCAGGCCAAACTGAAGTTTACGAACGTCACAATTGATGCAACCGTAGGTGGCAAAGGTGACCAAATTGAAGATCCCATTACGGCATCGTTTAAAACCAGCGGCAAAGAAATTCTTTTTCCCGGTTATTTTCGCGCATATGTTGAAGGGAGTGACAACCCGGATGCAGCGCTTGAAAATCAGGAAAACCCACTGCCAAAACTGAGCGAAGGGGAAGAAATGGTGGAAGAGGGCGTTGAACCTATTTCACACGAGACCAAGCCACCGGCACGCTTTACCGAGGCCAGCCTGGTGAAAGAACTTGAAGACAAAGGTATCGGTCGCCCGAGTACCTACGCCTCTATTATCAGCACGATACAGAATCGCGGGTACTGTGAGGCCGACGGCAAAACGTTGATTCCTACATTTACCGCTTTTGCCGTAACGGGATTGCTGGAATCGCACTTGCATGATCTGGTGGACAGCGATTTCACTTCTGAGATGGAAGATAAGCTTGATGAAATTGCGCAAGGCAAGCTGGAGACGACGAGTTATTTACAATCGTACTATAGCGGTGATGGCGGCTTGAAGGCGAAAGTGGACCAACAAGAAGATAAAATTGACCCGCAGGAGGCGCGTCACTTACAGCTGCCCATTCAGGATTTGGATGATATACAAGTTTTTGTAGGTCGCTACGGGCCGTATATCAAAAAGCAAAATGATGGTGAAGAAGTTACCACCTCTATACCCGACGGTTGGCGACCGAGCGATATAACGGCTGAAAAACTGGAAGAGTTGATTAAAACCGAAGAAGCGGGGCCGCAGTCGATTGGCGATCACCCCGAAAGCGGAAAGCCGGTATTCATTCTCAATGGCCGCTACGGTCCGTATGTGCAGGTGGGTGAAGTAACGGACGACAATAAAAAACCCCCGCGGGCCTCATTACTGAAAGGCATGAAGCCGAGCGATGTTGACCTTGAGCTGGCACTTCGTTTGTTGGAGCTTCCGCGTAAGCTGGGTGACCATCCTGATACCGGCGAAGATGTGCGCGCCGGCGTAGGGCGCTACGGACCGTTTGTGGTACATGACGGGACGTTCGCATCACTCCGCAAGGCCGATCATGTGCTGGAGGTTTCGCTGGAGCGCGGCCTGGAGCTGCTGGCCAAAAAGAAAAGCCGTCCCAAGAAAAGCAAAGCTATCCAAGAACTTGGTAAGCATCCGGAAACCGACAAAAAAGTGCGGGTGATGAACGGCCGATACGGGCCTTATATCAAACACGGCAGTAAAAATATCAGTCTGCCTGATGATATGGAGCCCGAAAAGGTACGAATGGCGGATGCGGTGAAGTTGATCCAGGAAAAAGGAAAATAAGCAAGAAGTAAAAAGCAAGAATGCCCTTCTTGCTTCTCGCTACTTGCTCTAAACTTTAAGGTGAAAATGATCGTCAATTTTCGTTAATTGAAATCGTCATGCAAAGGAAATCCAACATTTATTTTAGCTATCCGCCGAACCTGCACGAGATGGATTTGGCTACGCTGGTATCGATGTATCGCGAGCGGGGTATTCCAAAAAAATCGAAGCCGGGCGAATATTTTGGGTGCGCACTTACTCAAAAAATGATTAAGAAAGGGAAATGGTGGTTTGGCCTTTATTACGGTCAGCAGGCCTGGAATGATCTGCTTACCAATGGCTGCGAGGGTTATCCACTTACCGAAGTGGAAATGAATATTCTGGGTCTGGCCATGATCGCCGATACCCAACCTCCCGAGCGTGAATATGTAGAGCAACATTCGGGCGCCATAGCGAAGCTGGCTTATATGATTGTAAATGATCTAAAAGAGTATGGGTTTTTATCAACCAATGAGCAGGAATGCCTGATGATTACACCCCGCGGCGAGAAAGCTTTGCAGGGCGTAGCCCGCCGTATTTACGATAAAAAGTTTACCGCCGATATGCTGCACATCAATCAGTCGGACACGGTGCAGCCTTCCATTCAACGCGCCAAGAAAAAAGAGAGCGAACAGACCGATCTGTTTTAGGATTACTTTTATCCCATCTTATCATCATTTCGAGCACAAGTGAGGCCCCAGGAGGTGGCCTCGGCAAAATCTGTGTTTTACGTTTTTGAATCAAAGTGGGTTTATTTTGACGGCGGCGAATCTCCTTACGTCAATGAAGCTTATACCACGTTTTGGGGGAATATTATTGGCTCTGTTTCTGATACACCTCTTCCACCGTTTCGGCGACTTGCTGGGCCACGCGTTTATCAAATGCGCTGGGGATAATTTCCTCGGGCGAAGGTTCTTCCACACAGTCGGCAATGGCGTATGCGGCGGCGACATAAATCTTATGCGAAATATGATCGGTCCGTGCGTTCAAAGCACCGCGAAAGATCCCCGGAAACGCCAGTACATTGTTTATTTGATTGGGAAAGTCCGATCGCCCCGTGGCAATGATATGCGCCCCCGCGGCGTGGGCTTCATCCGGCATAATTTCGGGTACGGGATTGGCCATGGCAAAAATGATGGGGTCATCATTCATCTTTTTAACCATCCCCTTGCTGAGCACACCCGGCACCGACACGCCAATAAATACATCCGCGTCTTCGATGGCATCATCGAGGGAGCCCTGCATATTTGAATGATTGGTGAGGCCGGCCATTTTTTGCTTCATCGGATTCATTTCATCCCGACCTTCATACAGAATGCCGCGGCTGTCGCACATAATCATTTCTTTGACGCCCACATGATTCAACAGCTTCACGATGGCCACCCCGGCCGAGCCGGAACCGTTAATCACAATTTTAAGATCTTCAACCTCGCGCCCGGTAACCCGGATGGCATTAATCATGCCGGCCAGCGTAACAATAGCGGTACCATGCTGGTCGTCGTGCATCACCGGAATGTTGAGTTGCTCTTTGAGCGCTTTTTCAATTTTAAAGCAATTGGGTGCGGCAATATCTTCAAGGTTGATGCCGCCATAGGTGGGCGCTATAGCTTTCACCGCGGCGATGATTTCATCCGGATTCTGGGTATCAAGCACTACGGGAACGGCATCGATATTCCCAAATTTTTTAAACAATACGCATTTCCCCTCCATCACGGGCAGCGATGCTTCGGCGCCGATGTTTCCCAGCCCGAGTACGGCCGAACCGTCACTGACAACCGCAACACTGTTATTTTTCCAGGTGTAATCGTAGGCCTTGGCGGCATCTTTGGCTATTTCGCTGCACGGCTGCGCCACGCCGGGGGTGTAGGCAATGCTGAGGTCTTCGCGTGTATCGAGCGGCATTTTTGATGCAATGGCAACCTTGCCGCCATACTTTTTATGAGCATCAATGGATTGTTGGCTGTAATCGTCGCGTTTGGAAGACATATAAAAGGGTTTATTTACAAATTCTCCGTTGCTTTAGCAGCGAAATAACAGATTTAACAATCTCCGCCCTCACCCCGCACGTGAGGTATGGGACGAGAAAGACTATTATAACGTCTTATGTTTCTTGTGGTTCCTGGATCTTTGGTGCGGAACCAGAAAATGATATTTTTAATTTTCTGTGCTCGTTGAATCACTCATCTGCGATTCCAACTCAAAGGCATTATTTAATCGATCGATGTCTGCCATGCGCCGGGAAGGATCAATCACCACACGTTTGATGGAAGAAGATGCCGCCGGAACGGTAAGCGAATAGGTGGGATTCACCCACGGCCAGTCGGCTTTAACGGTGCGGCTCATATCCGGGTACTGATCGTTGCTCTTTTCACCCCGCATGATACGCAGCGGAATGTAAAAAAGCTCTTTGGAATCATCGCTGTAGTGCACCATGACTTCAACGGGCATGGGAGTTGGCTCAAGCCGTTCGAGAGTTACTACGGTTTGATCGCTGTTGCCCAGCATCGATTTTATGCCATAGTCAATGGGTTTGGTCGTCTCGATGAAATACTGATAGTACCAGTCCAACACCATGTTTGATTCCTTTTCCATCACGCGCAGAAAGTCGCGACCGTCGGGATGCTTGAATTTCCACAGTTCAAAAAAGCGCTTCATGCCTTGGTCAAACGCTTCATTGCCCACAATGTAGCGCAGCTGATTTAAGAAAACCGACCCGGTTGAGTACGAAGCCGTTCCGTAGCCGGCGTTGGTCTCAAAGTGATCGGCGTGGGTGTCAAGCGCCTCAAAACTGCCGCTACGCTGGGCCCCCAGATAGGACTGATACGACCGGCGGTGGGGATCTTGATTACCGGTCTCAAAAAGATGGCTCATGGTTAAGGCAGAAGTGTAGGTGGTGAAGCCTTCATCCATCCAGGGGAAGCGGCTTTCGTTGGTGCCCAGTACGCCGTAGTACCAATTGTGGATGAATTCGTGCACGGTAACGCCCACCAGGCTACCAAACGAGCGGTTGCCGGTAATGAGCGTACCCATGGGATATTCCATGCCGCCGTCGCCGCCCTGAATAACAGTAAACTTGTCGTAGGGATATTTACCATAATTTTTGCTCATAAATTGAAAGCCGCGTGAAGTCATTTCCGGCAGGCGTTCCCAGTTTTGGGTGAGCTGTTGCTGTGAATAGCGCTCGGCATTAGTGGCTACGGAATCCTGTTGATAGAGAAAGTGCAGCATGGGTCCGTTGGGCACCTGTTTTTTGGTGTGAACAAAGTCCGGATCAGCGCCCCAGAAAAAGTCGTGTACCTGGTCGGCTTTCCAGTGCCAGGTGAGTTGGCCGTCATCACCGCGGTTGATTTCGTCACCTTCATCTTGATAGTTGTAGCCAATTTCCTGCGGATTTTGAAGATAACCCGTGGCGCCCATCACGTAGGATGAATCGATGGTGATGCTCACATCAAAGCTGCCGTAGATGCCGTAAAATTCACGGCCAATGTAGGGGTTGGGATGCCAGCCGTTTTCATCATACTCGGCCATTTTGGGGTACCACTGACTCATGGAAAATTCTACACCCTCAGCATTGGCCCAGCCTGAGCGACGAATTTGCCGCGGCACCTGGCTGTTAAATTCCATTTCAAAAGTACTGCTTTCTCCGGATGCAATGGATTCATTCAGGTTCACAATCATAATGGTTCCCTCTACCGTGTAATCAACCGGTTGGCCGTCTTGCGTAAGACTATTAATGCGATGGTAGCCAACTTCGTCATCCGGGAGATTATAAATTCGATCACCCACACGTCCGTCAGGATCTTCGATGGTGCGTGAACGCACATCCATCATACTGCCCGGCTGAAAGGCATTGAAGTAAAGATGGTAATAAACCTGATCGAGCGTATCGGGTGAATTATTGGTATAGGTCGCCGTTTGGGTACCGGTAAACTGATGGTTCGGCGCGTCCACCTCAATGTCCATTTCGTAGGCAATTTCCTGCTGCCAGTAGTTGGGCCCTTGCCCGAAAGCGGTGAGCGTAAACAGTGATAAAAACAGGGTGAGAAGTAGTTGCTTAGATTTCATACGTAGCTGGGTGAATTAAGAATTAGGAATTAAGAATTAACGATCAGTCATTCCTAATTCCTAATTTTTAATTCTACATTTAAAAGGTGTTTCGGGTGGCAAAAGCGCGGCTTAAAGTCGCCTCATCAATAAATTCCAGCTCCGAGCCCATGGGAATGCCGTACGCAATGCGGGTGACTTTCACCTCATCAAAGGGGTTCAACAGTTTGTTAATATAGTAGGCCGTAGCTTCGCCCTCAGAATCGGGGTTGAGGGCTAAAATCACTTCCTCCACCGGCTGATTTTTATCATTGATACGGACCATCAATTCCTTGATGCGTACATCATCGGGCCCAATATTATCGAGGGGCGATATTACCCCGCCCAGCACGTGATATTTACCGCGAAACTCGTTGGTTTTTTCGATGAGAAACACATCCTGCGATTCTTCCACGATGCAGAGCTGGGTGCCGTCGCGTTTTACATTTTCGCAGATCGAGCAGGGGTCGTTGTCACTAATCACCCCGCAATTTTCGCAACGGGTGATGGACTTCTTAAGGTTGACCAGCGCATCCGCCAGGCGCATCACGTTTTCATCCTGCACTTTAAGCAAATAAAGCGCAATACGGCGCGCGGACTTTCGTCCCGTGCCCGGCAGCTTGGCCAGCTCTTCAATAGCCTGCTCTAAAATTTCGGACGTACCCTGCATGGGTTTTAGCTAAAGGTTGAAAGTTGCTGGTTGAAAGTTAAAACTTTCAACATTAAAACATGAAACTTTCAACAAATTTTACATTCCCAGTTTGCTCATGTCCATGCCGGGAATTCCGCCGCCGGGCATCATATCTTTGTAGGTGTCTTGCATGCGGTCTTGGGCAGCTTCTTCGGCTTTGTCAAGCGCTTTGTTGACACCGGCTACCACCAGGTCTTCGAGCATTTCTTTGTCATCGGGATCAATAACATCCTGATCCAAATCAATACCGAGAATTTTACGTTCGCCATTGGCTTTCACCTTCACCATGCCACCTCCGGCTTCAGCTTCAACGATCACTTTTTTGAGTTCCTGTTTGGCTTCTTTCATTTTTTCTTGCATCTCGGAAAACTTTCCGAACATATCGGCCATGTTTTGATTCATAATTTATCGCTGCTAAAAGTTAAAAATTATTGTCATCCTGAACTTCACCGAAGGTATCCCTTTGGGAGATTCAGGATCTCGTGCGAATAATAAACCACATTACAGTTCGGTAATCTTATCAACGTTTACGATCCTTTCGAGATCCCGCATCGTGGTGCGGGATGACATTCATTGTTGCTACCTGTTCAAATTATAATTCAGTTCAGCGCCAAAAAGTTCAACCAGGGTTTTTATTTGCGGGTCGCGCTGTTGCAATTTCTTAAATCGTTCATACGGACTCATGGATGATTCTTCCTGTTTTTCTTGTTTGCGCACTCGGCAGTTGAATCGCAAAAAACCGCCCACTTTGCCTTCCAAATATTTTGCCAGCTCGCGTTTGTGTTCTTTGACCATTTCTTTGGCAAAATCATCATTGCAGCGGAGCGTTAACTCCCTGTTTTTCAATGAAGCCGGTTCCACGCGCTGCATTTGGAAATACAGCATTTGCGGCACTTCATCTTTAAGGGAGGTAACGTATAGATCCCAGTTTTCTTTTACATCTTCTAAGGTAATTGTGCGGTTGCTCGATTTTGGTGCGGAGGGCGCTTCTTCTGGTTGATCTTTTTGGGCCGTTTTGGTTTCGGGAATGGTTGCCGTAGCCCCGGATCCGTTGCCCAGCGAGGGTGCCCCGAAAATAGGATCAACCTCCGGTTGAGCATCCGCAGAGTCTGAATCAGTTTCAACTGGTTCGGGCTGTTCTTCAGTTACTTTTGTTTCTTCATCATTTGAAATCTCCTCGCTCGTCTCGGTAGATTGATCTTCCTCCGTTGTGGCGTCAAATTCTCCGGATTCAGACTCATCTTTTTGAGTTGAAGAATTTTTGTCATCACTACCAGAAATATCGTTTTGATCGGCAGAAGATGAGCTTAGTCCGGTTCCGTTACTCCGCTTTTTTTTTAAGGCATCCAGTTTGGTAAGCAGCGCGTCCAGTTTTTGGCTGCGTTCCATGTGGATGAGTTTGAGCAGCGTTATTTCAAACTGAATTTTGGGCTGATGCGCTTCCTTTATTTGAAACTGTGCTTCACTCAAAATATGCAGCATGCGCATGAGGTCATCTTCCGAGAAATTTTCCGCAGTTTTGCGATAGCGTTTTTTAATGGCCGGAGAGGCTTCTACCAGGTGCATATTTTCGCCCTGTTTGGCCACGTACAAATTGCGCAGATGCTCGGTAAAGCCCACCAAAAATTCTTGAATATCATACCCTTCATGCAGCAATTCGTTGATTAATTGAAGGCCTTTGGTGGCATCATGCTGCTGAATGGTTTCCATAAATTGAAACATGCGATCGGTGCTGACCACATTGAGCGCCTGCAGCAGCTCTTCGTGTTCAATGTCGTTGCCGCAAAACGCAATGGCTTGATCCAGCAGCCCAAGCGCATCCCGCAGCGCACCATCGGCCTTTTTGGCAATAACGTGGAGTGATTCATTATCAACAGAGATGCCTTCATCATCGGTAACCTTCTGCAGGCGCGACACAATTTCGTCAATGCTGATGCGCTTAAAATCAAACCGCTGTACGCGCGACAATATGGTTGGCAACACCTTGTGCGGTTCGGTGGTGGCAAAAATAAAGATCACGTGATCGGGCGGTTCTTCAAGCGTTTTCAGCAGGGCGTTGAAGGCGGCCTTGCTGAGCATGTGCACCTCATCGATGATGTAAATTTTGTAGCGTCCGTTCTGCGGCGGAATGCGTACGCGTTCCCGCAGGTCGCGGATATCATCCACGCCGTTATTAGAGGCGGCATCAATTTCAATGATGTTCAGCGTTTGCTGCAGCGATTCTCCGTCCACTTCTTGCTCAACCTCATTAACCGTGCGCGCAAGCACGCGGGCCATCGTGGTTTTGCCCACGCCGCGCGGACCGCAAAACATGTAGGCATGGGAGAGCCGGTTCTGTTTGATGGCATTTTTGAGCGTATCGCTCACATGATTTTGCGAGACAATATCATCAAAAGAATGCGGCCGGTATGTACGGGTTAAAGCGCGGTAAGTGTCAGACATTATTGCAGAATCGATTCTTACATATTGTGACTATAAAAGTACAAAAAATGAAACCCAATCATAGTAAAAAAAAGGTTGAGTTTTGGTTGCATATCAACCTTGCTCCAGTCGCGAGGTGATGGCCTCTTCTTATGTGATTTTTAATTCCGCGCTCTCATTCACCGACCATATCAAGAACTTCCCGCTTTTTTTGATGCGTGTATGCTTCTCCTTCTTCGAGCGTAAAAAAGTCTGATTCAGATAAACGGTGTTTTCCCCGGGCTTGGGTTAGGTCTTCAGCGGGCTCATCCATCCCCTCATCGGCCAGCGGAAAGGTGCCGAAATGAGAACCGATGCTCATTTCGGAATCAATATCTCGGTGAATTTTTACCGCCTCCTCGGGGTCGGTATGTATGGGCTGCATAAACCAGCGCGGTTTGTAAGCCCCGATGGGGATGAGCGAAACATCAATGTGAAAGGCCTGCCCGATATCGGTAAAAAAGCTGCCGTAGGCGGTATCGCCGGCAAAATAGAGCGTGCCGCTGTTGGTTTGCAGCACATAACCGCACCACAGGGTCTGGTCGCGATCAAAAACCCCACGGCCCGAAAAGTGTTGAGCGGGCACCCCGGTTACGTCAATATTTTCTGTAGCCGCATGCTCATCCCACCAGTCCAGATCCACAGTTTTATGTACGCCTTGCTTATTCAAATAGCGGCTAACCCCCAGCGGGGTGATGAACAGCGGATCATGCGCGCGGCTGATCTTTTTGACGGTGCTGATATCCAAATGGTCATAGTGATTATGACTGATGAGTACGACATCGATGGGCGGCAGATCATCAAAGCGCAGGCCCGGCTTCCGCATGCGTTTTGGGCCCACCCAGCTGTAGGGACTGGCGCGGTAGCTCCACACGGGATCGGTAAGAATATGGCAGCCGTCAACCGAAATTAAATAGGTGCTGTGGTTTACAAAGGTAACACTGATATTTTGGCCGGCTGTGGGGCGTGGATGCGTTGACTCCGGGATGGGTTGATGGTTCAGATTTTCCCACGGCCCGCGCTTGCCGTTAACGGCCCACTTGGCCATATCATACAGGCCGCGACCGCGCAATTTGTCGGGGTTATGGAATTTGGTGCCATCAAAATGGTCAGATTCGGGTCCTTTGTAGCCGGGGGCTGAAATTTGAAAATCAACCACCACCAGACCGATAAGCAGCACTAAGGGAATTGCTAAAAGCCAAATCATGAATACACTAAGTTTTTAAAAATCAAATTTTCAAATTACAAATACGAAATAAAAACGTTGCACAACGGCAAAGATTCTTTATTCTGTTTTTTTACAGATCCTGAAACGAGTTCAGGATGACAATAAAGTTTATAGATTACTCGATCCCTGCTCTGAGGGAGTTGAACTCCCGAAGAAGCAGAGCGAAAGCTCAGGAGTTGAACTCCTTCGCAGCGCTTAATATTCCGATAGTTTACTTTAGCTCCTCCTCAAAAAATTCATAAATCCGGGTGTACTCATCGAACCAGGCATCCGGGTCCTGAAAGCTGTGCCGCTCGGTGGGATACATCATCATGTCAAATTCCTTGCCGCCGGTTTGAATAAGCTTGTCAATGTATTGCGCCGCATCCTGGAAACCCACATTATTGTCTTCGAGGCCGTGTAAAATGAGCACAGGTTGCTCCAGTTCATCTACGTAGGTGATGGGCGAACTTCGGGCGTAGTTGGCCGAGTCGGCTTCGGGGGTTCCCAGCCGGGGTTGGGTGTACCAAGGGTTGGTGTAGTAATAATTTTCCCAGTTGGTTACAGCGCGCAGCGCCGCGGCCGCGTCAAAATATTGGGGCGCCACGCTGGTGGCATAAAGTGCCATAAAGCCGCCGTAGCTGCCCCCGTAGGTGCCCACATTGCTGGTATCAGCTTGGGCATAGTTTTCGGCTAAATAGTTAATGCCGTCCACAATGTCCTGCGTCTCATATTTACCCATCCAGTTGGTCACATCATCCCGAAAATCGCGCCCGTAGCCGGTGCTGTGGCGGTAATCCACTTCCATCACATAATAGCCCTGTGCCGTGAGGTACTGGTGGAACATATATTCGCGATAGTAGCTGTTCGACCAGCCCTTGTACACATTTTGCAGCGAGCCCGCCCCGTGGATAAACACCACCACGGGATATTGTTTGTCTTCCTGCATATCCAGCGGTTCCAGTACTGACATGGACAGTTCGGTTTCCCCATCGCGACCGGTAAAACGGATGTAATCTTCTTCCTGCCAGTCGATGGCATTGAACCCCTCCGGAATGGTTTGGGTGAGCCGGGTGGGGTCTTCGGTATCATTTAAATCAAGCCCGTAAAGCTCAAAGGGCTCATTAAAATACGTGTATTCGTACACGAGATGATTATTGTTTTCACTCAGGTTGAAGGACTGCCGGTAGCCGGTTCGCGAAGTCATTTTTTGGGTATCCCCACTTTTGGTATTTAAACTGTAAATATGGCGTTCGCCCGGGCCTTCGCGGGTTGATGCAAAAATTATTTCATTATCCGAGCGCCACTCCGCCCACGGCACTTCATATTCTCCATCGGTATGCTGGGTCATAGTTGAGCCGTCGGCCTGTACAGTATAAATGTGGTTCCAGCCGTCCTTTTCTGATTGAATCATCAAGGTGTTGCCTTCAGGAGCAAATGCCATGTTGGTGCCGTAGAGCCAGCCGTCGGTACTGTTCTCAAAAACCTGCGTCGAAGCAAATTCTTCTGTTGATAAATCATACACTTCGATGATGCGATTTTTCTGATCGGCATCGATGCGATCAATCGCCAGATACTGTCCGTCTGCGGTGGCCGAGGTGCTGATATATCCTTTAGCCGAAAAGATGGAATCGACCCGGCCGGAATCGAGGGCGGCGACTGACACCGTTTGGTGTGCTATGCCGCGGCGGGTGGAGCCGGTTTGCACATACTGATCGACGTATTCGGGGAAATAATATTCTTTGCTTTCGGAGTTATCATACTGGCGCAGCACCAGCTTGTCAGTGCCCGCCCAATTGCTGATGTTGTAGCTTGGAGCAGCCTCTTTTTTTGCAGTAACCTGCGTTAGTTGTGATTGGTTGATGTCGATCATCCATACATCGCCTTCCTGAACAAAAGCCAGTTTTTGGCTGTCGGGGCTCCAGGCCGGACTGTATTCGCGCTTTTCGGACGATATAACTTTGCGCGTATTTTCAAAATTGGCATCGGCTATCCATAAATCACCCTGCTCGGTGTAGGCCAGCCGGTTGCCATCGGGGGCAAGCGTATAGCCACGCTGAAAATTATCCGGTGCTTCTTGCATGTTGCTTCCATCCAGACTCACTTTAAACAGCTCGTCATCCATTTGTGAAGAGTCATTGGCCTGATAATAAATAGCGTCATCATTCGGTGAAAATCGTACAAAATCGGGACGATGTCCGGCCAGCAGCGGCTCGTAAAATACAGATTCAAGGCTGAGTGTATCCACGCCCTGCTGGGCAAAAGTTGCAGGTACAAGCAGAAAAACGAATACGATGAAGAGAAGCAGTTTTTTCATAACCAGAATGTATTAACCTAAAAATTTTAAGTATTCAATAAATAAAGTAAGGAATGACGAGATGAACAAGCCCTTATTAAAAAATTTAACCCTGTTTAACCATATGAATTCAACGCCACATAAATTGCTTCTGGTGCAAGCGTCCGCTTGTACCAGAAGCACGAGCGGACGCTCGCGCTATGGAAATCCAAATGAAGCAGATAAAAAAGATGCCATCACTTAAAGTGATGGCATCTTTAATAATTAGTTACTCATAACTTTCTCAATATCATCGCGCTCTTTGGGCACGTCGGTCACATTTTCGTAGCCCCCTTGGGTTACAATAATATTATCTTCAATGCGGATGCCGCCAAAATCATACAGATCATTTAGCTTGTTTTCATTCAGGAATGTGGCCTGCGTAGGTTTTTTAAGCGCCGGTTTAAGCAAGGCGGGCACAAAATAGAGGCCGGGCTCAATGGTCAGCACCATGCCCGGTTGCAGGCTGCGGCGCATGCGCAGGTACTTAATGCCGGGGCGGTCAATCTTTTCCACGCCTTTGGGATAGCCGCCAACATCGTGGGTATCGAGCCCCAGAAAATGGCCGAGGCCATGCGGAAAAAAAAGCGCAAAAATATCATTCTCCATTAAATCATCAATGCTGCCGGTTACAATATTGGCATCTTTCAGGCCCTGCATCATAATACGGGCAGACTCCATATGCAGCAGCTCCATTTTTGCTTCCGGCTCAATCATGGCAATTACTTTTTTCTGCGCTTCTAAAACGGCCTCGTACATGGCGGCCTGTATATGGCTAAAAGAGCCGTTGGCGGGATAGGTCCGCGTAAAATCGGAGGCGTAGCCTTGATGCTCAAAGCCGGCGTCAATTAAAAATAAATCGCCGTCTTTAATTTGGCGCTCGTTTTCTACGTAGTGCAAGATGGCGCTGTTGGGCCCCGAGGCAAAAATGCCGTTGTAGGCGTCTTGCATCAGCCCGTGTTTAATTTGATGATAATCAAAAACCGCTTTCAACTCATATTCATGCAGCCCGGGTTTCAGGGCTTTGAGTACTTCTTGGTGCGCAATATTATTCACCCGCGCAGCCTCGCGTACCAGGTCTAGTTCCCAGTCGGTTTTAAACACGCGGCAGTGGGTGATGGCGTCGGGCAGCACGTCCAGATCAATGGGCGTTTTGCGATCAAAATTCTCAATAAATTCAGCCTGCTTTTCATTCAGGCAATATACTTTTTGCGGGTCCAGCTCTTTGAGTACTTTTGGAAGTGCTGAATCGTAATGCAGGTGATCGGGATTATACTCTTTCTGATACTGGTCTTTCGATTTAATACGGCCGTGCCACACCCCGTATTGCGCATCGCGTTTGGGCGCAAACAAATGGTACTCTTGCGTATTGAGATCAAAAAGCAGATGAAAATCCGGCTCATTGACGCCGGTTAAATACCAGAAATTAGATTCTTGACGAAAGGGAAATTCATAGTCGGTGTTATGGCGATACATAAGCTCGGCGCCGCGCATGTACACAACGGACTGTTCTTCATCAAGCAGTGAAAAAAGTTTATCGCGATGGAGGTGATTCATAGCTACAGGGGATTATTGATTGAAAGAGAATTCAGAAGATACAAAAAAATGGAAATCACCAAAGTAAAACCTGTCGATTATTCAAGTGTTCGCTCCAGCAAGGTCCGGATATCATCGGCAAAAGGCTGCGGGGTATGGATGGGATTTGTAATTTCGCTCACCCATTTGGTGATGTCTATATTTTCGATGCCCCCGGCATGATAGACCGAGGCATTTGGCACACGATCATCAAACACCAAGTCAAAGTTAATTTCGAGCACGGCCCGGTTTTCACCCCTGGTATTGAGAATTGCAATCAGCCGGCTGCCCCCGAAAGCAGTTGCCGTAAAACTTAGAGCCAGACGATGAGAATCGCCTGCAAACAGACGGTAGTAATTGTTGAGATCCAGATCAGAGGGACTTTTTTTGAACGACAAGTGGCGGAGCTCCCCACTTTTATAATCTAAATAAAATGTTGGCAGCGTTTTATTTAGCCATTTTCGTATATCAGATGCAGCGCTATGACCGGCAAAGCCGCGGCTTTGCCAGTAGTCAAAATTTAGCTTTGGCCGGTTGACGGCAGGCAGTGCCTCCGGGATAGCATTAAGCGGTTTTTCTAAATCGTTGTTTCGAAGATCATACCAGAAATCACGCTGTCCGTTGGTCATCAATAAAAAAGGGGCCTCTACATGTTGGTTATATCGCGCAATTTGTTCGGCCGTTTTGGCCGACAGGGTGATGGCGGGCGCCTTGCACTCTACCAGTAAAAACGGGGTGATGTCGTTGGTATAGCAGATGATGTCGGAGCGCAGCGGGGGCGTATCGGGAGGAACGGGTAGCGACTCTTCGGTAGAGATGCGATGTTTGGACCACCCGCCGTGCATCAAATACTCCACAATGCGCAGGCGCACACGCTCTTCGGGTAAATTCTTGAGCGCCTGCCGGTGGATGGGATTCCAGAGGTGCTTCTTTTCATCACGCCAAACGATTTGCGGAAAGTGATTAACGGCTACGCTGTTGGTTGCTGCCATGACCCAAAGTTCATGAATTATAATTTCACCAAAAAAATAAGCAAAACTTGACTAAGCATCTAAGCTAAAGGCGTAATATAGCTTAGTCGTTGTTCATCCTCCGGACTGGGACCAATCTGCAATTTTGTTATGATCCCTTTTTGTTTGTGCAAAGAGCGAAGAAGAAAAGAACCCTATGCTCTGAGGGAGTTGCACTCCCGAAGATGCAGTTCAGGAGTGCAACTCCTTCACAGCTATACATGAGGAAAAAGGCAGCAGTAATCTTGTTACGCAGCTTCTTCAACGGCCTTTTCCTTGTCAATCTGCTTGTTGATGAGCAATTGTTGAACAATGGAAACAACATTATAAATCAGGTAGTACAGGCTCAGGCCGGCTGCAAAATTGTTGAATACAAATAGCAGCATCAGCGGCAGAAAGTACATCATCATTTTACCGATACCGGCTGCGCCCGCGGGACCGCCGCCGGTGCCGCCCATGCCGCCGGTAAGCCGACTTTGAACCACCATTGCGGCCGACATCAACAGAACAAAACCGGCCAGCTGGTCGCCTAAAAACGGGATATCAAAGGGCAAGCTTAAAATATAATCGGGCGCTGAAAGGTCGCTGGCCCACAAAAATTCTTCCTGCCGGATAAGAATACTATTTTGGAAAAATCGCCAAAGCGTAATCAAAATGGGCAGCTGCAAAAGGTTGGGCAAACAGCTACCAATAGGGTTCACCCCGGCCTCTTTATAAAGCTCCATGGTCTTTTTCTGCTGCTTTTGGGGATCGTCCTCGTATTTATCTTTAATCTCCTTCATCTGCGGCTGCAGCTCTTTCATAGCCGCCATGCTTTTATAACTCTTTTTGGTGAAGGGGTATAGCACCATCTTCACAAGAAACCCAAACAGAATAATAGCCAGCCCGGTATTCATGTAGGGGTTGGTGAGATCAAAATAGGGGATGATAATCCAGCGCACCAACGGATCGGCAAACCAGCGGGTCCACGAGTAGCCCACATCAACCATACCGTAAGCACTTTCATCAAACTCTTCCAAGGCATGGTAGGATAGCGGACCGGCATACATCTTAAAGCTGGCCGTACCGTTTTCGGGGATAATCGTTTTTAGATACGTTTGATAATGATGATTGCCCTCCGCAAGGTTGGCTGCATCCGTCATTTCACCAATAAGCAGAGCGCCCTCGGTGGGGGTATCCGATTTTATAATTTGGGTGAAAAATTTGGTACGCGAGGACACCCAGCGCACCGAGCCGTTGTAGTTTTCTTCTTGGCGACCTGTTTCACTCAATAGCAGCTGTTCGCGCTCGCCGCCCGTGTACACATAGGCCGAGGTTAAATTGGCATCCTGCTGGCGGTCTTTTTCCGTAAGCTTGAGCTGGGGCGTCCAGCCGAAATCAATGTTGGAGCCAATAATCGTTTGTTCAAGTCCCTGAAAAGTAATGTCCAAGTCAATTTCATACGAATCACCGCGCAGTGTATAGGTATATAAGATTCGCTTATTGTCAGCGAGATTCAGCGCATATTTAAGCTCCCGGTTTTCCCCTCCCTGCAGGCGGATCGTGGAACCGGGCGTCAGCTGTTCAAACAGCAGTCGATTCGTTTCTACATTCAAATTTTCGGTGGTCAAAAATTCCAGGCTGTAGGCCGAGCGGGTAGAATCTTTGATAATCTGAATAGGATCTTGATCCCACGTTTCATATTCTCGGAGGGTAAACGTGGCTGGTCCGGCGCCCGCATTGGTAAAGGTGGAGCGATAAAGCGGCGTTTCTATCACAACGGTTGATGTATCCTGCAGACTGGCCGCACTGAACATCCCCATATTCGCAGATCCTTCAGGCGATTCCTGTCCCGTAATTTGCGTATTGCCGGTGGATGGCTCCGGGGCCGTATCCCGCGGTTGATTTACAGCTTGCTGCTGATTTTGTGCTTGCGAATCTTGCTGAATGGCAACAATACTGTCTTGCCGGGCCTGTTCGGCCTCGCGTTGTTGCATTTCTTGTTCTGATGGGGCCATGACATAAAACCAAGCTAACATGACCAAAAATATGAGACCTAATCCAATTACAGTGTTGCGATCCAAAAGGGTATTCGTTTTCTATTGTTGCGATTTAGATTTGTGCTTGGGCACCGGGTCGTAGCCTCCCTTGCCCCAGGGATGGCAGCTGGCTACTCGCTTGATGGCAAGCCACCCTCCCTTAACTGCACCGTGTTCTTGCAGCGCCTCAATTCCGTACTGACTGCATGTCGGTTCGTACCCGCAATTTTTGGGTAAATAGGGGGAAAGTATAAGCTGATATAACCGGACGATACCGATGAGCAAATATTTCATGTGCGAGGCGTGGGGTGCAAATGTCGGGTGATGCGTTCGATCAAGCGTTTGATTTGCGTATCAATGGTGTGAAAGTCAGTTTGAAGAGTGCCAGCGATCAATGCACCGTGAAATCCCAGCGAAGCCGTAGCTAGTGCCTGTTGCAGGGCTTTTTTGTGCAGCCGGTACGATTCCTTGAGATACCGCCGCGCTGCATTGCGTCGGTTAGCCTTGCCTAATCTTTTGGGTGTAATAAACGCCATTTGGCAACCTTGCTCATCATCCCGGAATGTGCGGAAACGGATGAGGACATTATTATCAGAATATACAGTGGAATCGTCTTCAAACAAGCGATCAAAGTTTTTACGCCCGCGAAGAATATCGGCCTTCGACAGGCCAAGATTGGAACGCTGGGTTGATGGCGAATTACTTCGACTTTTTACCATCACTCACGGTAAGGCTGTGACGTCCTTTTTTACGGCGTCGTTTCAAAACTTTTTTTCCTTTTTTGGTGCTGTTACGCTTGCGAAACCCATGCTTGTTTTTACGCTTGCGTTTGCTGGGTTGATAAGTGCGTTTCATAATACTTCAGCGATTTTTATAAAAAATTCTGTTTTCAGATAGTCTCCTAAAATAAAAATAATTCGAGACAATAAGAACCGCTTTTTGCAGGTTTGTTTAATGGCATTGTGTTACGTACTAATCTATAACGCGTGTACCGATTATGCCAAAGGCATTCCTTTGGAAAAACCCTAACTATGTCATCCTGAACTTCGCCGAAGGCATCCCTTTGGGAGATTCAGGATCTCGTAAAGCCAAGTAACGTTGATAAAGACTAATAACAGATCAACGCTCACAAACCCTGCGAGATTCCGCATCGGGGTGCGGAATGACAGACTTGGAATAGTTTTTGCCTATAATTGATGCATGCTTAATCGGTCAACGCACCAATAAGTAATAAAGTTGAACAGACAGCCTTTAAACCGTAACTTTAACGATTCCTTTAATTAAGAGTATGTTGTAGGCATTATGTTAGATTCCATCACCGATTTTTTAACGACAATATTTGGTTCTAAGCGCGAACGTGACGTAAAAGAGTTGTGGCCGGTTGTAGAGCAGGTCAAATCATTCGAAGATGAAATTAAAGCCCTCTCTGACGAGGAGCTCAAAGAGCGTACTGAAACCTTCAGGCAGCGCCTGCGCGATGCTACCACTGAAATTGATGAAGACATTAAATCGATCAAATCACGCATCAATGATAATGATGAAGACCTTACGGTTAATGAACACCGGCAGCTGAGCGAGGAGCTGGACCAGCTTGAGGATGAATGGCTGGAGGTTATCGAGGATGAACTGGATGCCATCCTCCCCGAGGCGTTTGCTGTAATTAAAGATACCTGTCGGCGTTTTGTCGGCGAATCATGGAAAGTGGGCGGTAGCGAAACGGAATGGGATATGATTCCCTACGATGTGCAGTTGGTAGGCGCGGTGGCCATGCACAAAGGCAGCATCGCCGAGATGAAAACCGGTGAAGGAAAGACGCTGGCCGCCATTATGCCGGCCTATTTGAATGGCTTGGTTGGCCGCGGCGTGCATATTATTACCGTTAATACCTACCTGGCCAAGCGTGATGCAGAGTGGAATGAGCCGATTTTTAATTTTCACGGCCTGGAAGTGGCCTGCATTGACAATTACAAGCCCAATTCCGAGCAGCGCCGCGAAGCCTACAAAGCGGATATTACCTACGGAACCAACAACGAGTTCGGCTTCGATTATCTGCGCGACAATATGGTCATAAATTCCAACCAGCTGGTGCAGCGCGGCCATCATTTTACTATTGTTGATGAAATTGATTCCATTCTTATTGATGAAGCCCGAACGCCGCTTATCATCTCCGGGCCGGTACCGCAAGATACGCAGTCGCACAAGTATGAAGAACTTAAGCCCCGGATTGAAAAACTGGTGAAGGCCCAGAAAAAGCTGGTAAGCTCGCTGGTTAAAAAAGGCCGCAAATTATTGGATGAAGGCAATGAGGAAGAAGCCGGCTTGGCACTGTTCCGTGCCCAGCGTGGATTTCCTAAAAATAATCAGTTTCGCAAAGTGATGCAGGAACCGGGCAACGAGCGTATTGTGCAGCAAACCGAAGCGTTTTATTTGCAGGATAACGCCAGCCGCCTGCATAAAGCCGATGAGGCGTTGTACTATTCCGTGGATTTGAAAATGAACAGCCTGGAGCTGACCGAAAAGGGGCGCGACTTCATCACGCAGGAAGATGAGGATAAGGAATTCTTCGTGATTCCCGATATCGGTACCGAAACGACCAACATTGATGAAGAAATTGATGAACTGCGGGAGGAGAAGATTGAGGAGGTAAAGAGTGAAGGCGAGTTTAGTGAAGAATATAAGGAAAAGAAAATTGAAGAAACCAAGCAAGAGGTTGACCAAGAACGCGAGCGACGTTTTAGCGATTTGCACCGGCTTTTTGCTGAGCGCAGCGACCGTATTCACACCATTAACCAGCTGCTGAAGGCGTACAGTCTGTTTGAGCGTGAGGAAGAATACATTGTGCAGGATGGCAAGGTTCAAATTGTGGATGAGCACACCGGCCGCGTGCTTTCAGGTCGCCGCTATTCGGACGGCCTCCACCAGGCCATTGAGGCCAAAGAAAGCGTAAAGGTGGAAGCCTCAACGCAGACGTATGCTACCATCACCCTGCAAAATTACTTCCGCATGTACCACAAGCTTTCGGGCATGACGGGTACGGCCGCCACGGAGGAGGGCGAATTTGATGAAATTTATGACCTGGATGTGATGGTTATTCCCACCAATGAGCCGGTGATTCGCGATGATAAAGAAGATCTGGTCTTTCGCACAAGACGGGAAAAATATAATGCCTCTATTGAGACGATTCGGGAATATCACGAAGGCGGCCAGCCGGTGTTGGTGGGCACAACCAGCGTGGATGTGTCGGAAACACTTAGCCGCATGCTCAAGCGGGAAAGCATTCCACATAATGTGTTAAATGCCAAGCAACATGCCCGTGAAAGTGAAATTGTAGAGATGGCCGGGCAGCAGGGTTCGGTAACAGTAGCTACAAACATGGCCGGCCGTGGTACCGATATTAAGCTGGCGCCGGGCGTGATAGAAAAGGGCGGGCTTGCTATTCTGGGCACCGCTCGGCACGAATCGCGCCGTATTGATCTTCAGCTGCGCGGACGTGCGGGTCGGCAGGGTGATCCCGGTGAGTCGCAATTTTATGTTTCCCTTGAGGATGATCTGATGGAAATGTTTGGCTCGGACCGTGTGGCCAAGGTGATGGACAAACTCAATTTTGAGGAGGGGGAAGTGATCACCCATTCTTGGATCACAAAATCACTGGAGCGCGCCCAAAGCAAAGTAGAGCAAAACAACTTCAGCATTCGAAAAAAGCAGCTGGAGTATGATGATGTACTGAGCAACCAGCGTGATGTGGTGTACGAACGCCGCCGCCATGCGCTCTCGGGCGATCAGCTGCGGGGTGATATTTATGACATGCTGGAAGACCTGGTGGAACGGCTGGTGGATGAGCATTACGGGAATGGTGAATTCCAGGAACTGCGCGATATTATCTTGCGATTCCTGGCCGTAGATATTGGCTTGGAACCGGATGAAATGAAAAGCATGACGGACGATCAGCTTATAGATCACACCATAGAAAAAGCCTTTGAAGGCTATCGCAAAAAAGAAGAAATGATTGCCCAGCCGCTGTATGAGGTGATCAAAAATATTGATGCTTCGGATGCCGAAGACAAGCCGGACCGCGTGCAGGTAATATTTACCGATGGCATGCGCCGCATTCGGGTGGTGGTTGATGTGGAGAAAGCGCTCGAAAATGAAGGCCATGAAGTGGCGCGGGCGTTGGAACGTACTGCCGTGCTTTCAACCATTGATGATAAATGGATGGAGCATTTGCGGGAGCTCGATTCGGTGAAAGAAGGGATTGGCCTGCGGGCATTCGGCCAAAAAGACCCGCTGTTGGAATACAAAAAAGAGGCCTTTGGAATGTTTAAGCAGCTGGTGGAACAGATCAACCAGGAAACGATTTCAATGATCTGGAAAGCCATTCCCGAAATGCAGGCCAACCAGGAAGGGCAGCAGCTGCAGCAGGCGCAACAGCAAAAAGCCAAGGTGGATATGAACCGTGCTAAAACCGAGCAAGCCGATTCTACAAACATGGGTTATAAATCTATGGGCGGACAAACCAATGGGTCAAATGGCCAAAACGGGCAGCAACGTAGTGACAAAAAACCAGAGCCCGTTACGGTTGATGAAGAGCCGGGCCGCAATGATTATGTAAAAATACAGAAACCGGGCTCGGGTGAAGTGATTGACCTTAAGTGGAAAAAAGCCAAGCGAAAAGTGGAAAACGAGGGTTGGATTGTGATTGAGAATTAGGGATCTGATTATTGTTAAAAAATCTTTTCAAAGCTGATATCCGTGTTTTTGACTATGTTCGACCGATAAAAAATCGGTGCAAAGCCCTCCTATAATAAATAACTAAAAAATGGAAGTATTAGGTATCGACATAGGCAGTTACGGCATTAAAGGATGTATTGTCGATACCGAAAAGGGTGAAATTTTATCAGACCGTTACAGCACCCCACCCCTGGAGAGTGATTCACCGGCTAAAGTTTTATCCAAACTGCATGAAGTAGTTAACAAACATTTCGGATGGGAAGGTCTGGTGGGATGCGCCTTTCCCGCCCCGGTCCGCAATGGTATTGTGCTTTCCGCCAACCGTATTGATGTAGACTGGGTTGATGCCGATGTAAAACAGCTTTTTGCAGAAATTACCGATAACACCGTTTCGGTGATTAACGACACCGATGCCACCGGCATAGCAGAAATGCGGTTTGGGTCCGGGGCCCGCCAACAAGGGTTGGTAATTGTGTTAACGGTGGGAACCGGGATCGGTTCTTCTATATTTATCAACCAAACACTGGTGCCCAATACCGAATTGGGCCGCCTTAAAATTGAGGGGCACACGGTAGAAGAACATGCATCCAATAAATCGCGCAAAGATCAGGAGATTTCCAAAAAAGCCTGGGCGCAACGCTTGCAGGGCATGCTGGAAACCTACGAGGGTATTTTCCATCCGGAGTTGTTTATTTTAGGCGGACAGCTGAGCAGAAAGACCGAGAAAACATTTCCGTATATTAAAATTAATACCGCATTTAAAGCCGCTGAATTTTTAAATGATGCCAGCATTGTGGGCGCCGCCATGGTTGCAGCCAGCCGCGAAAAAGAGGACAAAATGTTCTATCGATGAGAATATTAGATTGAAACGTTGATCTCGTTCCGTACCTCGCAACTACACCAAGGTGTTAATCTGCCGAAGCTTTTAAGCGCAGGCATGGTTTCGTAGGACAGGCCGGTGCGAAACGAGATGCTGGATATTAATAACGTGGCTAACCAGAGGTCAGTCACGAGATAAAATTACCCTCTATCCACATTGTGAGGAGGTTGTACCTCCGAACAGTATTGTTGCTAATAATGCATTTGAGATCCCTCACTGCGTTCGGGACGAACGTGAGTCTTTACCGCAGACCTTAGACTTTTTGACCTCTGACATTAGACCTTCCTTCACTCATCAAACGAATCAGGCAGGTCGTTTTCATACAGCACCACATCGCCGGGCTGCACATAATCGCGCATTAACTCGTTGGCTTCGTAAAGGCTGTTCACCACCTTCACTCTATTGGGCGGCAAGTCAGTTTTCCCAATTCCTTTTTTAATGGACGATGTACGTTCTTTGCCCACTAATACAGCAAGATCCAGATCAGCAGAACCTATTTGGCGACCAAATACATAATTTTTTTCGTCTTCCAGATCACCCAGTTCAATCATGCCCGGGGTGATAATGATCCGCCGACCACTTTCAAACTGTGACAGTATTTCTACCGCGTTTTTGGCTCCGGTAGGGTTGGAATTAAACGCATCATTGATGATAAATATGTCCCCCTCTTTTTTCAATTCCAGCCGGTGTTCCACCGGTTTGATACGGCGCGCGGCCAAAGCCATGGTTTTCAGGCGTATATCAAACCGGGCCGCAACGCCTACGGCCAGCAGCATATTTTGTACATTATGGGCACCCAGCAGCTGCGTCTGGAAGGATTCTGTTTTATCACCGCGGCTGACAGTAAACTCGGTACCCTGATGATTGTAGCTGATTTCGCTTCCCCGAATCGAACCATTTTGCAAGCCCGTCTTTACAATTTCAATATCATCGCGCAGGTCGGCCATCGCAGCCACGCGTTTATCATCGGCATTGAGTACAGCCGTGCCGCCCGATTTTAAACGCCGCACCAGCGTTGATTTAGTTTGAGCAATAGCATCTTGAGAGCCAAAGGTCTCTAAATGTGCTACGCCCACATTGGTTACTACCGCAATATCGGGTTTGGCAATATCGCACAGTTCGTTGATGTTGCCTTCGTAGCGGGCTCCCATCTCCAGAATAAGTACGTGATGATGGGCTTCAAGATCATTATTAATAACTTTGCAGATGCCCATGGGCGTATTGTAGCTATCCGGTGTGGAGCACACGCTTATGCGTTCGTTCAACAGATCACGGATCATAAATTTGGTGCTCGTTTTTCCGTAACTGCCGGTAATGGCTATCACGGTTAAATCGGACAGGCGGGCAAGCTTTTTTTGGGCTTGGGTGATGTAATATTGATGTACGCGTCGCTCGATAGGCTGGGTTATTTTTGCAGCAATAAATATATAAAAAGGTACTATGGCGTTGCCGAAAACCCAGGCAAATGATAACAGGTAGATATCAACCGGTAAAACCAATCCTAATTCGGTGAGCCCGGTGCGAGGTGCATTGGCCGCCCACCACGTGCCCAGAACGGGAATAAGCAGAAAAAGCAGCGCGTAAGGCACACACAGGCGCTTCATCCGAGCGGTGTAAACCAGCGGCTTTTTTTGTTGATCACCGGCATAGAAATCAGCAGAGCTGAACCAGAAAAACCCAAAGAAGGTAAGAATAATAATGGCCGCCGAACCGGTGACGGCATCCGACATCAGCCAGAGCATGCCCACGATAATCACCAGATACAAAATATGCTTAACGGTGATGACGCGGTGGTTCCAGTGATCAAGCAGCCAGCTTCCATATTCATTTAATTTGTAGCCTTTAAGCTGGAAAATGTGCAGAAAGAAACGGCTGCGCATCAACGTGTGGCGCGCCATGACGAAAATAAAACCCGCCAGCAGCAGATTCAAAAAATAGAAGTACCAGTTCAAATCGTATAATTATTTTGGAGTTGAAATCCTTGTTTTAAGTAAGTTTGCCATCCCGAATCCCGGTTTTGGGGTGAGGGATCTCAAATGTATCAAAGGTAATACATATTAAACAATACACTAATTAAGTCAACGCTTGAGATCCCTCGTCATTCAGGGAAACAACTGAATTTCTCGGGATGACATCTTTATTTTAATTGTCAACAGGTCGCTAATGGGTGAAACATCTGTTATATTTGAACGCTAAAATTCGCTTCGTATTCATCACAAAATCGTACCAAATATATGAAATTAATTATCCCAATGGCAGGCCGGGGCACGCGCGTTCGGCCGCACTCGCATACCACACCAAAGCCGCTGTTGCCCGTTGCCGGCAAAATGATTGTAGAACGCATCGTAGAAACATTCGGGCGTACGCTCGATCGCAGTATTGACGAGATTGTATTTATTCTGGGCCCCGACTTCAGTCAGGATATCAAAGACCAGCTTTCGGCTATGTGCGACCGCCAAAACGCCCAAGCCACATTTCGGGTGCAGCATACCGCCGAGGGAACCGCCCATGCCGTGTATTGTGCGGAAGAAGATTTGTCCGGTGAATGTATTATTGTATTCGCCGATACCATTTTTGATATGGAAGGCTCGGTTTCCATCGAAGATTCGGATGCTATTATTTGGCTCAAAGAAGTGGATGATCCCTCGCGCTTTGGCGTTGCCGTAGAAAAGGACGGGCAGATCACCGATTTTGTAGAAAAACCGGATGAGCCGATTTCAAATCTGGCTATTATTGGCGTGTACTATTTTAAAGAAGCGGGCGACCTGAAAACAGAAATCGAATATCTGCTTGAACATGATGTGCGCGGTCACGGCGGGGAATTTCAGCTCACTGATGCGCTCGATCGTCTCCTCAAAAACGGTAATGTATTTCGTAAGGCCACGGTTGATGAATGGCTGGACTGCGGTACGCTGCCGGCCTGGCGCGAAACATCCGGGGTGATTGTAGAAAAAGAAGCCTCTGAAATTGAGGACCATCAATTTAATAATACGACTATCCATCACCCTGTGTATATCGGGGATGATGTGGAGCTGGATAATTGTGAGGTAGGTCCCCATGCCAGCATCGGCGAAGGCAGCAGGCTTAAAAATACGACGATAAAGAATAGCCTCATTCAGGGGACATCAACCCTGGAAAATTGCCACATTGAGGACTCAACCATTGGTAGGCATGTAGAGCTGAAAAACGTAGATCATCAGGTACATCTGGGCGACCATACGAAGATTGGGGTGGAGGTGTGATAGTTTATAGTAAAGAGTAGTAAGTAGAGAGTAGTGAGTGAAAAGCGAGAAGCAAGAAGACATAAACTATGACAGGGTGTACGTCTCACTTTTTATTTTTTGTTCTCGCTTATTTTAAACTTTCTACTATTTACCTTCTACTAAATACTGCCTTATATGAAATCATCAAGGGGGCGTTGTTGGTCGGCTTCTTCCAGCTGTTCGTGGGCTTTGCGGTGGCTGCCATCCGGCTCTAAGTGAATAGTTACGATAACATCACCCTCGATGGCATCAATGAGTTTGCGCTCTAAAATAGTAGCATCATCATGCGCTTTTTTCAGATCAATGCCTTTTTCAAAAATGGAATGGAGTTCAATCCATGTAGTGTGGCCCGCCGAGCGGTGACGAAGGTTATGGATGTTAGTCATGGCGCCGGGCAGGCTTTCACTCAATGTGCTGCGGATTTGTGCATCCGTTTCAGGATTTTTGGAATCCATCAGCCCATCCACCGAATACCTGATGAGCTTGAACCCTTCGTACATAATATAAAATGCCAAAGCACCGGCTACCAGCGAATCGAGGATCCTGAAGTCAGTAAATTTAATGATAATCAGCGTTGCAACAGCACCCGCACTGGTCCACACATCGGTAAGCGTATGTTTACCGTTGCTGATAACCATCATATTATTTTCGCGCCGGCCCACGCGCATTAGGTACGTTCCCAGGATGAGATTCACCACACCCGCGCCGCCAATAAGATAAATGCCGCTAACAAGGTTGGCTAAATTGTATCCGTTGATATAGTTTTCAATGGATTGATAAATGATGGTTATCCCGGCCAGAATAATGACGGTTCCCTCAATACCCACCGATATAAACTCCACGCGCTCATGTCCGTAGAGGTGTTTTTCATCAGCCGGCTTGGTACTTAGAATGAGCCCGTAGTACACAAAGCCCACCGCTAAAATGTGGATGATTGATTCAGCGGCATCGGAGAGCGCCGTATTGGAACCGGTAATCCAGAATCCGCTAACTTTTAGCCCAAGGGAAAGCAGCGAAACTGCCAGGCTGATGCGAAGAGCAGTTTTAGCTGGGGAATTATCCATGAATCGATTACCGGTTTGTTGGTGGACTTAAATATTACGCAAAGAATACCTGAAAGCAAGTGGATTAGTTCTTATTTTAACACTCTTTTTATTGAAGCTACAAAAGCACTAAAACACAAAAATTGATTCAAAATTATACAATAAAGCACGCATAATTCTTTAGTGCCTTCGTGTTTTAGTGGTAAAACATTATGCAAGACATTCATCCCAAACATAAAGAAGTTTTTGATACCATATCTGAGGCTGGCCGCGCCGTGGATCAGCAGGCCTACGTGGTGGGCGGATATGTGCGCGATTATTATCTGGGGCGGTTGCGTGATGACGGTATGGATATCGATTTTGTAACGGTGGGCTCGGGCATCAAATTGGCCGAAAAAGTGGCAGATTTGCTGCAGGCGGAAAACCTTTCCGTCTTTAAAAAATTCGGGACCGCGCAGGTTAAATATCAGGGACTGGAGCTGGAATTTGTAGGCGCACGTAAAGAAAGTTATCGGCGTAATTCACGAAAGCCGATCGTGGAAGAAGGCTCGTTGAAAGATGACCAACTTCGGCGCGATTTTACCATCAACGCGCTTTCGTGGTCGCTTAATGAGGAAAACTTCGGTGAATTGATTGACCCGTTCGGCGGGGTGCAGGATCTTAAAAATGAATTGATTCGCACGCCGGTAGATCCGAAGGAAACCTTCGACGATGACCCGCTGCGGATGATGCGGGCGGTACGGTTTGCAACTCAACTGAACTTCAAAATTGAGGAAAAAACCTACCGGGCCATCGAACAAATGGCACCACGCCTGGAAATTATTTCTAAAGAACGTTTACTGGACGAGCTCAACAAAATAGTGATGTCACCCAAGCCCTCCATCGGTTTTGCCCTGCTGTTTAAGACGGGCTTGCTGGAGCAATTTTTCCCCGAAATGTGCACCCTCCACGGGGTGAAGCAGGTGCAGGGCGTTAGCCACAAAGACAATTTTTGGCATACTCTGGAAGTGCTGGATAACACGGCCGAACTGAGTGATGATCTTTGGCTGCGCTGGGCGGCCATTATGCACGATATTGCCAAGCCGGTCACCCAACGCTTTGAGCCCGGAACCGGCTGGACATTCCACGGGCATGATGCCATTGGAGCGAAGTGGGTTAAATCTATTTTTCGGCGGCTAACTCTTCCGCTGGACGAACGCATGCGATACGTAAAAAAACTGGTTCGGCTGCACTTGCGTCCCATTGCGCTGGTTTCGGAAGAAGTGACCGACAGCGCGGTGCGCCGACTTCTTTACGAAGCCGGAGATGATATCGACGATTTAATGACCCTTTGCCGGGCGGACATCACCAGTAAAAATGACCGCCGCGTAAAACAGTACAACAAAAACTTTGACCGGGTGCAAAAGAAAATTATAGAGGTGGAAGAAAAGGACCGCCTGCGCAAGTGGACCAACCCGCTGGACGGCAATGAAATTATGGAAACGCTGGGTATTGAGCCGGGTCCGGCGATCGGAAAAATTAAGGATGAAGTACGCGAAGCAATATTAGATGGCAAAATTCCCAACGAACACGATGCCGCCTTCAATTATATGATAAAAATTAAAGATACATATATTAAAAATAATTAACCGCAGAGTTTATAGAGGTTCGCAGAGGATTATTCTTTTTTCTCTGCGTATCCTCAGCGTTCTCTGTGGTTTAAAAAAAGAATATGAGTAACGAAACTTGGATTGCCGATTCATACGCAAAAATAAACCTTGGGCTGAACGTGCTGGAGCGTTTGCCTACCGGGTATCACCGCATTGAAACGGGTTTTTGTTTCGTGGATTGGCGCGATCGTTTTGAAATTCAGCCGGCCGATTCTATGAAGCTGGAATTAACAGATGATGAGATCCCCACTGACCAGCGTAACCTCATTACGCAGGCTGTTCGAGTTTTAGAGCAATATGTAGGGTTGAATGATGCGTATCATATAAAAGTTGAAAAGCGTATCCCTGCCGGGGCCGGACTGGGCGGCGGCAGCAGCAACGCGGCGCTCACCCTGCGGATGATCAATAAAATAGAAGACCTGGGACTCAGTGATGATGAGCTCATTGATTTAAGTCGCGACATAGGCGCCGATGTGCCCTTTTTCATCAAAGGCAAAACCGGCATCGGTCGTGGCGTGGGGCATGAAATCGAGCAGGTTGATATTCAACCCGATGGCTGGATCGTCTGTTGTTTTCCCAATGTGCCAAGCAGTACATCCGAAGCTTACCAATATTGCGAACCCAATCCGCAACCGGATTTTCCTATCAAGCGTGTAGTGAACGAAGAACCGATTGACGAATGGCGCTATACGTTGTTTAATGATTTGGAGCAGTCGGTCTTTCAGCGCATTCATGTATCGGGCAATTTGAAAGATCAGTTTTACGAATTTGGAGCCACTTATGCGTCCATGACCGGCAGCGGCTCGGCGGTATATGGTATTTTTGAGCAGGAATTTCTGGCACTTGACGCCTACCGAACGTTGCTGGATCTGGAGCTCCCGGCAAAAATCACCCCACCCGGTTTTTCTCCCAATTACGGGATTTATAGAAAAGACTGAAAATGTAGATCGAGATTCATCTCGATCACTCGGCATGAATGGCGAGCTACAGAAAGCCCCCTGTCAACTACTCCTTTTATCTCGCTCTAATGCTTGCTCATCAAAGCTTTAGCGTAGTTGGGCTCTGCCTTAGATACGGAAAAGTCCCCTCTCGGGAGGGGAAAGCGATGACTGGTTTTCGTTATCGCAGGGGTGGGTTTATCTATAGCGAGGGAATTCACCGAAGGTATGCCTGTGGCAAATTCCCTCGCTATCTGATGATCAATACAAAAGGTACTTCTTTTGCTCATTTTTCCAGCCGGCCTCACTTTTGTACTCAACAAAGAAAATCTTGAGATCGGCATTGCTTTTGTAATCGGCAAACCAGACTGTTTTATCCGCGCTGCTTTCGTGTTTTACAAAAAACCACTTGCCCGTGTTGCCTTTGGCTTGATGATCATACTTCACTTTATACACCAAAAGATCGGCTTCGCTTTTATAATCCACCACGAATACGCTTAAATCGGCTTGGTTTTCGTATTCTGGAATGTGGATTTGCTGGGCTGTTGCACTCTGGATTAAAAAGTAAAGACAAAACAGAAGAATTGAGAAAAGGTATTTCATAGATCGATAATTTTATGAATAGTTGTCTAAAAATTACTAAATCATTGTCAGAAAACCCCTACTAATTAACCTAAGCAATTTGAGGTTTATGCACAGATTGTTTATCTAACAACAATTTGAGCACATATATTATTAAATTGGCTTTATACAAGGATGCATTCCAACATAGTTGAAAGAATGGAGGAAGCGGTAAAGTATGGGAACATCATGCTTTTAAAAGCTTCTCAACAAGCAGGCTTCTTATCTGCTGCGCTAATTGCTTCTATTACATTTTGGAAAGGTTTTGCACCCAGTAACTTCTATAATGTATTGATATTTATATCATTGTCTATTTCGATATTCATGTCAATTTTCACCCATTTACTCGTAGGCAAAACTTATATAGATCAAATTGAGAAATTCAATAAGGGTACACCCTTTGAAAATGCTTTCAATATAACTCCAGCATGGATATGTGGCTTCATACAGATTTTATGTTTAATGATAGGATTGGGTACAATTTTTTATATAACAGGCTATTCGCAGCTGTAGGATTCAGAGATTAACTTTAAGCAGAAAGCCTAATTATTTCCAGAATAAAATGATATAGAACAAACAGATATATAAAAAAATTTATTGGTTTAATAGATATGAGGATAAAACCACAATGTTTTTATATGAGCAAGAGTAAATTTATGATAGAATAATTTTCATACGATTTTTGGGGACTAGTAAAATTAGAAATAATTATATAGGATAAATTATGAGTAAATTTGACAAACAATCAGCATCTATACCTTTCTGGGCTTATGGAGTCGGTATTTTGGGAATAATTGTTTTAATCGGATTATTTTCGGGTGAAGGAGAATTTGCTAAAATAGATTCAGAAGAAGAAGCTCTAAGCTGCATAAAAGGCACCGCATTCTCTACTAGAGGCCTTTGAATTACTTGACCTTTCCGGGTTTTCTGATTTTTGAGGATTTTATTTTTTTAAAACGGATTAACTCTGCATTAATCATAGCAATAGCTTGTTTTTTTGCCCGAAAAATCGGGCGAA
>Ga0306867_1000262_pt1 | contig 31963 bp, 29 predicted proteins | sample AntRauTorckE6831_FD_190432 | JGI IMG/M metagenome (GOLD analysis project Ga0306867, IMG submission 190432) | Saline lake microbial communities from Rauer Islands, Antarctica - Metagenome Torckler E6 #831 (v2) (version 2) | ecosystem: Environmental > Aquatic > Non-marine Saline and Alkaline >...
TATATGGGGCCGTTCACCAGACTGATAAATATCGCGGGGTGGAATTTCGTCGCGTTCCCGAACAATGACGCGTTGGACAAACTTGGAACTGTGTTCCGCCCGAACTTTGTGACGAACGGGTCCCGCGACCATGAACATGATTTTTTGGTGCCCATCCTGACGGTCAGGTGTTGCCGTCAGGCCAACTACGTAACGGGCGCTGACTTCATTAAGAAGCATCTCGTAACGGGGAGCGGAGATGTGGTGGCATTCGTCTATGATGACCTGTCCATATTCTCTGACCAGGCTTGAGACAGTGTTGTCTTTTTTGTTGATCAGGCTCTGGTAGGTGGCAACATCGATCTGACCGGTAGGTTTCTTTTTCCCACCACCAATCACACCCACGGCTGCACCTTCAATGAAGGTTTCCAGGCGCTCCTTCCATTGATCAAGTAACTGACGACTGTGAGTCAGGATCAATGTGTTGACCCCCCGCTTGGTTACAATGGCAATTGCCGTTACGGTTTTACCGAAGGCGGTCGGGGCGTGGAGTATTCCGGTATCGTGATCGGCCAGCGCCTTCACAGCCTTTTTTTGATCATCACGCAGGGTTGCTTTCAGACTGGTGCCGCTCAGCAGCTGACCTGGAATCCTGCGGTCATCGATCTCTATCGTTATCCGCTGATCCAGCAGCAATGCTTGTAGCTCATCAAAACAGCCTCTCGGTACAGATAGATAACCTTGCTCAATCCGGGCACAGGATATGTAACGAGGAATACCATGAGTAGAGAAGCGCAGTGCCTGTGTTTTGAAAAAGACTGGATTGGCAAAGCTGGCCATGCGCTTTATTCGAGCAGCCAATGGCCCCGGTATGCCTGACAACTTCATATAAATGTGATTGGCCAGGATGAGTGTGATGCTTTCAGGGCATCCTTCAATTATCCCTGTTTCGACCGGTAACGATTGCTCCCAAGGCATCGAAACCTCTGCTGTAAGATCGGAATCAGGCTCCCTACCGACCAACTCTCGAAGCCGGGCCAGTGAAAGGGTCTTTTGCTGACTGAGCAGCGCCCATTGATCCGCATGCGGTGTTAATTCATCGTCGACGAACACAGTGCATCCGCGATTTCGCGCCTCGTGTTGAAGCGGAAGGGCAATCAGATTGCCAAACCCGCCGTCGGGCATCGAGTCCTGATTTGGGAATAATCGGTCATAGGAATCGAAGGACAAGCTTGGATGGAGTTCCATAGCTTTATTCAGCAACGTGAATCCCAGAGCCCTTGCGGACCCGGCCGAGACGGCTTCCGAAAAGAAGATCCATAGATGGGCGCCAGCACCGGATCGAGACACCTCAATGAGATAAGGAATATCTTCACCACGACAGGCCTGGGCCAGCGCACGAACGTCTGCGCTCCAGTCGTCCTTATCAAAATCCACCGCCAGGAGGTAACAGGAGCTGTCCGGTAGTAAAGGATATAGCCCAGCGACATGCTTGCCAGACAGGTGGTCGTAAATCGCGTTGAAGTCCAGAGGTTTGAATTTTCTGTGCGAACATTCTCCGCACTTGATCCTGGGTTTCTGACAAATATTCGGGACCCACTCGTTCTCACAGGCGACGGCATAGCCGGAACGGCCGCCGGCACCCTGCCAGCGAATCGCATATATATCCAGTCTGCCGCGAAAGAGCTTCCGGAATAATTCTATTTTTTGACTGGGGGTTAGATGCGATAACGTGGATCGGCTCGCAGCTTGATGAAGCTCTTTCTTTCGGGAAAGGAGGGCGGCCTTTTCCTTCTCAAGCTCAGATAACCTCAGTTCAATGGCTGCGAGCTCTTCATCTAGTTGGATACATACCCCCCACTCAGTGGATCCGTCAAACGCAGTGATAGACTGTTCTGAGGCGATGTCTAACTCTGCCGTTGCTTGGTCGATCCTATCAGATTTAGTCTCACGATCATCAAAGCAAGTAACGAATTGTCTCGTCAGTAACCCAGCGACTGCGGTTCAGAGCTGTAAGTCAATAAATAAGCACCCGTATCCAGGGCTCAGCTTTGTGACGTAGTGCTGAGTGAGGAAGAGTTCGAAACACTTCGGTCCTCAAGAACGCCTGCCTGTTTTCCATGCCAGATGCGCACCCGATGGCCTTTCTTCAGAGAGGATATTCTGGGAAAAGGCCACGCTCATTCATGTCGAGCTGGCCCAACAGCAATGCTTGCGACTCACCAAAACGGATAGGGAAATTCTCAAAATGTGGCTTCAAGTGTCGGATTTTTATCAACAGTTCTGGCAGATGGGTGAGGCGGAGCCTGTTGGCATGGTTATGCTCGGAAAAGATTCAAATAATCGCTGAAGGTGAACAAACGATTGCGGTGTTGCCCAGTGATCTCCACTAACACCCCGAAAGAGACCAGATCGGTAATTAATGCTGAGGCAGTGTTGGTTGATGCGCCAAGCGTATCGGTTGCCCACTTTACGTCGATCACCGGTTGTGCATAAAGATGACGCATCAGTTTGTGGGCATTGTCTTGACGGCGCGTACTGAAACGCGGCAATACGTCTCTTTCAATACGTTGTTTCAAATCAATGATGGCACGAAAAACCGATGCTGAGGCACGTGCGGTTTCCACTACGCCAAACAGGAAGAAAATCAGCCACTCGCGCAAGTGATTGCCTTGGCGAACGGCCATCAAGTGGTCCACATACGCTGTTTTGTTGCGCTCAAAATAGTCTGAAAGGTATAACGCTGGCTTGTGCAGCAGTCCTTCGGACGCAAGATAAAGTGAAATCATCAGACGTCCAAGGCGGCCGTTGCCATCCAGGAACGGATGAATAGTCTCGAACTGGTAATGGGCAATGGCGATGCGGACTAGTGGATGGACGAAAAATTGCTCAGCATGAAGAAATTTTTCCAAATCACCCATCAACTCGGGTACATGCTCGTGGTGTGGTGGAACAAAGACCGCGTGCTTCAGGCTGACGCCGATCCAGTTCTGGCTGCTGCGAAATTCACCCGGTTGCTTATGTTCACCGCGAACGCCTTGCAACAGCTTGGCATGGGTTTGCCGCAGCAGGCGCGTTGACAGCGGCAGCGTATCCAGAGAATCGATGGCAAAGTTGATCGCGCTTATATAGTTCTGCACCTCAGACCAATCGTCTTTCTCTTCTGGCTTCAGGTCGTCGACGCCCTTGAAGATATCCTCAATATTGGTCTGTGTGCCCTCTATACGGCTGGACTGAGAAGCCTCTTTTGCAACGTACATACGAATGAAAAAATCGATGTCAGGGATCAATTGACCGAAGGCGTTCAGTTCACCCATGGCGCGATCCGCACGCCCGAGTAAATCCATTAGTTCAGGATCAGCGATGATCCACTCATGGCAGATAGGCTCGGGCAGGAAGGCTTTGTACTCATAGCGCTGTTCGTAGCGCCCAGCTTTATAATCTGTAAGATTCATATGTCAGAAACGCCCTTATTTACGATATAAGAAAAATTCTATGTCAGTTTGCAGCATAGGTATAGCTTTATGTCAAAATATCATGAATTTCTGATATAGGGCTGCGTTTATGTCAGATGCGAGCATGCATCAACGACTGAACCACCGCGGTTTACCGGGGGGAGGTGGTGATTACCGTGCCCGATAGGGGAGTTTCCGAATTCAGGGCAGGGGTCGTAACTTCAAGGGTAAGAAAAAGCAGTTTAGAATCTTGGGCACACCACGGGCGCCATTTGGGCACAGCCAATAAAAAAGGCCCCACGCTTTCACGTAAGGCCTTTGAAAAATATGGCGCGCCCGACAGGATTCGAACCTGTGACCACTGCCTTCGGAGGGCAGTACTCTATCCAGCTGAGCTACGGGCGCATGAAATCGCGCTTGGGGCGTCAATTTCGAGTGCGCAATCTTACGTGCGAAGGGGTGGCCTGTCCAGCCCAGGCCGATACCGTCGTCGTCAGAAGTACCCCTCGCGCTTTTTGCGTTCCATTGATGCGGACTGGTCCTTGTCCAGCATCCGCCCTTCGCGTTCGCTGGTGCGGGTCGTCATTATTTCCAGAACAATCTCCCCAGCGTTTACCGCCGGGCTTTCGACGGCGCCGGTCTGCGGGTAACAGCCCAGGGTTCGGAAACGTATTTGCCGCATGGCCAGAGAGGTTCTTTCCCGTTCGGACAGGTAGGGGAGCATGCGGTCATCATCGAGGGCGAGCAGCGTGCCGGTATCGTCATCCAGCCAGCTGAGCCGCTGAGCGGAATAATAAAGCGGTACTATCTCAATCTGTTCTCTCAGGATGTACAGCCAGATGTCCAGCTCGGTCCAGTTTGACAGGGGGAACACCCGCACCGACTCGCCTTTATTGATGCGGGTGTTGTAGATATTCCAGGGCTCGGCGCGCTGGTTTTTGGGATCCCACTGCTGCTCGGAATTTCTCACAGAGAAAATCCTTTCTTTGGCGCGGGATTGCTCTTCGTCGCGTCGGGCGCCGCCCAGTGCCGCGTCGAACCCATGATGGGCAAGCGCCTGCTTTAGCGCCTGGGTTTTCATCTGATCGTTGTAGATCACCGATCCCGATTCGATGGGGTGGACGCCCCGGCTCAGTGCCTCCCGATTGATCCAGACCTCCAGGTCCAGCTCATGCTTGTGGGCCAGCTGGTCCCGGAACCGGCCCATCTCGGCGAATTCCCAAGTGGTGTCGATGTGCAGCAGGGTGAAAGGCACCGGGGCTGGCCAGAAGGCTTTTCTGGCCAGGTGCAGCATCACCGTGGAGTCCTTGCCGATGGAGTAGAACATGCACGGTTTTTCAAAGCAGGCCGCCACTTCCCGCATGATGTGAATACTTTCTGCCTCGAGCGAATCGAGGTGCGTCATTGTCGTCATTTCGGTGTCCTCCTTTCACAATCCACTTGGGCGCGGTCGTCGACTTTAGTGGGATTTGTGCTTCAAAAGAATGGACTTATTCGTAATTTATGCATCGGAAAAATCGATGAATAGCTGGGTACAGTCAGGCAGGGTAGAGTTGTTGTGGGCTAATGGTTACCAGCGCAGTTTCATTGCCCACACTGATTTCGCCATCCTGAATCGTACACTGCAGGCTCATATTGCGGTCGGCCAGGCCGGCCAGGGCCTCGGTGGATTCCGGGGGCAGGTCGATGATGGTCAGGTTGTTGAAACGGCTGATTTTGCTCTGAATCTTTTCCCACCAGAGCGGCACGGCACGACCGCCATAGGTATACAGAATTACTCGCTGGGCCCGGTTACAAGCTTTGCGCAGCCTGTTTTCGTCGGGCAGGCCCAGTTCAATCCAAAGCTCGATCTCGTCACTCAGGCTTTTCTGCCACAGGTCCGGCTCGTCGTCGGTGCTGATGCCTTTGGTGAAGGCCAGATGCTCATCGGCATTCTGGACGAACGCGAGCAGGCGTATCATCATGCGGTCATCGGTTTCGGAGGGATGTCTGGCGACAGTCATTTGATGATCGCCGTAGTAGTGCCGGTCCATGTCCGCAATGTTCAGCGTGGCTTTAAAGATGGTTGCCTTGAGGGCCATGGGGTGTCCTGCGTCGTGGTTGGTTCAGCGCGCTAGTGTAAAGCAAATTGAGGTCAGCAGAGTAAAACGCCATGGTTATGTTGCGAGGTTTTCTGGTTCTGTCAGTGTTCTTTCTGCTTGGGGAGGCGTCGAGAATTGTGTTTGCCTTGCCGGTAAGCGGCGGGGTCATCGGTATGATTCTGCTGACCTTCACGTTGATGGTGCGGGGGAATATCAGCGACAGTCTGGCCCAGGCCAGCCAGGCGCTGATATCGGTGCTGGTGCTGCTGATTATGCCGGGTGTAGTGGGCATTTTCTTTCAGGCCGGTGAGTTCTCCGGCCAGTGGTTGGCCATCGGCTCGGCGCTGGTGGTAGGGACCTTGCTCAGCGTGCTGACGACGCTCTGGCTGCTTCGGCACTTTGTGACAGACTCGCAAAAGGGTGCCAGCCATGACTGATCTGATGGACGGACTCGCGGCGCTTATCCATACCCTGAGCAATACGCTGGTTGATTCCCCATCCACCAATTCGGTGCTGGCCATTACGCTCACTCTGGGCGCTTTCCTGGCTGCTAACCGCCTGTTCAGGGCCATGAGGTCGCCGGTTTGGCTGCCACCGGTGCTGATTGCGGCCTGTCTGCTCAGTGCCTTCCTGGTTTTGCTTACCCTGGATTATCAGAACTACCGTGATGGGGCCCAATGGCTGACGGTGCTGCTGGGGCCAACCACGGTAGCGTTAGGCGTACCGCTTTATCAGCAAATGCATCACATCCGTGCGCTCTGGCGGCCAATACTTTTTACCTTACCGATTGCGGCACCTTTGGCTGCGGGCTATGCGATTCTGATCGCCACCGCGTTGGGGGCCTCGCCAGAGGTCATTGCCTCGATTGCACCGAAATCCGTAACCGCACCGATCGCGATGGGTATCACCGAGCAATTGGGCGGGTCGGTGTCGTTGCTGATGGGTAGCCTGCTGATTACCGGTGTGGTGGCTACGGTGTTTGTGGATCTTGCGACCCGCTGGATGAAGATCAGTGATCATCGCATCATCGGGTTTGCGCTGGGCCTGAACGGTCATGCCGTCGGAACGGCAAGGGCCTTCGAGCTGGGGCCGACGGCCGGCGCGTTTGCCTCCCTTGGCATGGGGCTGACCGGGATATTCACGGCGCTCATTCTGCCCTTTGCCTTCGGATTATTCGGGTAATGATCGGGTGAATGCATTTCTTTCCCATTTACGATTTGTTCTCGGGCGGTGAACCGTTATCCTCTACCTTCAATTGCCTTAGCGGAGTAAAAACGGTGACGATGGACTTGTCTTGCTTCAAAGCCTATGACCTGCGCGGCCGCGTGCCGGATCAACTCAACCCCGAACTGGCCGAACGGATTGGCCGGGCCTATGTGGATATTACCGGCGCCAGGCGGGTAATCGTCGGGTACGACATCCGGCTATCCAGCCCGGACATTGCCGACGCGCTCAGCTCCGGCCTGATGGCGGCCGGTGCCGATGTGTTTGATATTGGCCTGTGTGGCACCGAGCAGGTGTACTTTGCCACCAGTCATTACAAAATGGATGGTGGCATCATGGTCACTGCCAGTCACAACCCGAAAGACCACAACGGCATGAAAATGGTGGGCCCCGATTCTCGACCCATCAGCTCGGATAATGGCTTGAATGACATCCGTGACCGCGTGCTGGAACCCTTCACCAATGCCCCGCATCAGGGAAAGACAGAGCCGCTGGAAGTGGCCACCGCTTACATCGACCACCTGCTGGGCTATGTGAACTCAAACTCGCTTAGTCCCCTGACCCTTGTCGTCAACGCCGGTAACGGTGGCGCTGGCCTGGTGATTGACGAGCTAGAACAGCACCTGCCTTTCGATTTCGTCAAGGTCCATCATGAAGCCGATGGCAACTTCCCTAACGGCGTACCGAACCCCCTTCTTGAAGAAAACCGCGAATCCACCGCTGAAGCTGTCATTGAACACGGCGCGGCCATGGGCATTGCCTGGGACGGCGACTACGACCGCTGCTTCTTCTTTGACGAAAATGGCCGGTTCATTGAAGGCTATTACATAGTCGGCCTGCTGGCGGACCAGTTCCTGCGCAAAACCGGCGGTGGCAAAGTTATCCACGACCCGCGCCTCACCTGGAACACCCTGGATCTGGTTAAACAAGCCGGCGGCGAAGCCATCGAAAGCAAAACCGGCCACGCCTTCATCAAACAGCGCATGCGGGACGAAGATGCTGTGTACGGCGGCGAAATGAGCGCCCATCACTACTTCCGTGACTTCGCCTACTGCGACAGCGGCATGATCCCCTGGCTTCTGATCGCCGAGCGCCTTTGCCAGTCCGGCCAGACACTCTCATCACTCATCGACGCCCGCATAGAAGCCTATCCGGCCAGCGGTGAGATCAACCGAACCATCGACGACCCGGCAAAAGTCATCGGCGCCATCGAAGCGCTCTACGGCAAAGACGCCAAGAACGTCAGCCATGTTGACGGCGTGAGCATTGAATTCGACAACTGGCGCTTCAACCTGCGCATGTCCAACACCGAACCGGTGGTGCGGCTGAATGTGGAATCGCGGGCTGACATTCCGTTGATGAAAGCGAAAACGGAAGAGTTGCTGGCGGAAATGAAACGGTTAAACGAGGAAGGCTAACACCAGCCCCTGGGGCCGATCGGTGCGGTTCTCTGTCCTGAAACTGTGCGGAGCCATGGATGGCGGAGCCCAAGCGTCACATGGATGTGCCGCAAGGAGCGTGTTTCAGGACAGAGAACCGTGCCGGGCGGTCTTGCAACAAGCATCAACACTCAGAGCCAGTCGTTGAGCATAATCCCGATACCAATCCTCTGAATTCGCTGATTGTAGTCAATCAGACTCTCCCCATACCCGTTGTAATAGTGAATATAGCCCTTCACCGTATCCCCCATTGGAAAACTGTACCCCAGCTCCGCCGACGTCCGGTTATCAGAACGAAGATTGTTCATCAGCTTCAGCGACAGAGTGCGATCCTCCGTCCAGCGATAGACCATCAGATAGTTGGCGTGGCCCAAATAGCGTTCAATATCCTCGTTATCGTCCTCACTGGCTTGTTCAGGCAACCGGTACCATGGCTGAACAATAAACAGCCAGCGGTTATAGCTATAAGCAGCCGTGGCCATAATTCGGTTCCAGCTGCGTGAGCGGGGCTCTGACTGGCCGTTGGATTCGTGGTTAAACCCGATAGTTACAGCATTCAGTGTGCCTGGCCCAAAATCGTAATTGGGGGCATAGCGCAGGAAAATTTCCGGCTCGAAATTAGTCTCGCGAAACGGAGCCGACTCGTCCTGATTGTAAACCTGCCAGAACGACTTCTGGGTGTAGCCGAACCAGAGCGTTGTGCGGTCATCCAGCAGGCCCGTCAGCAGCGGTACCTTGAAACTGATCTGGTACTTGGCTTCCTGATTGTCCACGTGATAGTCGTAGTCTGAACGGCCGGTTCTCGGGCTGAAAGGTTCGCGGTTGGCGTTTCTCATATAGCTGAAAGGCAACAGATACATCGGCCGGTGGCCAACAAAACTCCCGGAAAAAGAAAAAATGGCTTTTTCCGAGGCCACATAACGTCCAAACATCGCAGACATCACGCCGGCATCCTCATCTTCTTGCCCTGTACCTTCAGGATTGGTGCCTGTCACATCTTCCGTCTGGGATGCCTGCTCGTAGTCCCGTGTTTCGTCAGGCGCCGCAAAGTCGTCATAGCAGGTTAGCCGATCAGCGTCATTCTCGATCAGTGAGCATGCGTCCAGGTTTTCGGAGGCCTGATTCGGGGTTGTCTGGGCCGGTGTCTGGGCAAGCGGCATGGACGGAGCCAGGCCGAGCACCGCCAGCAATAAACCACTGCGCAACCAACTGACCGGGAAGTGGAGATCAAGAACCATAGATGAGAGCAATAGAAAACTCCTTAACCCGCAGAAAGACTTGTCCAGGTGTTGGCAATACCAAATGCCCAGACACCAAGAAGCGTCAGCACCAGTAATGAAAACACGATTTTATGAGTAAGCTGGCGCTCGGCCGCGGCCGCGACCACCCAGCGCAGATACATCAGGCCGATAAAGCTGACAAAAACCGCAAGGCTGGCCACCGCCGGCACCAGCAACCAGGCCGGATTGAGTGGCTCGTCTCCTTGTGCCCGGCTGGAAAACCAGCCCATAGACGTCAGCAGGACGGCCAGTGCGGAGAATTCCAGAATCAGCAGGGGTTTTCGCCAGCGCTGGGTGGGGCTCTGATCAGCCATAGCGGAATATCCTCGAAATCGGTTTGCGACGTTTGCCAGCTTTGGCACGACTCAACTTATGGTACCTCTATTTTCGTTTCATTTTGCCATTTGGTTTTTTTGCCAGGCCGCAATCGCTATAATGCAGCACATGATTTTTATAACGTCCAATTTTAAGGTGACATGTGATGATGAAAAGAGTCCTTGCTGTTGTACTGCTTGGCTTTGGCATGGCGACAGGCGCCGTGATGGCAAGCGTTGAAGATGAAATTCGCTCGCGGATTGCGCCGGTAGGCCAGGTTTGTGTACAGGGCGAGGATTGCGGTGAATCGGCGGCGCCTGTCCAAACAGCCAGTGCCGGCCCGCGTGCCGCCAGCGAAGTATACAGCTCTGCCTGTGCCGCATGCCACGATACCGGAGCCGCAGGCGCACCCAAGAAAGGCGACACGGGGGCCTGGAGTGCGCGAATCGACAAGGGTATGGAAACACTGGTCAGCCACGCGATCAATGGTTATAACGCCATGCCGGCCAAGGGTGGGTGTGCAAGCTGCCCTGACGAAGAAATTGAAGTGGCGGTGAAGTACATCGTTGAAGACAGCCAGTAACTAATTGCCCAGGTCACCGAGCAGCGCGCTCAGGGTGGCCTTGCCCCGCTGCTGGTTCGCTTCCACATCCAGGTCGCCAGTTCCCTCCCAACGCAGGTCAGCTTCGGGGAGTTCGTCGAGGAACCGGCTGGGAATGGTTTCCAGCTTCTCGCCATACTGCCTCCGCTGAGCGGCGTAGGTCAGGGTCAGGGTTTCGCGGGCGCGGGTGATGCCCACGTACATGAGCCGTCGCTCTTCTTCGACATTGCCCTCTTCAATGCTGGAACGGTGGGGAAGAATTTCTTCTTCAAGACCCATGATGAACACGTGGGGAAACTCCAGGCCTTTCGAGGCATGAAGTGTCATCAACTGGACCTTGTCGCTGTCGTCTTCTTCCTCACGTTGCTCCATCATGTCCCGCAGAATCAGTCGAGTGATGGCGTCTTCAATGCCCATTTCGTCAGCGGTGCCTTTGCCGTCATCCAGCATGCGCTGAATCGATTCCACCAGGTACCAGATGTTCTCCATTCGCTTCTCAGCCTGTTTGGGCGAGCCGGAATGAAGGTGCAGCCATTCTTCGTACTCAATGTCGGTGAATAGCTGCTTGATCACCGGTACCGGATTTTCACTGTGCAGTCGCGAGCAGGTGTTATCCACCCAGTGAGCAAACCGGCGCAGGCGGTCCAGACCTTTTTCGGTCACGTGAGTTTCCGCACCCATATCACCCAGCGCTTTGAACAGGCTGATATTTCGTGAGCGGGAATAGTGGCTCAGTTGCTCCAGCGTGCGGGGCCCGATTTCCCGGCGCGGCACGTTGACCACCCGCAGGAACGCAGCGTCGTCGTCCGGGTTCATCAGCAGCCGCAGATAACCCATGGCGTCCTTGATTTCATTCTTTGAGAAAAACGACTGGCCGCCGGAAATCCGGTAGGGCACTTGATAGGCCTGCAGTTTCATTTCCAGCAGGCGAGACTGATGATTGCCCCGGTAAAGCACGGCAAAGTCCCGAAACGCGAGTCCTTTTTTCAGCTTCTGGTCGATGATTTCGGTGGCGATCCGTTCGGCTTCTGCATCCTCGTTGCGGCAACGCACGATGCGCAGTTCATCACCGGTGGTGTGTTCACTCCACAGGGCTTTCTCGAATACGTGCGGGTTGTTGGCAATCACTGTGTTGGCGCAGCGCAGGATGCGGACCGTAGAGCGGTAGTTCTGCTCGAGTTTGACGATTTTCAGGCTGGGGAAGTCTTCTTTCAATTGCGCCAGGTTTTCCGGCCGCGCGCCCCGCCAGGCATAGATGGACTGGTCGTCGTCGCCTACCACCGTAAACGCAGCCCGCTCTGCCACAAGTAGTTTCACTAGCTCGTACTGGCATAGATTGGTGTCCTGATACTCGTCCACCAGCATGTAGCGGATTTTTCTTCGCCATTTCGCCAGAACGTCGGGCTGGCTGCGAAACAGTTGCACCGGCAGCAGAATCAGGTCGTCAAAATCGACCGCGTTATAGGCCTTGAGGTAGTCCGCGTAATGGCGGTAAATGATGGCGATGCGTTGTTCACGCTCGTCCGCCGCCCGGCTCCAGGCATCCTGGGGGCTGCGCATGGCGTTCTTCCAGGAGGAGATGGTCATCTGTACGTCTGATAGCTCATCGCCAGCATCGGCGCTGGCCTCTCGCATCATCAGATCCTGCAACAGTGCTTTGGCATCGTCCGCGTCAAAAATAGAAAAACCGGGGTAGTAGCCCAGATGGGTGTGCTCTTCGCGAATGATGTTCATGCCCAGATTGTGAAACGTCGATACAATCAGCCCGCGGGTGAGCTTGCGGTCCACCAGCCGGCTTACCCGCTCTTTCATTTCCCGCGCTGCTTTATTGGTGAAGGTCAACGCTGCAATGTTCCGGCCGGGAATTCCCAGATGTTCAATCAGGTAGGCAATCTTGCGGGTGATTACGCTGGTCTTGCCACTGCCCGCTCCTGCAAGCACCAGCATAGGGCCGTCAGCATAGCGCACGGCTTCACTTTGACGAGGGTTGAGCTTGTTCACAATAGGGGCGCCAGCAGAGACATTTCGGGACAAAAACGAGGATGGTATTCTACACCAGTGCAGCTCCCTGTACCCTCATGATCGACAACGGTACCTTGATGATCGAACGACGGTACCTTGATGATTGAATGCCTGTACCTTGCCGACCTATAAGCTATGCTTATCAGAACGGACACCACAGAATTTGAAGAACAGGATGCTTCTTGATGACTCTGGCCCTCACAGAGGCAAACGCCAGCCAGGTAAAACTGCTTGTGCTGACTACGGAATACGCTGATTTTCTTTGGCTCGATTCGCTGTTGTCCGGCGATGCAGAAATGAGCGCCGACCTGACCTGGTGCCCTGACTTGGTCGATTGCGATGACCTTATCCGCAATACCAGCTTTGACGTGATTTTGTGGGACTGTGTGTTCCATGGCGGGTCAGAGTCTGCTTTCCTTCAGTATCTCACCGTATCTGGTGGTGAAAAACCGATTCTGGCCCTCAGTGCCGAGCCCTTCGCCGAGCGTGGTACGGAGCTTTGCGGCAACGGCGCGTCCGATTATCTCAGCCGCCAGTCACTGGACCGTTGGTCGCTTCGGCGTGCCGTGCGCTGCCTCTGGTATCGGCAGCAGCTTTCGGAAGCGGGCCACGGCCAGTTTGGCCGGGATGTGGCCAGTGGTTCTATCAACCGCGACCTGTTTTTCGATCGGCTTCAGAATGCCTTGATCCGGGCCAAAAACGGATCGCAGCGGCTTGCCCTTTTGCACATCAACCTGGATGATTTTCGCAGTTTCAACGAATCCTTCGGTTATCGGCAAAGTGACCAGCTGATGCTGAGGCTGGCAGAGCGCCTGCGCGCAGATCTCCGGCGTGCTGATTCCCTGATGCGCATCGGCGGGGATGAATTGGCAATCATTATCGAAAAGGTAGATGACGGACCGAATGTGGCCGAGATCGTCCGCAAAGTTGTCACCGCGCTCGGTGAGCCGGTTGATATCGGCAGTCAGGCCGTTGTGGTCAGTGCAAGCCTGGGTGTGGCGACCTATCCGGAGGCTGGCGACAGCCCGGAAAACCTTCTGCGCAGGGCTAACCGGGCTATGTTTGAAGCCAAACGGGACCCTGGCACCAGTTATCGCTATTACGACCGGGAACTTCACATCACTGCCGGACACCAGTTGCGCCTGGAAGCCGATCTGCGCAATGCGTTGAGGGGCAACGAGCTGGAAGTGTTCTATCAGCCTCGTATTGATCTGGCGACAGAAGAGGTGCGCGGTGTGGAGTGCCTGTTGCGCTGGAATCACCCGAAGCGGGGCCTGGTCGGGCCGGATGAATTTATTCCGGTTGCGGAACGCAGCGGCCTGATCGTACCGATCGGCTACTGGGTGATCGAGCAGGCTTGCAAGCGCCTGAAGGAGTCGGAAGGGCTGGGATACCCGGGGTTGGTATTCGCGGTGAACCTCTCCTTCCGCCAGTTCCACGACCGCAAGATGACCGAAACCATTTTCCGCATTATTTTCAACGCCAATATCGACACCAGTCTGCTGGAGCTGGAGCTGACCGAGAGCGCCATGATGCACGACCCGGAGTACGCCCAGCGCTGCCTGCGGGAACTGAATAAGTTGGGCATCAGCTTTGCCCTGGACGATTTCGGCACTGGATTTTCATCGCTCAGTAACTTGCAGCATCTGCCGATTTCGCTGGTAAAAATCGATAAATCCTTTGTGCAGGATCTGGGACGCTCGGCCGATGCCGAGCACATTATTCGCGCCATCATAAGCCTTGCGCACAGCTTGCAGATCAGTGTGGTAGCCGAAGGGGTGGAAACGGAAGGTCAGCTCGAGTTTCTGCGTCAGCAGCACTGCGATGAAATTCAGGGCTATTATTATGCCCGGCCCATGCCCTGGGAGCGCCTTGTTGAATTCCTGAGCAACCAGGGCAAGGCCGCTTGCCTGTAGCTATAAGCCGCTGTACCTTTGCGCTTTGAACAAATGCATCGGACGGGTTGAATGGCAAGCGGAATGAAAAGTGGAATAAACAGTATTAACAGGCGTATTGCCGAAGAGCTGGGTGTTCGCGAAGGGCAGGTTGACGCTACCGTTGGCATGCTGGATGGGGGCGCAACCGTTCCGTTTATTGCCCGTTACCGCAAGGAAGTGACCGGCTCACTGGACGACATCCAGTTGCGGAACCTGGAAGATCGGCTGCGCTATCTGCGTGATCTGGAAGACCGCCGTTCCACCATCCTTAACAGCATTGAAGAACAGGGCAAGCTGACCGACGAGTTGCGCGCCAGCATTAACGCCGCCGACGCCAAGAACCGGCTGGAAGATCTCTACCTGCCCTACAAGCCCAAGCGCCGCACCAAGGCCCAGATTGCCCGGGAGGCAGGTCTTGAACCATTGGCAGACACGCTCTACAACGACCCCACGCAAGATCCGGAACCGACCGCTAAGGGCTATCTGAACGAAGAAGCCGGTATCACCGACACCAAGGCAGCACTTGAGGGTGCCCGCGCGATTCTGATGGAGCGCTTTGCCGAGGATGCAGAACTGCTGGGCGATCTGAGAAGCTTTATCTGGCAGCAGGGCCAGCTCAAAGTGACGGTCATCAAGGGTAAGGAAAATGAAGGGGCCAAGTTCCGCGACTACTTTGACCACGTTGAACCGCTGAAAAAAGTGCCGTCCCACCGGGCACTGGCCATTCTGCGCGGGCGCAACGAAGGCATTCTGACTTACACCCTGGTGGTCGGTGATTCCGACGAAGACCGACGCCAGCCACACCCGGCGGAACACAGAATCGCCGCCCGATGGCGCATCCGTGATCAGGGCCGCGCCGCTGACCGCTGGCTGGCAGAAGTGGTGCGCTGGACCTGGCGAGTCAAGCTTTCGACCCAGATCGAAACCGACCTGATGGCGCAGGTGCGTGAGGCCGCCGAATCCGAAGCGATCAACGTGTTTGCCGCCAACCTGAAAGATCTGCTGCTGCTGGCGCCTGCAGGCCCACGGCCAACCATCGGGCTGGACCCGGGGCTTCGGACCGGGGTGAAGGTGGCGATTATCGACGGCACCGGCCAGGTCGCGGGCCATGGTGGCATTTTTCCTCATGCTCCCCGCAATCAGTGGGATCAGTCCATCGAGCAACTGGCCAAATGGTGTCGTGAATACCACATTGAGCTGATTGCCATTGGCAACGGCACCGCCTCCCGCGAGACGGAGAAGCTGGTGGCAGATCTTTGCAAACGTTATCCAGACCTGAAGCTGGCTCGCATTGTGGTGAGTGAATCCGGAGCGTCGATTTATTCGGCGTCTGAATTTGCCTCCCGGGAATTGCCGGATCTGGACGTGACGATCCGCGGCGCGGTTTCCATTGCCCGTCGGCTGCAGGACCCGCTGGCGGAAATGGTCAAGATCGAGCCCAAGTCCATCGGCGTTGGCCAGTACCAGCACGACGTGTCGCAGGTTCAGTTATCCCGCAGCCTGGACGCCGTCGTAGAAGATTGTGTAAGCGGGGTGGGGGTCGACCTCAATACCGCCTCGGTGCCGTTGCTTGCCCGCGTGGCGGGGCTGAGCCAGACCATTGCCTCGAACATTGTGGAGTTCAGAAGCCAGAACGGCATGTTTCTAAACCGGAAGCAGTTGTTGAAAGTCGCGCGCCTGGGCGAGCGGACGTTCGAGCAAGCCGCCGGCTTTTTGCGGATAGCCAGCAGCGACAATCCGTTGGACCGCTCCTCGGTACACCCGGAAGCCTACGGCGTGGTGGAAGCCATTGCCACGAAGCATAACCGCAAAGTGGAAGGCATCATTGGCGATGCCGCTTTCCTGCGTTCGCTGAACCCTCAGGATTACGTGACCGAGCAGTTCGGCCTGCCGACCATCAAGGATATTCTCGCCGAGCTTGAAAAGCCGGGCCGGGATCCCCGGCCGGAATTCCGTTTTGCCAGTTTTGAGGAGGGGGTTGAAACCCTCAACGATCTGAAGTCCGGGATGGTACTGGAAGGTTCGGTCACGAACGTCACCAACTTCGGGGCGTTTGTGGATATTGGTGTCCACCAGGATGGCCTGGTGCATATTTCTGCGCTTTCTAATACCTTTGTGAAAGACCCACGTGAGGTGGTCAAGGCCGGTGATATTGTGAAGGTCAAAGTCATGGACGTGGACATTCCGAGAAAGCGGATTGCTCTGTCTATGCGTATGGATGACCAGCCGGGCGAAAAGTCTGAAAAGCGCCCGCCCGCTGGCAACCAGAGTCGCGACGCACAGGAAAAAACCTCGGGACGCAACCAGAAGGGCAGCACCAAGGCTGACCCGCAGGGCGCAATGGCGGGCGCTCTGGCGCAGGCACTGTCGTCAGCCCGAAAAAACGGCCGCTAACGGCCATTTCCAAACACTATACTGATGGGGCCGGGCCTTCCGGCTGCATCCTTGCAGGAGCGATTCATGGGGGAATCCCGCCATCATCTGTTTCGTCAGTTCTCGGCCCACGAGTGGGCCGGCTTCAGAAAAGGTGTTGAAAAAGAAGGGCTGAGGGTCGATCGGAACGGATTCATTGCCCAGACGCCACACCCCGAGGCACTCGGCTCTGCGTTGACGCACCCAAGGATCACCACGGACTATTCCGAGTCACTGCTGGAGCTGATCACCCCGGTGTGCGACAACACCACCGACCTGCTGGCGTCTTTGCGGGATACTCACCGCTTCGTGCAGATGAACCTGGGCGATGAATTGTTCTGGTCAGCCAGCATGCCCTGTCAGCTTGATGGCGATGCCAGCATTCCCATTGCCGAGTTCGGCACCGCTAATATCGGCCAGCTCAAGCACGTTTACCGGCAGGGTCTGGGGGTTCGTTACGGGCGGATGATGCAGAGCATCGCCGGTGCTCATTACAACCTGTCGCTGCCGGACGAGTTCTGGAAACTCTGGCACGAGCGGTTGGAAAGTCAGCAGACTCTGAAGGATTTCAAATCAGACCAGTATTTCTGGCTGATTCGCAATTTCCGCCGTCGCAGCTGGCTGTTGATGCTGCTGTTCGGTGCATCCCCTGCGCTGGATGCCAGTTTCGTAAAAGGCGTCAGTCACGAACTGAGCCGTTTCAAGGACGATACCTGGTATGGCCCTGCGGCGACCTCGTTGCGCATGGGCGATCTGGGGTATCACAACAATGCGCAGTCTTCAGTGAATATCTGTTTCAACGAACTGGAGACCTACACCCGGACTCTTGCACGTGCGATTCAAACGCCCTGGCCGGACTATGAAGCCATTGGCACGCGCCGGGGTGATCAGTTCATCCAGATCAATACCAGCGTGCTCCAGATCGAGAACGAGTATTACAGTGCCGTCCGTCCCAAGCGCACTGCCGGTCGGGAAGAAAAGCCCATTCAGGCGCTGGAATCCCGTGGTGTGGAATACATAGAGGTGCGCTGTCTGGATCTTGATCCTTTCTCTCCCATCGGTGTGAACCAGAGCCAGATCGATTTTCTGGACCTGTTTCTGCTGGACTGCCTGCTGGCGGACAGCCCGCGCATTGATGATTCCGAGTGCGACCGGCTGGATGACAACTACCAGGACGTGGTCGCGCAGGGTCGGGACCCCGAACTGACCCTCTGCAGAACAGGTGAGCGGGTGAGCGTCGGCGCCGCGGCGAGCGTGATAATGGATGATCTTGAACCATTGGCCGAGCAACTCGACGCTTTCACTGGCGGAGAAACCTATCGCCAGGCCTTGAAAGCCCAGCGTGAGAAGCTGGCGGACCCTTTGCTGATTCCCTCGGCGAGGGTGCTGGCCGACATGGAAGCCAGGGGCGTAGGGCATCGGGAGTGGGGCCTGGAAATGGCCCGCCAGCACCAGAAAACCCTTTGCGACGAAGGTCTTTCCGGGCAGGTTCTTGCAGATTTTGAGCACATGAGTGCGGACTCTCTGGCCGAACAGGCCGCTATGGAGGCGACCGATCACCAGTCCTTCTCCGAGTTTCTGGAACAGTATCTGCGAACCTGAATTCCGGCGGTGACGCCAACCCCCGTTAAATGGTTCCCTTTCCATTTGGACCTGATGCACAGATTCGATACAAAGAGTTTGTCACTTTTTGTGCGCGCTGTTAGCTTTTGTAATTAGCTGTTCAGAGTTTGTAGCAGCAACCAAAGTTGGGGAACACAGCATGGCCAGAGACATCAAGCTTGGATGGGACGTTGAGTCTCTGAATAAAGCCTACCGTCAAGGATATATGGCCGCGAACATGGGCATGATCCGTGACCGGTGCCCTTACCGCGGAGAGGTGGTCGTGGCTGCCTGGGAAGCCGGCTGGGAAGACGCTGGTCAGGTTGTTCAGAATACCCGGCCAGGCTATGGCGATTTCCTGTCCCGGATTGCCTGAGCGGACCTCAAAGGCTACCGCTGCACAACGAACTCGGTGAATAGCACGTCAGATACGCTTTCACCGGTCTGCTGTTCCTCGAGCACCTGATTGATCCGCTTTTTCGCTTCCTCCCTTAGCGCATTCTGACCCGCATTGCCCGACAGCGCATCCACGTCTGTCTGCTCCCCGAACAGCATGACCAGTTCGTGTCGAAGCCTTGGCATATGGGTTTCCAGCACTGGACGGGTGCTGGTGCTTGAGGCCCGGAGCGTGACCGCTGTTTTCAGGTACACCAGAGACGAGCCGGGTTCGCCAACGTGGGTGACGAACGGCGGGTTCATAGCGATGTAATCAGTGACACCAGGTTCTTTCGCTTCTTCCTCCTGCTCTTCCGCTTGCGCCTCTTCGGTGGCCTCTTCCTGGGCAAAGCCGATCTGGGACAGGGGCAATGTCAGGGCGATAATCAGCAAAAAGCGTTTCAGATCGGGAATCATAGGCTTGAAGTTCGTTTGGGTTTACGGTTAAGTAGCTCAGCCGCTGGCGACGGCCATTGTTCGGAGAATAGCAGGCTCGTTGCCCGCTTGCAGCCTGTATCCAAACCTTAGGGGGTTCCTTGAGTTCCAGACTGGTTTTTTTCCTGGTTTTCCTACTGTGCGCCGGTCTTCTAGGCGTGGCGTTTTACATGGAGCATGTCATGGGGCTTGAGCCCTGTCCGCTTTGCTGGCTCCAGCGTTTTGGTTTCATGGCGGCGGGTGGTGTCAGCTTGCTGGCCGCACTCCATGGGCCCGGCAGTGTCGGTACACGGGTTTACGGCTTTTTGATGGTGGTGGGTTCAGGTGCCGGCCTGGCGGTGGCAGGGCGGCAGCTGTGGCTGCAGAGTCTGCCCGCGGATCAGGTGCCCGCCTGTGGCCCCTCGGTGGATTACATGCTGGACGTACTGCCGTGGATGGAGGTGCTGACCACAGCGCTGCGGGGAACCGGCGATTGTGCCGAAGTGACCTGGCGTTTTCTGGGGCTGAGCATACCGGGCTGGACGGCGGTGTTTTTTACTCTGGTGATGATCATCGGGTTGGTACTGATGTTGCGCACGCCCAGGCCAAAGGACTGGATAAGCGGCTGAAACGGTTGCGGCGGGTCGCGGCCTTGGGGTAACTTGGCTCCTGGTAAGCCAGTAAGAATCAGAAGCTAAACCGGTGATCGGAGAGGGCGTTATGTTGGAAAATTGCCAGAATGCCAAAGAGCGTTGGGGTGGAGTAAGCGAGCTGATAGACCGATGGCTCAAGGAAAGACAGGAGCTTTTGGTCCACTACTGCGACCTTTCAGGCACCCCGGACTTTTCACAGACACAAACGCTGCAAATGAAATTGGTGCGACTTTGTGAATTACTGGTGGATTATGTGTCTGCGGGTCATTTCGAGATCTACGAGCAGTTGATTCAAGAGGCGCGGGAATTCAACGACGGTGGGCTTGAGCTGGCCGCTAAGGTTTATCCGCGTATCGAGAAGACCACGGAAACGGCATTGAACTTCAACGATCAACTCAATGGCCAGTCCATGACTGAAGACCAGGCTCGTGAGTTGTTCCAGCAATTATCCGAACTCGGAGAAACTCTGGAAACCCGTTTTGAAATGGAAGACTTTCTGATCGAGCACTTGCACAACGCTCACGCTGAAAAAGTGATGTCGTCAGCCTGATGCCCGGGGGCCTCCCGGCAACCGTCTGGCTACCGGGAGGCTAATAGCCGATTACCGCAGAATCTTCACGACTCCGGATTAATTTCCAGCAATTCTACATCAAAAATCAGAGCTTCGTTTGGCCCGATGCGCTGATTGCCGCCCGGTCCATAAGCCAGGTCGGCAGGGATGTACAGCTTGGCACGGCTGCCTTCTGTCATTAACTGCAGGCCTTCAGTCCAGCCGGGAATGACCTGGTTCAGGCCGAAGGTAACCGGCTCGCCACGTTCGCGGGAGCTGTCAAACACCTCACCTGAAATCAGCTCACCCGTGTAGTGAACCTTGACCTGGTCGTCAGCACTGGGTGCTTCACCTTCACCTTCTTCAATGATCTCGTACTGGAGGCCGGAGTCAGTGGTTTGTATGCCCTCACGCTCGGCATTTTCAGCCAGGAAAGTCTGACCTGCTTCAAGGTTCTTTTGTGCAAGTTCCTGCGTCTGCGCGCCGGCCTGCTCCTGCATTTGGGTCTGATAGGCCATCAGAGCCTGCTGGATTTCTTCACGGGACATGCGGGTCTGCTCTTCGTCCCCGGCATGGCCGTGCTGAATGCCTTGCAGGAACTGCTCCATCTGCAGGTCAGGCAGGTCGTTGTTCATTCTTTCGCCCATGACCAGGCCCATGCCATAGCTGACCTTCTGATCAGTCGTATCCAGTTTAGGCTCCGGCGGTGCTTCCTGGCCCGACGAGCAGCCTGCCAATGCGCCTGCGACGGTCAATGCGATTAGAGTTTTCTTCATTACGGACTCCTTTGTTGTGATTGCAGTTAGATGTTTCGAAACCCCAAACCGTAACGGGTTACGGCCGAGGATGCTACTGAACATGTGTTAAGGATCGGAGCAGGCAGGCGTGTCAGCTGTCGTTGTTTGCAGGGTCAGTGCCCATAGAAAAGGGTGCATAGTAGGGCGACTGCCAGTCGGATGCCGGGTCGGCACTCGCGCTCGGGCGAGTGGATTCGTCGACCCGTTCGATGGCAAGCGCATTCCAGTGGCCGGTTTCCGGCGGTGAATCGGCATAGTGCCAGCCGCCGTTATTGTCCTGCCATTTGAAGACAATCTCTGGCCCTTCAGTGGGTATGGGCGAAGGGACCAGCCCTTCAAACGCGGGAATTTCTTCAACGGTTGCGCTGTTTTTCTGCGTTGGCGTGGTATCCGCAGGACCGCCAAGGCCGAAAAAAATCAACACCAGCAGCAGCCCAAGCGCGGGGAAAGCAAGTCGGATCAGCCATTTCATCAGCATGACCGGAGCTCTCCTTCGGCGAAAATCTGTATTTCCCTGGTCAGAGTTTCCAGCAGCTTGCCGGTCTCATCGTCCATGGTCTTCTCCGGTGCGGCCAACTGAAGATTCTCCAGCGCCAGTGTCTCTACTGTGCTCTCTTGTTGCGCAACTTGTGGCACAACCGACGCAGGTTGGTCCCGGGTGAGCGCCCTGTATGCCAGTGACAGCTCCACCCTTTCTGCCTCCAGTTCGCTGCGGGCAATGCAATCCCTGACCTGATCAGTCGCCGGATTGCCTTTGCTGATGGCCCTGCGCGCCTTTCTCAAGGTTTCGGTCACCTGGCCCCGCCAGACGATAACCTGTTCAGCGCTGGTGCCGTAAAACCGACGCCCCTGCAATGCCAGCCACAGAGCACAGAGAATATCCGTTACGCTCCAGCCCCGCTCCTGGAGTAACAGAGCGGCAGTCTGCGCCGCAGGGCGTGACCAGAAGCGCCCCGCAAATTGCCACAGGGGCCCATCGAGACAGAGGTCCGCCGGTATCGTCATCTCACTGGACACACTCTCGCCCCTGAACGCTAAAGACTGTTTAAGTTCCCGGGAATCGATTTCATTGGTTCAATTCCCTGATACCATTACGACATGCTAACGATAACCGATCTCAGTTTACAACGGGGTGGTGTCTGGTTGCTAGAATCCGTCAACCTTACCATTCAGCCCGGCCAGCGCGTGGCCATTGTCGGCGCTAACGGTGCCGGCAAGTCCAGCTTGTTCCAGCTGTTGCTAGGACAACTTGCGCCCGAGCAGGGCCGCGCGTCTTTGCCCGGCGGCTGTCGTATTGCCCACATGGCCCAGGAAGTCAAAGCCTCCCAGCGCAGCGCCCGGAATTTTGTGCTTGATGGTGACCTCGATCTTCGCAGACTCGAGGCGCAATTGGCCGCCGCCGAAGCAAGGGGTGACGATAACGAGAGTGCCCGTATTCACGGTGAGCTTGATGTGCATGAAGCCTGGTCTGCGCCCCGTCGGGCGGAGTCGCTGATACGCGGTCTGGGTTTTACCGACACAGATGCAGATCGCCCTGTATCGGAGTTTTCCGGTGGCTGGCGGATACGTCTGAACCTTGCTCAGGCGCTGATGCGCCCCTCGGATCTGTTGCTTCTGGACGAACCCACGAACCACCTGGACCTGGATGCCTGTCTGTGGCTGGAAAACTGGCTGCGTCGCTATGAGGGCACGTTGCTGTTTATCTCCCACGACCGGGATTTCATGGACCGTGTCGCTACCCATCTGGTGCACTTCGATCAGCGCGGACTGGACCTCTACAGCGGTAACTACTCTGCCTTCGAAACTCAACGCAGCGAACGGCTGGCCCAGCAACAGGCCGGGTTCGAGCGCCAGCAGGCCAGAATCGCTGAAATCCAGCGGTTCATTGACCGGTTCAAGGCCAAGGCCACTAAGGCCAAGCAAGCACAGAGCCGGGTCAAGGCTCTGGAGCGAATGGAAAAGATTGCTCCGGCCCACGTGGACTCGCCGTTCAGTTTTGAATTTCCGGTGGCGGATAAAGTGTCCAGCCCCTTGCTGTCCATCCGCCATGGTGCCGCAGGGTATGATGATGCGGTGATTCTGAGCGGTATCAATCTGACGCTCCTGCCGGGCAGCCGAATCGGGTTGCTTGGCCCCAACGGTGCCGGCAAGTCCACCCTGATGGACGCCCTCAGGGCTCAGGACACTCTGCTGGAAGGTCAGCGCACCTGCGGCGAGCACCTGGCCATTGGCCACTTTGCCCAGCATCAGCTTGAGTCCCTGGATCTGGGTGCCAGCCCGTTCCTTCACCTGCAGCGTTTGTCCCCTAAAGCCTCGGAACAGAGTATCCGCAATTTTCTGGGCGGGTTCGATTTTCATGGCAATGAGGCGCTGAGCGCCATCCACTCATTCTCCGGCGGCGAAAAGGCCCGGGTGGCTCTGGCGGTCATCGCCTGGCAGAAGCCTAACCTGTTGTTGCTGGACGAGCCGACGAACCACCTGGATCTGGAAATGCGCCATGCGCTGACCATGGCACTTCAGAACTTCGAGGGTGCCATCGTGGTGGTGTCTCACGATCGTCACCTTTTGCGCAACACAGTGGACGACTTCTGGCTGGTGAACGATGGGCGGGTAACGGAATACAAAGGTGACCTTGAAGATTACGAGCGCTGGCTGGCGGATCGCCGCAAGGACGATACCGAAGCGCCCCAACGGGAAGACGCTAACGGGGCAGCCCCATCCGCAAAAACAGAGGCGGACGTTGCCGTTGGCGAAACCGCTGACGACCGCAAGGCAAGAAAGCGTGCAGAAGCCGCGCTACGCCAGAAGTTGAGCCCCTATCGAAAGCAGCAGTCGGCGCTGGAAAAGGAAATGGATCAGCTTCAGGCCCGACTTGTCACTCTTGAACAGGACCTGTCAGATCCTGAGCTTTACGCCGAGCAGGGTCGGGAGCAGCTTAAAACCATGCTGGCGGAGCAGGGCAGGGCCAAGGGCCGGTTGGCCGAGGTCGAGGCTCAGTGGCTGGAGATCAGTGAGGCAGTGGAAAACCTGGAATCGGAGCTGGCAACCCAGGATTAGACACTCACTTTCAGTTTAAAATCCTGTTTCGCCAGGTAGTCCCGTTCGTTCTTCAGGTCTGCCATTGTCAGTGATCGGTCATCCAGCCAACCGGCGGGGAAGGTCAGTGTCAGGCCGTTGCTGACGGGCGACAGTGTGAAATCCGGTGGTGACTCATGGTTTCTGGGATGCTGCAGCAGCACTGCCAGCCGCACCAGAATGCACAGGTAACGCAGGCGCGGCAGGTCGTCTGATTCCAGCCCTTCAAAGATCGAGGGTGAAAATTTGCGCCGGTGCCCGCGCACCAGGGTGGCCAGTTCCCGCTGAAATTGCTGGCTGAAACCGGGAAGGTCTGAGTATCTCAGCAAATAGGCGCCATGTTTGTGGTACTGGCTGTGGGAAATGGTCAGGCCGATTTCGTGCAGACGGCAGCCCCAGCGCAGCACCTCTTCGTCTCCCGGTGTGTTGATGTTCCAGGTATTGGCGACCTGTTTCCAGGCTGCGATGGCCGTTTCCTCCACGGCACCGCCATGATGCTGGTCCACATGGTAGCGCTCCTGCAGGGCCTGGATCGTGCGCTCCCGAACATCCTCATGCTGAATACGGCCAGCGATGTCGTAGAGCAGTCCCTCCCGCAGTGCGCCATCGGCAAACGCCATGTCGGTAATCCTTAACGAGTTGAAGGCACCCATCAGAATGGCAAAGCCCGCCGGGAATATGCTCTGGCGGTCCTGGCGGACGCCCAGATCCCCCAGTTTTTCGGCTTTGCCCATGGCTTCCAGGCGCTTGCGCAGCTCGATCATCGCCTCCATGGTAATGGTGCCGTCGGTCAGCTTGAGGCTGGCCAGCACACTGGAAATGGCCTTGATGGTTCCGGAGGAGCCCACAGCGCTCTGCCAGCCTCGCTGTCGGTAATGCTGGCGGATGTTCAGCAGTTCCTGTTCAGCATGGGTAACGGCTCGGTCCATCTGCTTCCGGGTGATCTTGCCGTCGGGAAAGTAGCGGTTACGAAAGGATACGCAGCCCATATGCAGGCTTTCCATATCCTGGGGCTCGAACCGCTCGCCGATAATGAACTCGGTGCTGCCACCGCCGATATCCACCACCAGGCGGCGGCCACTGTCGTCGGAGAGCGTGTGGGAAACCCCCAGATATATAAGGCGGGCTTCTTCACGCCCGGCAATAATTTCCACCGGGTAGCCCAGAGTCTTTTCGGCCCTTGCCATGAACTGCCGAGCGTTGCGAGCCACCCTGAGCGCGTTGGTGCCCACTACCTGAACGGCTTCCGGGGGCATGCCGGATAAACGCTGGGCAAAACGACCAAGACAGGCCAGCCCGCGTTCCATGGCTTCTTCGGTCAGACGGTTGTTACTGTCCAGGCCGGCCCCCAGCTGAACCTTCTCTCCCATTTTTTCCAGAGTGCGAATTTCACCATGAACAAGGCGGGCAACGACCATGTGAAAACTGTTGGAGCCCATATCGATGGCCGCAAGCAATTTTGGCTCAGGGGCAAAAGTGGCGGAAGATGGGCCAGTCACGTGTCTTGAATTCCTTCTGCCAGGCCCAAATAATAATTGGTAGAAAGCGGATGAGCCGGAATGCCAACCTGCGATGTCGCAGAGCTTGTGCGGCGGTTACTGGCCGCGCGTTTCAGCCGATACTATAAGCGATATGATCTGTAACGCAATGACCGGAACGGCCGGGTGTCAGGGAAATCCGAGGGTATAACCGGCGCCGATTCGCTTCACATTTGCCGGAGCAATCGCGTAAAGTATTAGGCATTAACTCGGGTTTAAAGATGGATTGCCATCGGCAACTCCTGTTCGGGAATTGAGTCAATTAGGCTGACAAACGGGCGTATTCGCCAGTCAGCGTACCAACTGGGAAGATAAAATGAGCGGAAATATCGTAAACGTAACCGACGCATCCTTTGAACAGGACGTTCTGAAATCTGACGTGCCTGTGCTGGTTGATTACTGGGCAGAGTGGTGTGGCCCGTGCAAGATGATCGCACCGGTTCTGGAAGAAATGGCCGAAGAGTACGAAGGCAAACTGAAAGTCTGCAAACTGAACATCGACGAAAACGAGCAGACACCGCCCAAGTTCAACATCCGTGGCATCCCCACGCTCATGCTGTTCAAGAACGGCAACGTGGACGCCACCAAAGTGGGCGCACTGTCCAAATCCCAACTGGCCGCCTTTCTTGATAGCAATCTCTGATTGCTGTCTGGCTGCCTGAAACCGCCCCTGAACTGATGTTCACGGGCGGTTTTTTATGGTGATGACACAAAAAATGACCCCGCCAGATAGCCCTGCACCCGTCACCGCCCTCCTGCTGGCCGGCGGCGAAGGCCGCCGCCTGGGCGGCCAGGACAAAGGCATGGTGCCCTGGCAGGGTGCACCAATGGCCCAATGGGTCCTCAATGCCCTCGCTGAAGTGGCCAGCCCCGTCCTGATCAGCGCCAACCGCTCCCTGTCCGACTACGAGCAACTCGGCCCCGGCAACGTTCTAGAAGACTCTCCGGAACTGAAAGGCCAAGGCCCCCTCGCAGGCCTGCTAACTGGAATGAGACATGCCGCGAGCCTGGGCGCAAAAGCCGTACTGGTCAGTCCTTGCGACACCCCGGAAATCACCTCGGAGGTCCTTTCTGACCTGATCAGCGCCTGGTATCAGGAGCCAGAAAAACCGGTTCTCGCTGAATGTGAGGGCAGGGTTCATCCCCTCCACGGTGTTTATCCCGTGACACTGGCGCCGTTACTGGAGCGACATCTGGAAAGCGGCAATCGCCGGGTAATGGTTTTCACAGAAGCGGCGGGGGCGAGAAAACTCGAATGTCTTAACGTCGCCAAAGCATTTAAGAACAGGAACCAACCAAAAGATTTCGAAGACACGGACCATGTAGGCAAGTAATGCGGACTGACTTTCCGAAAATGTGCGGAGCCATGGATGGCGGAGCCCAAGCGCACACGGACGTGCTAGAAGCGTTTTTCGGAAAGTCAGTCCGCATTGCTTGCCGATCGGCCATCTGCTTTGGCAGAGTTACTCCCAACTCTGACTACGGTCCACATCAGAAGCCTTCTGCTCTACCCAATGCTCGCCACCGCCAGTAATCTCCTTCTTCCAGAACGGCGCCGACGTCTTCAGCGCATCCATAATGAACTCACAGGCGGCAAACGCATCGCCGCGGTGGGCACTGCACACCCCCACAAACACAATCTGCTCACCCAGCGCCAGATACCCCACCCGGTGAATCACCCGGGCCTCACGCACATCCCAGCGCTGTGAAGCCTCACCGACCAGCCCCTCAATAACCTGCTCCGTCATCCCCGGATAATGTTCAAGGAACAGGCCCGTCACACCCTTCAGGTCGCCGCTGTCCCGAACTAACCCGGTAAAAGTCGCAATGGCCCCGGTACCGGAACCGCTGTCCCGGAGTGCATGGTATTCCTCGCCAGGATCAAAATCCTGTTGCTCGACACGGATCACATCAGCCCCCTGTCACCGGCGGGAAAAAGGCCACCTCATCACCGGGTTGCAACGCCTGATCCGATTTTGCCATCGCCTGATTGATGGCAATCATCACCGGTTGCGCGCCGTCCAGCTGAGCCCAGTGGCCACCATTGCCGGCAAGATCACGAAGCAGCCGGCCCGCCGTCAGCCCAGGCTTGGCTTCCACCTTTAACGAAGCCGTATCCAGCTCCTCCCGCAGGCGGGCGAAAAACTTCACAGTAATGGTTTTATCCGTAGCCATGGTTATTCCAAAAGCTCCGCAAACGAATAGTAGGTTATAAGATCACCCTGGCCAATGGTCTCGTTGGCCGGCACCACGGCCAGCCCATCGGCCCAGCACGCCGAGCTCAAAACGCCCGAACTCTGGTTGGGATAGGCGGTGATCACCGGTCCGTTATGGCCGACGCTCTTACGGGCGCGAACATACTCCCGGCGAACTGAGGGCTTTTCTGTTAAAAACCCGGCCGGTACCCGTTCGCCATAGAGCGTAATGCCTGTCCGGCCCTGACGAACACGAATAAACGGCATGCCCACCACCAGAAAGGTGACCAGCACTGCCGCCGGATTACCGGGCAGGCCCAGCACCGGGGTATCGGCTACTGCGCCGAAAGCCAGGGGTTTGCCGGGTTTGATGGCCAGTCGCCACAGGGACAGGCCGCCGGACTCCTCAAGCACCGCCCGCACATGGTCTTCTTCGCCCACTGATACGCCGCCACTGGTGATTATAAGGTCCGCTTTGGCCGCTGCCCGCTCAAGGGTGCGGCGGGTTGTCTCCCGGGTGTCCTCCAGGGTTTCACAGAGCACCACCTCACAGCCCGCCTTCGCCAGCAGCCCCAGCATCGTAAAGCGATTGGTGTTGTAGATCTGTCCGGGCTCCAGTGGCAGTCCGGGGTCCACCAGCTCATCACCGGTAGTGAAGATGGCCACTTTCAATCTGGCGAACACGTCGATCTCAGGCACGCCCATGGAGCCCAGCAGGCCCATCTCCTGGGGCCGGATTCTCGTGCCTTTCGCCAGTGCCAGCTCACCCCGGGTAAGGTCTTGCCCCTGACGGCGGATATTCTGGCCCTCGCAGACCGGAGCGTTGATGGTAATACCACCGTCGGCCACCGTGACCCGTTCTTGCATAACGACTGAATCAGCGCCTGCAGGGATTTCCGCGCCGGTAAAAATGCGTACTGCCATGCCAGACTGAAGGGAGCCGGGCGCTTCGCCCGCTGCCACCCGGCCGGACACCGGCAAAAAAGCGTCGCTGGAAAGGTCTCCGGCCCGCAGTGCATAACCATCCACCGCGCTGTTGTCGGCAGGTGGCACATCCGCTGGCACTCTATAGTCCCGCGCCAGTACCCGGTCCAGACTGTCGTTCAGCGCCACCGTTTCTGCGTGTGTAACCGGGCGGGCCTGACCGATCAGGTGGTTAATGGCATCATCAACGGGTGTCAGGTCGGAGCTTGCCATGGGTTATCGCTCCGAACGCTCGCCAATGATTTCGTTGATCCGGCTGAAAGGCCGGTTCGGCTTACCCAGGGCCAGGGCGGAAAAATTGCAGGGCCCGTGACGGCTGTCCAGCTGGCTGCTCAGGATGCCGTTCCAGCCGGTACGACAGGCGCCGGTGGAGCCGGGCAGGCAGAAAATGACCGTGTGATTGGCAAGTCCGCCAAACGCCCGGGACTGAATGGTGGAGGTGCCGATCTCACTGGCGGACAAACGGCGGAATTCCTCGCCAAAGCCGTCAATGGTCTTGTCCAGCAACGGGGCGACGGCTTCCGGCGTGCTGTCGCGCTCGTGGAAGCCGGTGCCGCCGGTGATGATCACCACATTCACGTCCGGATCTGCAATCCAGCCTGACATCAGCGCCCGTATCAGATAGACATCGTCCGGGAGGATGCGGCGGGCAACCAGCTTGTGGCCCGCCTCGGTGACACTGTTTTCGAGGAACTGCCCCGACGAGTCTTCTGCCGCGCCACGGGTGTCAGACACCGTTAACAGGGCAATGCTCAGAGGTTTCAGTTCACTGGCGGTGTCGCTACTCATGAGTGTTCTCTCGCATGGGTGTCCCCTCGAATGGGTGTTCTGGGAAGTCTGAAAAATCATCCTGCTAGTATCCGTATCGGCGCCTTTGAATGGAAGGGGAGTAACCCTTCAGAGAGAGGAAGCTCAGTCCCCGTATGTGTATTCATGGCTGGAAACCGGCAATCGGTCCAAAAATGGGCATCTTCACTTGACATTGATGCTAAAGGTAGCTGATGATCCGTCTTGCCCGGCGAACGGTTGTTCTTCCTGTCTCTGGCGTCAGTACTTTCCGGATTTTATCTCCACCGGTTGCTCCATCTGGCCAGCACCTAGTTCAAACGTTTACCCGATCAATCCGCTCGCGGGCATTCCTGTCATTCCAATGATCGCCTACTTCCATTCCTGACAATCTAATAACTTATGAATCTTACTGAACTCAAGCAGAATTCCATGCCCGAATTGCTCGATATTGCGCAAGAGATGGGCCTCGATAACCTGGCTCGTTCGCGCAAACAGGATGTGATCTTTGCCATCCTGAAGAAGCATGCTAAAAGCGGCGAAGACATCTACGGTGACGGCGTACTGGAAATTCTGCAGGATGGCTTCGGCTTCCTGCGCTCCGCAGACGCGTCTTACCTCGCAGGGCCAGACGATATTTATGTCTCCCCAAGCCAGATTCGCCGTTTTAATCTTCGCACCGGTGACACGGTAGCGGGCAAGATTCGGCCGCCGAAAGATGGCGAGCGTTATTTCGCGTTGCTTAAAGTTAGCGAAATCAACTTCGACAACCCGGATAATGCCCGTAACAAAATCCTCTTCGAGAACCTGACGCCGCTGTTCCCTGATGAGCGGCTGACGCTCGAAGCGGGCAACGGCAGTACCGAAGACTTGTCGTCGCGGGTGCTGGACCTGGTTGCGCCTATCGGCAAGGGCCAGCGCGGCCTGATCGTTTCGCCGCCCAAGGCAGGTAAGACACTGCTGATGCAGAGCATCGCCCAGTCTATTACCCGTAACAGTCCGGAGTGCCATGTGATGGTACTGCTGATTGACGAGCGCCCGGAAGAAGTGACCGAGATGCAGCGCACCGTGCGCGGCGAGGTCATTGCCTCCACCTTCGACGAGCCGCCTGCCCGTCACGTTCAGGTGGCCGAAATGGTCATCGAGAAGGCCAAGCGGCTGGTAGAGCACAAGAAAGATGTGGTGATCCTGCTGGATTCGATTACCCGCCTGGCCCGTGCCTACAACACCGTCATTCCTTCATCCGGCAAGGTTTTGACCGGTGGTGTTGACGCCCACGCTCTCGAGAAGCCCAAGCGTTTCTTCGGCGCCGCCCGTAACGTGGAAGAAGGCGGCAGCCTGACCATTCTGGCGACTGCGCTGGTGAACACCGGTTCCAAGATGGACGAGGTGATCTACGAGGAGTTCAAGGGTACTGGCAACATGGAGATCCACCTGGATCGCAAGATTGCCGAGAAGCGCACCTATCCGGCCATCAATATCCGCAGCTCCGGCACCCGCCGTGAAGACCTGTTGATGAGTGAGGCAGATGTTCAGCGTATCTGGATCCTGCGCAAGCTGTTGCATTCCATGGATGACGATACTGCGTCCATTGAGTTTCTGCTGGACAAGCTCCGGGAAACCAAGACCAACGATGAATTCTTCCAGTCGATGAAGCGTCGGTGATTCAATGATTTTGTAGCCCGCATGCTGAGTGGCGCTTCCGTGCTTGGGAGCTGCAGCGGTGCCGGGCCATCCCTCCCCGGACACGCCGTGAATACATCCCTGTAGGCTTGGTCTTGCCATCCCTGGCAAGACACAGTCCGGGGAGGGATGGCCCGGCACCGCTGATCCAATTCTGTGCGCGCATCGTTAATACCGTCTCGGGCGCTCCTTGCGCTTTCGATAGCAGCAGACTCTTGGCGGGTGAACAGGGTGGTGGATGTCTTTCCCAGACCGTGCATTGCCAGGGATGGCAATGCCGAGCCCCCAGGGATGGGTTTACGGCGTGTCTGGGAAAGACATCCACCATCCTGTTCCTGCACCCAAGTCTAAAATGGAGCGGCCGATGAAATACAACGACCTGAGAGACTTCATAGACCAGCTAGAAAAGCTGGGCGAGCTGAAAAGAATTTCAGTGGAAGTCGACCCCCACCTGGAAATGACCGAAATCTGTGACCGCACCTTGCGGGCAGGTGGGCCGGCGTTGT
>Ga0306867_1000269_pt1 | contig 31484 bp, 26 predicted proteins | sample AntRauTorckE6831_FD_190432 | JGI IMG/M metagenome (GOLD analysis project Ga0306867, IMG submission 190432) | Saline lake microbial communities from Rauer Islands, Antarctica - Metagenome Torckler E6 #831 (v2) (version 2) | ecosystem: Environmental > Aquatic > Non-marine Saline and Alkaline >...
GAAACCCCAACCGCTTATGGATGTCGTTTAAAGCACATGGTTTTACCATTAGCGGTACTCAAATTTCGGATAACTTTTTTGGGGGACCCAAAAATTTGGGGGTTGTTAAAGATATTCTGTTACAAAAACGGCGGCGAACACTCAATCACTTTGGGCTTACCTATTTAAGCCGAGTTCAAACCGGCATGATTTATGCGCAAGATCCCGGGCTCACCCAAAAAGTGTGTCAGCTTTCTGCCACCATGCTTGAGCGCAAAGATGAAACCCATTTTAAAAGCCGTACCATGGAGCAGGGACGCAGCGAAGAATCATGCGAATGGAGCATGGCCATGGCAATGTCGAAACTTGATTTGCCGGTCTATCCCTGGTTGCAGGGGCATAGCAGTCCGCAGCTTGATTATGTTAGCGACTACACTTCCCATGATCCCGATTTCGAATATGTTAAATGCCGCTATTACTGCGATCAATTGGTGTATAATTTCAGAGGGATAAAGGTTCGCTGGATCAGAAAATTTTTGACCAAGCTTTTTTCTTTAATTCCCGGTAAAGGAGATTACTTAAGTACTACCCCATTTTGCCTGCATTTTGGTTGGTATCACGAAAAGCAACCCTTTTTTGAATTTGCCGAGCGTACCTGGAATGCGCTAAAAGAGCAAAAGTTTGAGTCGCTAATGCAGCCTAAGGATCGATTGGAAAAATCTGCAAATTAAAACCATTCTGTTGAAACGAGTTGTACTGCTGGCCCCTTATTTTTTACCTCGCAGGAGAGTTGGTTCTTGGCGGCCGTTTAAATTTGCCATTCACTTGCAAGAATATGGATGGGAGCCCCACATCATCACCATTCAGGAAAAAAAAGAAACGCTGACTGCCAGGGAAGCGGACCTTTTAGCCGATATTCCTATCTATGAAATTAAATCACCTATTGATTTTACCCATCAAATCGGCCGGCAGTTAGAATACAATGGGAGCAATACCTACGCCCTTTTAAAAAAGACTGCTTCTAAAAAAAATAAATTTAAACCAGTTCTCAATTGGATAGATAAGCATTTTCCTATTGATACGTGGTTGCCGCTTCTTTTCTTTCGGCAAGAAGTGATTAAAAAATTCATAGAAACTATCGATCCGCATCTTCTTTGGTCAACAGGGGATCCATGGTCGAGTCACTGGCTGGCAAAAAAATTGGCTAATCAATATGATCTGCCATGGGTAGCCGATTTCCGCGATCCGTGGACTCTGGGTGATTTAAAGGTAAAGCAGCGGGCCAATTTTGTGCGTGGTATTGATAAAAAGCAGGAAAAATCGGTCATCAAAGAATCATCAGCACTTACCTTTACCTCCCATCAAACCGAAAAATTATATGCGCGTCACTACCCATCGGTAAATGAGAAGGGGAACACCATTTTTAACAGTTTTGATTCTACTTTATTTAAAGATGAAATGGACGCGGAAGCGTTGTTTGATGAAAAACATCTTAATCTGATATTTTTTGGCAAATTCAGGCCGCTTTCCCCGGCCACTCCATTTATTGAGATTTTATCAAAAATGAAGCAGAAACATCCCGATCAATGGCAGAAAATTCGCATGCATAGTTTTGGTACCTTGAGCAAGCGTGAAATATCGTTGGCCAAGGCAAAGGGCGTTTATCAAAATTTTGTGAGTTTTAAACCCATTGCCCTCGAAAATGCCCTTCCTGTTTTACGGCAAGCGGATGTTTTGTGGTTGAGTACCCATCCCGGTCGAAAAAATATCATCCCCGCAAAATTGTGGGATTATCTGGCTGCCCGAAGACCCATTCTCTCGGTGGCGCCAAATCCCGAAATAGAAAAAATTCTTCAACAAACAGGCACCGGCGTGCAGCTGCAAACAAATCATCAAACTGCTGTGGTTAAACTTTTAAGGGAATGTGTTTGCGCCAAATCAGAAAATAGCTCTTTTCCTATTTCAACGGTATTTGATGATCAAGCCATAAAGCAGTATGATGCAAATGTTACCACGCAAAAGTTGGCTCATATCTTTGATGATTTAACATAACTCATGGCAGAAAAAGGGTCTTTAACTGAAAAGGCAGGGGTAATGGTATTTGCCCGCGTCGTAAATACCATCCTCGATTTTGCCATTCTCATCGTCGTCATTCAGATACTTAACAAAACCAATTTTGGTATTATCGGCTATTTGTTGATGGTGCATGAGATTGTACGCAATTTGGCTTCGTTGGGCTTTCCCGAAAGCATCTTTTATTATTTTGAGCGCATCACCCAAACGGCACGTAAAGCATTTGCGGCTCAAACATCGGGCATATTGTTGATCATGGGTATCCTGGCCGGGGCGGTTATTCTGGGTATTAACTATTTTATTCCTACGCTGTTAAAAACCTGGGATGCTTCCAGTATTGCAAAAATACAGCAGTTGTTGCCACTTATGGCATTGGTCACGGTGTTGGAAGTGCCTGTTTGGCCCGTTACCAATATTTTACTGGCCACCGACCGGCAACGGCAGGCCTCATGGTATGAGATGCTTACCACTTTGTTGTACTTCAGCTGTCTGGTGGTGCCTTTGGTGCTGGGCTATTCATTGACGATAGCCATATATGGGCTCGTTGCATACGCAGTGATACGATTTATAGGATCAATCATTTGGGTGATGGCCGTGTTACCTGGGCGCTTGTCGAATGCGGCTGAAATTTCATTAAAAAATCAATTCAACTTTTCCATTCCGCTGGGTGCCTCATCCATGGTCGGCAAAATGAATCGTTATGCCGACAAAATTGTGGTATCTGTTCTTTTGCCGGTCGCGGCCTATGCAGAATATCAGGTGGGGGCCCAGGAATTGCCTATCGTACGGGTCATTCCGTTTGCGGTGGGCTCGGTGCTTATCAGCCGGTATGTAAATTTACAGCTTGAATCTAAAAAAGATGAGCTGTTACAGCTTTGGTACAAAGGCATCGAGAAAGTAAGCCTGTTGGTCATTCCTTTGACCATCTTAGGCATCGTTGTTGCGCCCGACCTAATTTCGTTGATTGCAGAATCGCAAGGCACCTCGTACAACAATGCTATCCTCCCGTTTCAAATTTATAATCTTATTGTGCTGTTGCGGGTTACGCATTACGGCAGCATTTTACAGGCCTTCGGTGATACGAAGGGAGTGCTTTATTTGAGCCTTCACTTGATAACCGTGAACGTTATCCTCAGCATACCATTTACCATTTGGTGGGGCATTGCCGGCACGGCTTTTGCCACGCTCTTGGCCAACCTTTTTAACTGGGTGTTAACGCTGCGTCGCATCGGTTCGCACATGGAAATTAGGACGATAAAAGTACTGCCATTTGGATTTTATTTTCGGGTGCTGGCCGCGGCGCTGGTGGTAGCTATTCCCGTGTGGCTGAGTCGTTTTTACTTGTTCACCAATGAGCAGGTTTTAGTTGGGTTGATGTGGGGAATCACAATCTATTTGGGGCTGTTTGCCGGGCTGGGATCGCTGACCGGTATTATCACTGCAAAGGATTGGCGTGACCTAAAAAATTGGCTCAGCTTGCGTTTTTTCAGGCAATAAGGTGTTGATATACGTTTTCAACCTTGGTTACCATGCGGTCTATGGTGTAGTGCTTTTCAATATGCGTTCGCGCTTTTTCTGTCATCAATGAAATATCCACTTTATTTTCTATGATGCAGGAAATCATTTCAGCAAGCTGTGAAGCATCTTTTTCGTCTACCAACAGACCATTTTCCCGATGAGTGAGAACCTCCGGGATCGCAGAGTGGCGGGTGGCAATGACCGGAATACCACTGGCCATACCTTCCAAAAGTGTATTGGGGATGCCTTCTTGATCTCCATCGGAAGCAGTAACACTGGGTACCAGTAAAAGGCTGTGTTTCTGGTACTCATTACGGATAGTTTTAATAGATTTATGTCCGTAAAAGTGCACCAAATGACTGATACCCCATTTCTTTGCTTTTTCCTGAAGTTTGGGTTTCAGTATTCCATCACCATACAGATCGATAGCATAGGAATGGCCCTGGTCTTTTAAAATTTTAACAGCTTCAAGAGCATACTCAAAACCTTTTTTTTCAACCATACGGCCCACCATCATCAATCGGTTTTCGGAGGAATAGGTACTATTGAAATGAAAGGTATTCAGGTCAATTCCAAAACGTATAACGGTTATTTTTTCTTCCGGGAATCCCAATTCAATGAGCTTGTTTTTCATTAATTCGGAAACGGCAATAAAGGCATTTCCCATCTCTGCCAAATTACGATACCGGCGCTTCCAATCAAATTCGTTGGGTAGTCGTGTTACATCCGAGCCGTAAAAACTAACCACCAAAGGAATATTGGTTTTCTGCGATGGTTTGGTCATTCGGTAGCCATCATACCCAAAATGAGCATGAATAATATCTGGCTGATGCTGCATAATTGTTTTTGTGTAAAAAGGAAGGCACCAATTAAGATGAAAGCAAACAGTATCAACGACACCCGATAAGCCCTTGGGTACAGCATCTGTTGCACAAATGTTGGTGAAGCTTTGCTTTTTAAAACACATGGCAACCGGATGAACGCTGCGATGATTTTCAATCAGCCGTTTAATAAACGTCTCTGAAGCATTTAAGAAATTGCTTTTATAGTGTAGAACTTTCAACTTGTCATCGATATTTACAACAGTTATAAGTGTGAGATGATCTCAGAAAAAATAATTAAACGCATTTTTATAGCGTGCCTCATTTTATTGCCGCTGCAGTATGCGGTGGTGGGTGTGGTTGGGGTGATTAAAAGCGAACCTTGGCCGGCCTTTGTTTTGCCTGCTTTCAAAAGTGTTTTGAGTTCTAAAGATCATGTCAACGTCAATCAGATAAAATTTTATGTAGAGAATAACAAAAAAGGACAATTAATAGAAGTCAAAGCTGAGATGCTTTTTGGTGATATTAACCAATCGCAGCTACAGGGATTTTTTCGCACGCATTTTGCAGATTCCTCCACCGTTGCAGGCTTTAATGCGGCAACGAAACGATGGCTTGCCCAAAAAATTAAAAAACAATATTTATTTAAGGATGTAAATCATCTAAGAATTGAATGGATTCAACAACAATTCAGACCGTCTCAATATCCGAAAGGGCAGGGAAGGGAAAAAAAAGAGAAACAATTCCGTATCTCATTGCACAATGAGTAAGAATTTTAGCACTAAATTTTCATCCTGGATTTTTGATTCCTTCCAGATCTCTGCCCGCGGATTGGCATTATACCGAATTTTATATGCTTTATTTGTTTTGTGTTTTATGCTGCCGCCGCCGGAACTTTATACGTTTTTAGGTAATTTGCCCGGTGACTTCTTTGCCCCGCCTCCCGGCCCCATGATGTTTTTCGGCGGCTTTCCTCCGGAAGCAATACTACTAATATTCCATTATTTGCTGGTAGCGGCCTTGCTGTTTTTGGTTGCCGGACTTTTTACCAAATGGTCATCATTGGGCGTGGGGATTTTATTGATATTATTAAAAGGATTTATATACAGCCTGGGCAAAATAGATCACGATATTATTATCATTGTGGTTCCATTTGTGATGGCATTCAGCGGGTGGGGAATGAAATATTCCCTTGATTCACAGCGTATCGATGAGGATAAAATAGAACAAACATCCTGGCCACTAACACTTTTAGCACTATTTATTGGCTTTATGATGTTTACGGCTGGGTTTCCAAAAATTATTGGCGGATGGCTTGATATAAACACGCACGCCACGCAGGGGTATTTCTTTAAACAATATATTGTTCAGGGACGCCAGGATTTGCTGGCGATATATGGATTCAACGTGGCCGACTTATTCTGGGAATTAGCCGATTACGGCACCGTATTATTTGAGATCGGTTTTCTGATAGCTGTTGTAAATCCACGGAGTACGCGCGTATTTATTTGCCTGGCCGTACTTTTCCATTTAAGTACTATGCTGATGTTGAATATTGCCTTTTTACCCAATTTTATAGCCTATGCGGCTTTTTTAAATTGGGATTGGATCAATAAAAAATTAAAAAACAGTGCTCAACTTTCAGGTTATGCTGTGGATAAGAGCGTACCGGTTATAATGTTTTTATTAGCAGGAAGTGCATTTATTCTGTTGAACTATCTGGATGGATACAGTACAATGCAGTCAGATTTAGAACTGTCAAGCGTGTTGATCATTGGCTTCAGCACAGTTTTGGCTTTGTACTATTTGTCTAAAGAGACCAAAAAATTATTAGGTTAAAAATCTGAGCTACCGAGTAATTCTATTCCAACCATAATTCCCACACGATCTTCATAGAGGTCCCCAAAATCTCCGGCTAAAGAGGTATTAAATCGTAGTGATCCAAATGCATCCGGCTGGTAGCTAAAACGGGCCAGAAATGACCATTGTTCCGGGGTCGAATCGAAATCAGTGGGGCCATCATTTTGAAAGGGAAATATATTATCGTACAAACCCGAATTTCTACTCCAGGTTCCCAGTAGTTTGTAATCAAGAGAAGAAGAAAGTTTTCCTTCAAGGCCAAGGTGATGGGCTACAATTCGGTTGTTGGAAATACCGGCGGGCAGGCCCGCTTGATCAATTCCGGGCGCGTTAACCGGTAGAAATAACGGATTTCCTATGGTATTGCCTGCATAGGTCCATCCGCTGCGATAAAAAAAGTTATTATAATAATTATCGCAGCCGCCCGCCGCGTCGCGCTGGTTGCCCGGACAGGCTGAGCCGCTTTGATTTTTTGTATATAAATATTCCCATAAAAAGCCGGTTACCAATTGCTGTTTTTGGGCGGGCAGATCCACGCTTACACCCAGCAGCCCATCTTGCGGTACTTGTAATTTAACCCCGTCTTTGTCGTTATAAATAAATTGACGATAAACGTTGAAATCAATGTCGGCCAAGGTGAGATAAAAGCCAAAATCCCAAATTCCGCGATGGTCGCCCTGTTTAAACAGCTGATCGCCAAAGGGTGTATCTTCACCGCCCGAAAGTGCAAAAAAAACGTTGAAAAAATCGGCAAAGGAGTCACCGATGTCGCCTTCGGTATCCGTTTCTCCGGCCCAGGTTACTTGGTGAATGAGTCCGCCGTAAGGGCGAAACGCCCAGTCCCCCCCAAATCGAAGGTAAGCGTATTTTTCGTGCAGCCAGGCTTTTTCTACAATGCGGTTTTCCTCAAACCATCCATGGGCTAAAGCTCCTTTAACCTCAACAAAGTTGTCGGTAAGTGGCACTGATGTATATTCGGGAATACTGAGTTTAATTTTTGGCAGCGGGGTGGCATTCGATGAGATAGCCAGCGATCCCATGGTTAAGGATTCATTTACGGTGCCGGTTTGCTCAAAAAATCGCCCTCCTGTAAGCTGGAAAGCACCATAGGAGAATTTTGCATAAAGCTCATTGAAGAATATTGTTTCATCAGTACTGAGTCTGTTAACAAGGCGAGCGCCGAAGCCGTAATCAAAACCGGAGCGTTCATTTGTCAAATTTTTCTGAAAGTTCAGTACGGCATTTCCACCGGGCGAATTGGGATCTATTTCTCCGCGCTGGTTACTATACAGCCAAAAGGGTAAAAATTCTGAGCTTCCGGCGGTCCCGGTCAATTCTAATCCATAATTGAACGTTTTTTGAGCGAAGACCTCAGTAGGATTCACACTCAGTATAAAAAGAGAAGCTATCAGCGTTACAGTAAAAAAATACCGTTTCATGGAGTAGATGAATTTGTGGGTTGAAAAACGTTTCCGGTGGGAATATAAGAAATATAGTTATCAATCAATGTGGCCCAGGGATACCCCAATAATATCAGTTCAAAAATAAATGCATCAAACCGAATATTCATTGAAAGCGTGATGCCCACGTGCATGATAATGAGCCCTGTTGCTATATACGGTCGCAGCCTTCGCCACCAAAATAAAAATCCTGAAAGTTCGGTAAGCCATCCCAGCGTGAGCAAAGCCGTGGCTGCAGACCAGCTGTAAAGGGCCCATTGCTGAAGCCAATTGTAATTATACGTACCGGAACGGGATAATATATCGGTCTTTTTTTCGGCTATCCACAGCCATAAATGGTGACCGTCAGACCAGTTGATGCCGGTGCCTATCAATTTAGTACATGCGGCCATGATATAGCCGAGACCGATAAAAAAGATGATGGACCCCAGTATAAATCGGCGGCGTTTAACAGTGCTGTCAAATAGGATAAATCCAAGGCTGATGCAGAGCAGCGACATGCCAATCAAATTGGCACTGTGGGGAATTTCGCCCTGCGAAAAACGAGCTACAAACTGCAAGTGAAAAAGGAGAACGGTAATAAAATATTGCCATTTAGAACCCCATCTAAAAAATGATAGCAGAATAATACCGGTGATTATGCCCGCATTGATGAGCGACAGGGAATGGCTAAACATGAACGAAATATCAATATAATTGGCAACTCCCAGCGGTAAAACTACCTCACTGTTGCGAACCATGTAGGTGCCCCACTGCCAGGAAAGTTTAATTACATAGGCAATTATGAAAGCCTCAAATACGCGAAAAAATAAAACTTCGCCAGGGGTTTCTTTTTTGTCGGGCGTAAATAATTCAGTTGAAATTCGGTTAACAAAAGCCATAATTCAGCGCTATATGGAATAGTCAGTTTCAGGCAGATTTGGATTTGTTTGCACCGTATCTGTTGAGATTAGCAAAAAGGGAACGGCTTTTATTATTACCGAATCCTGATGGCTAAGGCGTCCGCTTATTTTATAAATTATCCAGCACGATTGACCAATGTTGGCGGGATTAAACATTTTTATCAACCCTTGCTTGCGGTTAGCATTCCAGCGCTCTGTTTTGGAAATATAGTTGGAAAAATCAATTTGACTGACGCCGGTATTTGCAAGCTGTACGGGTGATCCGGCAAGGGTTTTTAAATCTACCGTTTTCCAAATGAGATCGTCCGGGGTGGAAGAAACATCACGCACCAGGGCACGGGTCCATGAATTGCCGGCCTGCGAAAACATGGGATAGATGCTAAACGGCCAGAATTCACCCTTATGAGTGGCTACCAGCACCCCGTAAACCAGGAAGATGGCCATCAATATTTTAAATGATTTTCGGGCAAATTTATTCATTCAACAGATTTTTATATTTTTTTTCATACGCTTTGGCTACAGCTTTCCAGGTAAAATAGTTTCGTACCCGTTCTCGTGCATTAACGGCAAATGATTGCGCAAGCGGATGGTCATCTAAAAGTTTTTTTATTGCTTTACGATTGAATTTTTAGCGATCTTTCATACAGTTTTTCAAAATTTGCGCAAGAGTCATTCCATGTGAGATTCTGCCGAACATGATCAGCTCCCTTTTTAGCTATATGTTCCCTTTTTTCGGGATTATCTAATAAAAATTTTATAGCTGTAGCTAATGCATCAGGATTGGAAGGAGGAACAAGTAAGCCGGTCTCTTCGTCAGAAATAATTTCCGGTGTGCCACCTACTGTTGTACTAATGGTCGGGCTGCCTACGCATAAAGCACTTAGGATAGCAAGACTAAAATTCTCATCTCGCGATGGTAAAACCGTCATTTTGGCTTTCGAAAGTTCTTTACCTAATTCATCATGGCTCATCCAGTCTTTGAAAATAACTTTATCCCCAAGCGATAATTTTTCAACCATTTTTTTTAGTTTTTCTTCCCAATCACCCCGGCCAATTATATGAATATTCGGTAGTTTCTTTTTTTTAATTTGGCTGAGGGCTTCAATAAGTGTATCAACGCCTTTGTCATGGGCGAAGCGACCAAAAAATATTATTGGTCCGTTTAAAGCTTTCTTTTTACGATGGAATTTGAGAAACTCTTCGGGCACACCGTTATGCACAGGCTGCATTTTCTCGTTGTTCAGTTCAAGCAGCGATTGAATTTTATCAGCAGCCCAGCGACTTGGGGGAGAGCAGTAGTGGGCATGCCGGATGGCCCGGGCCTGATATACATATTTTCCTTCTTTAGCTAAAAAAGCGGCTTTGCGAAGCATGTTCATTTCCTTATACCGACCAAGTGCGGGGGGGTAGTATGAATATCGCGAAGTGGATATAAAACCAAAGGCGTGATGATCAAACAGGGTATGAATTTGTCCGCCTTCTTCGCCGTTAGAATGGATGATAGTATCCTGTTCATCAGAAATAATAGTTCCAGCAATTTTAGCCACAGAATAGGAGCTGAGCGGGCGAAAGATATCATTCCTTTTGCTATGCGTATTGTAAAGGTTTGCCCATTTTATCTTATAAGGAAGATTGTCAGGTACATCTATGTTTTCCCAGAGAACTTTGCTAAAAATTACAGTTACTTTATGGCCTTTTCTGGCAAAGGTTTTTGCCAGGTTATGGGTTGATCTTTGTCCGCCACCACTATAGGCCGACCATGGTGAGTAATTAACTGTGAGTATAATTTGCATATCATTATAAAATTCAAAGACTTTAAAACTCTTAATAAAAGTCTTAATATAGGGAATAAGTTTTTTGCATTAAATAATTGAAAAATCCTTTAATCATACATGATGGCACAAATTACAGATAGCTTTGATAAGTATGAACAAAACGATGCCTACCATTGGAATATGACAGATTCCCGATGGAACAATGGCAAATACAACCCACCAACGGTAGCCCGATTTCAGATGCTTGAAGATTTATTGGACGATAATGTTGTGAAGGTTTTGGATATTGGCTGCGGTGATGGCTATCTGTTGCATCGCGTTGGTACGGCATATCCGGATGCTGAACTTTATGGGATAGATACTGAGGAGCATGCAATTAAATTAGCGGATGATTATTTGGATGAGTACAGACACAATTCCACGCTTTCACAAGGAAGCGCATACGAATTGCCGTTTGGTGCGGAAAAGTTTGATACCGTATTAATGACGGAAGTTATCGAACATCTGGAAGACCCTGAGCTTGCTTTAAGCGAAGCCAATAGGGTATTGCGTAACGGAGGAACATTTTTGGTAACGACTCCAAATCAACAGCCGGATATTGAGTGGGACCCTGAATACCATGTTCATGAATTTACCCAGGATGAGTTGGAAGAAATCCTCGAGAGGCATTTTTCAGATACACACATGAAAGCGTGCTGTCCTATGTCTTGGATGCGCTATTGGCGATCCCGTTCAATTAACAGAAGCATTGTGCGGGCTATAAGTCGATTAGGATACAATCCAATGTTAACTTTAACTGATAACCCGTCACCGAACTTTGGTCAGCTTCTTGCAAAATGCGTGAAAAAGTGAGTCAATAACTTCTTGCTTTAAGCTTCGTTCCATTAACTTAGATTTAAATAACACACATTCATATGGTAAAAAAAGGAATGTATATTTTATTTGGCACAGTCTTGCTGTATGCTATTTTAGTAGCTACCCATAAGGGTGAGTTTTGGCCATTCAGCATTTATCCCATGTTTTCTCAAGCCGGCAATCCCTGGACGCGGACGATAGTAAGAGATATTAATGAACCGCCGGATGAACAGTGGAAAATCCTGATGAAGCAAGAACTTCCCGGAAAAGCATTTGCTTTGAATGAGATTGGGATCAATCAAAATGATTTGGCTAACTTTATATCCAAAAATGAGCAATGGAACGCAAATCAAATAAATGGTCTCCGAAAATATTTTGAAGATAAATTAAATGATAGAGCATTTTTAATTTTTAAAGTGCAAGGGCGGTTGTCGGAAGAAAAGTCTGATTCGGTGGCCGTTGAATACACTCCCTATATTTATATTCGGCAAGACACCACGCTTTTTAATCCTGCCTTAGTTGAATCTGTAGCACGAGCATCCCATTCATGACTTTTTTTGCCCGATTATTTTCATTCGATTGCGCTGAAACGAAAGGAGAGTTTTTGTTCTACCGAATTTTTGAAGCGATCATAATATATCAAATTATTTTTTATGCCTGGGAATGGGCACTCTACATCCCTCGGCTGGGTGAGGTAATATTGCCACTCGGCATGGCGAATTATATTGATGTTTCCTTTATGTTTTCCGGGCCGTATTCGCTTATCAATGCAGCTTTAGTCTCTATTTTTGCACTTTTAGGTTTCTTAAAAAAAGGCCGTTATTTTTATTTATTAGCTTTTTTATGCATGCACTTACAGTATATAGCCCGCTATTCACAGGGTGAAATTTCGCACGGTTCAAACTTTACAGCCACAGCGTTGGTCACTTTTGCAGTAGCAGCTATTTTTATCTCTCATCGGCTTAAGCGCCGGAAGGTAGCATTTGGGCTCTTCATTTTTCTGATTGGCATGGGCTACACCTCCGCCGGACTTTCGAAATTAATTGGCACCGGTCTGAGCTGGGTTGACGGGCGGCATCTTTATCTGTGGATTGGAGAGCGGGCAACGGACAAACTTTCACAAAACGGGGCTTTTCAACTCAATTTTTTTCAGGAACTATTATTGGACCAACTCTGGCTGGCAACCACCATTTTAACTATAGGTGTTCTAAGTGAGCTTTTTGGATTTTTGTTATGGTTTAGAAAAACGCGCTGGGTTCAAGCCACCATACTCATTGGCATGCACTTTGGAATTTATATAAGTATGAGCATTAATTTTCGAGCATATTTTATTATTCTGCTTATTGTTGGATATCCGTGGGCTCGGTTTTTTGATTACCTGCTCAATAAAAATCCCAATTCATCACTCAATGCATTTCTCGCTCGCCAAAAAGCAGCCCCCTCTTAAAGCTGTTCTTCTTGTGCCTGTGCTTTCATATCGCTGAATCCGCCTTTCGTTTCATGTGGGTTGGGCACAACATCACTCTGTTTAAATAGATTAGCTAAACCGAATGAAGCGGCACTCCCAATTTTATTAAGTACGCTTTTGGCAAGTAAAATAGCTGCTATGGCATCTTCGGTGATGGGTAAATTGCCCGCAATGGCAATACCTAAGGCCGCAAAAATAAGATCGCGGTTGGGTAAAAATGGTATGCGCGACAAAATAATTTCCACGGCTATATAGGTGAACCACACATAGAACGCCACATCTGGAAACACCACATAATACATCAACAGGTTCAGGGTTTGCACAAAAAACAGCCGAACGGTTTGTATCCCAAAAATCTGATAGGCTGTTTTAAGCGGCATGGAAATCACATAATGCCGAAACTTGATGAATAGCAAAAATACGATGATCACCGCCAGGATACCAACGGTAAAATATATCTGATTCTGGTTTGCGATAAACTCAATAATTTTTATTTGATCGGTAAATAGAAACGTTGACAGCAAGCCAATGGAGAACAGCGTTGATGCCACCGACGAAATGATGTTATTATCCTTAATGATTTTTAAAATGTGGGTCGCTTCCAGATGTAGCGTTTTTTTCGCCCATACAAAGAAGTAGACCTCACCTGAATAGCCTAACACGTCTTTATTATACACGCGTTTTAACAAAAATATAGGAATGGACCGAAGGGCATCGAACGTCCACGTAATCCGGTAGATAAGAACTTCAAAGAGAGGCAACTGGAAAAATAAAATAACGAAGAAAAGATAGAATAGCGGCTGGGTGGGGAACGATTGCCATACTTTTAGCCAGCCAATGATACTTAATTGATAGGCCAGCAGTACCAGTATGCCAACATTAATGAAACGCTGGCTCCATTTGAGAATGCTCTTACCGCGATCTGTTTTAAAAAAATCAGAAACGCGAGTGGTGATGTTTCTGAAGGTCATGTTTTATAGAGTGCGACTATTTGTTAAATTAAGCGGCTTAATATACCATTTATTTTGTGACTCTTTAATTGATACTGTTTAATGTCTGGCATGAACCTGGCGCTTATTACGCAAGATTTTCCACCGGAAGTGGGAGGTATAGAAACCTATGCCAAAGAATTGGCAAAACGGTTTTACAGGCAATGCAATCATTTTTTGGTAGTTGCTCCGGATAAGCCGTCTGCCGCTGATGTCGATGGCTCCCTGCCTTACCCGGTTAAGCGTATTAAGGCATCCAACCCTTTTTTAGGACCAAAATTATTTCTTGATGCTCCCGTAATATTTAGAAAGCACAATATTGAACATGTTTTCCACACCCAATGGCAAACATTGCCGGCTTCCGTATTTTCCAGGCAGCGTGGAATCGTCAAAAAAATATTTGTGGCTGCTCATGCCCGGGAACTACTCTTCAACCCCTTTAGCAAGGTGCCGGGTCTTAAGCAATGGTATGAATGGTACACGCGACAAATGCTTGCAAAGGTTGATCTATTTTTTCCGGTAAGTGAATATACACGAAATATACTCATTGATCATGGTGTGGAACCCCAGCGTATCATAACGGTAATAAATGGTACCGATCCGGATACATTTTTCCCTGTCGATACGTCAACAGCGAGAAAAAAAATTGGAATATCTACAGAAAAAGTTGTGTTGACCATAACCCGGCTTGTATCTCGAAAAGGCGTAGATACGGCATTACGCGCATTCCGAAACGTGCTGTCTGATCATCCGGACAGCATCTTTGTAGTGGTGGGAGAGGGGCCGGAAAGAAATGCGTTGAATAACCTTGCTGTTGAACTGGATATACAAGAATCTGTGCGGTTTGTGGGTCGCGTTTCGTATCAACGTCTTAATTATTACTATAATGCGTGCACCTTTTTTGTGATGCCATCAAAAACCGATACGCCAAACGTTGAAGGTTTTGGAATCGTTTTTTTAGAAGCCAACGCTTGTGCCAAGCCGGTAATTGGTACCTATTCAGGCGGTATTCCCAGTGCAGTGATTGATGGAGAAACCGGCCTTTTGGTAGAAGAAAATAATATTGATGAACTGGCCAAAGCCATGAACAGATTGTTTTTGAATTCTGCCGAAGCAAAGAATATGGGCCAAAAAGGGAGGGAACGGGTGCTGAATGAAGCCAATTGGGACGTTTCGGCTGCAAAAATATATCGGCGTATGGAGTACAAGATTAAGCAAAATTCAACGTTTAAAACATAAATCGAACAATTAAATCATTTTATGAGACGCTTTACGCTATTGATTATATTATTTTCTGTTTTTTTGAGTACATCTTTCGCTCAGCCACAAAAAGTTGAGGAGCTGGAGGATGGAATAAAATTAATTGAAGATTTTGAAGGTGAAACGGCAGGCACCCTCCCGCAGCGATGGTTCAATCAAAAAGCAACTGTTGCTGTTCCGGACCTGCCAAATCGTGATACTTATGCGTATAAAATTATGGAAGAAGATGGTAATACATTTCTGCGTTTTGAGGGTATCAACGGAAAACACCTCAATTTTCCCACCAAAGACGTTGAAAACATCGATATTTACGATACGCCTATTTTGAGCTGGAGATGGCGTATTCATGATATTCCAACCGGAGCTGATGATGAGGATAATGATGTAGCGGCAAGTATATACGTGGTTATGGATGTGGGGAGTGTACTCTTTAAAGAGGTTCCAAAGTCAATTCGTTATACGTGGAGCTCGAATTTGGAAAAAGGAAAAGAATTTTCGAAATTTTTTGGTAACCAAAAAACGGTAGTGATGGGTACCGGCTCGGGCTCGGGAAGTTGGCAAACGTTTGAGCGGAATATCGTACAGGATTATATCCGTTTATACGGAGATGAGCCCCCCAAAACACCTATTGCCATTCTGATTTTAAGCGATGGAGATGACACCGGTGAAAACGTAAAGGCTGATTATGACGACATCATGCTAAAATCATATTTAGGCCAATAAATCTGCTAAAAAATGGGTTACGTTTTGTATCATCAGGGGTTCAATTTTAAGATTCTTTGGTTTTAATTCATGGATAAAGTTTTACGGGTATTACGGCCTTTACTATCTCTAAATTACAAGTATCCGGTTGCGGTTATTGCAGGAGCGGTGATGCTTGCCACTATCGCTTCATACTTTGCGGTTCAGCTCAAAATTGACACCGATCTTGCCAATCTGCTGCCCGAAAATAACGAGCACGTGCTGGCACTCGAAGAATTACAGCGTACGGTAGGCGGAGAATCGCAAATGACCGTGGCCATACAGTCCCCGAGTTTTGCCGATAATAAACGCTTTGCCGAGGACCTGATTGATGAAAGCCTAAAACTCTACGACGACCGTAGGGACGATTATTTTTTCGATCGCGCTGATTTTAAAAAAGAAACGGATGTATTAAAAGATAACGCACTTTATTTCGCGACAGCTCAAGAGTTGCAGAACATCACTGAATATTTACAGGATGAAATAAGAGGTTCCAAAGAAGATGCGAATCCTTTTCTTATTGACTTTGGCGATGATGAAGAGGAAGAAGATGATGATTCGGACGAAAAGTTAGAGGGCTTTGAGGAAAGTTATGACGCCATCATACCACCCGAATATTCGGTAAGCCCCGACAGTACCATTTTACTTGTTAACTTTGCACCGACTGGCTCAAAGAGTGATTTGACCTACCTCGAAGATATGTTTGCATCCTACGATTCATTGATAACAGCCATGAACCCGGCCGGGTATAACCCTAAAATGAACGTAAAATTTGCCGGGCAGCTCAAGCGTCATCTTGCGCAGATCAACTCCATTATGAATGATGTATTTCGCAGCTTTGCCGCCGGTATATCAGGCGTCATATTTTTAGTGATGATGTATTTTTTCATCAAAAAATATGTCAACTATCGGCGTGGGGCTTCGCAGCATAAAACCCATGGATTTTGGAGCCACGTGCTTCGCTTGCCGGTGCCCGTAGCCCTTATTGGCGTGCCGCTGCTTATAAGCCTGGCGTGGACGTTCGGCATCACATACGCGGTACTGGGTATGCTCAATACCATGACTTCCGTACTGTTTGTCATTCTTTTTGGTATGGGCATTGACTACGGCATTCACTTTTATGCCCGCTATATTGAGTTTCGCTCGCAGGGATTGGCTGTTGAACAGGCTCTTTATAAAACCTACGACAACACCGGATCAGCCATAGCCGTAAGTGGTTTAACAACGGCATTTTCATTGCTCATTCTTGTGCTGGCGCAATTTCGCGGATTTTCTGAATTCGGTTTTATTGCCGGCACCGGTATTATCCTTGCCCTTTTTTGTATGCTTTTTGTGCTTCCGGCCATGCTGGTACTTTTCGAGCGATGGAATTGGGTGCTTATCAATGAGAACGCTGAAACGAACCCAAAGTCCAGTTTATTTCGGCGCTATCCATTTGCACGCGGTATTGTAGCCGTTGGATTTATCGTGTCGTTTGTAGTACTCATAAATTCGTCAGATTTAAGCTTTCAGTACGATTTTGGCGAACTTCAACCCGATATTGAAGCCTATGATGACTTTCGGGATGTAGCCAGCCAGGCCGAACAAAGTAACAAACGCAATCCCGCCTACTTATTGGCCGACAGCAGAGAGGAGGTGGTTGAAATTGTAGATTCCCTTCGCTATAAAATGCGTACCGATACTACCAGCCCCACTATTTTAGAAGTACAGGCGTTGCCGGAACGCTTTCCTTCGGCCGATACGGCGGTCACGGCTAAACTGCAAAAAATTGCGCAAATTCGGGAGCTGCTTCAAGACCCCGTCATTGAGGGACAGGAAGACGAGCAGCTCGATAAACTGCGCCGTTCGTCCCAAACCATCGAAGCTGTGAGTATCGAAGAAATTCCTGATTATTTTAAAGACCAGTTTGTAAACCAGAGCGGAGAGATAGGCAATTTTGTCATTGTCTATCCCAGCGTGGGGCTCTCCAACGGGCGGCAGTCTATTGCATTTAAGAATGATGTGGGCAAGGTAAGCCTGGCGAATGGTAAAGATGTTTATGCCGCCAGCACCTCCATTATCGGGGCCGAAATGCTGGACCTGATGCGAACCGAAAGCCCCTGGATGATTGGGGCTACTTTGGCGATGGTGTTTTTTCTGATGCTCATATCATTTCGTTCGCTGAAATGGACCATCATAGCTATGCTGCCGTTGCTGGTAGGGCTATTGTTGCTCTTTGGCATTATGATGTTGTTTGGCATGATGTTTAACCTATATAACCTGGTGGTGTTGCCGGCCATACTGGGCATTGGAGAAGACAATGGTGTGCATATTACCTCCCGATATCTGGAGGAGGGCACATCATCAATGGGTGAAGTCCTTTCGAGCACGGGTCAGCATATTACCATTGGTTCATTGACGACTATGCTTGGGTTTTCCGGGCTGATATTTACCAATCACCCCGGCTTACAATCGCTGGGCACAATGGCTGTGATTGGCATTGGCATGACGCTGATAACTGCTCTTACCTTTTTACCGGCACTACTGCAATGGCTTGAAGACCGAGGCTGGGCGGGGAAATAGGGGAATTAATATTGAGTTATTGAGGGATTGATCCTGTCTCGTTTTACCCCAACATCTTGGATGTTGCTACATTTTGGCTAAAATGCCAGACCTGAACTGGCGCAAGCGTCCGCTTGTGCCAAGTAATGATTCAAAATACATTACCAGCATACGATTAACACACCCCGCTCCCGCAGAAAACCCGCTGCGTGACCACCCCTCTTGATAGAGGGGAATTGTTGTTGCTGGTTTTGAAATAGACTGGCAAAATTCCCCTCCGCCGGAGGGGTGCCGAGCTTGTGAGGCGGGGTGGGTAAGAAAAACCTATTTCCGCATTTTATACAATTTAAAACTCACTCTTTCCAGAAGGCGGGGGTAAAAATAATCAGCACGGTAAATACTTCCAGCCGGCCGATCATCATCAATAAGATAAGAAGCCATTTTCCTATATAGGGGATTTGCGCAAAATTATCAGTGGGCCCGAACTCACCCCAACCCGGCCCGATATTACCCAGACAGGCAATACTTGCGCCTATGGCTGATTCAAACCCATAGCCCATCACGGCCATCACCAATGCACCTAAAACGAACATAAAGATATATAAAATAAAAAAGCTCAATACGGTGCGTTGGGTATCTGAGTTGACAGTTTTATTGCCAATACGAATAGGCAAAATGGCTTTGGGATGAAGAATTTGCCGCATTTCGCGGTACGAGTTTCGGATTACAATCATCCAGCGAATCATTTTAGGTCCGCCGCCGGTTGAGCCGGCACAGCCGCCGGCAAAAAACAGCACAAAAAGGAAAAACGCGGTAAAAGAATACCATACCTCATAGTTATCGGTACCAAAGCCGGTTGTGGTAATGATAGAGACCACCTGAAATGAACCATATCGCAGTGCATTCCCTATGGAATAATCGTTAAAGAGCCAGAGCGAGCTGCTTATTACCACAATACCAATAGCGGTAATCAGGGTATAAAAACGGGTTTCCCGGTTATTGAGAAACGATTTTGCATCACCTCGCAGCAACCGGTAGTGCATGGCAAAATTAATACCGGCCAGAAACATAAATAAGGTGATGATAACATCCACGTAGACTGAATCGAATGCAGCGATGCTTGCATTTTTTGTGGAAAAGCCGCCCGTGGCCAGAGTGGCAAAAGCATGGTTGACAGCATCAAACCAGTCCATGGAGGGGTGGGCCCAAAGCAATAAAAACTCGGCGGCCGTAAAGGCTACATATACGCCCCAGAGCAGCTTGGCAGTAGATTGCACGCGCGGGGTGAGCTTATCGGCCGTGGGACCGGGTGATTCGGCCTGGAAAAGCTGCATGCCACCCACGCCCAGCAGGGGTAAAATAGCCAGCGATAATACGATAATACCCATCCCGCCCAGCCAGTGGGCTAAAGATCGCCAAAAAAGCATGCTATTGGGAATACTTTCAATTTGCGGGTTTACAAATCCTGAGCTTGTTTCTCCGCCCAAAATGGTGGCCCCGGTGGTAGAAAGCCCGCTCATGGTTTCGAAAACAGCATCGGTATAACTGGGCAGTATTCCGGAAATAACAAAGGGCAGGGCGCCTACGAGTGAAAGCAACAGCCAGGTCAGGCTTACAATTAAAAACCCTTCGCGAATGCGAATTTCCTGATCGGCCTGAAAGTAATAATAAAGGGTGCCGCCAAGAACAAAAGCAATAAGGGCAGACGATAAGAACGTATGCCAGACGGCCTCGTCATAAATAATTGCAATGACCATGGGGGTAAGCAATGCAAAGCCCAGAAAAAAGATAAAGGTACCCAGAATGCCCAACACCGCTGAGAGGTTGATATTGGGCCGGTTAAAATTTCGTATGGGTGAGGAAGACGAGATCATTTAAAAAGAGATGTTATTTTCGGTACAGCATCGGGCAGGCAAAATATAATGACACGGTCGCCGGCGCGGATATGTGAGTCACCGGTAGCAATTTCTGCGGAGTCTTCCCGAAGAATGCCGCCTACCACAGAGCCATCAGGGAAAGAAATTTTATGCAGTGGTTTTTTAGTAATCTTTGATTTTTCGGTGGCCAACAGTTCAATAACTTCAGCCTTAATGCCCTTGAGCGCCGTTACCGATATTACGCGCCCCCCGCGGACATAACGGTGAATTTCATTCGATGCCGCCGATTTTTTATTTACCGCTGCATCCAAGCCAATAGTTTGGCTGAGCGGTATATAATCTGATTTCGATACCAAGGCGACGGTCTTTTTTACCTTTAGGTGCTTGGCCATGAGGCATGAAATAATGTTCGACTCCTCGTCTTTGGTCACCGAAATAAAGGTATCCGTGTCGGTTATACCTTCCGAGGCCAGCAGGTCAGGGTCAGAGGGGTTTCCATTAAGCACGAGTACCTCCGGTAGTTCTTGGGCCAGTTCGGCGGCGGTATCGTAATCCGGTTCAATAAGTTTAATGTTCCAGTCTTTTTCTTCATCGCATAAAATACGCGCCACCATCGTTCCCACCGGCGAACCGCCTGCTATCATCACGCGGTTCATTTCTTCTTCCGACTTCCCTGTGGTTTCAATGATGTCAGGAATAGATTCAATTTTAGTGAGTACAAAAATTTGATCCAACGCCTGAATTTCAACGGAACCGCTAGGAATGATGGTTCTGCCCCGGCGTGAAATAGCCGTTACCCGAAAAGTGATGTTTGAATATTCTTCCGCATATTCAGCCAGGCTTTTGCCGACTAAGGCTGAATGTTTTCCAATACGGAGACCAATAAGCTGCATTTTGCCGTCTGCAAGGTTCACTAAATCACTGGCCGATGAGCGCTTGATCAGGCTCACGATTTCTTCAGCAGCACTCAATTCGGGGTGAATGACAACATCTATACCTAAATCGGTAGGTTTAAGTGGGGCATTTTTTTGAGAAAGTTCATCACTGCGAATGCGTGCAATAACCATCTCAGCCCCCAGGCGTTTGCTCATCATAGATGCAATCATGTTTACCTCATCAATGCTGGTAACGGCAATAAGTATATCAGCGTCTTTGGCCCCGGCCTCGAGAAGATCTTTCGCCGAGGTAGCATTGCCTTCTTTGCAAAGCACATCCAGATTATCGGAAACGGCCGTTAGCGCTTGTTGATCTTGGTCCAGTACAATAACGTCATGCTGTTCATTCGATAAGGTTTTAGCCAGATCGTACCCAATTTCACCCGCTCCTATTATGACAATTTTCAAACCGGTAAACTTCGATTAAAAATTAGAACCCCTAAAGTCTTAAAGTGTAGTTAAAATCGCAACAATAAGGTAAAGAAACGAATCAACCGAAACTGTAAAAAATAATACCTTCAAAAAATAATTCAGTAGCTGTCAAACGGCGTATAATTTATTATCTTAAATGCGATTAAAAACCCGCGCCTGCGCAAAAATAACCGACTCAATTTATTTCAAATGATTGTTGACCTGCTTAAACCGGAATTTGATGAGCTCATCGAGCAAAAAGATTGGGTAGCGCTCAAGAATGTGCTCAACGATGTGCCTGCCGTCGATGTGGCGGAGCTGCTGGAAGGGTTGGACAATGAGGTGGCTGCGGTCATGTTTCGCCTGCTTAAGAAAGAAAAAGCCGCCGATGTGTTTTCGTATCTCAGCGCGGCCCGCGGTGCCGAAATGCTGGATTTATTTACTGCCCAGCAACTTAGCGAGGTGATGTCGAACCTGGAGCCCGATGAACGGGTAGCCCTGCTCGAAGAATTGCCGGGCCATCTTACCCAGCGCGTGCTCAACTCCATGCGGTTTGATGACCGCACCCTGGTGCAAAAATTACTGGGCTATCCCGAAGAAAGCGTGGGCCGGCTGATGACGCCGCGGTACGTGCGGGTCAAAAAAGATTGGAGCATTAAAAAAAGCATGAATCAAATCCGAAAATTCGGCCATAGCGTGGAAACCGTGAACGTTATTTATGTGGTTGATGAAGACGAAAAACTTATTGATGATCTCCGCCTCAATCAACTTATTCTGGCCGATCCCGAAGATTTGGTATCAACGCTGATGGATGAAAGCTTTGAGGCCCTTTACGCCACCGATGATCAAGAGGAGGGGGTGCGTCTGCTTAGTAAATATGACCGCGTGGCCATGCCGGTGATTAATGCCGAGGGTATTTTGGTGGGTATTGTTACCGTTGATGATATTCTTGACGTGGCCGAAGAGGAAACCACCGAGGATATGCAGCTCATGGCGGGTATGGATGCACTGGACAACTATTATTCGGAGACTTCTATTTTTGATACCGTTAAAAAAAGGCTTTGGTGGCTTATTGTACTTTTTGTGGGACAAATACTTACGGCCATCACCATGCAAGGGTATGAAGAGGTGCTGCAAAAAGTGGTGGCCCTTTCATTCTTTGTGCCGCTTATTATTTCAAGCGGAGGGAATTCCGGTTCACAGGTAGCCACGCTTATCATTCGTGCACTGGCAACCGATGATATAAAATCAGATGATTGGACAAAGGTCCTATCCCGCGAACTTTCTTCAGGTTTACTGTTGGGTCTTCTCATTGGACTACTCGGGTTTATGACCTTAGTAAGCTGGGATATCATTGCCGGAACCGAAATGACAAGAGGCATAATTTTGACCGCGCTTGTAGTGGGACTTAGCCTATTTTCGATCGTTTTATTAGGGAATGTAATTGGCGCCATGCTGCCGTTTATTTTGGAAAAGCTGAATCTGGATCCGGCCGTATCATCCGCACCGTTTGTAGCAACCGTAGTGGATGTAAGCGGAATAATTATTTATTTTACTATTGCGGTCTTGCTGCTAAGTGGAACGTTACTTTGATAAACCTTTGCCCGCTCCATCTGTCATCCCGATCCACCGGTAGGCCCTGTGGAATACCACAAGGTGGCCCCCGAAACATCGGGGATTCCACGGGGCAGTTGCAGAGGGGGATCAGCCGGGAGGCGGACACGGTCTCAAATTATAATGCTTTTTACAGTCCCATATGAAGATGTTGACTGTGATTACGTTTGAGATTCCTCGTCGCGCACTCCTCGGAATGACATGCTATGTAGTTTTTAAAGCTTTCTGAAAACAGTCTAAAAATAAACTCATGAAAGAATACCTCAATTTAGTTCAAAACGTATTAGATAACGGCGTAAAAAAAGAGAACCGCACGGGTATCGATACCATTTCAAGCTTTAGTGAATTTTACCGGGTTGATTTGAGTGAAGGCTTCCCGCTTGTAACCACCAAAAAAATGTATTTTCGATCGGTTATTCTTGAACTGTTGTGGTACCTGCGCGGCGAAGATCATATTCGGTGGCTGCGTGATGAAAAGGATTGCCATATTTGGGATGAATGGGCCGATGATGATGGTAATGTGGGGCCTATCTACCCCGTGATGTGGCGACGGTTTCCCTATATCCAAGAAAAGGAAGTACGGTTTGAGGGCAACGCATCACATATTATAAAAACGGCCTGGATTAAGAATGAATTTGACCAGGTGCAGCGCGCTATCGACATGTTAAAAGAAAATCCCAACAGCCGGCGCATTGTGGTTTCAGCCTGGCACCCAGGGCTGCTCGACCGAATGGCGCTGCCGCCCTGCCACGTGATGTATATTTTTAACGTTAGCGATGGAAAACTTAATTGTCATCTTACACAACGTTCGGGTGATATTGCCTTGGGCATTCCCTTTAATTTGGCCTGTTATTCGGCGCTGACGATGGCTATTGCCAACGAAGTGGGTCTGGACTATGGGGAATTTGCCCACACCATTGTGGATGCCCATATTTATGAAAATCACATCGACGGGATGAAAGAGCAACTGACCCGCGAGCCGCGAGCGCGACCTATCCTGGAAATTGCTGACAAAAAGCTGGATGATTTGATTTTCGAAGACTTTACACTCGAAAACTATGAGCCGCATCCTTCCATAAAGTTTGAGGTGGCGGTTTGACCCTGGCGCTGATTGTAGCACACGATCCCAACCTGGTAATCGGTAAAGACGGAGAACTGCCCTGGCATTATTCTGAAGATCTCAAATATTTTAAGCGCACCACCATGGGGCATCCCATTTTAATGGGCCGAACCGTTTTTGAAGAGCTGGACGAAAAGCCGCTGCCCCGCCGCGAAAATATAGTTCTGAGCCGCAGCCGAACTTACGATCACGTACCCACCTTTGCATCCATCAAAAAAGCATTAGCCTATCTTTCAGACCACGACCTTGTGTTTTGTATCGGGGGCGGTACCATTTATGAACAATTGCTGCCCAAAGCCGATAAACTGTACGTGACCGAAATCCATCAACCCTATGATGGAGATACCTATTTCCCAGAATACCGCGATGAAATAGGCACAACATGGAAAGAGATTAAGAGAGAGGAGTATCCGGAGTTTAGTTTTGTGGTTTATAAACGAGCAGCAGGCTAAAGTTTTATATTCTTCAAATGCACCACATACGGCTTAACCACCGGCTGGGTGAGGGCGATGATATTTTTAGTGTCAGCGGCTTTGGAAAATTCCACGGCTTTATCTTCTGCTTCTAAAATCCAGATGCCTTCCTGCTCATATTGATAGGCTTCGCTATAGCTTTGGTCAAAAGCATAATAAAAAGAAGCCGAATCATCATCATGCGGCAGCCCGCGTTTTTCAAGTATTTTTTTGGTTTGAGATTTAATTCGTTGTTTAATTTTTTTGGTTGATTTGTTCTCCAAAAAGGTTGTTCTGAACAGCTTGCGCGATTGAAAACGTGTGCAAAGATCAGCTAGAATAGGGTCATTAGAATGCTGCCAGTATTTTATACTTTGAAAAATATCGTTGTCATCAAGGAGTACATAATGCTTCAGAACCTCAGCCGATATTTTCTTTTTAGCACTGTGCGCTGATTGCAAGAAAAATTCCAAAATAGGAGAGGGATGGTGCAATTTCTGGTCTTGATCTATGAGCAGGCGGACGCGATCAAAAATATGGCGCAGCAGCTTATCGGCACTAAGTACCGTTTTATGCAGGTATACCTGCATGTACATCAGCCGGCGCGCAAGGATGTAATTTTCAATGGCATAAATACCTTTCTTTTCAATCACCATTTGTCCGTTATGCACGCGCATGGTTTTAAGGATACGGTCGATACCCACCGATCCCTCGTAAACGCCGGTGAGTGCACTATCGCGTTTGAGGTAGTCCAGCCGATCTAAGTCCAGTTGCGAAGATACCAGTTGATTCAAAAACGGTTTTTTGGGATATTGATCGGTGAATATTTTAATGGCCAGGTCCAGCGCCCCATCCATTTGTTTGTTGAGGTCGCGCATGATGGCCAGCGTCATCATTTCATGGTGGAAGTCATCAATAAAATTAAATTCCAGGGTATGCGAAAGCGGCCCATGCCCCACATCATGCAGCAGTACGGCAATAAGCGTAGCTTCGTATTCGGCCTTGCTGATGGTGGTGTCTTTCTCGCGTAAATTATTAAGCGTGCGTTGCGCTAACTCCATGGCTCCCAATGCATGGGTGAAACGCGAATGCTCAGCCGCGGGAAAAACCAGATAGCCCATGCCCATTTGTTTAATATGGCGCATGCGCTGCACGTAGGGGTGATCAATGAGCTGCAGAATAACGCCCTTTGGGACGGTGATAAATCCGTGGATGGGGTCATTAAAAATTTTATACTGGGTGCTTTTGTCCATGGTTACCCACCCCAACCCCTCCCTAATATTAGGGAGGGGCTTAGGTTTATACTTTTAAATGAGTTAGAATTTTAATTTTAACAGCGCCCATATTTTTTAGTTCTTTATTTTTAAAGCGTACCACTTTCAAATCTTTTTTATTCAGAATCAAATCACGTTGCTCATCGTAATACTTTTGATAATCATGAATGCTTCCATCAACTTCAATCACTAATTTCTTTTTAGCACAGCAAAAGTCCGGAATGAAAAAATTGATTTTATTTTGCCTTTGATCTTATTTGTTCCCTCCCTAAAGTTTTAGGGAGGGTTAGGGTGGGTTTGAAAAGGTACCGGGTGCTTTTATCCATATTTACTTTTCATACCCTCCCCGTCCCGACTAATTTCGGAACACCCCTCCCTAAATCATTAGGGAGGGGCCGGGGGTGGGTAAGAATTTAGATTAAGTGCTCTAAAATTTTATTTTTTACTTTTCTAATATCATTTAATTCTTCATTTTTAAACCGCAATACGTTCAAATTTTTCTTATTCAGAATCAAATCACGTTGCTCATCGTAATACTTTTGATAATCATGAATGCTTCCATCAACTTCAATCACTAATTTCTTTTTAGCACAATAAAAGTCTGGAATGAAAAAATTTATTTTAGTTTGTTTCTGACCATAGATGATAGGATGCTGCCGTAGAAATTTACAATTGTTTAATTGCCGTTTCCTTATCACTTCCCATAATTTTTTCTCTGCCGGTGTTGGATTATTTCTAAGTTCACGTGCTAATTCTTTAATCGATTTAAAATCATCCATTTTGAAAAAGATTTACTCCCTCCCTAAAGTTTTAGGGAGGGCCGGGGTGGGTTTGAAAGTACTGGGTGCTTTTATCCATTACTAAGAATTATACATCTGTTTGAATTAACCGCATAGTTGCACAGACGTTCGCGGAGAGAATATTGATTTTTTACTTTTAAAAATCCTCCGTGTACCTCTGCGATCTCAGCGGTAAAATAATCAATTTTAAAATTCGATTTTATACGCATCCCAATCCTCAATTTCCGGTACCCGCGCTGGACGCTTTTTAGTCAAATCAAACCAAACGCCCGATGCTTCAGCTACTGAAGCGAGTTCCTTGGAATCGGAGCGATAGATGGCCTGTAAGCTGGTGATGCTGCTATTGCCCAGTTCTATAATGCCCGAACCAATGAGCAGCGTGGCGGGGTACTCAACCGGCTTTAAAAACTTGATTTGCAGGTTGGCAAGCACAAAGCTGAAGCCGTTATCAAGGCCGTTGGCGAAAGCGGGCACATCGCCAATAAAGTTGATACGAGCCTCCTCGTAATAGGTACTAAAAATAGCGTTATTTACATGATTCAACGGATCGAGGTCACGAAAACGAATGGGCACTTCTTTCCAGTGCGGAAAAAGGTCTTTGTTGTATTCAGGTTTGGGCATAAATCGATACACGTCTAATTGTTGTAAACGAGAGCTATTACGCAAAGAGGGCTTTGCAGAACCTCATAAAAAGTCTTCGACTACATTCGGCCGATATAAAATCGTCCTTCATTGCGCTCAGACTGACGTCATATTGAGCGCAACAAAGTGAAGTCGAAATAAAGTCAGTAATGCAAAGCCCTCGAAAGATACTTAAAGAATATACGAAGCTATACAACAACCTTGTAGTACACACCCCGCTCTCTCGAAAACCACTTGAGATCACCCCTCTCGAGAGGGGAATTACTTTTGCTTATTTTAGGATTTGGAGGTTTGCATAAATTTGATGCATGTAACGGTTTAATTCCCCTCCATTGGGGGGGTACGGTTGTCTCGATTGATAAATCGTGACGGGGTGGGTTAAGAGCTGAATGAAATGGTATTTAACCAAACCCCATTGATTGCTTATATTAATCTTTGATTTTTGAGATTTTAACCCCAACTACTTCTTATGAGCAATTTCCCCGAACGCGAATTTCTTGAGCAGCTTCTAATTACGCCAAGCCCTACCGGTTTTGAGTCGGCCGGGCAAAAAGTATGGACGAACTATATGAACCAATTCGCCGATGAGCTGGAGACCGACGCCTATGGATCGGCGGTGGCTAAGCTGAACACCAGTTTTGACGTAATCACGGTAATGTTGGAGGCGCACTGCGACGAAATTGGGATGATTGTGCAGCACATCACCGAAAAAGGATTTGTGCACGTAAATAAACTGGGCGGCAGTGATTCGACCATCGCCCGGGCCAAGCGGGTTAACATTCATAACAAGCGCGGCGTAGTATCCGGGGTAACAGGTAACACGGCTATACACTTGCAGGACAAGAAGAACGGGGGCGGCGACCAGCCGGCCTGGAAAGATATTTACATTGATATTGGGGCAAGCAGCCGCGAAGAAGCCCTGGAGCTGATTCAAATTGGTGATCCTGTTACGTACGCCGATGATTACGATTTTTTGACGGATGATGTACTCACCGGCCGTGCGCTTGATAATCGCATTGGCGGATTTATGATCGCGCAGGTGTTAAAACGTCTTTCCGAAAATCGCTCTGATTTGAAGGTCAACGTAATGGCGCTGAACTCGGTACAGGAAGAGGTGGGCGGCTACGGTGCGCGGATGATGAGCTACCGCCTGGAACCGGATTTGGCGCTGGTCACGGATGTAACGCATGCCACCGATACGCCCGGCATCAATAGTGCGGAACATGGGCTCGTTAAGATGGGCGAAGGACCGGTTTTGCAGCACGGAGGGGCCAATCACCCGGCCGTTGTATCGTTTATTGAAGAGGTCTGTGATCAAAAAGAAATTGCCATTCAACATGATGCGGTGAGCGTACGAACCGGTACGGATACCGATAGTATTTTTTACCAAAAAACGGGCATCCCTAGCGGGTTGATATCTCTGCCGTTGCGTTATATGCATTCACCGGTAGAAACAGCTTCGGTACAGGACATCAACACCCTTATTGATTTAATGACGGAAACAATTTTAGCGCTTGAACCGGATCAGACGTTCTCGGTATTGTAAAAGTTTTTATAACTCCCAGTACAGTCCAATTTTTACTATTATTTTTCGTTGAAAATTTGTCGCGAGTTTATCTAAAGGCGCACCTTGACCGGATATAAAGCCTTTAAAATATAAGGGTCTTTGAAAATGTTGTCCGCCTTCTTTGACCCACCCTCATAGTTGCGAGGGAGTTATACTCCCGAAGCCGATAGATATAGTTCGGAGGTCTAACCTCTTCACAGCTGGAACTCAATTTTTACGATTTGTTGTCGTTGAATATTTGAATAATCATAAACACAATACAAATTTAATTCCATGAAACACTTTCGTCTTACTTTAGCTGCACTTTTAATTGTTGCAGTTCCGCTTCTTGGCCATGCTCAAGATGAATCATCCAGTGATGTGCAGGCCGCTTTTGCCCCCTTTGAAACGGGCGGAAGCTCGCAATACCGCAGTGCCAGCGGCGCTCCGGGACCGCAATACTGGCAGAATAGTGCTGATTATTCTATCGATGCTACGCTGAACCCGGATAATCATTCGGTATCGGCAACGGTGACCATCAATTACACCAACAACAGTCCGCAGGAATTGGATTTGCTGTGGGTGCGGTTGGATCAAAATTTATTTGCCACGGATTCATGGGGCGCAAAGTTGACGCCTTACTCCGGCGCACGATTTGGAAACCAGAACTTTGACGGGGGCTATAAAATTGAGGGCGTTTCCATCACCCACAACGGAAACTCATATCAACCCGAAATGCAAACGGTTGATACGAATATCAAATTGGAGTTAAAGGAATCGCTCGATGCCCAGGGCGGTACCGCAAGTATTAGCTTTGATTACAGTTTCAAGATTCCCGATAACGGCTCCGACCGTATGGGGAAGGTTGAGACGAAGAACGGCTGGATTTATGAGTTGGCGCAGTGGTATCCGCGTATGGCCACCTTTGATGACGCCAAAGGCTGGAATGTGATGCCCTACTTGGGAGCCGGTGAGTTTTATCTGGAATATGGCAGTTTTGATTATTCCATCACGGCACCGTCAGATTATGTTGTAGTGGCCTCGGGTGCGTTACAGAATGCCGGTGAGGTGCTAACATCCGAGCAGCAGCAGCGCTGGGAAGAAGCGCAAAACAGTGATGAACGCGTGTATATCATCAATAAAGAAGAGGTGGGCAGCGAAGCTTCCCGCCCCGGCGGAGAGATGTTGACGTGGGAATACCAGATGGAAGATTCCCGTGATATTGCCTGGGCTGCCTCCAAGGCGTTTGTCTGGGATGCCGCCCGCATCAACCTTAAGGGGGAAGATGCGGCATTGGCCCAATCGGTGTATCCTGCGGAAGTGGCGGCCGATTCGGCCTGGGGGCGATCTACCGAGTACGTGAAAGCCTCGGTTGAATATTATTCCGACAAATGGATGAAATATCCGTATGAAAACGCTATCAATGTGGCCGGCATTGTGGGGGGCATGGAGTATCCCGGCATTGTGTTCTGCAGCTGGCAGGCTACCGGTGCAAGCCTTTGGGGCGTTACAGACCATGAATTTGGCCATATTTGGTTCCCCATGATTGTGGGCTCTAACGAAACGGAACACGCATGGATGGATGAAGGTTTTAATACGTTTATGAATTATTACAGCACCAAAAATTTCAATAATGGCGAATATTTTAGTGGAGGCCGTGCATCCATGCAGGTTATTTCAAGGTGGATGAACAGCGCTAATGCGGAGCCTATCATGCGCGAGCCCGATCAAATTCAATCACAAAATTTGGGTTTTGTAGCTTATTATAAACCGGCGCTGGGCCTGCGTATATTGCGCGAACAAATTGTGGGTCCCGAGCTATTTGATGAGGCCTTCAACGAGTATATAGACCGTTGGAAATATAAGCACCCAACGTCTGATGATTTCTTTAACACCATGGAAGATGTAACCGGCCATGAGCTGGACTGGTTCTGGCGCGGTTGGTTTGAGAAATCCTGGACGCTGGACCAAGCCGTAGACTCCGTCAATTATATTGAAGATGATGCGGCCAACGGCTCGCTCATCAGCATCAGTAACAATGGAAAAATGGTGATGCCGGTGAATATTGAAATCACCGAAACCGATGGCGACACCAAGATGATTCATCTGCCGGTGCAGGTGTGGAACCGCGGCAGTACGTGGACTATAAAACACGATTCCGATTCGGAAATTTCCAAAGTGGTGATTGATCCAGAAAATAATTTTCCCGATGTGGATGTAAGTAATAATACATGGGGCAGCAGTTCGGGTGAAGAGATGATGCAGAACTCAGATAGCTGAGTTATTATGCTGCTGAAATTTTGAAATGCCGTTCTGAATTTTCAGGACGGTATTTTTTTATTTATAGAGGGCTTTGCAGAACCTCATAAAAAGTCTTCGACTACATTCGGCCGATGTAAAATCGTCCTTCATTGCGCTCAGACTGACGTCATATTGAGCGCAACAAAGTGAAGTCGAAATAAAGTCAGTAATGCAAAGCCCTCTTCTAAGTGGTTTAATACCCCGATCCTTTGGGTCGGAATAGCTTATAGAAGCAAGATACGCCAAAATATCCTTTGCCGAAGGCATCCC
>Ga0306867_1000270_pt1 | contig 31469 bp, 47 predicted proteins | sample AntRauTorckE6831_FD_190432 | JGI IMG/M metagenome (GOLD analysis project Ga0306867, IMG submission 190432) | Saline lake microbial communities from Rauer Islands, Antarctica - Metagenome Torckler E6 #831 (v2) (version 2) | ecosystem: Environmental > Aquatic > Non-marine Saline and Alkaline >...
TTCTATTAAGGATTTAGATTCTCTCGAATGTACTGAACGAACAGTACGTCCCCTGGTTGCGGAGCGAAGGTCAGGGTGATTTCCTTATCATCGCTCTGCGTGAAATCTCCAGGGGAAATGAGCTGCTGCCCATTCTTGTACGGATAGATTCGGTCCGTTTGGTACGAGTAGGTGGTAGTGAACACATTGTTAGAACCGTCTACCGCACCGATTGGTGTCTCTGGGAACAGAAGGTTTGCCAAAGCAATTATCTGCTCCTGAGTTAAACCGACTGATACATTTACTACGCTTCCCATAATATTTTATATTAGAGAGCCTTCGCTCACGGTTAAGTTCTTACTACCTGATGTGCAAATTGCTGAGATTGAACCCAACCACATACTTGCAATATCAAGTGTTAATGCTCCACCACCTGCAGTCAGAAGGATTCCTTCATTAACTACGGCAACGCCACCGAGAGACACGTAAATGTTTTCATCCGAGTCATTGACCAGGAACAAAAACCTTCTGTTAGAGTTTGCGGTCAGAACGGAAGTAGAACTTGAGCCAATATCAACCTTAGTATTTATCATCGACGTAGCGATGTTAATACCAGTATTGATATTTAAGGCATCAATAATTTCTTGTTGCCCTAACTCAGTAGCTAGCTGCTCCCCTTCTGGCACATACTCACCTATGCCATCGGTTCGTGCCATATGCTAATTAGTTATTACTTCTTTCCCATCAAGATGTTTCTTCATTTCAAGGTCTGACTCTCGACGCTTGAGACGGACAGTTGCCTGGTCCACCCCATCTTTCAGCACTCGAAGATTCTCCATCTTGGTAGCAATCTCATTTTCTTTTTCAATGTGCTTTTGCCGTATCTCAGTCGCTTTGTTTTCCTCAACGAGTACCAGTGACTTTGCTTCTGCAAGCTTGTTCACTTCATCGTTGCGGTCAGACTTAGTTTCCTGACACTGCTTTTCGACCTGTTGCAATTCGACCTGCTTCTTCAGAATGGCAGACTCAAGGTCTTCCAATTCTGTCTGCTTTTGAGGAAGCTCGGCTACGATTGCTCGTAACTTTTTTTCATCTTCCTGCAAGCCCATCAGTTCTTTCTTAGCCTTAGCTAAGGAATCCTTTGCTTCAGTCTTCAATGAAGCGAGCTTCACTGTTTCACTTCGAGCACTGGCTGATTGTTCCTGCAGCGAAGCGATGGTTTTTCGGTGGGCATCTTGGTGCTCCTTAAAACCCTCTTCTTGCTTTCTCACAGCGTTGCTAATATCTTCTTCAATTTTTGCTAATTCTTTCTGCTTGTCAGCGAGCTGTCCTTCAACCCCTCTGAGTTCCTTATCGGCTTTTACTGCTACTGCGTTGGCTGCTTCGACTCTAGCTTTAATGGCTGGAATCTTTGCCTCTTCAGTTTCAAGTACTAGCTTGGCTTTTTCAGTCAGCTTATTGATTTGAGTTACCTCAAACGCTGCTGTAGCTGCATCAGAGTTCGCACGATTGGCGTTAGCCAATGCTGCTTGCTCCTTTGCTTTAGCCTCCTTAAGTGACTCAGGAGTTTCTTTTCGAAGGACTCGTCGTGACATAGCTATTTAGCTCCGAAGAGATTAGCAACCACTGTGAGTTCCCCTGCAGTGCCCTCCAAGATTGCGGACACCCATTTAACACCGTTGATGTTAACCTCATACATTTTATGTATGTCTTCTGTGGCAAGGACGATACCGTCATTGCCGTCTACTTCTACCGAGCTGGACAAACTAATCATCTGCAGAAAATCATATTGGTTGTCTACACTCTGGGGCTTGGCAAAATCTGGTGGGTCCTTCTCTAAGGAACCAACAATCTTTACGGTTAGTGCCGCATCTCCGCCACCGTCAGTCATAAAGTGGAAGTTCGAATCACGGAAGTCTGCTGCCTGGAGTACCCTAGCTTTTGGAGCAAGTGTGCCTGTAGCACCACCTGCTGCAACACCTTCAGAACCAATCAGTTCTAAAGTATCTGGACCAGTCACTGTGACTTCCCAAGTTCCGTTTGCTGAGGTATTAACGTCGTGACCAATTACAGTCACTTTGTCTCCAGTAGAGTAACCGTGCGGAGCTGCCATCGTTACTTCAATCGGACTAGCATTTGTTGTGCTAGCGATTGCCCGTGGTGCCGCTGCGTTGAAGAGTTCATATCGTTTCAAATCTCTCATAGCATTTACTACTACCTAATAATGGGAGCTTACGGCTCCTGTTCCCCATCCCTCTGCAGAAGATAGGGAAAAGGAGCCATAAGGCTCCTTGACGGTTTATGTACCGTCTCCCTCTGAGAACTTAATCCAAGTTCCAGTAACGATACAGATGAAGTAACCTGCTCGTGTACCAAAGTTCCAATCGTCTGTAGAAAATTCTTCAGCGTTGTTACCTTCAGTTGGAGGTGTCTTGAGTCGTGGCTCTTCGTGCATACCGAGGTGTGCATTTGTAGCCATTGTTGATGCAAGACCCCAGTACTTTGCTTTTGTGCTGTCTACGTTTCCGAAAGCATCTGTAGCTACCAATGGAAGCATTACGTGACGATACTTAGTTTGGTTAACGTTGACGACACCTGAGTTCTGGTCAACAACAGTTGTTGCTGTTGAGTTCAGTTCAGTTCGCACAGTGTTAACGGTGTTCGGGTCATCAGTTGTAAAGATGACATCGAATGGAATAGCCATTTTTTCTCCGAACTGGTTGATTGTGTCTTCTACAATCAGAGTCTCCATTCCTTCAAGTGCTGTTCGTGAGAACGCTGGGTTTCCAGCTAGCTGGTTACGGTACGTAAGTGCTGAACCACGTACTGTGTGAGCTGCGTTGAAGAGTGAAAGACCATCACCTGTTGAGATATCAACAGTATCACCATCCATATCTGTGTATGACACAGCCTGACCAAATGTAATTCGGTGAGAAAGGTCTAACTCGATACGGTGAGCTGCGAGCATACCAAGGTTAGTAAGTCGTGAAACAACTTCCTGGTACTTGTTCTGCGTTCGCATTTCGTAAGTAATACCGATATCCAAAGCGATTCGCTTCAGTCGGGCAATCTTTGTGTACCCTTGTTGTACACGTGCACGTTCTGATTGTGCACCTTCCCGCTTCGCCTTCGCATAGTTCTCAAGGTCAATCTCTGTGTAGTCACGAGTGTTACCAGTGTTTTGAGGTACTGATTCCACCATGAACATTCCAGACCCTCGTGCGTTCATCTGGATTGTGTCCATTGCTCGCAAGAAGATGATTTGAGCGTTCTTTACGAAGTCCGAGAGGGTTACTGTATTCAGTTCCATATTGGACTTATAAGGTTAGTTAGTAAACGGTATTTAGTAAGAACCGTTGAACTTAATGTACCCCTGAGCTTTTGTAGCTGAGAGGATTTTGGTTGGTCGCACAACACCGATAGCTGAAGCCGCACCGTCAACGTTCAAGTTGTCAGTAAGGTCCACATCTACACCGATGTCAGTAGCGTCAAATCCAGTTCCATCGAACTCGAAGATAACGTTCTTATCGACTGGTACTTCAACACCGACAAGTCGGTCTGATGCGTAATCCGCATCTGCTGCAGTAATTTCACCGATAAGGATACCTGCGAGGTTAGCAGCTGTAGTTGCAGCGGTTGCTGCGACAAGCTTACCTGATGCAAGTGTGACTAAACTCTTTGCTGGGAGGGCAGTAGAAGGTGTAACTGGTAGGTATACAACCTTTGTTCGTGCTCCTTTAACTCTTCGAAATGACATATATTTCTTTCCTAGTTAAGTGTCTCTCCTAATAAACTTCTCCTCGTGTATGCAGGATTTACGTTCCCGAACGATGGCTATAAGCCGCATAAAGATTTTTATTACGGGTCTTTTCTGACTCGAACTCTGGGGGTCTTGCACCCAGACTCCAACGTAGTAGGAGGTCGAGACCCTACTACATTGGGGTGTGAGAACAAATATAAAATAGAAAAACGGAGGACAGACGTGCAATAACCGTTTAGGGTTACTGTGTCTGTCCTCCGTCTCTCAGGTGGGACTAAGCACCGTATCACTACTCCACAATGATATCATCCTGATGGTCAACGTACAAGCTGTCTCGTTCGATAACTTTTTCGATTGCTATCGGTATGCCATCTTTCAGTATCAATTCGATGCGTCCGTACCGATACTTATTTCGTATCCTGTGTATCAGGAGTGCCTCCGTCGGCTTCAACTCCATCATCACCTTCTGTGACTGCTGGGGCTGGGTCGATTTCTTGTGAGGTTGATGGGTCATATTTACTTAATAGTACCTTATTAACATCGAGCAACCCACGGTCATAGGCTTCGTTACCCCAAAGGATATCTAGTGCGTGGTTCTGATTGTCGTTCGTAAGTCGGATTACTTCATTCAATACAGGGTCAACCTCAGAGAATTTGATACCGTACTCACACAAGATAGCGTAAATCTTCTGCCCCATTTCTTTCGTCAGTGCGTTACGAGCATCAGTAGCTGTGCTCTTTTCATCAGTGGTCACTGCATTAAGTTTTGCTTCAGTAATCATTGAGTTAGTTTCGTCATCAAAAATGACACTCATGATACTGCCACCAAGTGGAGTCTTCTCTTCAGAATCTACTGAGCTAACAATCTTTTTATCTTCAAAGTATTTTCCTTCCATAAGTTTTTTAGTTAACGAACTTGAGGAGCATATCCATTTCTTTGCCATCCTCTTGCATCCGTATTTTTAATGTCACCTTACCGTCTTCATCAGTCGTTCGACCAACGATGTTGGCTCGTGTTTCCTTGTTCTGCTTTCGATAGAAAGACAGAAGAGGCATCCGTTCAGATGTTCCATCTTCATAGAACAATTCAATCTCCTGGTTCTCAACAGCTCGGTTGCCCGATACATATGACTCATTCATAGTTGTCTGCCAAGCGATGATGAGCTTGCCACCTTTACCTAGTCGAGACAATCGGACAATCGGCAGCTCTCGTTTATCACCTCGCTCTCGTTCTGAGATAGCTGCCATTCGAGCTTTGTCAGAAGCTTCAATCAATCGACTGTTGTCTTTCTCAAGACTATCTAGTCGGTCCATGAACTTCCTCAAGTCTTCTTTTGAGACCTCTACCATCTGCTCACCTTGTCCTGTAGCTCCAGCATCTTCTGTCTTTGCTTCCGCCTCTGGTGTAACTGCTGGTTCTGCAGTTGTAACTTCTTCTTCTTTAACCTCAGCGTTCGCTGTTGTTTTTTTTGCATTAGCCATAACTATTTAGTATTCATGTTATTGAGTCGTGGGTCAGAACCGTACTTAGCACGGTCAGCATCAGAGATACCCATCTTTCCTCCAATAGATTTTTCATTGTCGTTGAACTCGGTAGCTGGTGCTTTTGGAGCAACTGCTGATGGTGCAGCAGCACCAGGCATAGCAAAGTCTAATGGATTTGGTCCAGTAGCATTTACTGACAACTTCACAGCGTTCTGTACCTTAGCTGAAATTTCAGCAGCGGTCTGAGCCTTAACTCCTGATAATGTAGTGGTGTAGTTATGACGGATTTTCTCAGCCAACTCTGCATTACCTGCAGCTACAGCTGAGATAGCCTGCTCTACTTTGTCCCCCTCGATTGCATTGATACGTTCAGTCATTACTGTACGTTCTGATTCAACCTGAGCCTGCGTGTCTTCGAGCTTCTTTCGAAGAGCTGCTAGGTTCTCTTCTTTGTCGCCTTGAGACTGCTGACCATCACCACCTGCTGGCTTGGCTTTTGCAGCTTCAATCTGAGCCTGCACTGCTGCAGCATCAGCGGTAGCTTTATCGACAGCTGCCTGGGCTTCCGCCTTAGCAGTCGCTGCCTCTTCCATAACAGTCTTAGTCTCTGCCTGGAGTTTCTCCTTCACTTCTTCTTCTGTCATCAATCCCTTGATTTCATTACCGTTCTCATCAAAATAAGCCATACTATTTGATTACACTTTTAATATTCTCAACTGCTTCATCATCTTCAAACACATCTGATTCAGACTTGTCATTAGCTTGGGCAACGTATGCGTGATGCTCGTTCACACACTCTTCTCCCCAATCCAACAATAGTCCGACAACGTTGATGCACGACCTGAAGAAATCAGTCTCTCGCTCCGTCAACGGGAACATCCCAGTCTGATTACGTAACTCTAGGTGTAAGTGATTCAGCTTGTCCTTTAGTCCTCCTTGAAACATTCCCGATACCTGACTCATATATGCCCGACGGTCCTCTTCCTTTACAGGAACAGGAGACATATATTCTTTTAAGTCACGCTCAGGAACTTTTACCTTGGCTCGCTTAGTCATCTGCTCTATCTCTCGATGGAGCATTTGTCGTTCCCTTTCGAACGCTTTGATTTCAGCTCTAGCCTCAGCTTTTGCTTTCTCCTCGTCACGTAAACGTACCGTGGTTTCAGCAATAATTTTTCGTAGCTCTGTGACATCGTGGTCATAGTGCTTACGTCTCACAAAATACTTCTCTAACATATCTCGACCTTAAACTATTAAGCTGGCACTCCACCGACCTGTGGGGAATTTGGTATCGGTGGTCCTGAACCAGCACTTTCTTCTTGTGCCCCACCTTGAGCTGCACCTAACAGAGCTGACTCTGGTGGGGCGTTATTGAACAGCTTGTCTTTCGGACGATTCCATACGAGAGCGTATTGGTTCTCCAGTGCTTCGACATTTGGCATTGACCCCATTCGCATCATCAGAGCAATGTCTGCTAACTCTTCTCGGAACATAAGTTTCTCGACGTTGGTAGTTTCCTTTTCCTTAGTATCAATTTCGATGTACCAATGTAGTTGAATTTCCTTCAACCGTTTCGGGTTCAAGTAAATAACATTAAGTGGTGGAAGACCAAGTTGCTTTCGAGTCTTACGAGGCACACCTTCTATTGCTTCTGGTGTACCAGTAAACAGCTCCTCTTCCCGCACGTCAGCCGAAGGTGGTAGTTCTTGATTAGTTGGGACAACTTGTCTGATACCTATACCATCATCATCATTTAGTTTAACATTCTTGCGAGTGGTAACTTTGTAGATTTCTTCAATTTGTTGAGAGGCACGAGAGAACCGAGTATCACTTGGCTCAAAGTAATTTTCTAGTACATTCCACAATCGTAGGTATGCCAACTTAGACTCAAGCATACTGGCAGAAAATACAGTTAACGAAAGAACCTTTTGGGCTTGGGCTTGGAGGACATTAGTTTCTGTTGCAGTTTGACCCGCCTTGCCCTGACTTCCTGTGAACTGCTTACTGACGGTGTTTTCGTCAATGTTGTTTTGGAGGAGTTGGAACATTTGGAACTCGGACGAAATAACGCCTTGTCCTTCCTGACCAATAGCAGTGAGGCTACTCGCATCAATTCCCATCGTGATACGCCCTGGCATAAGCACACGTGAACTGATGACCCGTCCTGACGAGTTTGCATAAGGAGGATGGATACTCTTTCTGGTTTTGATAATGAGGAGACGAAGAAGCTCGTCCAAGATGTCCGATTGGTCTTTGACCTTTTGTACAAAACTTCTGCCGTAGGCAAAGAAAGGATTGATGAATTGGAACAGTTGATAGTCAATGTTGTATTCCCCTGCTGGAGAGATAACACTAAGCGGGAATCCGATGGGAAGCATTGGGATTCCGTTAAGGAAGATTTGGTATTCATTGTTAAATTTATCCTGATAATGAATCTCTTCGACTTCGTCGTCCTGACAACCAGTAAGAGTCCAGGCATTGTTCATGCTGTTATCAATCGTCGTGCTGACAGTCATCTGTGACTTACGAACAGTAGAGACGTACTTCCATCGTTCCCAAACATCCTTACCTTCAGCATCCTTCATGCCGTACCGAGAAGCTGCTTCAGTATATGAAGTCAGTCGGTGTGTATATATAAATGGTTGCTTCTTTGCTTCTGGTTCACGGATGTTTCCAAGGAAAACTCCTGGTGCATATAAAATAGAACGCTCTGGTCCTGACCACGCTAGCTCCAGCTTACTCGTCCAGTCGACACCTTCGAACTTACCAACCTGGTCTTTAGTCACTCCACTCTTAATCTTCTTCCAACGCTTCACCCATTGTTCCTGCACGAACACAGTTCCTTGCTTGAGTAGCTCAACTTGTCGAAGCAGTCGCTTCTCTTCGTCACTCTCACGTCTAGCAGTCTCAAACAAAATATCGGTCATCGCATGACCGAGGGAAACAAGCTCTTCTGAATCTTCATTAAAGGCAATTACTTCTGGACTGAGAGACAGTCGGTTTATTTCAGCAAGAACAGCGTACAGCTTTTGCTCAACCGTACCCGACGCAATCTTTACATCACCTTCGAACTTCTTACCTGGCACCCAAGTATTGGCAATCCGTTCGTTGTTCTCGTAGTTTTGAATGTAGGTCTGGTCGTTGAGTTCAGGCATCCGAATGTTACGGTCACTGTACGCACGAAACAACCTAGCCTGCAGAGCATCAAGCTGGTTTTTTTCTTCCACCGAATATGTAGGTGGATTCATTTTACCGTCATCTTTTTCTAGTTCAGATTTTATGACGGCTGATTTCTCTGAGCCTGGTTTTTGTAATTGCATGTGTGATTGGTAGTTTAGGTAGTCCCACTAGTAAACTCGACCTGATGTCTATCTGCTGTATGATAGCACACTAAAAGAAGTCCTGAGAAGCATCTGCCTGTGAACCGCTATCACCTACAGCATGACGCTGCCATCCACGTGCTAGCGTTCTCATAGCATCAGCAGGGTGACTGTGCTTATCGTGTACAGGACTGTTGGTAAACTCACCAGTACTCTCGTTATAAGCCTTTCTGTAATTCTCTAAAGCATCGACCAACTTACCAGTCTTCTCGACATCGAAGTAGCACCTGGGGAGTATTTGTCGAACGACCTCGATGTCGTCAATGACATTAGGAGTTCGTTTAATAACTCGGATGTTTCCAAGTCGGAGCTTCTGGAGAGTTGCCAGACGAGTCTCACCCGTACCGAGTTCTTTAACCTTGGCATCGTGAGGTAGCCCGTGTACACCATACGTGTACCCCCTCTCTCTAAGTACGTTGACGTAGTGTGCCAACCCTTCGTTGTGGTTTTCATAATAATCTATTATACGGATTTCGTTTCCGAACGCTTGGGTAAAGATGATGATGTTCTTATCATTCATACCGAGGTCCCACCACGTATCAACAGGTATCGTCCTATCCACAGGTAGCAGTCGGATACGGTTATCCTCATAAATTTTAACCATTTCCCTAGAGTAGTAGGCACCTTGAATAGAAGCGTGGAACGCCTCTTCAGCTAGACTCGGATACTCAGCCATCATGCTGTCACGGTTGAGTGCGTGCTTTTGCACGTACCACTTTTTTTGTGCGGAAGTCAGTATGATGTTGTGCTTCTCTCTGAGCATCTCGAAATACTCTTTGTGCTTCTCATCTATCGGCACCTGAATCTTATTGTTTTCCAAAGCGTACTGTGGGTGCTGCCACCAACTAAAGAAGAAGAACTTGAACTCTAGTGGTGATAGCTGTCGCCCAGTGAGTGCAGCCTTCTGAGCCTTCTCACAGAAGTCATAGAAATACCCTGAGCGTCCCTCAGCCGTAGATTCGATAGTTACCATCATCCCTTGTTCTACCGAGTTAATAGACCCCGTTACAATCTCCTGGGCTTTCCCTGGGTAGTGGGCACAGATATACCCGAACTCAGAAATGTGTAGGTACTGGATGGTTCCTCCACGAGTAGATGTCGACACGAAGATGGAACTTCCATTCGGGAAAGCCAGTTCACCCGCAGAGTCCGTGTTAGGGGGTCCCAAGTAATCTTTGAGTAGGGGGTCAAGATTGTCCCAGGCAAATTTAACCTTCTCCTTGAAGATTTTCTTAGCGTCCTTATCTTTGTGGGCGATAATACCTGCGGTTTTGTGTTCATTGAAAAGTACGATATCTAAATAAAGAATACAGAAAAAAGTGGTGATACCGAGCTGACGAGCCTTCAGGATAATTGAGAAGTACCACAAGTCCTTCCATATCAGCCGCTGTGCCCAGTTCATCTGGAATTTTACTCGGTTTCCCTTCTTATCCTTAATATAATAGAGATTATTCAACCTCCACTCACGGTCAGAGAGATTATCAAAGAATGTTTGCTCCTCCTGCGTTAAGGGACGGTTCATCTCCCCGATTGTCTTGTGATTCTGCGTTGTCCTGTTCCGCTTCGTCGCTGTTTTCGTGTTCATAGACTTTAACTGGTACTAAATTATCTGGTGTTGCCTGCACCGACTTGAAAATGGCGTGAATAACAGTGGTCGACCCTCCATTGCCTCCCGCAGCGTTGGTCTTTCCCGAATATTCTTCAGGGAAGGTCTTCTCCAGCAACCATTTACTGGTGCTAGGGTCCGACTTATCCTTTATCACCCGCAGATGATGCTGTTTGAACATAATGACAGCCTTCTGGACGTGCCGACGGAAGTGCTCACTCCTTTTTTCAAGGGCATCGAGCTGTTCAGATGAATACCCCGCCATAATTCCCGCCTCTCGGACCGACAGACCTTCCATCACGTAGTCCGACAGCTTAGTAGCTCGTGGGTCTTCCGCAAAATCCCGCACGACATCGGGTTTGCGACCTGGAGTAGTAGTAACGACAGGTTTGTCTTGGAGTTTTGTGGTGGGTTCGATGACTGGGGCGATAGATTTAGCTGAGTCATGCACGTCTGATTTGCGTAGCTTGTATTTGTTACGTTTGTATACGACCTTTGGAGCAGTAGACTCATTCATATGGCTAAATGATAGCACGAAAACCAAAAAATCTGCCAGAAATTTTTGGACTTTTTAGATTTTTCTTAAATACACACGTTTACCCCCACCCCTTTCTGATAGCAAGTTTCATCAGCTAGATTTCATTATGCAATCTTTAGTTTATATGTCTAGCTACTCTACAATTACTCTACAATTACTCTACAATCTAAAAACTGCAATTTTATGCAACTAGAGAGGGTTAACTCCATGGCAAAGGGTGGGGGGTCGATTGAGGGGTACCCCCCTTCACTTTGCTTAATTTCTCACGCACGCACGTCATGCCCACGCTACACACGTACGTACATAAACAAAGCTATGAGTCTATGTATATAGACTCATAGCTTTGTCGGGTATAGGCATGGTGCATGGTGCATGGTGCATGACACACGCTACACGCTACACCATGCCTGTGCCTATGCTCACACCAAGCCTATGGCTTGAGTGTGAGTGTGTGCGTGAGCGTGGTGTCGTGCGAGTGCGAGCGATTTTCATCTCTGATGAACCACCGACAAAGGCGTGCTGATTTCCGCATTATGCCACACGTGTTCCTGCACCTGTGTGTTGTAACTACACCCCCCCACCCATATTCCTACGGAATATAGTTATTATTTTTTTATATTATCTTATCAAGATAAGAAAGTAGTTTGTTATTGAAAGGAAGAAAGTGTACTTTACAAAGTAAATAAACATTTTATTTCAAGCAATATACACATGGGGGGGTTAAATACACACACACACACGTAAAACTACACTCAATCGAGCCTTATTTTACGTCGCCCAAGCATGGACATACACGCATAATGTGTCATGATACGCACACAAGGAAATTTGCATGATAGCGTTGTGGCATAAGGCTGATATCAATCCGCTTGACAATTGCTAGCGACCTGATATGATAGTGCCGTCGACCACCGAAAGTCGATTTGCACATTTCACCATCTTGCAAAGCAACGTCAAGTATAGGCACGTATATGAGCCTGCAAAGACATTGCTAGCAATGCGAAGAGTACACCTCATAGTTGGCACATAATCGTAGATTATAAGTAACGTGCCGAGACATCGCAGAAGAGATTTGCAACGTATACAGCACCTTGAAAAATGTCGCATTTGCCACTGTTTATTTTGGCTTGCGAGTGACACACATACAGGCATTACGTACACATCATGTACACATGACACGCATGATACCCGTGTCATATTACGAAGTAATATGCTTCGCTGACAGCTTCGCTGTCGGTTAGTGGAATATGTGGCGAATTGCCGAAAATCCAACGCAAACCCAGCTCATAGGTAGGCATACTGGCACACTGCGAATGGTCGACCCCACAAGATATCGACACTGGCTACCCTTTAGGGTAGATGTGCAGACTTTGGTGGGAAACATTACAAATTACAAGCGTACTACTCCGTAGTACGGCAAGCTATTAGAGCAATTATTATCCTGACTTTCAGTCAAGCGAAAGTCATAAATTGAAAATTTATGGAAACAAAAGAATACTACGCTTTCTGTGAAAGCGTGTTGGCAGACGAGAGTTTCACTCTCGAAGACAAAATCGAAGCCGAAGCGGAGCTTAACAACTACTACCAATGTCTTTCAGACATTCAAGAGCAGATGGCTGACTTAGACCTGTCGGCAGACCAACTGGACTCAGCTTATGCTGAGTACCTTGAATTAACAGCATAATGCTAGCATTATGAACTCAACACAGAACTTCGTTTACGAAGTAAAGGACGACTGGACAGAACTCACCGACTCACTCTTTAATCTTAAAGAGTGTATCAACAGTCTGAACAGCAAAGCCTTTGGTAATGTAGACATTACCAGAGCAGAAGTCGAACACCTCGCTGACTGTCTCGATTACATCGAGAATGACGTGAAGTGCATGAGACGGACGATTATCCGAAATAACTAGAATAGTTATGAACAAATTAGTGCCAGACCAAATTACGGCTATTGCCAAAGGCAAGTTTCTTGCCTACGAAGATGTCCGTCAGTCAGGTCTGACCAATATGTGGGACAGCAGAGCTGTCTGTATGTTGGCAGAAATGCAGGGTAACAAATTAACCGAAGATGATGTCTTGGACATCATTAAGAATTACGACTTTTATGCCAAAAAATACCTGTCTAAAGACAAGGGATAAAGCCGACCCATACGAAGTATGGGTAGCAGGCGATTGGACTTGGAAAGTCCTGAAAAAGTGGCAAGCTGACGATGACAAAGCCTACGGCAGATGGTTTTGCTTCGTGACTAGCCCTTACTGTCCTGACGGAGAATATGGAGACGTTTACGTCTCTGAGATTAAAGACCAAGCCACTAAAGTGGCTTAATTGAGTTGCAACTTAATTATTATCGTGGACAATAGCTTGTCGTACTACGGAGTAGTACAAAACATTATTACAAAACATTATGAAGAAAACTAAATATACCTACAAGCGAAAGCGTATCATTGGTGACGATGGCTCTGTTTCTATTCAGAAACAGCGTGAGTATTCAAATGTTCCACGAACCCCAGTAGCAAATCCTGTACCAAAGGTACAGCAAACTGTTACTGTCAAAAGCAAAGGTACTGTAAAAATTGGCAATGTTTCATTGCCAATCAACGCAGAATCAAATGCCCATTACGTCCCAGACAACCAATACTTGGTTGGCTGTGTTGACCAAATGCAGGCAATGGCTGTTGGCGTATTGCAGAACAAAGCTGTTCTGCTGACTGGAGAGACTGGAACTGGTAAAACAACTCTTGTAAAAGAGTTGGCACATAAAACCAATAACTCACTCCGACAGATTAACCTCAACGGTAATACTACCGTTGATGAGTTTGTCGGAAAGACTGTGCTGAACAAAGATGGAACTACGTTCCAAAAGGGTATTCTTATCGACGCTATGGAAAATGGTCACTGGCTATTGCTTGACGAAGTCAACGCAGGACTCCCAGAAGTACTGTTAGTACTTAACGAGGTGTTGCTTAGTGGAACTTACACTCTTGTCGAAGACAATAGCCAAGTTGTACAAGCTCACCCAAACTTCCGAGTTTTCGGTACGATGAACCCACCAGAAACGTATGTCGGTACGAACTACATGAACCTAGCTACCGCTAGTCGTTTCAAAATTAAGGTACAAGTACCTTATGCTGAAGCCAAAGTGGAACTTGATATTATCAAGTCCAAGCTACCAAGTATGGCTCGAACTACCGACGGAGAAATTGCAGAAATAATCCGACTAGCAACTGATATCCGAAACGGATATCAGCAACAGGAATACCAGACCATCATTTCAACCAGAGATATTATCTCTTGGTGCGAGGTAAACGAGCATTATGGCGACTTGGTACAGTCTGCTAAGTACACAGTACTTGGTGGTTGTAACAACGATGACAGAACAGCTCTTGAAAGTATACTCAAAGTATACTTTTCAGCCCCGATTGACGTGAAAGTCGAAGACGGAACGATGGGAATGGTTTACCGAAAGGGTAACTTGATTCAAGTTTGCGACGATAACCTCGAAGTCAGTGACTCTCGAAACTATGACGCACTTGGCAAAGCCAAGTCAGGCTCAGTTTTCGAAGTGTTGCAGGTCAAGGCAGGGACAATCCATGCTCGACTGATGAAAGGTGAAGTGGTTGCAAACCCAGACCGAGAGCAGAAAACAGTGACTCATAGAGACACTGTAAAACTTGGAGACTTATCAAAAGTTTCAACTCGAAGAGTTGATGATAACAAATAACAAACTATGCAATCAGTAACACCAACTTGGCTACGCCAAGTGGCAACTGCATTGTCTACACGTTATAACGTCCAAGTGCGAGAGGGAAAAGGTTGGGCAATCGACCTCGAAAAGAATGTAATGTATTACAAACCAGACCATTTGTTGGCACTGGACAGAGATACCTGTTTAGGTATTTTGCTCCATGAGCTAGGTCACTTACATTTCACTACCAACGACTGGACAGAGACTTCGTCTCTGTATAAGGACAAAAATCTTAAGGGTATCTGTTTTAACGCAGTTAATGCTTTTGAAGATGTCCGTATCAACGAGAAAATGTCTCAGTCCTACGGTGGAAGTCGAGAACTGATAGACGCTATGAACGAGCTATTAGGCGGTGACGGAGTGCGAAACTTCATGTTAATGTCCAAGGACATTAAAGAGCAAGGTCGCAATCGTTCCAACTACAGCTCACCAGATTGGCATGAGATATTCTATATCTCAATGGCTCAACTGTTAAACCAATTCCCAAAGAGCTACGCTCCGACAGAATGGTACGACCAAGAGAAAATGCGAATCTGTAATGAAATTACAGATAAGTATCTCGAACTCGACCTCTCAAGCACAGACAATACCCAAGCCATCGCAGACTTCGTCAAAGACGAAGTATTCCCACGTATTCAACAATATCTACCACAGAGTGGTAAAAACCCTGTTGAAGAGGGCGAGGGAGAAAGCGGTGGAACGACCAAATCCGACAGCGAAGCTGAGGAAAATTCCGAGCAATCAGACAGTAGCTCCAACGGAGATACTGATAATGAAGGCACGGAAGAAACCGAAAACGAGCCAAATGCTGGTACTAGCGAAGCTAGTCAAGAAAACGCAGAAACCGAAACCGACGAGAGCGAAGCTCAAGACGAGCAAGCGTCATCGGGAAATGGCGAGGGCGAAGCAACTGGTGAAGACAGCGAAGCTGAAAAAGAGAGTGAAAGTGCGGACGAATTTAATGAAGACGCTTGGAAAAAGGAAGTCGAAGAGAAAATCCAAAACGCCATTAAACGTGGCAGGGTAAACCCTGATGAAACGCATAAGACTCAACCTTTCGGAGAAAATGGTCGTGGTGTTGGTGGACGTGAACAACGTATACACCCAAACTGTAACGTACAGAAATTTGATGACGAGAGTATAACTCTCCAAATGAAATTCCGTAACAAGTTTGAAGCGGTGTTCCGAGACAATAGCTATGCTAGAGCCATTCCAAACCAAAAGTCTGGAAGACTCAACAAGCGAGTGCTTTACAAGCACAGAGTAAATAACCCAAGGTTATTTAACAAGAAAACAGAAGTGTCGAAAAAGAGCTACGGAGTAGCCTTTGCAATGGACTTATCGAGTTCAATGCACCAACGACAAATCGAGGGCAGTATGAAAGCTATGCTAGCTTTCAGTAAGACACTGGAGAAACTGCAAATTCCATTTGGTATTGGCTTTTTCTCTCATCGTTCAGCGATTGGCAAGCATTTTGCTAGCAAAAAGGTGACGAATAAGTATCTTGCACAGCAAGCTAGCACAGTGACTGGCGGTGGTACTCGACCAAGCGGTGTACTCGATACGCTGTTTGCCAAAGAATTGGCACAGCAAAGAGTGGAGCAGAAAATCGGAATTATTTTGACTGACGGAATGTGGGACAGTAGAGATATTGAATCCCTACGGAAACTGAAAAAGAATAATCCGACAATGCACTTATACTTAGTAACACTAAGTATGCACCCTATGTACATCAACGACCTGACGGAAATGTTGACTGGAACAGCTACGCTGTTGAACAGTGACAATGCTGATGGCGTAGTGGAAGAGTATCTGAAAATTGCCAAGAAACATTTACTATAATACGTAATAAAGAGCAGAGGGATATCATTCCAGATAGGTTCTACGAACCGACTGGATGTTATCCTCAGCCTTTATGGAGTATTCTAGTATCTTGATTATTAGCAGGTAATAATTAGCCTATGGCTAAAAAGAATAGTGGACAATTTACTTCGGAACGAAGTAGAGGAAACCAACATGCAAAAGGAAATCCACCAAACCGAACTACCTTTAAGAAAGGTGTCGACACAATGGAAAACAGTGCGAGTTGGAAAGGAGGTATTCAGAAGAATACCAACGATTGTACCTACATAAGTGTGGGTACTAGAGAGCGAAAGCGTAGACCGAGACTTGTCTGGGAAAATGCCTATGGCAAACTACCAGATGGTTACGTTATCTATCACCTTGACGGCAACAAGGACAACGACGAGATTGAAAATCTCGAAGCAATCTCAAGAGCTGAATTGGTGAAGCGTAATAATTACAAGCGAAAATTAACATAACTACGTTATGAACCTAAGATTAAGTAAAGACCACGGAGTGAATCCGACAATTTCTGTCTGCATTATTTGCAACGAAGAGACTGGCGAGATTGCTCTGCTGGGCGACCATTACAAGGGCGAAGCCCCCAAGAATATGGTCACAGACGTGAAGCCTTGCGACAAGTGCTATAAAAAGTACCTGAAACAGGGTGTGCTTTTAGTCGAAGCAGAGCAGAAAGGTAACAAACAAACCCCGACTGGTTCTGTTACTGTCATCAGAGATGAAGCATTTAAGATGGTGTTCCAAGCCGAGATACCAGACCACAAGGTGGTGATGGTCGAGGTTGGCATACTACAAATGCTCCAAGAGCAGAGTGAAAAAGATGGCAAAGCGTAAACGCAAAGCCAAAGCTGACACTAGCCTTGTCGATATCTACGATAAGGTTACGTGTTTGGAGCAAATCAGTCGGGACTTGCAAACCAAAGAGTTGGAAACTCTCAGTGCTGAAATCTACAACGCACTACTCACGCCACTGAACGCCAAGCGTAGAGTTTTGCTGAACGAATTACTAGACATCGAAGTGGAACTTCGAGTAAGAAATCAAGCATAGCTTATGCCAGAAAAAGAATGGGACGAGTCAGAGGACTATTGCCCCAGATGTAAGCAGGATTGGTTCGACTTCGAGGGCAACACACACAAAGGTGTCAATACGCTAGCGGATTGCGACGAGTGTGGTGTATGTACGGAGTGCGAGCATTTATCGGAATGTAGCAATGCTACATAATCTAAACAATTAACATGAGTAAAACAGTAATAAATTCCAAATCACTTGGAAGAGAAATCGACCAGAAATTGCAGGAAGCAACGAAGACGTTTGTGAAAATCTATGAAGCAGGTATCGAAGTCAGTCCGACAACGACCTGTCACATGGAGGTAGAGAGGGATGGAAAGAAGTACATTATCAGTATTAAGGCAGTCTAATAGACTTATGCACCAAGTTTACTACGTGCTTATTCCAAAGGAAGAAGCAGAGAACGAAAGTGAAGCAATGGATAAAGCTCAACAGGAACTCGATAGCAACAGCTTTGTCGGAGAGGGTGGCTACTTTGCCAACAACAAGTGCGATTGGTACGTGGTTGGTGGTAGATGGGCTGACCTGCTAGTCGAGCGACATGACTGGGCGAAGCAGGCGAAGGCAGAAATAGACCAGATGTTATCTGAAAATCCAGATGCTAAGGGAGAAAAAATCGGGCTGCGAGGTTGCCACTACGGAAGTAGTGATACTGAAAAACTGCAGAAGATACTGAACGAGAAAGCGGAACTGATATGGGGACGACATCGACCAAGTGACTATCCAAAAGTGCTGTTCAATCGGTGGAGCAAACTGGGTTCAAACCCACAGATACCCGATTGTGCAGAGCTGACCTCACCTGAACTACTCAAGTATTTGCAGGAGTATGCCAGTGAAGTGGAAGTGTTCGACCCCAACGAGTACCAAGAGCTACCAATCTCGGAGTACAAACCCGAAGAGTTTAACGGAGACCATTACTTAGTAGTCATTGACTACCATAACTAATAAAAATTATGGCTGATGAAAACAAATGGGACTTATCTAAGTACCCCCCTCACCTCGCAGAAATGAGAGCGTGGTCAAATGACATGGACGACATGCCCGACGGAGCTTTCTTTGCTTTAGCAGAGGAGACGATGGGCTACGATGTAGAAGACTGGGCAGAACTTGCTCAGTATGAGCAAGAACAAAAAGACTAGGGTTTACAAAGTAAAGAAAAGGGGTTGGTGTATACCAACGGTCAAAAGAAACGATTAACAGACTCAAAAAACAATTCGATAAATAGATATGGCTAAACAAAAGATAATCGTGAAGGTGCAGAAGAGCATATTCACGTCTGATGATTCGTGTTCCGTTATGATATATGACGAGACACGAAAGCACATGCTCGAAATGGAATGTCCAGACGAGTTGGCGGAGTACATGGGAGACACACCGAAGATGTACTTTGAAGCATTAGTACCAAAAGAGGGAGCAGGCTTTATTGAACTACAACAAGAGGTTGCAGAGCAAGACTGGTAAAGTTTGCACATGCTAGCAGACTGGTGTACCCTGTACGCACAAGCAAGGTCGAGCTTAGAACTATTAACAATCGAAAACCAAACTTAACCAAATGGCAAAAAATAAAACAGCGATGAGACGCTATTCAATTTCTCTGACGGACAAGAACTTAGAGCAGATTGAAAATCTTATTGGCGAACTTGGCTTCGCTTCAATCTCGGAAGCAGTACGTGGTTCAATCCATGCATTGCATAGCAAAACATTCCCGAACTACACACGTGGTAGTCGTGACCAACACATTGGTGACGTGGAGATTGACGCACCAAAGCCAACAAAGAAACAGATAGACGAGCAAGAGAAAGCCAACGAACTAGCCCACAAAATCAACCTATGCGAGAACGAACTAGGTGGTGTTGTTGGGTATGACGAGGGCGGAAACGCCACAGGGTGTGCCTACTTCCAGTACAACGGACGTAAACGTTTCTTGCAGGAGATGGACATCAACTCGGTGACGGCTGACCTATTGGAGAGCCAGTATTCCCCGAACAAAGACTATGTAACACAGTTACAAAAGGACGGACACATCGACTACGATATGACCGAAGCTATTGAAGACATCGTCGGTGCTGAAGCTGAGGATTAAAAACGAGGGACTAACACAAATAAATTATGCAAGTAGTATTAAATGACCAAGGTAAATATACCTTGGTGGCTGAGTCTGAACGTGACAACACATTACTTTTCTCAATCGTAAACGGAGTGACCACTCAAGGAGTGACATTCACATTCCCACAGCTCAAAAGTAAAAAGGGTTGGAGTGTACGAGACCTGTTTAGTAGAAAAACCAGAGACGAAGCAGTCAGTGTGGCAATGGCAACAGAAGCGATGAACCGAATCCAGCAGGCAATAAAACTTGAACCTGAACCAGCACCTGAACCTGAACCTGAACCAAAGAAAGGGCGTGGACAATATGACCGAAGCAAAGCGAAGCCGAGAGTAAAGCGAGCGAGGTACACCAAGACCTGTCCTGTTATTGGGTGTGACAAGAAGACTAAGGGTGTGCAAATGCACATGATGACAGCACATGGTGTGCGAGCTGATGGCACAGTGCAAGACACATTCCTACACGCCACTGCTGGAGTGAAGCCCGTTAAATCACCAGTAGTGAAGTTACTAGACGGAACGTACAAAGTACGTACTGAACGAGGACTACTCGACTAGGTATGGCAAATAGAAAGAGCCTGTCGGAAATGGTTGACGAATTGCAAGGGCAGACGAGCCTTGAAATGGACGTGAAAGTATTGCTCGCTGATGTAATCGACGAGAACTTTCACGACTTCAAGAGCGACAAATACGCAACGCCTAAGATGGCATTGGTTACTCGACTGCAGGAGCTTATCGAAAATACCAGAGGTGGTAAGTACGACAACCAATAAAATTATGAACCCTAATAAAAGAAAAGTTACGTGGAAAGACTACGCACAGTGGGTGTTTACAATGCTCGCAATCTACGCAGTCTGCTACGTGATGATTGAAATAATCTTATGAGCGTAATCAAAAGTATCGGACGAGGTTTTGGAATAGTCTCTGACTTCCTAATCCCACACTACGGAGTGAACCCGAACGCAAACTTTAATAGCGAAGAATTTAATCAAATAGAAGACGGACTGTTTAGCAGTGAAGATATCAAGGAGCGACTGTTCCTGCTGATGGACGAAGCAAAGGAAGACATGAAGCTGAGTATGAAATACTCTATGGCAACTTTTGTGTTCATACTCATTTCACTTGCTACTCTCTATGTTGAAAGTTTATGGTGGGTGAATGTAATTTCACTCATCATGGCAGTGAGATACCTACTCATGGACTCAAGCCTGAACCGACGTATACGTGGCGAGCTTGGATTCATTGACGGCATTATGTACACCTGTACTGAAATCACTAAGAACTTCAACGAAGCAAAGGATAGCCCCGAAGCAATCCGAAATGTAATCAAGAGAGCCGAAGCGGACTTAAAGAAGATGGGAGTATAACTTTTGTCGGAGACAAACTCTGACAGCACGTGCTGATATGCACGTGCTATATTGAAAACGGACGTAACCTTTTTGCAAAGACAGGGAGTGAACCAATGGGAGATAGATATGAGAAGCCGACAGACAATCAAGCGGAAGAAGACGAACCCCTGCTACCACTTGATGACAGGTTTCGGTTGGCGGAACAAGACACGCTGGATTTGTATCCAGATGACGAAGAAGAAAAAGAAAAAAAGAAATGGCGAAGACTTATACGCCTGATGTGGTCGTGATATAATAATGCTAGCAACTACGCACACGTGTACGAGCTAGCATTTTTTTTGCGAACGAACTGCCTTCATCGACAAGCGAGCATGTGTAAAGCTAGACTCACTACCGACTAGGTGGTTTGTTTTTTTATTTCATTGGTGTACAATGTTGCAGATGACGCAACAACAATCGAAAACCATAAGACTGATGAACCTGCCCCTAAGACCGAAGCAGGCAATCAAGATTTATCATAACGAAGAAGACGAGTTTGTTTACTACCACCATATAGATGGTATGTATTCGTACTGCAAGACACCTGACGGAGAGACTGTTCACTTGTCGGTTGGTACACCACTAGAAGATTACAAAGATGGTTATAAAATAATTTAAGCTATGCCAAAAGAAACAGAAACCAAGAGCAAGTTTTTTAACTTTGTTATAGACGAAGACCGAGCAGAGATTATGCAGATGATGTTGACAGTTTGGTCGAGAGAATGGACGAAGTTTGCAGAGCAAGAGACCGAGACTGCCATACGCCTACAAGTACCTATGCAGGAACTGGTAGCGGAGTGGTCGGAGAAAGTGCATGAGATAGGTTGGTGTAAAGACCCTGACTGTAAGAGTTAGAAACATGAATGGTTATGAGCGAGAGGAATTGGATAAAGAACACAAGGCTAGTCTTTCGGATTGGATTATTGGTGGCATTTTTGTTGTCCCTTGGCTGGTAGGTATTGGCTTAATCGTTTCTATAATCTTTGATTTATGATAAAAGTTTTGAAAGTGAATGGTGTAATTATTGGTAAGTATGATGATGAACTGGATATCTACTACAAAAAAGTGCAGGAATCTAAGCACAGAATGTGGAAGCACAACGGCTATGGCATACAGCTAGTCGCAGTCGAACGCTTGCAAGAACTGGGGTGCAAAGTTGTTTTAATAAAAGAGGTAGACACCAACACAACTTGGCGGTCAGAGTTTAATCAGTGGTTGCAGTCAACGATAGTTGAGGAACACCTACCACATGGAGTGCAAAAGTTTCTACCGATAGATGATATGAAAAAATTTAATAACATTAAAGAAAGATAATCGTGAAAACAACAAGCAGATTTGATGTGACAGTGACTCTTAAAGAAGGAGAACAATTAAGAACCAAAAATAGTAGAGGTACTATGTTCTATCACTCGAAGGGAGACCAAGCACAGGTCGTAACCGAGAACGCAGACATGTCTGTGTCTATTGTTTTTCCTGCTGACTACGTTATTGAAATGGCAGAGCAGATAAAGGAGTCACGGACTATAAACAAAACTTTAAGGATAGTAAGGGGAGAAAAATAATATGAGTTTTAACTACCGAGTATGTGTAGAACGTGAACCCGACATCGTCAATCCTGACGAGTGGGTGTATTCGTATTCGATACGTGACGTGTACTACACAGACAAGGGAGTGCCGAAGTCTTACGGTGCAGACCCACAGTTTGCTCATGGTGAAAGCCTGCAAGGAATCGTCGAGGACATGCGGTTGCAGGCTGAGGCATTAAGAAAACCTGTACTGTTCATCTTTGATAAAGATATTTTTACTGAACCACCTAGCTCGAACTGGTTGTGGGAAAGCATACCTGATACTGATTGGGACGAAGCGACACCTAAGCTACCAAAAAACTTTGGGAAGTTTGAAGATGAGCTGACTCAAAACAAATACAAAGAACTGAAAAAGCAGATGGAGAGAGAGCAACAACAGCAGAATGCTTTTTTAAACAAACAGATACAGAACCACCAGATGAGAGCAGGTGCAATTATTCCAATGCAGAAAGGCGAAGACCCTTACCCTTTTTAATTATGAAAAAAGAAAAAACTTACGACAGTAAATCGAAGAAATGGTTGACCGACGAAGAGTACCAACGCAAGTACAAGAAGCGTCAAGCCTGCAAAGGTGGACGTGAGCATGATTGGGTGATGTGTTTACCTCATGGCTTTGAAGCAACCCCCGACTACAAAGGACACCCCGAAGCCTGCTACGAAATGGAAGAAGCTATCGAGAAGCACGCTGAGAAATTAGCAGAGGAGTTGGAGAAGACTGAGGGTATTAAATCTACCTATGGTAGAAGCACTTTCAGAAACTACCGCATGAAGATGAGGCAGTATTGCTGTTCTGTTTGTTTCAAACAGAAGTATGAAAGTATAAGAGAACCTAAATAATTATGGAACTATACCAACACCAGAAAGATGTACTCGCACTCAGCCCAGATAAATATCTGTTCTGTTGGGACTGTGGCACAGGGAAGACACGAAGCTCAATCGAACTGATAGAGCAGAAAACTTTTGATGTGTTGTTGATAGTGCCGAAAGGATTGGTGGCGAACTGGCGACGAGAGCTAGAGAAGTGGAGCAACCAACAGACTGGCTACTCAATCTATACCAAGGAGCAGTTTAAGAAAGCACAGATGGAAGGAACTATCCGTGCCCATGACGCAGTGTTGGTAGACGAGATACATTTTTTTGCGGGGATGACTTCGCAGTTTTCTAAGTCGCTGATTAAATACCTGCACCAACATGATGTCAGATACGTATACGGATTGACGGCAACGCCATTTCTTTCCAATCCCTGGAACGTGTATCGCCTGGCTCAGGTGTTCGGACACAAGTGGAACTATCGTGCCTTCGAGTCAAAGTTTTTTTATAATATAAATATGGGTGGCAGAATGATACCAACTCTACGTCCGAACATGCAGGATGAACTCGCTCGGTACGTGGCACAGCTAGGGAAGTCAGTACGCATGGACGAGACAGCCGACATGCCAGAGGTGAACTTCACAGAAGAATACTTTGAGCTGAACAAGAAGCAGGAGAAGTTAATGACCGAAGCCTACGACCCGAACCCACTAACTAGGTTTACGAGAGAGCACCAGATTTGCGGTGGAACCCTTAAGGGTGACGATTTTACCAACAGCGTAGTCATCAGGGTAGATAAACGGCAACGAGTGCTCGACCTTGCCGAAGAACACGACAAACTCATCGTCGTCTGCCGATATCAACTTGAAGTCGAGGCTCTTGAGAATACTCTCAGCGACGCAGGGCACAAGGTTTATAGTTTTACTGGCGATACAGAAGATAGAGACGGGGTCTTGCAACGTGCCCGCAAGGAAAATAAAGTCGTCCTCATTGTCACTGCTGGGTGTAGTGAAGGGTGGGAGTATCCTGAAGTCGCTATGATGGTCTTCTATAGTTACGACTTTAGTCTTAAGAATTATATCCAAATGCTTGGCAGAATCCAACGCAGAAATAAGCTTGGTAAGCGAACGTACCTCTCGCTCATCACTAAAGGGACTGTCGACGAGGAAATCTTCAAGTGTTTGCTTAAGAAGGAGAGCTTTCATAGTGCTATATATGCTAAGAAGTTGACTAAATAGTACCAGAGAGTATATACTCTAGGAGTGAATTGCCTTGGCACTCACTGGTTTTCGCTTGCGTATAATCCCCTCACTTGTTGAGGGGATTCTGCGTTATAATGTTTCACATGAAACGTGAAGCTCAGTTTACTACCAAGTTCCGTAAGTGGTTACAGTCCCGTGAAGACGCAGCTCATGCCGCTGCGTATGAAATAAAAGTGTCGACAGATAAAAGTATACCCTTCTCTGCTGTAAAAGAACATCAGGTTGGTGCATTGAAACAGGTCAAGCACGGTATGTTCTCTCAGAAGATTCCAGATGCTGGTTGGCAGAACCCTTTCGATTTATTTGTCTTGTGTAAACAAGAGGCTTACGTGGTGTTGGCGTTCCTAGAACCAAGGAAGAAAACACAGGTATGGATTATCGACATCGACCTGTTCCTCCGTATGCAGGAAGTAGAAGACCGTAAGAGTATGAACTACCCAATGCTCGCATACTACGCAGACACGGAACCTGATTACATCAGTGAACATTTAATTTAGAAGTAGTCGGGGTGTTCAGGGTTGTCTTCGTTCCAAGGTTTACCATTCTTTCCGACCAGCTCACCAGTAGCAGGGTCAATCTCAGGGGTCATGTGTTTCTTTTCCTCTTTAGTATTTTGTTGTTTATCCCATTCCTCTTCGGCTTGCTCCATAGTTAGTGACGGATTCTGTTGCATAAAGACACCAACAAATGCTTCCTTTGCTCCTGCTTGTAGGCTTGCCATCTTTGCCTGTTGGGTCTTCTCATCATCCTCTTCTCCAACATCAGCCCCATCAAATGGGGACACATCATCCTCTTCAAACAAGTCGTCGTCCTGCATTTTAATCTTATCGAACTTGGACATGAACACACGGTGACGGTGGATTAGTTTCCATGCGTCCTCATTACCTCGTCCACCTCCAGGGATTCTCTGAATAATTTGTAGTGACGATAGCTGTGCCAACTCACCTCGCATAACTGGAGTGGTGAAACCAAACCGAGCAGCAACAGAAGAAGTGTTCACTGTTTTGTGCTTGGTCATCAACTGTAGGATTGCACGACGTAGTCGTGGTACGGAGTCCAGAGCAATTTTATATAAAACATTTTTCTGTACGCTACTGAGTCCTTTCTCTGCGTTCATAACATAGAAAGCTTTCGCTAGTGACTGCAACTGTTTCACGAAACGAGGGAACCGTTCCTTTGACGGCAGACCTACAGGCTCACGAGTACGCATGTCGACGTTCATCTGCGACCTAGCTCCAGTAGCAAAGATAGCTACGTCGTTCAGCTCATCAAACAACTCATCCGACAACTGCTGTTCGGTGCGGTCTGTTCGTTCAGCGATAGCTACCATTCGAGACACGTACTGTGCCACCATATCAGCTAGCTCATCTTTAATAGCTCGCACATCCTTCGAGTAGTTATCCTTCATAGCTTTCGCTAGCTCCTTGTTGGTTGGTTGCTTCATCGAGTAGGCAATAAATCGCTCACCCATACCTCCATACATCGTCATGATTTCTAGGGCAGGTGGAGTAAGACCTGCAATGACACCAAGGCGACCCTTCCAGTGTACTGACTTACCTGTACCGAAGTCCTTGTTGAACTCACCATCGTAGATTTCACGGAACTGGGCGAGGATTTCTTTTCGTGCCTCTTTGTTCTTCTGTAGGATGGTAGTGAAGTCTTTAATAAAGACCATTCGTCCGTTGATTTTGTGGAGTAGTGATGTCTCCTGTCCACTGTTCTGCATACCAGAGATAAAAGTCTGCGGTGAAAGGTCTGAGATATTGTAGGCAAGTTTGTACTGGTCACGTGCCAGGTGCTGGAACATATCAATCAGCTCCGTCTTACCACCAGATGATTCTGCTACCAATAGTAGCCATACTGGTGCTTCAACTGTGGACAACCTGTTAGAAATAAAAGTAGCGAGCACTAGCTCAACAATTCCCTCATCTGCCATAACAAAATACTCTTTGAGTTTTCGTGTAATATCCGCCACTGTTACAGGTCGGTCTTGGTTTGGCTTAATCGTCGTCATATACCGTTGTTAATAATTCCGACAGCTTCCTTCAAGTCGCAGTCGTGTTGCTTCATGACTACGTCGATTGAGTCCCACTGTTTGTTGCAAACAAAGCAATGCACTTTGTTGTCTTTGCGATAATAATGTAGAGATGGGTCTCGGTCTTCGTGCCATAGACATTCACCCTTGTTCTGTTGGATTTTCATCAGGTTTTCGATTGGATACGCCTTGGCTTTCTGGATTGCTACAGCAAAATCCTGTGCTGCCTTGCGATTCTTCTTGCCTGCACCAGTAAAGTTGAGCACTGTTTCCAAGTCTTTCTTCTTATCAAGCCAGTATTTTTTAGAGTCCTCTATGCCTTCCAACACAAAGTCCCCCTCATCTACCGTTATTTCACGGCTTATTTTCTGACCATTGACCTTATTGTACTCGTCCTGCAAAGCCAATAGCTTGGCTTTAATCTCCTTCACTTCCTTAGTATATATAGTTTTACACTGGGGGAAAACCTGAGCAAACTCATGAGGTGGTAGTGGTTTGTACGTTAATCCTTCACGTTCAGCGTCTCTAACAATGCTGTCGATAACCCAATTCTCGAACTCGTCGTGCTTTATCGTCATTGGCTTATCAAATAAGGGTGAGTCGACAATCATTGTTGTGCTCCCATCCTCATGGTAGTGTTGCAGAGTCATAGATACTATAGTAACATAGTTGTATTGAACGCAACAAGGCAAACTATTTTTAACAGCATTTGCCACTTACAAAAGACATGAACCCAGACAGATTACGAGAGGAATACCAACAGCAACTACGCAACACTATCATGGTGTTTCTTAATGCAAATGGTGTATCCATGACAGACATCGCAGGAGTATTCAATGTCGATAAGTCTACTGTTAGTAGGGTAGTGAAGAACCCTGTCGACGTAGATAAATCAAGACTGATTCATTTTTCAAAGTACTTCAAGTAGTTGCTTGTGTCCTGGGGGTATTGTTTTGGTCTCGCGACGACCATCGTTCACTACCCTCAGAACACAGGTAAGAACTTGTTCTTCCTGTTAGGACTTATCAACCCCAAATCACAATCATAATCACAATCATATATGTCTAAAGATATGTTCAGCGAGGAGAATGAAGTAAAGTCAGCATGGGTTTCATGGGGAAAACCAGGGGATAACGTAGTAGGAACCCTAATCTCACGTACCCAACGAGAGAACACCATCGGTGGTAAAACAGAAATGCAAACCATCTATGAAATTAAATCTAGCAAAGGTGAGTTTCACCCACTGAAGCAAGATGACAACGGTAACTACGTACCAGAAGAGAAGCCAGTTGTTATCGAAGAAGGACAAATCTACAACGTCGGTGGTAAGTCAGCGATTGACTCACAAATGCGGAACGTAAAGATTGGTCAGATTCTAGGTATGAAGTTCATGGAGTCTGTGCCTGCAAAAGAAAAAGGACGGTACCCAACTAAGGTAGTTAAGATTTTCACTACTGGTGAAATGGATGAAGAGTTCCTGAAGGAACTGGAAGAGGAAGCAGCTAAAGACCCCAACAACTTCTAATATGAACAACGGTCTCGATAAACAAAAACAGTTAGTCGCAGACCTTGTTCTGGATGTTCAAACACGTATAGATAATGCCCTGCCACCTGGTGCTGTTGTTCCACGACACACTAGTGCAGGGCATTTCTATGGTGTACCAAGCGGTGGTATATATCCGTCAGTGACAGGGGTACTCGGTGCTTTCAAAGACCCTAGTATCCAACAGTTCGACATGAACGAAGCTCTACGCTACGTCGAGGCACACTTACCAAGCACTGTAGTGAATGGCAAGTTAGACCTACTAGCGGTGGCGGATATGCTCTACAACGCTAAGTCAGCTTCACGAGGTATCTTCATGGATGCTGCCGACATCGGCACACAAATCCATGACAGACGAGAGAAGTACTACCAAGACTGGATTGATGCAGGTCCGTGGCAACGTCCTCCAATCGAAAACTATTACGACATCAATCAAGATGATGTCAGATTGATATCAGCTATACGTGCACTAGGATTATTCTGTGACGAACACCAGTACATCCCAATCAGATGCGAGATGCTTGTCTATTCCGACAAGTACAAGCTGGCTGGAACACTGGACGACTTAGGAATGGTCAACACTATCGTTCGTAAGGGCGATAAGAATTGTGTTCATCAGTTAATTCACAATGGTGAAGATACTAGATGCTTTAACTGTGACCATAAAAGGTCTTGGCAGTTAGCTCTCACTGACTTGAAGAGTAGCAACCAGTTCAAGGACAGCTACTTCCTACAGGTAGCCATTTATCAGATGATGTTTGTAGACCTGACAGGCGTGAAGCCTAAAAGGAACTTCATCCTTAAGACCAGTAAAGAGGGTGGTAAGTATCAGCTTGAGGAACTCAAGAAGATGCCTCGCCTCATTGCTGCAGCAAAACGTGTCATCATGGCATCAGGTGCTATCCAGACAGTGAAGGAACTAAGGAAGGATTCAAACACTAAAGAAACAATTAAGATATGAGCGTCTCACCAGAACAAAAAGAAATGCTAATTCACTACGGTGAATTAAAGACCATCATCAAGGAGAAGACCAAAGACCTAGAGGTCATTAAGATTCCTGTGAGGGAACTGTTGATTGAACTAGGTGCTGAAGATACACCAGTAGAAACAGGGAATGGCAAGTTCACCCTACAACCTCGTCGGACGTGGACATATAGCGATGAAACTGAGCTTCTAATGAAGCAAGTAAAGGCAAAGCAGAAGTTCGAGGAGTCTACTGGACTAGCCAAGTTCGACACTCTCTATGATGTGTACTTCAAATAGGGTGTATAATTGAGAGGCACTCTGCGATTACCAATCTAATTAAATTTGTATGTCAGAAGAAGAAACAAAAACCCCAGAAGAAGAAGTAGTAGCTGATGAAGAAGAAGTAGTAGCTGATGAAGTAGAAGTAGTAGCTGATGAAGTAGAAGTAGTAGCTGATGAAGTAGAAGTGGTGGATGAACCAGAACCCACACCAGAACCTGTAGTCGAAGCGGAAAAAACTCCAGCTCCTACAGCGGAAGGTGGACGTGAAGAAGGGAATCCACCAGTAATGTAGTCGCGAAACCTACATTCGGAGTACAGAGTGGAGACTGTACAATGCAAAAGCCACCTTAATAGGTGGCTTTTGACTTGCAACGGATATCCAGAATAGATATCGGTTGACTTTCTTTGGGGGAAAACAAAATGTTATTTATTTTTTGGAGGTTTATTTAGTTGTTTTGAAGTACATGTATGTTGCCACCCCTGCGTTCACCGCAGTCAAAACCGCAGTGTCAATCAGTTCGGGTGTTACCGTACCTTCTCCTATCGCTTGAGATAATATCGCTGTAACTAGTGAAAGCGTAGCGACAACTGCCCGAACCAGGGCGACTCTATGTCCACTGTTGATTATAGCAGAAAAGTTCTTTGTTATCCCTGTGACTGCCTGCACGATGAAAGGTGAGGCTAGTACTAATAATGATTCAATCATATTACTTTCTTAATCCTTTTAATAATAAGAGATACTTTATCTTCAGCTTGAGAAACTGTATTAACAAAGTTAATCTCTTCTTTTCTTCAGCGTCCTTCCCATCTTTGTCTCCGACAATCGCCTCGACTACTTGATTGCGGTAGCCCAGAACTATTTGTGGCTTGTCGGATGTCACCTCCACATGAGCGAAGATGTTATCTGCTGTATATCTGATGCCAGTCTCAGTACCGATAGCCTTCATCAACTTGATAGTGGAGTCAATCATCCTGTCACTGAGTACACCCACGTTAGCCAGAGGATAAGTGTAAGCAATACCCACAGAATTACGGTTAGGATTTTCTTTATCTTTTAGCGTTCCATAAAATACTTGTGACCTTTGATTAGGATTTTTAATAACACCAGCGTGCCATGCACTATTGGAGTAATGCACCAGCTCGTAGATTTCCCCCACCTCATCTATCAGGTAGTTGTAACTGAGACCCCTAGCCCTTAGCGTTTCAACTGCACCTAGCACACCTCTCCCACCAGTAGTGTGTAGCATGATTGAACGTGGGTTGTTACCTGTCCAGAAGTGAGGCAGAGCGTACTGACTATTCATAGGAAGCCCATCGAATCCTGCAGGTATTGGAGCTACCATCGTGGAGAATAGAGACTTGATGTTCTTCTTATTGTAGTCGTAGTCATGCACCTCTTCTCTTCGAGCATCGTGCCAGAAGTGCATGAATCCATGTCCCATCTCGTGAATAAAAACTCGTACATACTGAGTTAGTAATCGGTCATTGGTCTGCTTACGGTCACTCTTCTGACCTTTGTCAGCACACACCCAGAACTCCCACTCCTTGTCGGTGTCTCGCCAGTACGTACCGTTGATAGTGCTTGATAGCCCCCACTTCTTTCGGTCAGCTCTAGTGAAATGAAAAGCTACGTTGTTGAAACCTTCAGCTCTAGCTGCTCCAGTAAACGTTCTATCAAACCATTGGTGGTTGATACGTACTTTCCCACCGATAGGGTTGGAAGTACCGTCTTCATTAGTTATTTCCGTCACAGGCGTGACCTCAACATAACGATAGACGAATGGTTCTACCTCGACATTCTTAGCTGTCATCATAGTCTCCACGATTTCTGCTTCGTGTTTCTTTAACCACTCGTGGTCTTTCTCTGTGGTGTATACGATTGTTTTTATTTTTGAGAACATAAGATGATTATGTTAATTATTAAGGACCACTGGGACCTTTCGGTGCCCTAGGTGGTGTTGGTGCAGAGGGTGATGCAGGACCAGACTCCGTACTTCCATCTTTAGCGTCGATGTAGTCACGCAGTGTTGACCTAATTTGGAACATACCAGGTACTCCATATAGC
>Ga0306867_1000273_pt1 | contig 31257 bp, 36 predicted proteins | sample AntRauTorckE6831_FD_190432 | JGI IMG/M metagenome (GOLD analysis project Ga0306867, IMG submission 190432) | Saline lake microbial communities from Rauer Islands, Antarctica - Metagenome Torckler E6 #831 (v2) (version 2) | ecosystem: Environmental > Aquatic > Non-marine Saline and Alkaline >...
AGACCCTTTTTCTTTTATTTTTTGAGCGAGGGCAAAACAATTTTATTATGAAACTAAAAACACGAATTAAACGAGCATTAGCAGGTTTTTTAAGAGAAGAACTTCTTGAATACATAGGGTATAATCATAAAATACCTTATATGAGTTTGAATGATAGGTTTAATGTGGAAAACCTGCCTTTTGAAACTATTGTGATGGAAGCTGAAATACCTATTGAGATGGATGGCAGAATGGGCTATGAAGACCCTGAAAGACTTGAAAAACACATTGAAGAATGTAAGCGTAGGTTTGCCGACCAAGTAATGGAACATATACACGTAGATGCGCAGAACTTAACTACAAGAGAACATTTTATGAGGCGAAGTGTTAGTTTTATTTTACGTGTGCAGGGAAAAAAATAAAAGAAAAATATTGAAAGCACTAACTTTGATACGAGAACGGAACTAAGCCATATTGTGTACAACGTTCTGAATATAAAAAGTTTTATAACACTAAACTTGATTAAAAGAAATAACCCTATAATAAATATTGAACTTTATTAAGATGACAAGAACAAAATTACTAAGTATATTACAAGAAGAAACAGACGGGTTTAATGAACAAAGTAGATTAAGGGACGATGTACTTGATGCAATGGAAGAGGCTTATCTAAAAGGCAAAAGAGAGCAATTAATTATAGCCGATGTTATTGTGCCGAAGGGTACGGGTGATAAACTTTAAAAATAGTATAAATTATGTGCGAAGAAAATAAGCAACAAAATACGGAGGCTATGCAGTATGACACTGTGTTATGCGCTGTGCCCTCTAAAGAAATGCAGGAATATATTAACTTAATAAAATATACAGAGCAAGAAATGTTTAAAATGTGCGGAATACCCAAAGAAATGTTTGGTTCAGAAGCAACCAAAATTAAAATAAAAAGGAAATGGTGGCAATTCTGGAAGTGGCATTGCGCATAACGTTTAGGGTATGTTGTGTTGCGATAATTATTAACCGATAAATTTAAAGATATGCATTGGGAAGATAAAAGAGAAATGACTGAACAAGTTAAGCGTGAATACCAAGAGTATTTAGATTATATGTATGAGTATGAGGAAGAAAACGGTAATTATCCTATGCACCTTAGTAATGGGCAATGGACACCTTATTCTACTACTGAATATTTAGACAAAACAAAGAACGGAACTGAAAGATGAAATATGTAGAAGTAGTATATAAAGAAAAGACCAGAGCTCCACAATATACAGTCATATTAAAAGATGGTGGTATAATGTATTTGGGTGAAGACCCATTCAATATACCAACAGATATGATTTATAGAGGAAGTTGTGGGATGTTGGGTATGGATATAGATGAGTTCGTTAGTCAAGCTAACGACACCAAATCTTATGGGATAAGAATTCATCCTAATCTGTTACCTGACAAAATAAAAGAATTTCTAAATTCAATTGTTTTAACTCATGACTAAACACACATATCCTAAGCAACTTAAAACAGAACAGTTAATGGTTGATTGTGGTTATTATATTAATCACCCTACCTTAGCTCAACTGGAAGGTCTGATAATAAATGAACACAATTTACACTGTGTTATAATCCCAAATAAATCTAAATTTTATGAGGGGTATCTTAAAGGCTTTGATGATTCTAAATCACAATTAATGATTCATTATAATTATGAAGTACTATTAGAAAATCTAATAATAGAAGCACTATTTTCAATTAAAAATAAACAAAATAATAAATAACTATGGGATTTAATCCAAAGAATTACACAACAGTAGATGAACGATTGGTAATGTACCGTAAAGATAACCCAGATTATAGGGTATTTACTGAAGTTACTTTTCGTTCGAGAGACGAAGAGCGTATCACTATTAAGGCTACAGTATTTAAAAATGCTGAAGATCAACAGGCTGGACTATATCATACAACTGGTATTGCGTCTGAGAACTATGAAGGATATGTCAACGAGACATCACGTGATGAGAATTGCGAAACTTCAGCGATTGGTAGAGCATTGGCTAATGCTGGTTACACTGGTAAAGGTGGTCGTCCTTCGAGAGAAGAAATGGAGAAGGTAAAACGAATGCGAGATTCTAAGTCTAAAGATGTTGATACGGCAGAAGATGAACATACCAAAAAGAAATCTAAGAAAGAAGAAGAATCTACATCAACAAAATCTAAACCTAAGAAACAAAAAGAGGAAAAGAAAGAAGAAAAAGAAGAGTATAATGAAATAGAAGTTAATCCATCTGCTTTATTAGAAGCTGTTCGTGATGAAGATATTGACATTGAACAACTATTGTCTGACAACGAAACTGTAATTGCAAACATTAATGTGTTTGATAAAACAGGTGAACTCGTTCAATGGTTTAATTCAATGATTAAAGCTATGGCATCTGACGACGCTGACAAGTTCAAAGATACATACATTGAGTCAACTCAAAAAAGAATGCGTGAACTCAGTTAATCTTCACCTTTAAGCGCTTTGAGTGCAGAGGACATGTCTTTAGTTATGAGGTTTAAATTGTTAGTTGTTTTTCCTTGTTGCTTATCTGCGTGTCCTTCTGCTTTCATTGCTTTTAAATTACGTTGACGAATCTTAGGATTGACTAACGATTCTTTGTAATCAATAGCAGCTAAATTTTCAGCGTGGATTTTACGAACACTTTCAAGCATATCGGAAAACAATTTCTCTTTACACCAATTGTTGAATTGTCTTTGAGATGTGCCAGACATAAACAATGCTTTAAACTTTTGTGGATATGTATCAAAATAACATGACACATACGACTTCTGTTCAGCATTCAGATCATCCCATCCATCTAAATAGGATAGATTGATTTGAATTGGTTCATCATTACCTTCAGCTGGTAATGGGAGCTCTTTAATAAGAGTTGTGTTTGATTGTAATTCTGTTATATTCCCCATAATAGTATAATATACAAAAAATATAGGTAAAAGTCAAATGGAAAATGAACAATTACGATTTATTTTTATAATAATCCTACTAACAATCTTACTCTTGATATAATACCAACCTTTGAAGAATTATACGCTAAAAGTATAGAAACTATTAATACTTACTATCGCCGAACACAAACAGAAACAATACAAGGAGTTGCTCAACATCGTAGAGTGCGAGCGAGAGCAAGACAAAGAGCATTCAGTAGCAACGCCGCATCACAAAGAACCCAATTAAAAGAATAATTAAAACAAAATTTGAATGATAACTATTTACACTGACGCAAGTTATATACCGTCAAGTGGAATTGGTTCTATCGCATATATTATTAAATCTGAAGAAGAAGAAATAAAAGGAGGAAAAAAATTAGGCAAAATTGAAGACGTAACTTATGGTGAACTGTACGCTATTATGTATGCTCTTGAATTATGCGTAAAGAATTTCGATGATGATATCATTGAATTACACACAGACAACATGACATGCTATAGATATTTAATTCCGTTTGTACACACAAAACCAAAACGACATGATCTGCAAAAGTTGTATGATCAGATATTTTATTTACTACGCAAATATAAATTCAAACTTAAAACTTATCATGTAAAAGCACACAAAGAATTAACAACGAACAAAAAAATAAATAACGATTGGTGCGACATCAAAGCTAAAGAATACACACAATAAAGAGGAACATATTATGAATACAGCAACAACAAGAGGAGCACTATCATTATCATCAGTAATCTTTGTAGTATTATTAATACTCAAATTAACAGGAACCGCTACAATAACTTGGTTATGGGTTTTCTCTCCATACTGGATTCCATTTGTAGCAGCATTAGCAATTGTGATTTGTATATTTATAGTTGCTACAATAGCAGCTGGTATTGATTTTTTATTCAATAGAAATGAATCATAAACTATACTTAGAACAAAGATACGAAAAGCTTTTAGCTATGGAAAATCAAGAACAATTAACAGAAATCGTTAATCAATTGTTAATTCTTAACGATACGTTAGGCGCAATTTTCGTATTAGCGGTTACTGCACTATTTATCTTAGTATTTAAATATATATATTTGACATTGCTTAAAATAATGGTTATATTATGCAATTAAGAAGAAACGAAAACGGTCTTTATCTAAATAAGTTTGAGAATAAAGATGAGGCTGAAGAATACATGGAAAAATGTATTAGGCAGTATTTATATACACCATATAAAGATAAAATGTCCATTCGCAAAATATGTAGATTGGCTGAAGAAAAAGATGGTGTAAGTATATCTCGACCTACTCTAAGTAGAGAACTTAAAAGACGAGACATTAAGTTTCGTAATCAACGAGATAAAGAATTAATACGCAAACCACAAACATACACAATAAACAAGGATGTTCTTGAGGTATTAGATCAATACCCTAACAAATCATACATTGTTGAGTTAGGGTTACGGATTGTCTTAGACATTCCTTGCGAAGACCTTATTGTTTTCTTTCCTAAAGGAGATAAAGACGACTTAGTAGTTATCTTTAATTATGAGGAAAACAAAATAAAAGCTCTCGTAAATGGCAACCCTTCTGAAAGAGATTCTAAAGATATACAAACTTTAGTTAATCTCGGACAGTCGAAGGGGATGAAAGCTCTTATAGAATACATGGAACAATTCAACTATAAATATTATGGAGGGGACGCATGGTAAAAATATAAGCTCCAAAAGATGAATTAGTACAAAAACTATTAAACAAACGATATAAATGGAAAAGCGTAGCAACCAGTAAAAAGACTTGCAACCTTAACGTATTGTGGGTTGAAAAAGACACTAAAACAATTGCATTTAATTTAGGTGTAAAAGATGATTGAAGCACTATTAACACTCGGACTATTATACTCAATTTATAAACAATTCAAATATAAACACATTGCAGAGGATGTCTATGAAGAATATTTTGCTTTGTTAAACGAAAACAATGCTCTTAATAAAAGCGTTAAAATATTAGTCACTCCATATATTTATAGAGCTATTATGGAAACAGCAGTAAACATAATGTCAGACAGAGCTATTAACTATGAGCGAACATCAAAATCTACTGAAAAGCGGTAAATACACAGCAACTATAACTCAATCATACGAGGATGAAGAGAACGGGTTTAACTTTTTAAAGTTATGCTTTACTATTGATAGGGGTGAATATTCATACAGAAATGTTATCGAAGAATTCCCCCTAAACGATTTTGGTATCAAAGGAAGACTCAAACCATTGTTTGATGATGTAGGATATATTATTGTGAAAGATAAAGACAATCCTATATTCTTTGACCAATTTAAAGCTCTACGTTTTGAAATTACTATTGATAGAGCTATATCTAAAAATGTGGTTAAAAATAGGGTTATTGAATTAACCCTTCCACTTAAGAAGGCAGACTACAATGTAATGAAAGAAAAGTCAGACGATCATTATTACGAGAAAAGTAGTGTAAAGAAACTACCAATTAAAGAAGAGGTGATAGAACGATGAGTCAAAGAGCAGATTTAATTAAACATTGTAGAGATTTACATAATGAAGAACAAACAAAAAAACTATACGAAGCAATGAAGAAATATTAGTATTAGTTGTAAATAATAATGTTTATCCTGATAGATTTGAATGTGTTGTTAAACAAAAAAAAATAATATATGAAAATAAAACTAAGAGATTATCAAAGGGAGACAATTGAAAGTATTAAAAAGAATTGGGACAATAATATTACGAGGAATCTGGCTGTCCTGAGTACGGGTTTAGGTAAAACTATCATTGCAACTAAATTGCATGAGAAATTCCAACCTGATAAACCTACAATGTTTATTGTAGATAGGATTGAACTTGCACACCAAGCAAGAGAATCTTTTATTGAAACCAACCCTTCTTTAAAGGTTGGTATCGAAATGAATAAAAACACATTAGACGGTGATGAAGATGTAGCAATATGTTCTATACAGAGTATTGGGAGGAAAGGTTCATATCGAATTAAAAAGATTGACCCTGATAGATACCATAAAATTATAGTTGATGAGGCTCACGTATCAGTATCAAGCATGTACGATAGAGTTCTAAACTACTTAGGTGTGGGTGACAAGAATATGACTGGTGACAAACTCTTATTGGGTTTGACAGCAACACCAAATCGTTCTGATGGCGCTCCACTTAGTAAAGTTTACGATGATATTGTAGTGAACTATGACTTAGGTTATGGTGTACGAAATGGTTGGTTGACTGAAATTGATTGGATAAGAATCAATACCAATATAGATATTTCAAAAGTCAAAGGTAGTAAAAAAGCTTTTGATGAAAAAGAATTGTCTGAAGCAATCAACGTTGCGTACCGCAATAAATTGATATTAGATAGTTACCGCAGTCAAGCTAACGAAGAATCAGCAATCTGTTACTGTATAGATGTAGAACATGCCTATACTTTAGCTGATCTGTTTAACAAAGAAGGTATTCCTTCTGGATGTATTGAAGCTAATACAGATACACAAGAACGACGAGAACTTGTAGATCAATATAAGAAAGGTAAGATTAAAGTTCTATTTAATTATGGTACTTTAACTACTGGTTTTGATGCGCCTGAAACTTCGGCAATTATCTTAGGACGACCAATCAAATCTGAACTATTATACAGACAGATTGTTGGTAGAGGCTTAAGACCGTCAAGACTATGTTTTGTTGATGCGTTTGCTACCGCTGAAGAACGTAAAGAAATTATTGAAGGTTCTGTTAAACCTTGTTGTAAATTAATTGATTTGTATGATGTAGCTGGTGATCACGATATTGTTTCGTTACCTACATTATTCGGACTCAATAAGAATATTTCAAAAGGAGAGCAGGATAGATTCTTTAAAGAAGTGGTTCAACCATTAGAGGAAGTTAAGCACGAACATGGTGTTGACATCTCCTTGATTGAAGACTTAGAAGACCTTGAGTATATTGTTAAGAAACAAAAGCTCGATGTCAAAAGTGTCAATATTCCAGCAGAAATTAAGGAGTTTACAGACAGACCTTGGTTGCCAGTTGGGGATGATGCTTATGAGATCGTATATCCAGACGACAAGAAAACGTTATTAGTAGAGAGAGACCAATTAGACAATTGGGATGTTATCGAAATTGATACTAAAAAAGATATAGCTAAAAGACTTAACAACTTTAAAAGTTTATCTGGTGCGTTTAAGTTAGCTGATGATTATGCTTCTCAATATTATAACACTGATTGGGCTGACAAACATTTTAAGATGGTAGAGAAAGGTGTTACGAAGCCACAATTTAATTTACTAAGACAAAGACTAAAAGGAGGAATTAAAGTAAGTAGAGCAGAAGTATATCCAGATACAAAAGTTCCTGTTATATTCAATAGGAATACTGGAAACGAAAGGCTCGACAGAGCAAGCGCATCCGATTTAATTAAAACAGTTTTAAAATGACATACATATTATATGGTTTATCAACAATAGGTGTTATCGCTATTATATACACGGGTTATCATATCTATAGAAACTTTAACCCAAATCATAGAGTGGACAACATTATTGAAAAAATGGAAGACGAATTTAAAAATATGAACGATGGATTCCTTGACTAAAGAATTAAAACAATACACTAAAAAGGTTAAAGAATTATCACTCCCTTACTTATGGAAAAAGTGGGGAGTAGAACCAGAAGTTTTAACAAATAGTATATGTGAATTATGGGAAACATTCGAGAACCCCCACATGGTGGACGAGTTATTGAAATTAAACGTAGATTCTGAACCAAGATTTAGGGAAATATGTGACACTAAATACAAAAGAGGGAAGTATATTGAGAATATTAACCTACATAAATATCAAGAACATAATATAAAGGAAGATCAACACCAATCGGTGTACTTACATGACGAACGATGGGTGAAAAACTACAAAGAAACTGGTAAAGTTAGTTGTAGTAACACCAATGTAATGATTGATACTCTATGGTTAGAGCTTGATAGAACTGAGCTCAGAAAAGCCCGTGACGACGTTCTTTCATTCATGCTCATGTTTCCACACGAAAGTTATTATAGAGTCTTTTACAGTGGGAACAGAGGCTTTCATATACAGGTTGATGGTACTATCTTCGGTAGTCCAATTGGTAGTCAACACAAATTAACTGGTATAGGTAAGTTAGCGTATAATTTAGCACATGAAACCTTTGGAGATATAAGACACAACAACGATATAAAAGATGTGTGGTTATTATCAAGAGGTAAATTGTACAAGACATATTATGATACATTCGGAGTCATACCAGATACATCCGATGAAATGTTACAGAAAACAAAACAAGAACTCGAAAACATAGACCCAAATATTTATTATGTAAATTCATTAATAAGACAACCTTACTCAATCCACGAGAAATCGGGGAATAAAAAGAGTCTGGTAAACATTTACGATTTAACATCAGAAAATTACAATACTAACAAAAAAATACTTGATTTTAATAATAAAAAGCCGTATCTTATACATAGAGTTTATGATTGTTTAGAGCCGAGAGTTAAGTTCGTTAAGAGTTATGACAATTATGATAATGAAGACGAAATTATTAACTTCTATGGTAACATATTCAATTATTTTGACCCTGAAGATGCAAACAACGATGGCTGGGTAAACAATTTATATAGTCCATTTTATGAAGACACAAGCCCAAGTGTAGCTGTAAATATTAAAACAGGACATTATAAAGATTTCGGTGAACTGACACACAGTTTCTCGATATTTGAAGTATATTCTAAAATATATAAAACAAGCATTAAAACAGCAAAGGAGAAATTAAAATGAGCAAAGACGAAAAAATGATGGATACAGAAACAACTAAAAAAGGTTTAGACACACTAATGTATAATCCAGCAGAAACAACAGAAGGTACAAAACCAGTAGAACCAGAAGAGGATTACCAAAGACCATCTGATATGTCAGTCGAAAAATATAACCAAATGTTATCAGAATTTAGAGCGTATGGTTTAGATAGAATCTATGTGGTGTTTGATAAAACTGGAGGAATTGTAACTACAACTTTTAACACTTCTAAAGCTGGAGACTTAGAAGAAAAATACGACGGACATGTTGAACTTTATAACTTAGACTAATGAAGAATAAGCATCTGATATATGGCATAGATGAAGAAGAAAATATAGTTGGAATAGAAACACTAAGGAATCAAAATGTAGTACAAATATTTAAAAGAGAAAACGGTGAAATTAAAAGTAGATTTGAGCCATTCAAATACTTTATCTATGTAAACTCAGGTGAATCATTCTTAGAAAAAGTTAAGGAGTTCCAATCTGCAACAATAAAACCGTTACTTGGTGGTAATTATTACGATACATTGGTGGAGACTAATGATATAGGTGATATATTTACTATCAAGAAATACACTAAGAATAGTTTAATACCATATACAAGTTCTCAATATCAACTATCTTCTGGTAAAACATTATTCAAAGGAATGACAGCTGCTGATGTATTGACATTGTATGTTGATATAGAGACTAATACTAAAAAAGGTTATGAGTTTTCTAATAGTCAACGTAAGGAAGATAAAGTTTTTATCATTGCTTGTAAAACAAACGATGGTAGAAAAAGAGTTTTTCATTTGGAACACGAAGATATATCTGACGACTTCAATGTTAAAGATGTAGAATTTGTTTCATGTAAAAAAGAGAGAGACTTATTAGTTAATTTTATTGCTTATGTTAGACAGGTCGATCCAGATGTAATTGCAAATCATAATATTTTCAATTTCGATTTCACCTATCTTTTAGATAGATGTCGATATAATGATGTAGAGTTTGCTATTGGTAGAGACGGTTCAGAGCCTAATACCTTTGACACAAGTATTAAGTTTGCTGATAAAAGCGCAGAGTATAAAAACTTTGACGTATATGGTAGATCAGTAATTGACACACAATTTTTAGCGATGTATGTTGACGTTGTTAAACGTAACATGCCTTCTTATAGATTGAAAGACCTTGTTAAATATTTAGGTAAAGCTAAAGCCGATAGGGTTTACATTGAAGGAAGCGAAATCTCTAAGATATTTAGAGGTGAGTCTGATAAGTCAATGGAGGATTTATTAAGATATGCTATTGATGATGTTATTGAAGCTGAAGTTCTGTATAAAGAGTTTGGCGCTTCTTACTTCATAATGACTAAGATGATTCCAATGTCATATCAGGAAGTGTTTAGATATGGTACTGGCAATCAAGTTGAATATGTGTTCATGCGAGAATATTATAGGTGTAATTGGAGCTATCCAGTTCCAGACCCTAAGAAAGAATATGGTGGTGGTTACGCTGATGTATTAGAATTTGGTCTTATTAAAGAACCAATTATATATGCTGATGTGAAGTCACTGTATCCTTCTCTTGCGAAGCTTCTCAAAATTCAACCAAAGAAAGATGAGTTGGGTATCTTTCAGAAGATTCTTAATCTTTTGATGGAAACCAGATTCGCTATTAAAGACAACATTAAAAAGTATAGTAAAGAAGGTAAGCAGGACTTAGTTAATGTAGAGAAAGCTACTGATGGTTCTGTTAAGATATTCTTGAACACTATGTCTTATGGTTACATTGGTTGGAGCTATGGAAGTTTTAATGACTACGGTGAAGCCGCCAGAATTACTGAGAATGGACAAAGAGTAGTCAAGGAAATGGATGATCTGATTATCGAAGATGGTGGTCGTCCCATTAAAGTTGACACTGATGGTGTTGCTTGTGTAGTTCCTGAAAAATATAGAGGTTCTAAAGAGTCTGAAGAAGAATACATAGATACTTTAACTGATAGACTTGAAGAAGGTATTATAATTGAACACGATGGTAGATACAAAGGTATTATTGCTTTTGATAAAAAGTCTTACGCATTGTTGAATTATGATGATACTATCGACATTAAAGGTAACACTATTAGAGGTAGAACTATTGAATCATTCGGTATTGACTTTTTCAATTCATGTATAGAAAATCTCTTCAATGGAGATCATAAATCTTGCATTGAGAAATTCAAATACTATGAGAATAGGTTATCTAATAAAGAGATGGAGGCTTATGAAGTACAGAAGAAAGGTTCTTTAAACTTTACATTGGAAGAATACAAAAACAAAACAGAGGGGGGTAATACAAATCCGATAGCCGCTTATGAGTTAGCTATAAAATCAGATAAACATTATCAAAAGGGGGACATCCTTTACTATTACGTTAAGGAGTTTCCATACATTGTAAAACAAATTAGAAACAAACCACAGATAAGAAAACAAAAAATGAAAATATATGAAGCCGCAGAATTCATAGATAATTACAACTATGATTATGAGGAGTCATATTACCAAGAAAGATTACAGAAATTCTGTAAGAAATTTATGATCTTAGGTAAAGATTTATTTGAAGATGTATTCGGTGATCTATTCCTAAGTATTAAAGCATCTGATAAACGAAGATATAACGAATTAACAGGAAATAAATATGAAGTTTGAAGCGAATTACCTCACAGTTGGAACAAAACCAGAATTTGATTGGTTAGGCGGAGGCGGTACAATGAAAGCCGAGTTTAACGTAGCAGAAAATCATAATTACAAAAACAAACAAGGTGAATGGATTACTAAATCAACCAGTTGGTTTAAATTAGAAGCTTGGGCAGATTTAGCACAACAGATTGCTGAAATGAATCTCACTGAGGGTGATCTTGTTCATGTGAAAGGAATGCACAAAATTAACAAAGTGCAGAAAGATAATGATAAACCAAGATACTATAACGTTTATCGCTTAAATGAAATTGAAAAATACCAAAAGAACAATGACTAATATAGCACTCGAATTATTCGATGATGATAAATTAAATGTTCTTGGAAATGAGTTGATATTACTGGATAAGGAATATATCCAGTATATCGACAAAGCCGAGAAGAATTTATATAACGCATTTGAAACACGGTGGAGATATGGTAAACTAATTTCAGAAAATACTGACTACATTAAGGAAACTTGTGGTAGTCAAAAAGAGTTTGGTAATAGAATAGGTAAGTCTGAAGGTGTTATTTCAAATAACAAAAGAGCTTATGAAGACTTGCTTGATCAAGGAGCTAAGACTTGGGATGATGTTCTTGAATTATTAGATCAAAAGAATATTAAACCAACAGTTAGAAACTTTGAAAAGATTGGTAATCTACTTAACGAACCAAAGAAAGATATAAATCAAAAAGACCAAATATCTAAGGATAGAAAACGTCTTGAAAGTATTTATGAGGAAGCTAACGACATTCTCAAAAGAGTGGAGCCAGCTAATAAGCCAGATTTAAAAGAAGATGCTTTTAGTCTTGTTGAAGATATTGATGAGATAATAAGCCATTTAGATAGTTTTGATCCTAAAAAGACTCAATGGGAAAAGAAAGTGTACATGGATCATGTGCGTAACTTTGGTAGGGACTTGATCACGTTTGAGCCTTGTGAGAAATGCGACGCTCACCACACAGATGAATATGGTGGTAGTGGTGCGGAAGGTAAAAAGCTACCAGATTATTACGCAATACCAGTATCAAGAACCACACACATGGCAATTGAAAGTGGTTTACTGGTTCCATCTAAAGAAGATATACTAAGAGCACAATTCATTGTTATGTCTTCATTCTTAACACTTAACATGAATTAAAATGAATGATAAATGTATTTATTGTAGAAAGAAAGAAAATCTTATTCAACATAAGGATTACGATAAAGTGAAATATCATAAAAAATGCGACGAAGAATTTAAACAACGATCTAAAAACATGTGGAATGAATATGATAAAATTACCAGTAGAAGTTAAACTATTAACAAAAACAGCACACCTTCCTAAATATGAATCAGAGGAGGCTATAGGTTTTGATATAGCGGCTGATGAAGAGTATATATTAGAGGGGAAAACTAATGGAATGGTAAGTACTGGTCTTTCTTTTGCTGTTCCAACAGGATATGAGATACAAATTAGACCAAGAAGCGGTATGTCTGCAAAAACTAAACTGAGAATAAGTAATTCGCCAGGAACAGTTGACCCAGATTATCGTGGAGAAGTAAAGATATTAGTTGATAATATAGGTAAAGAAACAATTACTATTAATAAAGGTGATCGGATAGCACAGGGAGTTCTGTCTGAAAACCCAAAAGCAGAATTTAAAGTAGTAGATAAATTAAACGAGACAGAAAGGGGAGAAAATGGGATCGGTTCAACAGGAACAAACATTAGTGAAAATAAATAGTGCTATGTATAACGCACTCAAAAACAAAAAAGATTACAGAGTTATTTATGATGGTGACGAAGAATACTTAATAAATGCAAAGTACAAAACTTTAAAAATAGCTAACAATGGACGGTAAAGAAATACTATCTAAATTAAAATATTACACAGATTATTCAAAGTATTTAATAGAAGAAGAGAGATACGAAACGTGGTATGAATCAGTTGACCGTGTTATGGGTATGCACCGTAACAATTATAGTGATATTATGTCACCAGAATTGGAAGATGAACTAAAGTTTGCTGAAAAGCTTTACAAGGAAAAACGTGTATTAGGGTCACAAAGAGCGCTTCAATTTGGGGGCGCTCCGATCATGAAACATAATTCTAAGATGTACAATTGTCTGACTTCATACGCAGATAGAGTTACATTCTTTCAAGAGTGTTTTTATTGGTTACTTAGTGGTTGTGGTGTAGGATTTAGTGTCCAAAAACACCACATTGACAAGTTACAAACAATAAAACCAAAGAGCAAACACACAAAAACATTTATTGTACCTGATAGTATTGAAGGTTGGAGCGACTCTTTAGGGGTTCTATTATCTTCTTATTTTACAGGGGACGTACCATTTCCAGAATACAGTGGTAGAGAAGTTAATTTTGATTTCTCAAAAGTCAGACCTAAAGGAGCTTTTATCTCTGGTGGGTTTAAAGCGCCAGGTCCAGAAGGGCTTAGACAGGCGTTATATAAGATTGATAATCTATTAAAAGAAGCAGTTAAAGATGGAGAGCGTAAGTTAAGACCTATTGAAGTGTATGATATTGTTATGCACACTGCTGATGCTGTATTATCAGGCGGGGTCAGAAGATCAGCGACTATTGCGATGTTCTCGTTTGAGGATAAAGAAATGATGGAAGCCAAAACAGGTGAATGGTATAAGGAAAATCCACAAAGAGCAAGAAGTAATATTAGCGCTGTTCTTTTAAGAGGTAAAACTGATTACAAAGAATACAAAAAAATCACCAATAACATTAAACAATATGGTGAGCCAGGATTTATATGGACATGGGATAAAGATATTGTCTTTAATCCGTGTGTTGAGATTGGTATGTTTCCACAATACAAAGGTAAAAGTGGATGGCAAGGTTGTAACTTAACTGAAATTAATGGTGGTATGTGTGACAGTGTAGATAATTTTTATCTCGCCTGTAAAGCAGCTGCTATATTAGGAACGTTACAAGCTGGTTATACTGATTTTGTTTATGTAGATGAAGTTTGTAAAAATATATTTGATAATGAGGCTCTGTTAGGCGTTTCGATAACTGGATTCGCAAGTAATCCAGAAATACTATTTGATCCAACAATTCTTATTGAAGGAGCTAAAATAGTTAAAGAAACAAATAAAAGAGTAGCAAAACTATTAGGAATTAAACAAGCGGCGAGAACTACTTGTGTTAAACCTTCTGGTAATGCGTCAGTTGTTCTTAAAACAGCTTCGGGTATTCATCCTGAACATGCTATTAATTACTTTAGAGTAATGCAACTCAATAAAGAAAATGAGTTCGCACAGTTCTTTAAAGACAACTATCCTTCAATGATTGAAGAATCAGTAAATAGTGCTACTAATACAGATTATGTTATATATGTTCCTATTGAAAACGACTCAAATGTTAAAACTAAAGATGAACTCTTAGGTGTTAATCACTTACAGTATGTTAAAAGAGTTCAAAATACTTGGGTAGAATATGGAACAAATGAAGAGTTGTGTCAAAATAAAGATACAAGACACAATGTATCAAATACTATTGTTGTAGATGATTATGATGGTGTGTTTGATTATGTATTCAATAATCAAAACTATTTTACTGGAATTAGTTTCTTACCGAAAACAGGTGATAAAATTTATAACCAAGCACCCAATACAAAAGTAATCATGTTAGATGAAATTGTAGATAAATATGATGATGGTGGTTTATTTGCATCTGGTTTAATCGTTGATGGTTTACACGCCTTCGATAATTTATGGACAGCGTGTGACACTGCAATGTCTGATAAAAAGTTAAAACAAAACTCAGACAACGCTTTAAAGATAGATTGGATAAGAAGATTTAAACAATACGCTGATAACTTTTTTAATGGTGATCTACAGAAAACAAATGAATGTCTTAAAGACCTTTACTTGTATCATAAGTGGACTAAAGTTAAAAGAGAATTAGACGATATTGAGTTTAATGCAATCGCTACAGAACCAAACTATACTGATGTTGACACATTAGGAGCTATAGCATGTAGTGGTGGAGCATGTGAAGTAACAAGTATTTAATAACCAAGACCCCTGTGTAAAAGCAGGGGTTTTAATTTTATATTATGGAAAACAAAGTAGAACTAATAGGTCATTATGGTGGAGATATTACTCATGCACAATCAGCATGGACTTCAACATATAGAGACTTAACAGAGGAAAAAAGAAATAGAATGGACAAACTTCTTGCGTTTCTCGCAAGAAAAGGACATCACACACCCTTTGAAAAATCATCATTACATTTTCTTGTAACAACTGATATTGCATCACACATACATCTTTTAAAACATAGAATTGGCGTTAGTATTAATGCAGAGTCAGCCCGTTATAAAGAATTAAAAGAGGATAAATATTATATACCAGAAGATTGGAAAGCGTTTCATCCAGACAAAAATGCTAAAGAGAATGATACACTTAGTAAATGGAATCGTTGGTTAGAAATCTATACAGATACTGGTAATAATTTATATCACGAATGTTTAGAAGAACTAACACCGATACTCGGACGCAAACGCGCTAAGGAATCAGCGAGGTTCTTTAAAGCTTATAATTCACAGATAACAGCAGATGTAATGTTTAACTTTCGTAGTTTTGTCCACTTTCAAAACCTACGCAATGATGAACACGCACAATTAGAAATAAGAGAGATTGCTGATACAATATTACAACAAGTTAAAGACATTGACAACAATCCTTTTGACTTAACACTTAAAGCTTTTAAATTATGAAGAAAGACTGGAAAGATAAATTAGTACAATCATGGGAACCTAACTTCGTAGTAAGTTCAGGCTCATACAAATTAGATTTCAGTCCTGCTCTGAACGCATACAATGGAATACCTGCGGGTAGCATAGTTCAATACATGTCACATAAAGAGGGGTCGTTCAAAACAACTCTTGCTTTAGCTGGTGGTAGAGAAATGCAAAAAGAGACAGGAAAGAAATTAGCCTTTATAGACGCTGAAGGTGGACTTACTGGTATAGATTGGGTTAAAGCAATTGGAGTCGATACAAGCACTGATATGTGGACTCTGGCTTTACCTGACACTGGTGAAGAAGCATTCGATATGGCTGATTACTTTATTGAGAACGAAGAGTACGGTGGTGTAATTATTGATTCGATTGATGCTTGTCTAAGCTCTGACACTGAAATATTAACAAATAGAGGATGGTTAAAATATAATGAAATAAAAGAAAATGAAAAAATTGCTACCTTCGATAAAAAAGATAATAGCATTGAATATCAAACAATTAAAAGAAAAATTGTTAAAAAAGAAAACACTGATAATTTAATAAATATAAAAAACAATGTATTAGATATTTTAGTTACTAAAGACCATAGAATGATATACAGACCATGTTCTTATAAAACAAAAGAAATATCTTGGAACACAAAACAAGCACAAGAAATATACAATAAAAAATATTTTATACCAACAGCGGGTAAACACAAACCAATTACAAATAGTTACGATATAAATTTACTAAAATTAGGAGTTTTTGCTATCGCTGATGGTAACTATGAAATAAGAAATAATAAAATTCATAGTGTCAAATTTCATTTAACAAAAGATAGAAAGAAAACATTATTAAAAAATATATTAATTAATGGTAATTTTGATTTTAAAATAAGTTTATGCGGTAATTATTATAAAATATATGGTAATTTAGCGAGAAAGATTTATAATTTATTTCCAGATAAAGAATTAGAATGGACGTTATTACAAAGTTCCAAACAAGAGAAATTAGCTATATTAGATATATATCGACAAACCGACGGAACTACAAGGAAAAAAGGATATACTTTATTTAGTTCAAACCGTAAAAACATTGATATATTACAAGCCTTATGTTTGAATGTCAATAAAACAGCAAGTATATCTACTATTAAATCAAACGATAGAAAAATAACGTATAAACTTTTTGTTATAAATAAAAATTACAGAACTGTTAAGAAACCAGATTCTAATTATTTACCATATAACGGTACAGATACTGTTTGGTGTGTGACTGTTCCTAATGGTTATATTATAGCAAGAAGAAATGATAAGTCATTTATAGTGGGTAACTGCACACCTGAAAAGAATTTAGAATCTGAATATGGTGATGCAAATATTGGTAACCACGCTAAGTTAGTGACTGGTGCTATTCGTAAATGGAAAACATCAGTACGCAATAACCAAACAATTCTATGGTTGGTTAATCAAATGAAAGTCAACATTACAAATATGGGAGCTCGTGGACACACCCCTACTGGTGGTAAAGGTCTTGGTTTTTATTGTAAGTTGAACATGGAGATGGGTAGGGGTTTAGCAGATTCAAGCCTTAAAGATGATATACATATACCATTAACCTTTAAAGTAAAACGATCTAAATTAGGACAGTCGTTCTTAGATATAGACACTTATGCTATACAAGGCACTGGTATTGATACAGATTCAGAACTCCGTGACTTCGCAGAACAAAGCGGCATTCTAATTAAAGCTGGTTCATGGTGGAGATTGAATGACGGTAAGACTAAGAAAGATCAAACAGTTCTTGGACAAGGTAGTGAAGCTTGTAGAGTCTGGGTTAGAGAAAACAAAGACGCACTGATTAGGCTAATGAAAACAGGAGAGATAGATGATACTTTACAGAATATACAATAAGAAAAGAGAGAAAGAGTATATTGGTATCGAATTCGGCAAAAAGTTTGTTGAGGATAAAATCTTCAACAAGCACCGAACCGAAAAGATTAATGAGGAATTACATAAAGATTTAAACACTATGCCTCATCATGTGTTCGATATTAAAGTTCTAAATAAAAGTAAAAACTCAAAGACAATTGAAAAGTTGGAGGAGAATTATGTAGAGAACAGTGAAAACTGTTATAATACAGGAGACAGTTTAATTAAGAATATATTTAATATTAATAGAGATGCAAAGCGATGAACAACAATTAGTAGTATATCTTACATTCAAAAGGTTTATTGATGAACCATTTGTCAACAAACTCATTAATAAATTTACATACGGTAAAAGTTTAATAAAAATAAGAGAGATAAAAAAGCATGTAGAAGAAAAAAAGATTAACGTCCAAAACCCAAAAGAGGCTTTACTACTCTACACATTATTTAATGCAAGAAAGAAAAGCCACTCGTGGGGTCTGTTGAACAAATTAATTGATTCGATGGATTTGGGTAAGTTTAAAGACAATGCTAAAACATACTATAAAGAATTAAATGAAGTGTTGGTTGAATTAGATTTACCAAAGGCTGAGATTAATGATAAGTTTTTGGAAGTTTATTATCAGTTTATCGTAGAACCTGTGGAAAAGAAACAGTTAGAGGAACGACATCACCAACGTCAAAGTACGACATAAGCTTATTTAAAGTTTTATCGCTATTAGTTACATCTTTTAAACCGTCACTGTCAATATCATAGAATGAATCACCTACTAAAATACAACCAAGTATTTGATCGTAGAAATTACCTTTGTGGATTTTAATAACTGTTCTATTTTGAACGTCTTTAATCCAAAAGTGTTTGTAATTAAAAGATGGTGATCGTTCAAGTACAGTGGCTTCATATTTTTTAAACTGTTCACGAGGAGAGGGTGGAATACAGCTCTCTCCTTTTTTATTATCCTTCCACCCCAATTCAAGAGTCTTACATTCAAAGATAGTCTCTCCCCCATCTATCAAACGTAGTGTCCCTAATATCTGCTTTTCTCCTATATAGTTTCTAAATATTTCTATCTTCATTCTACATTCCAGTTTGCAGCTTGATCTATTCCAAACAATTCTCCTGTTGCAGAATTTCTAAACTGTATATGTTTTCCATTCTCACTATAGACTTTTTCATCCAATTGATGTAATGCTGCCTTTCTTAAAGATGTAAAGTTCTTAGCACCTATAAGCGGACCGTACTGTGAGATCATTTCAATGCCTTCTCTCGTAGCGGATGTTCCCCAATCCCCAATATCGTGACGAGTAACTTCAAAGACTTTTTTAAATGTCTCATTAGCTACGTCAGTAACTGGTGTAAGGGACATAATACCATCTCTCGATAAGAAAGACCTTTGTGAAATTAAGTCTCCGTAGCGTCCAAATACAGAAGTTCGAGCAGCCATTCCCATTGCGTAATTAGCAAGGAGAGTAACATTTCTCATACCGTACTTAGCGTCCAGATCACCAAATGTTATTTGATCTCTTGGATCAGCACTTGGATTTAATACTTTCCATCGTTTAAGTCTCTTCCATTGTTCTTCATCTCCTATTGTTTCATTAACAGGATATGCAAGTACATCATTAATAGCATCAACTGATAAGTAACCAGCAGTTGCCACACCAAAAGTAGAGAAGTGTTTTACGATATTATGATAAGCATCGACTGGAAACTCTTCAATCATTTCCTTAGTCATACCTAACTCTCTTAGTTTAGACATCTCACCCTTTTTCATGTGATTCAATATTTGATATGGTGTCAAACTAAAGATTTTTCGATCATTTCTCATTTCTTTAGGTAACTGCTCACCGTATTTTTCAAACCATTCATTAATTGGTTTTCTTACTCTTCTCTGTACATGGTTAAATGCAAAGTTGAAAGGGTAAGTAGAATACATAGATAACATCTTACCTACTGGTGTGTTCCAAGATTCTGGTCTATACAATCTATTAGTACCGTGATAAGTTTCCGTAGCATTTTGTAAAATTGTAAAGACATCATCATAATGATCTGGTATTCCATAATTACCATCACTTGCGAAGTCTTTAATGTTTAACTTTTCACCGCCACTTAACTGACCAATGAAATCTTCTAATTTACCTTGATTCTCAATGAAGGCATCAAATCTATCTTCGGTAATACCCAAACGAGCTAAATCATCTCTTATACCCTTTTCAGTATATGTACGACCATTAGATTTAACAACTTTCTCTACACCTTCGTCTAAATTCTTAATTTTTCTTGCGACTGTTGCAAGTTCGTTTGCGTGTACAAGAGAAGCCATACCATTCATTGAACTGGTAAGGGAGTTAGACCCTTGAAAACTATCAAACGCTAATCTACCAAGACCAATGTTTTTAATGTCATATCCCATCTTATCCATTATCTTGGATGTGATAGAAAACTCATTAACCCATTGAGCAGAAGCTCCAGTAAATTTTTGAAGCATTTCTAAATTACCGAACTGTTGAGATACAGTACCAAAGTTCTCATACTCTGGTTTCATTGCGCCAATCTCATTTCTAATAACATTGAGCTGAGTCATTAAATTCTCAACATTATCAATAGTCTGTTTATCACTGAAGTATTTAAATGATTTCTTGACAGCATCCCAGCTTGAGATATGTGGTCCAACTACAGCCCACTCAAACAAGTTATACCATGTAAAACCATAACCAAAAGCAGAGAATAAAGTATTGCGTACTATATCTGCAATCTGTCTTGTCTTGATAAGATTATCTATATTATCGGAACTCTTACCTATCACATTGTTTGCAATATTATATATACTAACAATACGATCTTCTGTTTTTCTTATGGCTTTTTCTGAATAACCAGCATTTCTCATGTCTGATATAATAGACTTCACGTACATTGCGTTCAATTCCTCTTCATCAAACATATTATTCTTTGTGAAGTGAATTCTTCTACCAACATCTTGAACATATTTAGTCATTGCTTTATCAAGATTTGTCTCAAGAATCTCTGTTGGTAGATAACGAACACGTGGTCTTTCTAAGAAATTAGATTGTTTTACAAGTGCTCCTTTTAAAAGGTCGTTCGTAAACTTTTCATAGACTTTGACATTATCTTCATCAAACATCTTAACATCAAAACCTTCTGGTATCTTAATACGGTATTTTGTTTTTGTTTGTATTTTACCAGTTTTAGTTTTAATAAACTCACCAGTAGTTTTGTCTGTCATTTTTACTATCTGACCTTCTATAAAATCTTCAACATTACCAGCGAGTTTTGTTGCGTCTTCTAATCTACCTGCTCTTCTCAAGTCATTTGCTAAAGATTCTAATTTAGATACAACAGTTGCTTTTCTAAAACTTTCATAGTTTCCTATAGTTTTCTCTTCCTGATTATATCGTTTAAGATATTTATCGGCTTCTGAACTATTAGCTTCTTTAACTCTTCTCGCTAAGTCTAATGAGTATTGTTTTGTAACTTCATCTTCACTTGCATTCTCTAAACCAGCACGAGTTATAAATCTTCTACGGTCGATAGCTAATTTTTCATCACTCATTATTTGAGGAAAATACCTCTCATCAAGACCACCAGTGAATCTATCCATAGTTTTTTTATAATCAAGAACTTGTTTAACAAGATCACCATCTTTACCTTCCATCATCTTTTCAAAAAAGATACGTTGATCTCCGTTAAGTCCAGCCACAAATTCTTTACGAGATTCCCCACTTGCTATATATTCTGTCAAGTATTTATGTTTTTCCTCATCGCTCGCTTTAACAACACTGAGAGCTTCATTCATTCTTTTTAAAACTTCTCCATGCCAATCATCCATTATATTACTAAAGAAGCTTCTGTGTGAATCTATATAAGCTTGTACATATTCATCATTGGCTAATTTATCATCCATCTTTCTGGCAAAACCACCAAAATTAGTATCGTTATAAATACGTTCAATCTGAGGAATCAGTCTTTCATTATTTCCTCCTCTACCAGTACTAATTAATCTATGAATTGAATCATTAAAAGTCGCTAACGCTCTCTTATCTGAGATTTCACCATTATATAAATCCTTTATCAACTTAGAACCATACTGTTCTCTCATTTGATCAACAGTCATATCGTCTAAACCACGTTCATAAAGTAGTTTAGAAAACTTTCTCTTAGGGGCAGATGTCATTTTATTAAGTGTTACATTAACACCCATCATAGCTTCTGAAAACTTCTTAGCTGCTTTCCCAGGCAATCTGTTTAACATAGAGAAAGAAGATTCAGCCCATTCACTGTTAAAGAAAGCATCTAAAGCTTTACCACTTCCGTCTTTAGCTCCTCTTAATGCACTAATAGCTTTATTCATTACAGAGACTTCTTCTACATCCCCAACATCTACTTTACCACCAAGTGCATGAATATCTTCGGCGGCTTTAGTCTTACGTTCCAAATCAATTTGACTTGTAAGCTCTGGAAACTTTTCAGCCGCTTTCTTCTTAAATCCGTTTAATACGTGCATAGTTTTAGTTGTCACCCTACCACTCCCTAAAGCGAGACCAGCTACAGCAAACAACCAACCATCATCGTTATTCGGGTCATTATCAATTACATCATCTACAAAACTACCAGCTAAACCACCAACTAATCCTCTCGGTATAGAAGTATTATAAAGCTTATCTCTAACAGCTTCTTCGACCTCATCTCTTACTAAGTTTTTATTTACACATTCTTTATCAACAGACATTAACAAAACCTCTCTACGGTTGTTTTTGAATTATATATTTTAGTGTCAGCTTCTTTTAATTTCGTAGGGTCAACTGTTTGTTGTCCTTCATTGATTAAATTATAATGCTTAACACCATCTACAGACACTTCTTCAGCGTCAAATTGTTCTTGTAATATTCTTTTTCTACTTAATTTTCCTCCCGATCTTTTAACAGGACGTTGTACGTTTAACAACACACCTGTCTCTCCAACTTCAGCAGGACGATATAAATATTCATCTCCTACCTGTACTTTCTTATAAAGCATTGGTTCTCCATTTGCACTAAACGAAAGATTAGGATTAATTCTTTTTACTTTGTTATTCATTATAATTCTACTACCGTCTTCACTTTGAACCCAAGGCTTAGTAGAATCATTTTTCTTGAGAGTCCCACTTGTAATAAAATATTCATCAATACCGTCAATATTTTGTCTGAATACAGTTCCAGATGGAATACCTTTTTCTGGTATCTCTCCTAATTTTTTAATTACTCGATTTTTAGCGAATACACTATATCCAATATTATTATCAGTACCAAGAAGTTTTGCAACTTTTCTCGCACTACCTTTTCTAAATTGTGTATAGTCCCCTCTTTTCTTTAACCAATTAACCATGTTAGCTCCTAATCCATACGCTTTAAGGATTGGATCGTTTTTACCAGTACTAACATAGTCAAAGTTTTTAATTCCTTTCTTAACTTTATCAACAGCATCTTCTATCTTATATATAAGCTTCTTATATAAATCAATATTTTCAGCCCTACTTCTTTTAGCTTCTTTAGTTATAATTTCTTCTCTCGCCTCTTTCTCTACTTTAGGCTCTTCTCTTGTCTTTTTCTTTTCAATGTATTCTTTTGTTGATTTTGAATTCTTAGGGTCTGCCTCTTTAAATTTATTAGGAGTTGTAGTTTTATGTCGCTTACCAAATTCATCTAATATGGTAAACTCCCCATTTAAATGATTATAATCTATGATATATCCAAGATTGCCGTCAATAGGAACTACCTTACCTATGTTCTCATCAATTATTTTCCCAGAACTCTCAACATCCCTAACAAGTTTTTCAGGATCATCATCAGAAGATTTGTTAAGTTTAAGAAGTTCTTCATTCTCTGAAAGAATATCATCTTTACTTTTATTAAGACCTTCAGCTTTCATTCGACTTCCTAAGTCAACACCCCAAAAAGCTTCATCTGTTTTCCAAATCTCATACTCATCCGTACCAACTCTTTTAACAACTGATGTAGGGTTCTCTTCTTTTATATTGAGAAACTCTGCATAACTAAATGTTGTTTTATCATCTGTAACATATTGTTCTGTACGTGGAGCCATTTTTTGAAGCATATCACCAAATATATAAGAACCCTTGACTTTACCAACTTCTGGCATGAGCTCACCAAATTCATCAATAAACTTAGCATCTGCATTGACAGTAGAATCAAAGAAGTTACCTAATTCCTTAGCTGTTTTATCCATAAAATTGTCATACAGATCATCTGTCACACTTTCAATCTGTTCATCTGTCATGTTACTACCAAATGAATACTTTGCGTCGTGATCTATAACTCTATCTTTGATCTTACCTCGAACACCTTTAACAAAAGGTTCTGCATTTTGTTGAAATCTCAATACCATAACAGCTAAATCATCATCCTTTTCAGCAGTTTTTAATTCGTGTAATGGTACGTTCTTCATTGAATTAACTGATGTAGTTAGATCTCCAAGATTTATATCCTGAAACCCTTGAAAGACATTCTTATACACTCTATATAAATCAGAATTATCTTTAAATTTATTTTTCTGTGCATATATAAAACTATTAGTATTAGTATCAAAAACGCCAGTATTAAATGCGTTTTTCTTACCTAACTTTTTAGCTTTAAATAATTGACCAGCTGATCGAGAAACAGCTATCATCCCATCAAATAAACCAGTAAGAGTCAACTCTGTTCCAATATCAAGTGCTAATTGTACTCCTCTACCAGAAGTATTATAAAAATTTTGAACACCTTCATTACCACTCATTTCTGCAAATGCTTTTACTGAAGAAAAATCTTCATCAGACGCAACAAGAGCCATATTACCAACTTCAATTTCTAATGCTCCCATAAGTCTTGATTTATTTTTTAATTTATCAAACTTATTAATCACATCAGTAGCTTTACGTCCGCCAAGAAGTTTATTCATCAAATAAAAACCTTGTGCATCTTTGTATTTCTTGATATTATGTAATCTTGTTAATGTTTTAGCTCCTTTATAATAATTACGAACAGCCGATTTACCTATTTTACCAGCGGTTGCTAAATATGCTGCCATATAACCTATGGTATTACCAGCAGTAAACACACCGTTATCAGCGCCCATAGATATTGCATCATTATCAAATTGTATTTTAATAGATTCCCTATATGATCTTTCAAAATCTGTTAATTTACCCTCATTCATATTACGAATTATAGGAAGTAATCCTTTCTCTATAAAATCTTTACCCATGGTTTCATATCCAAATTCTGTAAGACCGTAACTTAATCCACTTAAAAATCCAAAAGGTTCATCAACTGCATTATTGGATGATTTAACTTTTATTTCTCCGTCTTCTGTATAGTATTGTTTAACTGATTGTCTTTTAGGTTTTTGTGATTTTATCTTTTGTACTTCTCTTTCTAAAAATTCTGGTTGAAAATAAATCTTACCATTCTCACCCTCAATTACAGAAGAAGCATATCCTTCATTATCTAATCTTAAAGCGTTAAATGCTAATTTAGTCTTAGCATCCATATTATTATAATCTAATACATATTCTTCTGTACCTCTATCATTAATCCGATAAGACTCTGCATTAATTGCAAGAGTTCTAATAAGATCAGTCATTTCATAATCTTCACCAATCTTAGCTTTATTCAAGATATGTTTGTATATTGCGTGCGTCGCAATAGTATCATTACCTTCAATTATATCCTGTTTGATTTCTTCAGTTGTAGAATTAAATACCTGCTTATCTAACCCTTCAAAATTAAACTCACCATCTTCATTGATAGTTCCCTGACCTCTACCAAGTAATATAGGTAAATAACTTAAACCAGTAAAAGGAATCTTTTCTTCCTGTGGTGTTAATTTAAGACCAGCTCTCTCAATCATAGAATCAAACCATGATTGACCCTTTTTATACCCTCCAATTATATTATCTAAAACATTTTCAGAACTTTCAGCATCATAAAAATTACGAGTAAACTTATTTCTATCTGCTGGTATTTGTTGTTTAACATCAAAGGTTCTTTCTAATGGTTGTATTTCAAATCTGTCTTCTCCACCACCAAGAAATCTTTGAAGTAATTTATCATAACCAACTCGTTTAAGATAGTCTAATGCTTCATTACTACCGTCTTCAGACTCTTCTCCTTTAGTATCTTGTTTGTAATTAAGAAACTGTGTCAATCCTTCTGAACCATTTTCAACATACATAACATAAGCTTTAACAAGATCGCCCACATTTTTAGTATCAATAGCACCTTGGTTGTTCTTATTATCTAATACACCAAGAAATTCATTATACTTTTCAGAATAGATTTTTTCTTGTAGTTCTGGTGAAGACTTTATTTGATCTACAAGAGCAACATTTCCTGATGGAGTATCTTCATAAGCAATTCCATTTTCGTCATACAGTTCAGTATTCTTAAAATCTTTAGGGTTACTTCCTATAACTTGTCTGTAAAATAAGCCCAAGTCCCCAATCTGATCTTCGGTAGCATTAGAATTTAATGCCATGTGTCTTTTAGTAATGGATGATTTTACAGTCTCTCCATAACTCGTTTCTAAAGATAAAATCCTTCTAAAATTGGCTCTATATTTTTTGACTTTTGTCTGATATTCTTCAGGATTTCTATCATAATATTCCTGATAATCCTTTTTTCCTTCAAGATATTTTTGAGATAAAGTACCAGTTATCTCATTAAAGAATGAATTATTATTAACCAACTCTCCTCTTATATAAGCATCATTATGATACCTATACTTAGGTATGTTTTGTTTAACGTAATTAACAATGTATGATTCTTTATTTTGCTTTGGTTCCATTATAATCCTTTGGATTGAGTGGTTCTAATAATTCATCAATTGTTCCAGCTTCTCCTGTAAATTCACCAGTAAATTCTTTATCGTATATTTTACCTAATTCTTTTACTAATCCTTCAAGAGATTTAGGTACTTGTTTTCTCTCAGCGAGTTTGTTATATAGATTCTTTAATTCAGTTGAGTCAGCTAAATTAGGGTTTTGTTTCAATGCTTCTGTAACAAATCTTGTTTGACCGACATGTCCAGAATCCCAACCCCAACCCCAGAAAAATCCTTTCTCTTTTGCGAAATGACCTAATACCTGATATGGTTTTGTGCTTCCGTGTAGTCCACCTCTACCATTACCAGTCACGGGTTCTCCATCAATAAATATAACAAAGTCTCCAGCAAGTCCAAAATTATGTAAACTTACAGGAGTTTTACTTGCTCCAGATGAATAATGTTTAGCTTGTTCTTTTAAGTCTCTTTTATGACTAATTACTTTAACTTCAACATTATTCTCTTCAAATATATTAGACAACGCTTTTTCTGTTTTTGATCTAATATCTTCTAAACTTTCTTTATTTATTGTTGAGGTATTTTTATCTTCAGCTTCATTTAGAACAATCCGTGTAACTTCATTTTCAATATCTAACGGCACTAATTCTTCATCAATAAATTCATCTTCTATCTTTATCTCAAAAGAACTCTGCGGTTTTTCAATTGGTTCAGTACTATTCGGATTATCTAAATCTAATTCTTCAATCTCTTCATCAATAAATTCATCTTCTATTGGTATAACAGGAGTTGAGTTATTTTCTACTTTTTTTTTAAAGAATCAGCAGGTACAGAATAAATATTGTCTTCACCCATACCATTTACATTTTGTTCTGCTTCTTCAATATCGGTTTTCTTTTTTTCTGACACTTCTTCTATTTTAAGAAACATATTTTCAAATTTAACATCATTAGTATAAGCCTGTGGATTTAACGTATAATTATTCCAATTAACAGACTTATTTTGATGTCGAACCCAATTGTCTTTCAACTCTTCTAAACCACTTAATAATGCAGTACCTCTACTTATTTGTAATTCTGTCAAGCTATTTGGTAAAGCTTTAGAATTATCAATATATTCCTGCTTAACAGCTTCCATATTATTACCCGCTACATTAACTAATATATTAGTTAATTCACCAACATTTTTATTATGTGTAGATATTAGAGGTTGTTCAATACCTCCTTCTCCCGAATAAGGAATCAACATACTATAAATAAGACCGTAAGGGGCGGTTACAGTTGTTTGTAATCCTACCTTTTTCCAAAATCCTAATTCTTCTCTTTCTTTTCTTATAGTACCAAGTACACTTGATATATTAGACCAAGCATCAAATCCATTTTGTTCAAACTCTCTCAAATTACTTTCTTCTTTATTGTAATTAAGATCACTATATTTATAATTCCGATATGCTTTTATTTTTTGTTCCCAACTAACGTTTGGGTCAGTTAATATATTTTTAACTTGTCTTAACTCACGTTTACCGTATATTAAACCACCATCTGCTTCAACACTGGTATCTGAAATTTGAGAAGATTTAAGTTGTTCATCAATTTCTTCTACCATACCAGAAATTTTAAATTGTGTGCTATAAACTGATCTTACATCATTAAGGTTATCAAATTCTGTAACTTCTCCATCGCTATAAATACTAATAACACTCTTGTATCCTACAACATTTCCTTCTTCATCGGTAATTATTTTTTTACGAGCTGTTGGTAATACATCAATTAGTCCTTTATCCTGAAGAGGTGCGAACATTTCTCTTGCTTCCTCATTTTTGGTGCCGACTTCTGTATTAAGATCTTTTATTCTCTCTCGCACAGCTTTAGCTTGTTTACCTTCAGAGCCTAATTTATTAATTCTGCGTTGTCTATCAATAGCTAATTTATTCTCTGCTTTACCAATTGCCTCAGCTTGTTCTACTGCTTGGTCAAGATTCTCATCATAGTATTCGTTTTTTATATTCTGAGCTTGTCTTGCACGTTCCCCGAGCGTTTCGAGATTAAGATCAGATTGGAAACGAACAAACTCTTTACGCTGTTTCATTTGTTCGGCTAAAGCTGCATTACGTTCTATACGTTCAGCTTGTTTCTGTACTGTTCCCAATATCTGATTAAAACCAGATCCCGATAATTCTAAAGCTTTTCTAAATACTTCTGATGCCATATATTTTAGTCGTAACTACCCATTGTACCAGTTATTGCATTATCTTCAGTCATTCCACCGATAAGATCAGAAATCCCACCAGTAATAGAATCAAATCCGTTTGATAACATTTTTGAACCTGCTGATGTACCTAAGTAAGATGCTCCTAAATTAAATAGTTGTCCTGTCAAAGCTGATTTACGTCTTCCCGCTTCTGCTTCAGCCAACATTCTATTCTCTTTTAGTTTAGCTTCTCTCTCTTGCGTAATCTTCTCTCTTTGAGAAACAAGATTAGTTAATTGCTCTTCACCAGACTGTTTTGCTTGTTCATCTTGTAATTGTAATTTACTCTCTGCGTCACCAAGAACTTTAGATCGTTGTTCTTCCATATCTGATTTAACTGCCAATGCAGATGCTCCAGATACTCCAAACCTTTCTAAATCTTCAGTCTCATCACCATATACTGAATTCAATATATCATCTCTGAATACATCTTCATCTATACCTTCTACAGCACGTTCTCTGGCAAGGTTCATTGGTGCGTTAAGGTAACCAGTGTCGAAACGTTCTTTAGTGGCTTGATCAGCGAATTTACGTTGTTTCTCAATTCCTTCTCTACCAATTAATGTGTCTAATATGCCTGCCATAATTATATTTGTTTAAATATTTCTGATACTTTATCTCTAAATTCTGTCAACTTAACTCTAACCAAATCTTCATTTACAATATCGTCTGTGAATGTTAGAGAAAAATAAACCATTTTCTTGTTTGTTCGGTGAATCAATATGATGTAACTCTTTTTAATTTTATTAACTTTATAAATGTCTCTTAGGATACCACATTCCATATCGTCTGTTTCCAATTTGGTTATGTTATCACTCGATATAACATTATTCAACATCTTAATATATTGACCATCTAACCGTCTCCTCTGCCAATCTTCCTTAATCAGATTCATTTTATAATCTGTTGTCTCATACATAACACTTGAGAACAAATCAGATGTTAAACTCGGAACACCACCATTGTTTTCTGTCTTCATTAGTAATGCACGATTAGCTTTTGTTTCAAAAACAAGTTGATTCATTAAATCATATATTCTTGAAATAGAAGGAATCACCCTATTAAAAGATGATTTTTTATCAATATACTTTACAATAAATCTTACGACTCCCGCAAGAATTATCAATAAAGCTCCACTATTTAAAATCGTTTCTAACATTACTACAATATACGAATTATTTTAATTAAAGTCAACTAATATTCTAACCATATTTCTATTATTATCTATTGTCGTATTCAGGCGGTAATATTTCGGCTGGGAAGTAGTGTTTCATTGCTTAGTATATATTCCAGTTTTTTGATAAAATTCATTTGGGAAGGCTCTATTATACTGCCCTCTCGAAACAAAAAAGCCAGCAAAAAGCTCGTGATCAGAAACAGGGCTTTTAAATTCTGACGATAACTGACTACCCCATGTTTGTATCATAGGGAAATGATTATTCCCATCATCATATTCTGATTCAAATCTGTAGCTTACTGTATCACCATTTATCAATGCTCCCAGTTCCGAGTTTGCAAATGTTTCTCTAATTCGTCCGTTATCGTCTCTTCCATAAGACGTCCTGAGTACATCATTCCTCAAAACAAGAAAAGTACCATCATCAAGATAAAGTCCTTCCCTCAAGTATATTAATGGGTGCTGTGCTGTATTGAGTGTTCCATTACGGGTTAGCATACAGGTAAATTCTACTATAAAGCCATAGCAATCTCTTGTGTCTGATTCGTATCCAGCATTTATAGCAGATTGCATTTGAGTCCATCTTGATGATGGGTTTGCAACAGACTCTCCCGTTACTGGGTCGATAAAAGCAAAAACACAAGCATTACAAGCAGATTCTGAGGCTCCTGTTGTATTATCTAAACCTACACTGTTATTAAAAGAATGATTAAACAAAGCGTTATATCCAAACGACCTACTTAGTCTATCCAGCATTAGGTCGCCAACAGAAGTCCTTTGCGCAACAACCCCGTTTGTTAT
>Ga0306867_1000276_pt1 | contig 31026 bp, 27 predicted proteins | sample AntRauTorckE6831_FD_190432 | JGI IMG/M metagenome (GOLD analysis project Ga0306867, IMG submission 190432) | Saline lake microbial communities from Rauer Islands, Antarctica - Metagenome Torckler E6 #831 (v2) (version 2) | ecosystem: Environmental > Aquatic > Non-marine Saline and Alkaline >...
TAGGAATAGTCCCCAATTTACTCTGAGCCCTGTCGAACGGGGACGTTCAGCCTACGTAGATCGAAGCTCCCGCTTCGATTATTCAGAAACGAGCAGTTCGTAGCTACAGGAGCTCCGTCACTGAAACAGTAAGAGAGAATTGTTATAGGATGTGATGCCGGCTCGAAGATAAAGCAACCGTATCCGATCGATATTATCAACCTGGTCCAGCTCCAGGTCTTCCAGCGTGATCATAATTTCATCAACAATCTCAAGCGACTGTCGGTCAAGCTTTAAAACGGAGGTGTGGGGTTCTGTTATCGTTGTTTCTTCTGCAATCATTGCCCGGATTGAGATCCAGATGTGATCAGCATCGGCGTACATATCTGTCATCACATAATTTCCCAACCGTGTCTGTTCAATCAGTTCAAAGTCAGAGTTAAACAGAAACAGCTGACCCGCCTCATCACCAAAATAGTAGATACCGGTTTCATCATCGAGATAAAACGCGCTGAGGCTCTGCGATTCCCCCGGCCCACGCCCTGTTTTTACGATATGCTGTAACATTTCATCATTCGCAGCATCATAAATGGAGGCTTGGTTTTCATCACCACCGTATAGAACCATTTTGTGATCGCTTTCAAGATGAATAACAGCATTGACGTCTTTTATTAGAACATCGGATAGGGTAATGTGAGAAATGAGCAGCAGTAGATAAGTTAATGTCATAGACATACAATTGGATTCTCAATTTCCCGGCAGTTCATAAACGACAATTCTCGACGGTTGAGTCTCTGTTTCGCGAACACTTGCATACATTGTCTGCTGGTCAATTGTTATTCTGTTAACAATTTCGTCAAGTATATAAGTGGATATATAATCGCCTGTATCCACGTCATATACATCCAGCCTGTTGGATCGTATGCTACCTGTGCCGGAATAAAGAACATAGATAAAGTCATCTGTAAAATCTAAAGAAACAATTGCGATTTTTGAATTGCTTCCAAATGTTGTACTTGTCGTATTTCCCGACCGCTGTACAATAAGTTCTAATCCATTTATGGGATTTATCAAGTGTCGTTTATGAATTACCTCTCCTGTCTTTTTAAATAGCAATAACACCCCGTAATTTATGCTCCCGTATAGTATAAATCCATTATTTGATGCGTAACGGCCGTCGTACAATAAAGGAGATTTAGCATTTTCAAAGGCATATTGTTTCTGAAAACGTCTTTCAACATCTCCATCCTCAGATAGCAAACCAAACTGATATTCCGAATTGCCTGCAAATGCGAATGTCAAAATAATGGTACCATCATCTACGACAATTCTCCCCGGAATTCCACTGGTTGTATTGAGCTGGATTGACTCCTTCAGTTCGTTGTTTGCATCCCAAACGGTAAGTCGTAATAATTCACTGTCTAATAGGTATTTGTTATGATTTTCATCGATATCAATTGAGGACACGGACCTGTATTCCCCCGGACCACTTCCGTTTCCTGACCCGATCGACCGAACCCCATCTGATGTATTACTCAAATCAAGAGAATAAAGCTGATTCAATTGAAAGTCATAGATTGCCATGACTCCGTTGCTGGTCTTAATTATTCCCGGATCTAAAAAGTCAACTGTTGATAAAAAGATCTCATCAATCTTTTGTAACGTATCTGCAATTGTAATTTCAGCCATTTCTGACTGAGGCACTGCATCCGGCCAGAGATCCTGAATCGTTTGACTTTTGGACTCTATTGATGAAAGAGAGAATAGTACTATACAAAGTATCAATTTATACATAGTGGTGATTATTGATTTTTATAGCCATCCACTAAATGGAGAGCTTCTTTTATCAAATCTTAGTCTTAACCTTGATTTACGCGTCTATTGGTTCAGGTCGTCCTTTACATACAACTGTATAATCGGGACCATCAGGATCAATTATTTCAACTGAACCGCAGAAAATTTGCGTATCAGACCCACAATTACTTAGACCTAAACATGGATTATGAAACATTGCTTCATCTGACAAAGCAGCTGCTTCCGTGCAATCAATAAGTATTGTCTCTTTCATGTCAGTTGATACATATTCATCTGATATCGCGACCTCGTCTATTGACTCGTCCTCATTCATAGAATAACTATGATTGTTTAGAATATTGATATCACTAAAAAACACGATAGATAATATTAGTATTGATAATTTGACCATAATTGATTTATTAGATATTAATTAAAACAACACTGATTAAATAGGTATAATAGTTAGTATGAGTAAATACGCACATGTACGTATTATTTTACGTATATGTGCGTAGATGTCTTTATAAGAAAAATTCACTTTTTCCCATTATGTTGCTCCCAAAGCCACTTAATCAAAGATGACCTGCCTTTTAATCCCAGCTTCTTCATATGTTTGATCTGTGCGTTTGTACCGTTCGAATAGACAGATGAAGCTCATGTGCTATATCACGATTTGAAAATCTTTTCTCCCTCAGCTTCAGAATCTCTACTTCCCGGGGCGTAAGTATTTCAAGCGCTTCCGTGTAGGTTTTATCTTTGGTTGGTTGTCGGCATTCTTTTTACACATGATGAAGATGAATATGTGATAGCTATTGATGATGATTTGTCTTTGTATCTAAATAGTAAATTCAGACAAAAGTGGCAAGGTGAGTTGTAAATTGAGAATAGCTGATGGAATTAGGAATAGTCCCCAATTTACTCTGAGCCCTGTCGAACGGGTGTCAGTAGATCGAAGCTCCAGCTTCGATTATATTGTAACAAGCATTTTGCCGTGTGAGGGAAACATCTTTGATAAAGACCGAGACCCTAAGAATTGCAAATCAATCTCACACAATTTCAATGCCTGCCGAACGTGGACGTTCAGCCTACGTAGATCGATGCTCCCGCTTCGATTATTATGATACAAGAAATGTAGTGGTGAGGAGTACCAACTCTGGTGCATCGCGAGATCTTAATTTTTATCAATCGGCTTTAATCAATCACCGGGCTTCACGAAGCAGGAGCTTCGAGCTACTTTTTCTCTCTCACAAGAAAACGTTCGATCTACGTTGTATACTCTGCATTAATGCGCACATATTCATAAGAGAGGTCAGATCCCCAGCCCACCGCTTCTGCATCTCCATCATTAAGCACAAGCGTCACGGTAATTGTGGAGGTCTTCATCTCTTTTTTCACATCTTCCCGGCTGTGGTCAGTCGGCTGACCGTTATCCAGGATTTGTACGGCACGGCCTGCACCAAAGTAGAGATCTACTTTATCGGGATCAAAATCTACTCCTGCACGGCCGGCGGCGGCAAAAATTCGTCCCCAGTTGGGGTCGGTTCCGAAAATGGCGGTTTTCACAAGATTCGAATCGGAAATAGTTCGAACAATCTGCCGCGCTCCCTCTTCTGTTTTGGCCCCTTCAACACGATATTCCACCAGTTTCGTGGAACCCTCACCGTCAGACACAATCATCATTGCCAGATGCTTGCACAGCTTTATCAGATGATCCAGGAACTTATGGTAGTTCTCATCTTTGGTTGTAATCTCTTCGTTGCCTGCCATACCGTTGCAGATAATCGACACCATATCGTTTGTGGAGGTATCTCCGTCAACTGTAATCATATTAAATGTCTTGTTCACCGCCTCGCGTAGTGCCTCATCCAGCAGATCCCTGCTGATTGCGATATCCGACACGATAAATCCAAGCATCGTGGCCATGTTGGGGTGAATCATTCCCGACCCTTTTGCGATACCGGCCATGTTTATTGTCACGCCGTCAATATCAAATGAATCAAATCCCTCTTTGGCAAACGTGTCGGTGGTAAGAATTGCATTGGCCGCCAGAGATCCCGCGACCTGCCGGTCGGAGAGTTTAGAGGCACTCTCTTTAATTCCTTTCAGCACTTTTTCCGTGGGAAACGGCTCGCCAATCAAACCGGTAGACGCAACCAGTACCTGTTCTACCGGAATGCCAAGTTCTTTGGCCGTGGTTTCCGCCATGGCAACGGCTCCCTCCCACCCCTTTTTACCGGTGCAGGCGTTGGCATTTCCGGAGTTGATCACAATAGCCCGGATCACGCCACCTTTGATATGTTTCCGGCTGAGCTTGATGGGTTCGGCACAGACCAGGTTTTGAGTAAACACCGCAGCGGCTGTTGCAGGTTTGTCTGTAACGATGAGGGCAAGATCTCGCCGTTTGGATTTGATACCCATGTGGCAACCCCAGGCTTTGATACCGCGTACGTCAGTTAAATTTTGAAGCATATCCTAAAAATGAAATAGAGATTATAGTGAGTGAATGTGGTGGCAATGACTTATGGATTCAGCGGCGGGTATTTCAATCCACTGTTTTCAAGCAGGCCGAACATAAGATTCATATTCTGTATCGCCTGGCCGGCTGCACCTTTTACAAGATTGTCGATTGCTGAAATGGTGATCACCCGGTTCGTGCGCTCATCATAAGTGGCATACAGATCACAAAAATTAGATCCGCGTACATTTTTAACGCTTGGCGGCTGATCCACAACGCGCACAAAATGCTCTTTTCCGTAGAAGTTCAGATAGACATCGCGCACCATCTCCTCATTGAGTGCTTTCGTAGACGTGGAGTAGGCGGTCGTCAAAATTCCGCGATCAATGGGCAGCAGATGCGGCGTAAACTGCACGGTCAGTGGTGCCTCCGAAACAGTCCCAAGAATGGTCTCGATTTCAGGCGTGTGGCGATGGCTTTTCAACCCGTAAGCAAAGAAGTTGCCAAACTGATTGGGAAAGTGCGTGAAGGTTTTTGGGGAGGATCCTGCTCCCGTTACACCGGATTTTGAATCCGCGATGATAGAGTCCACATCAATCAGGTTCTGCTGAATAAGCGGTAATAATGCAAGAATGGCTGATGTGGGATAGCAGCCCGGATTTGCGACAAGGTTCGCATTTCGTATGGCGTCTCTGTTGAGTTCGGGCAGTCCGTACACCGCCTGCTTTAGATAGTCGGGGCAGACGTGCTTTTTTTCGTACCATTTTTCATAAAGTGCCGCATCGTTCAGCCTGAAATCGCCCGATAGATCCACAATCCGGAACTTTTCAAGCCCGTATTCTTTCACAAAATCCATAGACACCCGATGGGGAAGCGCCAGAAACACAAGGTCGAGCTCGTGATCTTTTATAGTCTCCATTTTCTGAAGCTCAATATCCGCGATTCCATCCAATGACGGATGCAGCTGTGATATCTTATTACCCGCTTTCGACTCCGATGTGATCACTTCAAGATGCACATCCGTGTGCAGGATCAGAAGCCGCAACAGCTCCACGCCGGTATACCCGGTAGCGCCGATAACGCCCACTTTAAATTTCGATTTTTTTCTGCGTTCAACGTCTTTATTATCACTTCCTTTTGGCATACACTTAGTTTATGAGAGTTCCAACGTTATGATTTGTCAACAGCTGACGGAGTATGGAATTTTCGGTTGATCCGCTTACGATATGGGCAGCCGGCACGTCATTTTCAAGCGCTATCAGGCAGGCTTCTACTTTTGGAATCATGCCGCCCTGTATCACAGATCCGAACAGCGCTTTAGCTTCGGCGGCCGTGATAGATTCGATCTTGCTGTCCGGCTTCGACGGATCTTCCATCAGTCCGTCTACATTTGTAATAGCCACGAATGCTGCTGCATTCAGAGCGCCGGCCATGTGACCGGCAAACATGTCTGCATTAATATTGTAATCCTCACCGTCAGCTCCGGACGATACGGGAGATATCACCGGCAAATACCCGTTGTCAATAAGCAGGTCGGGCAAGTCAGTGTTAATGAGATCCACATCCCCTACAAACCCAAGGTCAATCTCTTCGGTCCCGTTATCGCTGTCGAACCGATGCGTCCGTTTCAGTGCCCGAACCATACCGCCATCTTTGCCCGACAGACCCACAGCGTTTGCTCCGAGTCTGTTCAGCTGGTTGACGAGCATCCCATTTACTTTTCCGGACAGCGCCTGCTCAACAACTTCCATAGATTCCTTTAGGGTAACGCGATGGCCATCAATAAACTCCGATTCAATGCCTGATGTTCCAAAAAGAGACTTTATAAACGGACCCCCGCCATGAACAACCACCGGAAAGACTCCGGCTTTCTTCAAGGCTGCGACTTGGCCCAACACCTGTGACTGTGCTTTTTGGTCGGTCATCGCGTTGCCGCCATATTTAATAACCACAATTTTTCCTTTGAACTGGTCAAGATGGTTGTCGGCCGGCATCGAGTTTAAGAGTGATATATCAGGTGATGACACGTGTGTCGTTTAATTCTTATTTATAAGTTCATTTAAAATAAGAGATTAACAGACCATTCGTTAGTAGTGATTTTCAGGATTTGGTTCCATACAATGAGGGATGTATTTTCTTTCTTCATGTAGTCATTAACTGACCTACAACACTAACTGCACAATACTCTATGCTACAGACCCTTTTGATCGGAGAGCAAACATCCATTCGCGATATAATGCTCGAGACGCTGAATAAGCGGAAGCATAAAGTGACTGTTACAGATAATATTGAGAAATTACCCAACGGATTAGATTTTTCGGAGTTTTCGCTGACCATAATTTCATCTATTACAGATGAAACCTTACAATTTTGCCGTGAATTGCGGCAAAAGCCCGCCGGTAAACAAATGGCAATTGTAACAGTTTTGGATCCCGACAAACCCCGGCAACTGGATAATATTGTGGATGCAGGAGCAGACCAGTGTATTATTGAATCAGTTTTTGATGAAAAACGCCTGCATGTGAGGCTGGCATTTGCCGAAAAAATGGCGAATGAAAAAGTACAGCAGCAAGTCACGGAACAGCAGCTTCGCGAAAGTGAAGCTCGTGCGCGAAGTATCCTGGAAACGACGGTTGATGCTATTATCACAATCGATCCTCACGGTACAATTAAATCATTCAATAAAACTGCTGAAAATCTTTTTGGGTATCCGTCAAAAGAGGTCATCGGGAAAAATGTAAAAGTGCTGATGCCCGAGCCATATAAGGCCGAGCATGATGATTATATGGATCACTACCTTAAAACTGGTGAACGGAAAATTATCGGTATAGGCCGTGAAGTTACGGGGCGCAGAAGAAATGGGTCAACATTTCCGATGTACCTTGCCGTCAGTGAAGTTAAACTTCCAAACCAGCATATCTTTACCGGTATCGTTCGTGATATATCGGAACAGCGGCGGCTTGAACAAGAAGTGCTTCGAGTTAGTGAACATGAGCGTCAGCGAATTGGCCAGGACCTGCATGACGGTTTGGGCCAAATGCTGACCGGCATTGGCCTGATTACCAAAAATTTATCCCTACAGCTAAGGAAACAGGGAAATGAGCTTGCAGATGATGCCGAAGAGATCAGTTCACTCATCAAAGATGCAGATGAGCAGGCTCGCTCGCTTGCCCGCGGACTGGTGCCGGTTGAGTTTGATGAAAAAGGTCTTGAAGCAGCGCTTAAACGATTAAAGCAAAATGCCGAGAAGCTCTTTGATATTGACTTTTCGCTTGAGGTTCTTGGTAAACTCGACTTTGATGATGCCACCCAGGCGATTCATCTCTACAGAATAGCCCAGGAGGGTGTCAGTAATGCAGTAAAACACGGTTCTGCTACTAGTGTATCAGTCCACCTGGCATCCACTGATAAACATATCCGCCTGCGTATTGTAGATAACGGAACAGGTTTTTCCAAAGACTGGGATACCGATGGAGGCCTTGGAGTCCGTATCATGCAGTTTCGCGCCCGCCTGATCGGGGGAAATCTGGAAATCAGTGATGTTCCGGACAAGGGAGCTACCATTACCTGTACAATTCCCATAATCAACCAGTAACCCATACAGCCCATGCCCGCAAAAAAGAAAATATATATCGTTGACGACCATCCGCTGATGAGAAAAGGAATGGCTATGACACTCGAAAACAGTGTAGAATTTACGGTTTGCGGGCAGTCCGAATCAGCCGAAGATGCGCTGAGTAAGATTCCGGTCATAAAACCGGACGCCTGCGTCGTTGATATTTCTTTGCCCGGCATGAACGGTATCGAACTGGTTAAAAACCTTCTGGCTCAGCTGCCTGATTTAAAAATCCTTGTCGTGTCCCGCCACGATGAAGAGCTTTACGCCGAGCGAGCCATAAGGGCAGGTGCGAAAGGCTACCTGATGAAACTGGAAGCTGGTGATGTACTTGTAAGCGCAGTTCGTCAGGTCATAAATGGTAGCATTTACCTGAGTGATAAAATTGGGTCACAGATGATAATGAAAATAGCCTCAGGCCATTCGACAGGTGGTAACCCGCTGGAAATTTTAAGCGACCGGGAGCTGGAAGTTTTTGAGCTGACAGGCAAGGGAGAGTCCACAAAAGAGATTGCCCAGCGCCTGCATGTTTCTGTAAAAACAATAGACACCTACAGAGCCCGAATCAAAGAGAAAATGCACCTCAAAACAGCTAATGAATTGATGAGGCGCGCGGTTCAGTGGGTAGAGAACGGCTCCATCTAAATTATTCCCAAGAGTCTTTGTTACCTGCCTTTATTGTTAATTTTACGCTAAGTTTAATATGCTTGTAGTACGTTGCCCTACATTGGTGTAGGGTTACACCCGAGCCAATGTTCAGGTTTTCACGTTCATAGCGGTGATGTAATTATTTTGATCTTAACAATGCACGATAAAGAAAACGCGTGCTCGAATTTTTTCAACCCAATACATAAAGACATGAAAACACTATTAACTAAAAGCCTTGTAACAGTCTTTGCTCTTCTATTTGTAACCGCTGGTGCATATGCACAGCAAAACAGAGACCTTCAATACTTCAGAGCGCCGGATCAAACCGGTTTAAATGTATTTGAAACACCTAAGACTACCGAAGTTGAATTTGATGGCCTCAATATTCGAATTGGTGGTTCCAACACTCTACAGTTTCAAGCCCTTACAAATGAAACAGGCCCTGATTTAATTCCAAACTTTAACCTCGCTACATCAAACCTTGACATTGATGCTCAGCTGGCCAACGGTTTGAGAATGCACCTTCGAACATATCTCTCATCCCGGAACCACGCGGAAGCATGGGTCAAAGGTGGATATATTCAAATGGACCGTCTCGACTTCATCCAGGAAGATTTTCTGAGCAGCCTTATGGATAAAGTGACCATTAAAGTAGGCCACATGGAAGTAAACTACGGTGATGCTCACTTCAGAAGAAGCGATAACGGGCAGGCCATTTTCAACCCGTTCGTTGGTAACTACATTATGGACTCCTTTACCACTGAGGTAGCCGGTGAAGTGTACTATCAAAGCAATGGTTTGATAGCAATGTTCGGCCTCACGAACGGCAAACTGAATCAAAGCACTGTTGAGGGAACTACAAACACGCGTGCGTCAATTGTTGGTAAACTCGGTTTTGATACTCAGCTGAATGAAAACACCAGAGTTCGACTCACAGGATCTATTTATCATACAGGACAAGCATCGAATACCTACCTCTACAGTGGCGACCGTGCCGGCTCAAGATACTACAACGTTGTTTTTGCTGAAGGTAGAGGTAGTGCTTTCAGCGGGCGATTCAATCCGAGCTTTAACAATGAAATGACATCTATCATGATAAACCCTTTCTTTAAAGTTCAGGGACTGGAGTTCTTCGGACTGCTTGAATTTGCATCCGGTAAAACCGCTGATGATCCAGACACTCGATCAGTTACCCAGCTTGGCGGTGAACTACTTTACAGATTTGGTGCCAGTGAAGACGTGTACCTTGGCGGACGTTATAACATTGTTACCGGTGAAAACAGTGCCAATGAAGATATCGACATCAGCAGATTCAATATTGGCGGTGGCTGGTTCCTCACCAAAAACGTACTTGCAAAAGTAGAGTATGTAAAACAGACATACGACGGATTTACTGACCCTGTCTTTTCCGACGCAGGATTTGACGGAGTGATGGTTGAAGCAATTGTAAGCTTCTAAACGAATAAGATTGAACACTTATAACATATGCGGCTCCCTGAAACGGAGCCGCATCTTTCTATCCAGTTTTTATTCACGAAAAACCCATACTATCATGAAACGCACTATAACACTCTCCTTACTACTATCACTGTTAATGAGCATAAGCTTTATTCAGCTATCAGATGCCCAAAGTACCGGCATGCAGCTCACCCTTGAAGAGGGGTACGAAATGATGATTGACGGAACATCCAACATCCGCGACTGGGACGCCAAGATCAAAACTATGAACACAGATTTCGTTATGAATGAGTTTGACATGAGCAATTTGTCATCTTTGAGCGCGGATCACTTCGAATCACTTGAGCTCTCAATTCCCGTAGATGATATTGAGTCAAGTTCCGGCAAATTGACCAGCAACATACATAAATATCTCAAGGGAAAAGATTATCCCATGATTACTTTTAACCTGACGGATATCGATTCTGTTACGGTGAACGGCAACACGGCGACTATTACCGCCAACGGGATAATTAATGCCGCAGGTGTAGACTACCAAACCACAATGACTGTAGATGCCATGTTTGAAGATGGTAAAGTTACATTTTCTGGCACGCAGCCACTTAAGATGACCGATTTCAATATCGACCCCCCCACAGCATTGCTTGGAACAATCCGAGCCCGTGACGAAATTGACATAATTTATTCTCTTACGTTTTTAAACTAAGCGGTTAATGAGGCGTGAACACCCGGAGCCCTGAAGTGCTTTTTTATGGTTCCGGGACTTCGGCTGATCTTTTTATACTACATCTCTTTCCTGTTTTGCTCAATTTAACCCGATAATACATTGCACTTTCTCCGTTTTCATATCACCCTGCTACTCCTGTCGATCGGAATGATATACGGAACGGCTTTTGCCCAGAATATTAGTATCGATACAGAAACCAGCCGGTTATGGATCGAGGGAAGCTCGAATGTGAACAGGTTTCAGTGCAGAGCCGCCCGGTATACCACAGATGTGGAGCCACCAACAAAAGATACAACCGCTCAAGTTGAGGTTGATGTGGCCGTTGAAGGGTTTGATTGCGGCAAACGGCGGATGAACCGGGATCTGTATGAAACACTTCTTTCAAACCGGCATCCATTTATCAGTTTTGAGTATAAGAGTACTGAATCGATGAACTTTTCCAAAGAGACCGACACCTACATATTGATCGTCAACGGAACACTTTCTGTAGCTGGTTTTACGAACGACATCAGGTTTCCATTAACGGCAAAAGTCATTGAAAATGGACGGATGAGGGCTACCGGCCAGGTTGCACTTAAGATGACAAATTATAATGTAGAACCTCCAAGTGCTCTATTGGGACTTGTCAGAGTCAATGATGAACTGACCGTACATTTTGAAATTTTTGCTTCCATGAACACTTCAGAGCTTCAGCAAAATGGACAAAATTAGGAATAAACTCCACATACCGGATTCAATTCTGCCAGTGTCATACTGGGATGTTACAAAGTCGGGCAAGGTGCTGGAACTCAGAGTACGACCTTCTATAGACCGGGAACCCGGCAAGTATCGTATTGGCATAATCCAGATTGGCCGAATAATTTCACGTCTGCAAAAGCTGGCTAAGCACGCGGGGTCAAAACCGCAAATTCAGCTTTTCCCTAATCTTGCAGAGAATCAGCTTGCCGCAACTGTGTACTGGCCTGATTTTCTGGAAGACATGCCGTATGAGAAAACACAAAACAAGAACCTTCCTCTGCTATCAGATCGCAAGATTGAGAAGATTGCCGAACACTACGATTTTGCACTCATATCAAATAATTCCGGTGCATCAGAAGATGAAGTTCAAGTCCGTATCACTTATTTTGTGCTGAGTAAATCAAATCAACCGTTTATCTGGCTCAAATTGGGTCAGTTCATCCATGATGTGACAGACCATACAAAAACATCAGATGCCCATGAGAAATGTTCAATTGAAGTTCTTACTGCCTTTACGCCTGAAACGCACTCACCAAAAAGAATGGTTAGTTACAAGCAGGCAAAAGTAACCCTCAATAGTTCGGCGCGGCTCAATGATTGAAAATAATTTTTTACTTTTAGCCCAATTTCCATAAGATATATTAACTTGTTGGTTTACGTACGGTGAACTCAAATAAAATTATGAGCACAGACACAAAGACTGTTTTAATTGTAGAAGACGATTTAATACTAAATCTCCTCTACGAAAGTTACATGGAAAAGATGGGGTTTGAGACGCACGGAGAGCTTGTTTACGGCAAAACTGCCGTTGATATGACCAGAAAATTCAGTCCTGATCTTATCCTTATGGACATTGCTTTGGAAGGTGATATGAACGGAATTGAAGCGATGGAAAAAATTCGGGGATTTTCTGACGTACCCGTCATTTTTATTACAGGAAACTCCGATTCACAACACCGCGATCAAGCGACAGCCATTATCAATTCCTACTATCTGGTTAAACCTGTTGAGTTTAAAGACCTTAAGGAAACTCTTGCTGAAATTGCCTTAACCTGATTCTCGCTAATAATTATAATTCATTCGACGCTTTTTTATGCATTTCCTGAAATTCGTCAGTTTCATTTCTGTCTTACTTCTTTTCTCATCCTGTTCAACACCATCGCCGACAGCAGACTCTGCCGAACCTGTTGGTATGAACGTTGATGAGATTCAGCGCCCCATTCCCTACCCTCTCGACATCCCTGATTCGTACCTCCGGGCAGTTGAAAACGGTACACGGACATCCTCTGGGCTTCCCGGTGAGGCGTACTGGCAAAACGAAGGGAGATACCAGCTGCAAGCTGAACTTGATACGCTCAACAACATGATCCACGGCGAAGCTGACATCGAGTACACCAACAACTCTCCCGATAACCTAAATGCAATTGTTGTTGAACTTGCGCAGAATCTGCATAAAGGGGGAACACCTAAAAAAGAAACTACTGAAATAACAGGCGGACATTCTATTCAGCGAATTTCCGTCAATGGAAATGACCTATCTGAAACGACTATGCAGGCTCGCTGGACAACCGGTGCGAGCGGCTACATGGTTGATGGTACACGACTCTATATTTTCCCTGAAGACATTATTGATTCCGGCACCTCGGTTAATTTGGGATTTGAATGGAGTTTTGAAATCCCTCAACAGGGAGCCTCCGGCCGAATGGGACGAAGCCGGGACAACCTCTATATGATCTCTTACTGGTACCCTCAAGTAGCCGTTTATGATGACGTCTACGGCTGGATGGACGACTCTTTTCTTGGAAATGCCGAGTTTTATCACAAATTCTCCGACTACGAACTGTCTGTTACAGCTCCTCGCGAGTGGATTGTAATGGGGACAGGAGAACTTCTCAATCCCGAAGAGACGCTGAGTCCTGAAACACTAGAGCGGTACAATCAGGCCGGTGAAAGTGACAGCGTGGTAGTAATCGCTGATTTTGACGAGCTTGAAAGTGCAACGGCGCAATCAGACTCCGGTACGCTTACCTGGCGTTTCAACTCGGAGCGCGTTCGCGATGTTGCGTTCAGTGTTACACGTGAATCGAGATGGGACAGCGCCCGTGCACCCGTTGGCGATCTGGACGATGACGGTGAAACAGACTACACCCGGATCAACTCATTTTACAGGGATACGGCCATATTTTGGAACGAACAGACCAATTACGCCCAGCACTCAACGGCATTTTTATCTGATTATACCGGTATCCCTTATCCCTGGCCGCATATGACATCCGTGGAAGGTGCAGGCATCATCGGAGGCGGAATGGAATTCCCAATGATAACTGTGATCGGTGACTATAATAGCTCTGGAGCCGTCGGCCTGTATGGTGTTACTGCGCATGAAATCGCCCATATGTGGGTTCCTATGATGGTAAGCACCAACGAACGAAGGTATTCATGGATAGATGAAGGCCATGCTACGTTCCATACACAACAGGCAAATGTAGACCGATATGGTGCCACTCGTTTCAGCCGAAACAATTTCTTCGGACAGTATTTACAGATTGCCGGTACTGATTGGGAAGGTGAAATGATGCGATGGAGCGACTACCACTATCCGGGCCCTGCATTCGGTGTGGCATCCTACCCTAAACCGGCATCGGTACTAACAGCACTCCGCGGAGTTCTCGGCGATGATCTGTTTGAAGAGGCCCACAAAGAGTTCATGCACCGCTGGAAATATAAACATCCCTATCCCTGGGACTTCTTTAATACAATCGAAGATGTTGCCGGAATGGACCTCTCGTGGTTCTGGAGGAGCTGGTATTACGAAACCTGGGTCCTGGATCAGTCGATTGCGGATGTACATACCGAAGCTGGCGTTACAACCGTTGTAGTTGAAGATCTTGGCAACATCCCGATGCCTGTATTATTAAAACTAACACTCATGGATGGATCCGTTTTGGACACCCGGCTTGATGTTACAGACTGGCTGGATGGGCGCCGGATAATTGATTTTTCAATTGAAACCGAATCACCGGCTATAAAAGCCGAGATCGATCCACAGGTATTTTTTCCTGATAAAAACAGGGGGAATAACGTGTGGAAAGAAACCGGGACAGACTAAATCATATTGACCTGAGTTCGATTAATAAATCAGTTTATTGAAAGTCCCCCTTCCCCGAAGGGATGCCCGTGGCGAAAAAAGGGGGAGGAAGGGGGATGTTCATCAGAATTTTGAAAAAACCCGATGAACACCCCTCTGTATCTCTCCGTCAGCCGACGGAAGACTTCTGCATTCGTTTTTTATAATCGAACACAGGTTATCAGAAAAAATATCAGCAATCCATAGATGTGAAGCCTGTGTCTGTTGTAAAAATCTATATAAGATCGATCGTTAGCTTTTAACTCATCCGATTTTTTTAGATTATTCGCTTACAACATGCAAGGCGTGATCAGCCTGAGTTAGGTTTGGTTGTCACAGAGAGATCGTATTTTAGCTATACACTCTTCAAATTCATTTACAATTTTTTCAGTATTAACAAATCGCTCCTATGAAGCTCTTACAACGGCTAAAAAAAGCGAATACCCTTCGAATCGTCTTTTTTGGTATCGCTACTGTTGCGGTAGTAACCCTCACTTTACTAAACGTCTATTCTCTGTACGAACTTAGAAATTCGTCCATTGAGTCGGCTACTGACGTAAAGAAGCTCCAGATCGAAGAGTTTGCAAATACTATTCAGTACCACTTTTATGGCTCTGTCTGGGATCTGAGAAAACTGGATATGAATACGGTTGAAACCGGATGGCAAAACAATCAGAATTTACCCGAACAGTTCATTGAAGTTCTTCAAAAGGTATCTGAAGATCCACTTTACAGCAGCATCCATTTCATACATAAAAATGAAGACGGCTGCGTAGATCCTGATCTGCCTGTTTACAGATTTGATTCGTCTCAAAATAGATTTGTGACCGTGAATGAGGTGCCCGATCTCGTGTGTGACGGCTTTGGAATTTCAAAATCCCGCGCCCGTGCTATAGTAGATGATTACAGGTTCAATACGAGAACCACATTCGATTCACACAGGTCACTGACAATCGCCCTTGTCGATCTTACCGATAACTCCGTCGTAGGTCACCTGAACCTTTTGATTGATAAAGATCACCTGCTAAATGATTACATAACTCGTGAGTTGAAAAAGAGCTTTGGAAATGCAGAAGAGTCCGGCATTGTTGTGTGGCTGAGAGACTGGATACAGGATGATATCCTTCTAAGTAGCGACACCACATACACCTACAACCGCGATAAATATCCGATTGATATTCGTCAGCGTTTTTCCGATTCTCTGGACGACTGGAACCTGCACGCCACAATTTTGGAATCTCCGACTATTGCGGCCTCTGATGCCTCTCTCGCAAGAAATCTCATCGTGCTTGGTGTTGCTGTATTCGTTCTGCTCGGTGCCCTTATTTTCATCTTTATAAACGCGCAGCGCGAACGTGAACTGGCAGAACGGCAGGCGGGATTTCTGGCCAATATTACCCATGAACTAAAGACCCCGCTGGCCGTCATGCAGGCTGCCGGTGAAAACTTGTCGGATGGGCGCGTGACTGAAGGCAAGCGTCTGAAGAGTTATGGAGATCATATTTACAATGAATCGGTGCGATTAAAGCGAATGATCGAAAAACTGCTCGACGCAGCCAAAGTGGATTCAGGTCAACTATCAACAGAACAGGCTCCCCACTTTTTACAAGAACTTACCGCTGAGTTCGTTGAGGCAAATCGCAGCTATATTGAGGATCAGGGATTCACCTTTATGTTTACGCATGATAAAAACCTCCCACTTGTCATGGTTGATGCCGACCATGTTGAGACGACCCTCAACAACCTTGTTGAAAATGCGATGAAGTACAGCCGGGACAATAAGGAAATATCAGTGAAAGTAGAGAAAAAGGGTGTCTATGTAGCCATCTCAGTTACTGATAAAGGAACAGGAATACCCAAGAAATCCCTCCGCTATATATTTGATAAATTTTACAGAGTTGAAGACAGTCTCACCGCAAAAACAAAAGGACACGGTCTTGGATTGTCTATCGTTAAGAATATGGTTGAAATGAACGGTGGAACAATAGACGTTAAGAGCGACTATGGAAAAGGTTCTACTTTCATCGTAAAATTTCCGACATTGATTTCATCGGACAAAAATACTAAACAACATGCACCCGATGCAACAAATAATGATTTAACTAAGGAGAAAGTTGCCCCCTATGTCCAGTAAGAAGATTTTGATTGTCGAGGACGAACCGAGCCTGGTTTTTACCCTTCAGGATACGCTTGAAAGTGAAGGTTATGCTGTAACCGTGGTATCTGACGGTGAAGCCGCAATAGAGAAAACAAAACAGGTGAAGCCAGATTTAATGCTTCTTGACCTGATGCTTCCGGGAATGAGCGGCTACGAGATTTGCAAGAAAATACGGGCGCTGAAATATACCTTTCCTATCATTATGCTCACCGCAAGAGATCAGGAAGTCGATAAAGTTGCCGGGCTAAATATCGGTGCGGATGACTATATCACAAAACCGTTTGGCGTAAAAGAGCTCCTTGCCAGAATACAGGCCAGGCTCCGTCGGGCGAGCTCTTATTCGAAATCCGGACCGCTTGAAGTTCTTAAGCTCGGGAACGTTAAGATAGACCTGAAAGAATCGGAAGTCACAAAGCCTGATGATGTTACAATCCCGCTGTCGACCCGTGAGGTAGAGATGATCCAATATCTCGTGGAGAGAGCCAATCAGCCTGTCTCGCGCGATGAGCTGCTGGAGCAGGTATGGCGGTATGAATACAGCACGAACACCCGAACGGTAGATGTGCATATTTCGAAGCTTCGGGCAAAGATCGAAGAACATCCTGATGATCCTCACTACCTCGTTACCCTGCACGGTGTGGGATATATGCTCAGGATAAATTAAGCCATTCAACAATTGAACAGTTTGCCCGGGATCTTGTAATATAGAGAAACCTGTTGCTTTCGGCTGTTGTGGTGGTCTTATATCGGATTATACACCAAAAATCCATACCTAAATTTGAGCTATATGATATGTAATGTACATACATTAATTTTAACCCATTGAGGTACTCATACACATCTCATCGTGAATAATCCGGGTTTTATCAAATTGTGAGTCCTGCCCCAACCCAATTGACAAACATCCGTCTTACGAAACCTGGTCAACAAACGTGATAAATCCATTCAGTTGATCTTCCAGAAGGCTCTGTAGCATTTCAGATTTAAGTCCACTCTCACGATCGAAGTTTTTCCCCACTCCGCTAATGAACATACGCTCTGAGTAAATGAGTGCTTTTCTATAGGATAGAATTTGCTGCAAATGTTCAACAGGCCTCAGCGCACCGAATGATCCGGCGGCCTCGCCAATAAAGGAAACAGGCATTTTGTACATCGCGTCGGGAAACGGAAGATAATCGATGAATACTTTAAGAACACCCGGAAAACCGCCATTATACTCAGGTACAACAAACAGGAATCCGTCTGCATCAAGAAACGAGTCATTAAATGACGTGACGCTGTCAATTTTTTCTCCATACTTTCCACCCACAACATCTGTGTATGGAAAATCTTTTAGTGAAAAGAGTTCAATATCGGCTTTGTCGTCCATAAATTCCTTCACATAGTTTGATACTTTAAGAGCGTTGGAACCAGGGCGGTCAGTTGATGACAGTATGTGAATTTTTTTCATTAGCAGCAGGTGATTTATTTCGTTTTATTTAGTTTAATATTAAACCATATTTAAGCAACATCCGTTCGTGACACGCACAAAGATTTTGCAGAGAGAAGGGTTCCAAACCAATCATGAGGTTGTTATCGTGAATCAATACAGATAAAAAAGCGGTTTTCTAATGATCAAATATTATTAATGTGTTTATGATTATTTGTTATAATTATTTTTGTTATTTAGTCATATCATGTTAGTTTTTTAATAGAAAGCGATACTCGTGTTATGGTAGACATCGAGAAATAGCTCCAACAATCTCACCCGGAACGGATAATTTCGGGTGAGACTTTTTTATGAATCATCTCTTATTTGCTTCAGTCGTTCCCAGAGTTTAGCCTCCCTGCCCGACTCTCCCGGTTCATACCACGTTTTGTCTTTTAAATCATCCGGCAGGTATTGCTGCTTCACCCAGTTATTTTCGTATTGATGGGGATATTTATAATTATCTGATGCATTTTCTGTACCCAGATATACAGAGCTTTTCTTATTTGCAGTTTTATCCCTCAAATGTGGGGGCACTTCTCCGGTTCCGTTAGCTCGTATGGTGCTGCTCACCTCAAAGATAGCTTTCGTGGAATTACTTTTAACGGAGAGTGATAAAAATATAGCGCAGTGAGATAAAAAATAAAGCCCTTCCGGCATGCCTGTTTTCAGAAACGATTCATGGGCTGAATTAACTACTGTAATTGCATAGGGATCCGCCATCCCAACATCTTCAGATGCAAAGATTAAAAAACGTCTGAAAATAAAACTTGGGTCTTCGCCTGCATTAAGCATCGCATTCATCCAGTAGAGTGACGCATCAACGTCTGAACCACGCATAGACTTAATGAGAGCGGATGCGTAATGATAATGTTCATCCCCGCTTTTATCGAACTTTACATTCCGTTTTTGAATAGACTCCCTGGCGATATCAAGGTCAACAACAACGGCACCATCCTTGTTTTTTGGTGTAGTAAGCGCAGCCATTTCGATTGCATTGAGTGCATTTCGCACGTCACCCCCCGCGTACTCAGCAAAATGTTCTTTAGCCTTTGGCGTCAGGTTTAGTTCTAAATAGCCAAGCCCCCTTTCTTCGTCAATCAGTGACCGGTCAATCATAGTGATAATATCCGGCTTTGTGAGAGGCTTCAATTCAAAAAGCTGGCATCTCGAAAGCAGTGGATTCACAAGGGAATAGAATGGATTTTCTGTCGTGGCCCCAACCAGTATTATGACACCTGATTCGAGATGGGGAAGAAGTGCGTCTTGCTGGGCTTTGTTCCAGCGATGTATCTCGTCCACAAACAGAATTGTACGCTTACCCGTCGCTTTTCGCTCATGATCTGCTTTTGATACTACTCTTCGTAGTTCTTTAATTCCATCCAGTACGGCATTGATGATTTCAAAACGCGCATCAATTTCTTTAGAGATAACGTGTGCAAGTGTTGTCTTACCTGAACTTGGCGGTCCGTAAAAAATAAGGGATCCTATCATGCCGCTCTCAATCATTCGTCGAATCATTTTACCTTCTCCCACAAGATCTTCCTGCCCAACGAATTCATCCAGACTTCCAGGTCTCATCCGTGTTGCCAGGGGCTGGTTTACACCGGCACCTTTTCCTATGTCACCATCATCGTCTTTAAATAGGTCCATATTTCAAATATTGGTTATAAAAGTGGCAATAATTGTTACAAAGTCTTGCTTGCAAAACCGATATGAGAAATACATAATTTAAAGTGTTAACTATTTTATGATATATTCTCTACGGAGATGTATTGATTTTATTAAAATTCTTTAATCATTATTTAATTAAACGTATATGAATGATGTTTACAGAAACTTTTCGCATGTTAGTACATGCATATAATCAGTACATAAAACTACGTTATAAAAACAAAAGCTTTAGGATAAAAAATGAAAATCAGATTTGTCGACAGATCAGACATAAAAGTATCAAGAAAAAGTAAATCGAAATACAGACCTCTTAAGGAAGCCATCGCAGAATTAGAAAAGGGAGGCGATGCAATCCAGATTAAATTTTCAGATGAAAAAGAACTGACATCCCTCCGGAATGTGATCTATACCTACAATAGGGAAACAGGCAGTAATGTGCGCAGCAGTGCCGATATGTCTAAGAACCTTATTTATTTCTACGTAAAATAGAACATTCTTTCTGTGAGATTGTATAATTCTTTTATGGAATAATATAGTCTCTTGTTTTAAATCACATAGATTGGAAACAAAAAAGGCTGCCGATTAATAATCAGCAGCCTTTTTCTATATAGATGTGTTGACGAGTCTAAACTATTAGTCTTCGTCTTCGTCTTTATTCTTTCCTGCCAGTTTCTCCGCAAGTCCTGAGACTTCACCAAGAGTAGGAGTTCCAGTTTCTACACTAGTGCTGGGCTTAGGAGCTTTTTTCTTCGCTTTGGAAGCCTCTTTCTTGGACTCATTTTCAAGCTGATTGAGTTCAATTGTTTTGCTTGATTCCTCAAACTTGACAACAAAACCTTCAACTGAATCGCCTTCACTGAATGCTTCTTTGTGATCTTCAATTTCTCCTTCCAGTTTGGAAGCAGGTAAAAACGCTTCAGCTCCGAGCGGCAGTTCTAAGAAGAGCCCTTTGTCAGTAATCTTGGATACCGTTCCTTCAACTTTCGTTCCCAGACCATACTCTTCAGCATATTTTTCCCATGGATTATCATCCACTTGTTTATGCCCGAGAGTAATTCGACGGTTATCAAAGTCAACGGCAAGAATAACAACTTCAAGCTCCTGGCCTTTGTCAACAGCTTCATTTGGATGTTCGACATTCTCAGTCCAGCTCAGGTCGGATACGTGAACAAGCCCGTCAATTCCGGGTTCGAGTTCAACAAATACGCCAAAGTTGGTGAGATTCCTAACTTCTCCTTTGTGCTTCGATCCCACTGGATATCGCTCCAGAAGATCTTCCCATGGATCTTGTTCGAGTTGTTTAACACCCAGAGAAATTTTCTTCTCTTCCTCGTTGATGTTCAGAACAACACATTCAATAATATCGTCTTTCTGTACAAGCTGAGACGGATGTTTGATGTGCTGTGTCCAGGACATTTCACTAATGTGAATCAATCCTTCAACACCTTTTTCAAGTTCTATAAATGCACCGTAGTCAGCAATAGAGACCACACGGCCCTGAACTCTCATATTGTCAGGATATTTGATGTCGATATCCGTCCATGGATGTGGCTGCAGCTGCTTCAGACCCAAAGAAACTCGTTTGGATTCTTCATCGAAGTCGATTACCGCAACGTTCATTTTCTGATCAAGCTTAACAATCTCTTCCGGATGGTCTACACGACCCCACGAAAGATCCGTAATGTGGAGGAGTCCGTCAACACCACCAAGATCAATAAAGACCCCAAAGTCGGTAATGTTTTTAACGATTCCTTCCAGTACCTGTCCGGCTTCAATCGTTTCGAGAATTTCTTCACGCTGCTCTTCAAGATCTGACTCGATAAGAGCTCTGTGAGAAATCACAACGTTCTCGGCCTGCATGTTGAGTTTTACAACCTGAAATTCCATCGTGCGATCAACATAGGCGTCAAAATCACGTACCGGACGTACATCAATTTGCGATCCGGGCAGGAATGCATCAATACCAAAGACATCTACAACCATACCACCTTTAATTCGTCGTTTAATGTGACCTTCAATAACTTCTCCGGTCTCATACGCTTCCTCAAGATTTTCCCATGCCTGCAGGATATCTGCTTTACGACGGGAAAGGATAAGCTGGCCTTCACGATCTTCTACCCTGTCGAGAAACACCTCAACTTCATCTCCGGGCTGAAGATTATCTAATACCTTATTACTAAATTCGTTTACAGGAACAATTCCTTCAGATTTAAATCCGATATCAACAATTACATACTTGTCGTCAACTGAGACTACAAGACCGGTAACAATCTCTTTCTCTTCAATTTCGCTGAGGGTATTCTCATACATACCGGCAAGTTCGTGGAACTCGTCATCGGTATAGTCTTCTGACTCTGCCTGCAGCTGGTCAAATGTATAGGTCTCGCCTTCAACATCACCGGAGTAATTTGGCAACTCAAAAGTTTCTTCAGCGGCCTCTTCTGTTTCTTCCACCGTTTCTTCGATTTCTGACGTCTCTTTTTCTTCAGCAGCTTCTGCTACTTCTGTAGCTATCTGCTCTTCAGCAGTTGCTGTATCTTCAATTCCTTCGTTTTGGGTTTTATTTTTTTGTTCTTCTGACATTTAAGTTTCCAGTTAGAAATTGCCATCCCGCACAATGCCGGGAGGATTAGAGTTAAGGGTTAATGTGTAATTTTTCGTTAATTATGGCTGCCATTTCAGCAACCTGTTCTTCAAAAGATTTACCCGTTGTATCGATTACGATAGCGTCATCGGCTTTTTTCAGCGGATCAGCATCTCGGTTTTGATCCTTATGATCTCTCTCCTTCAGGTTTTTAATTACACGATCGCGTGCAACCGACTTGCCTGAAGCTTCCATTTCGCGATGTCGCCTGTCTGCTCGCTCTTCAATGGATGCGTCCATATAAAACTTCAAGTCGGCATCAGGAAAAACAGCAGTTCCAAGATCTCGCCCATCTGCTATAAACGTGTGTTGTTTAACGAGATTGCGCATAAACGCATTCACTATCTTGCGAACCACCGGAAGCGATGCAATATCACTTACATGGTTTGCAACAGATGACGATCGAATCTTATCGGAAATATTGGTATTGTTTAGCCTCACAATAAAGCTGTTATCGGCTAAATCAACATTGAGATTCATAACGGGCAATAAGTCAAAGAATGTTTTTTGATCGGGTTTTCCCTCACTGATCCAGTAGTATGTTACTGCGCGATAAAGCGCCCCGGAATCTAAAAAATGAATATTTAATTGATTAGATAGGGCTTTTGCAGTGGAACTTTTTCCAGATCCAGCGGGTCCGTCGATTACTATAATCATTATAGCCTGATTAAGTTAAATTTTTTGATCCAAAGATTCAATCCATTCTTGTACCTTAATTTTAGAAACCTTAATTTCCAAAGCTCTAAATATAACGAGTTATCCAACGTAATCTATAAAAAATACTATGCCACAGCATAAATCAGCAATCAAAAGACTGCGCCAAAGTAAGAAGCGACAGCAGCATAATAAGGGACGTAAGACTAAGATGAGGAACCTTGTCAACAAAGTTTACGACTCAGAAAACAAAACTGAAGCAGAAGAGAACCTTAAAAAGGCCGTAAGCTACATCGACAAAGTTACCACAAAAGGAATTCTTCATAAGAATACTGCTGCCAGACAAAAGTCTAAATTAACTCATTACGTTAATAACCTTTAAAATTCGGTCTATTGCCAACTTCTCCCGAGCGATCATTACTGATCATTCTGGACGGCATGGGTATAGCAGAAAACCCCGACGTCAGTGCAGTTGATCAGGCAAATAAACCTTTTTTCGATTCCCTTTTAAAAGAGTACCCCCATGGTCGGCTAACGGCAAGCGGCAAAGATGTAGGTTTGCCTGAAGATCAATTTGGCAACTCCGAAGTAGGACACCTGAATATTGGTGCGGGACGAATTGTCTGGCAGGAACTGACGCGGATTAATAAATCCATCGAAGAGAAAGAGTTCTTCGAAAACAGTGTTCTTACAGAAGCTTTTGATAAAGCCAGGGACAACGATGGACGCATCCACTTTATGGGGCTTTTATCTGATGGTGGCGTCCACAGCTATAACACCCATCTCTATGCGCTTTTGGAGATGGCAGAGAAAAAGGGTGTTGATAATGCATACATCCACGCTTTTACTGATGGCAGAGATACATCTCCCAATGGTGGTAAAGAGTACTGCAGGGAGCTACAGAATAAAATAGATTCTGTTGGAGTTGGCGAAATCTCCTCAATTATTGGTCGCTACTTTGCGATGGATCGCGACAACCGCTGGGAACGGACCGACAAAGCACTTCAGCTTTTAGTAAACGGCAAAGGGGCTGTAGTCAAAAGCAGAGATGCTGTATTCGACGAAAGCTATGCGGATGGAATCACTGATGAGTTTATTGAACCCCAAATTCTTTCAGACGAAAGTAGTCGCATTAAGGAAAATGATGTCGTAATATTTTTTAATATCCGCGGCGACCGGGCCCGGCAGATCACCAAAGCCTTGCTAAATCTTGATGATGCTCCTGTTCAGTCCGGATTGGAGCATCTGCATTATGTTACATTTACATCCTACGACGAAACATTTGATGATTACCTACAGGTAGCATACCCTCCCGCTCGCCTTAAGAATACGCTTGGCGAGTACATCTCCGATTCCGGATTGAAACAGTTCCGTATCGCAGAGACTGAAAAATATCCTCATGTTACGTACTTTTTTAATGGTGGAGAGGAAACTCCAAATGAAGGCGAGGACAGGATTATGGTGCCCAGTCCAAAAGTGGCAACCTATGACCTTCAGCCCGAAATGAGTGCGGAAAAAGTTGCAAACTCACTGATTGAAAATCTCAAAAAAGACGAGTATGACCTGGGAATCGTAAATTTTGCTAATCCGGATATGGTTGGGCACACAGGAGATATGGATGCGACCATTAAAGCCATTGAATTTATCGACAAACAGCTCAAAAAAGTTGTTGAAGCCGCAAAAGCTCACCATTATAACATTGTTATTATTGCAGATCACGGGAATGCCGACTGCATGAAGCAGCCAGACGGCTCCCCGCACACGGCTCACACAACCGCAAAGGTACCTGTAATAGTGATCAGCAATAAATCAATCAAACAGGTAAATGACGGCATTCTTGCCGACGTGTCTCCCACCCTATTGAAGCTGATGGGTTTAGACGCCCCGAAAGATATGACAGGGACTCCTCTTTTTTAGCCTAAAATCTCCTTATATTAGGAGAAGTTATTCACAGGCTATTTGTTTGCATTTGCATGCATGCTATACTACTTTCGAAAAGAGCATGAACTAATAATAAGCTTCGCTCGTTACGCTACATAGAAATTAAAAACGTAAATACGTTAAACCAGCAGGTCCCGATATGGAGGGTAATTTTTCAAGTAAAGTCCGAGATGTTATACAGTTCAGCCGCGAAGAAGCGCTGCGTCTCGGTCACGATTATATTGGCACAGAACATCTCATTTTAGGGATTGTCCGGTTAGGTGACGGTGTGGCTATTCGCATACTTAAAAATCTCGACTGCGATCTGTTCAAGCTCAAGAAAACAGTTGAAGATACCGTCAGAGGAACAGGTGGTACGGTAACTGTAGGAAATATTCCACTTACAAAACAAGCGGAGAAAGTTCTGCGGATTACCTATCTCGAGGCAAAATTATATAAAAGCGATACAATTGGTACCGAACACTTGTTGCTTTCGCTCCTTAGAGATGAAGAAAATATTGCAGCTCAGATACTACAGCAGTTCAGTGTTTCATATGATGCCGTTCGCGAGGAACTTGATATGATCATCTCAGGAAACGCCCGAGACATTGATCAAGGCGGTGCACGCTCAACAAGCGCAAGTGTTCCCTCCTCGCCGAAAGGATCACAATCATCAGGCAGTTCACGTGAAAAGAAAATGGAAAAATCAAAAACACCTGTACTTGATAACTTTGGCCGGGATCTTACCCAGCTGGCCGAAGATGGTAAACTCGATCCTATTATCGGACGTGAAAAAGAAATCGAACGAGTCGCTCAGGTATTGAGCCGTCGGAAGAAAAATAATCCCGTACTTATCGGTGAGCCAGGCGTGGGTAAAACAGCCATTGCGGAAGGTCTCGCGTCACGGATTATTGAGAAGAAGGTATCGCGTGTACTTTACAACAAGCGGGTCATCGCACTTGATCTTGCCTCCCTTGTAGCCGGTACGAAATACCGGGGCCAGTTTGAGGAAAGAATGAAAGCAGTTATGACTGAGTTGGAGAAGACTGAAAATGTTATTCTGTTCATTGATGAGCTTCACACGATCGTTGGAGCAGGTGGCGCCAGTGGATCTCTTGATGCATCAAACATGCTGAAACCGGCTCTCGCACGTGGTGAAGTGCAGGCGATTGGAGCAACTACATTAAACGAGTACCGCCAGTTTATTGAAAAAGATGGCGCACTTGAACGGCGGTTCCAGAAAATCATGGTGGATCCAACATCTGTTGAAGAGACTGAAGAAATTCTGCACCAGATAAAAGGAAAATACGAGAAGCATCACAGTGTGAAATACACAGAAGAGGCACTTGATGCATGCGTGAAACTAACAGATCGTTATGTTACAGATCACTTCCTGCCTGACAAGGCAATTGATGCGCTCGATGAAGTAGGCGCACGTGTTCACCTGTCGAATATTACTGTACCTCAAAATATACTGGATCTCGAAGAAGAGATTGAAAGCACAAGCAAAGAGAAGAACTCTATGGTGAAAAAGCAGCGTTTTGAAGAAGCTGCACGTCTCAGGGATTCAGAAAAACGATTGATTGAACAGCTTGAGGAAGATCAGAAAAAATGGGAAGAAGAGTCCGAAGACATTGTTTATAGTGTTGAAGAAGATGATGTTGCCTCTGTAGTAGCTATGATGAGCGGAGTACCCGTGAATAAAATAAGCCAGAACGAGGGGGCAAAACTAATGAAGATGCAGGAGGAGTTAGGCACCCAGATTATTGGCCAGGAAGAGGCTATCACAAAACTTTCGAAGGCTATCAAACGGACACGAGCCGGACTTAAAGATCCTTCACGACCTATCGGATCATTTATTTTCCTCGGGCCAACAGGCGTCGGTAAAACAGAAATGGCCAAAGTGCTCGCGAAATATCTGTTCGATAAGGAAGAAGCCCTTATCCGAATCGATATGAGTGAATACATGGAGAAATTCAGCGTTTCACGTCTTGTGGGAGCTCCTCCGGGATATGTAGGATATGAAGAAGGAGGAATTCTGACTGAAAAAGTTCGGCGAAAACCTTATAGCGTTGTGCTGCTGGATGAAATTGAAAAAGCTCACCCGGATGTGTTCAATATTCTGCTCCAGGTTTTAGATGACGGTATTTTGACCGACAGTCTGGGCAGAAAAGTTGATTTCAGAAATACAATTATTATCATGACATCCAACATTGGTGCTCGTGATATCCGAAATATGGGCAAAGGTATCGGATTTTCATCATCGGATGATGCCTTTGACTATGCTCAAATGAAATCAACTATACAGGATGCGCTCAAAAAAGTGTTCAATCCTGAGTTTCTCAACAGAATCGATGATGTTCTTACATTCAAACCTCTCGAGCGGGAACATATATTCAAGATTATCGATATTCTATCTGAAGATCTCTTCAAACGGATTAAAGAAATTGGATATGATCTTGAACTTACAAAAGGGGCGAAGGAATTCATTACAGATCAGGGATTTGATCAAAAATATGGAGCCCGGCCACTAAAACGTGCCCTTCAAAAGTATGTTGAAGACCCGCTCGCAGAAGAGATTCTGGGTGTTGAGCACGGTGAAGGTTCACTCATAAAAATCAAAATGAACAAGTCCAGAGATGGCCTGGAGTTTGATTGGACGGAGGTTGAGAAAGATTCTAAAAAGTCATCCGATTCTTCATCAGATGAAGACGAGTCTAAGTCCGAATCGAAAGAAGAGCAAACAAAAGCTTAGCTTCGAATTCTTTTGAATATATAATTTAAAAAGCCTCAATTCTGAATAAGAATTGAGGCTTTTTTTATAGAGGTTATATGTATTCAATAAACTACCTCGGGGCAGAGACCACGAGGTATCAACTTGAAATCCTTATTTTTTGATATGGTTTGCGGTTATTGAGGCGTGTCCCCCTGCTCTCCCGACCGCTTTCGGGATCGCTCCCCCCTTCTCCCCCTTCTCCCGCAGGGATCCCGATGTAAGAGCCATATGGCACAATAGTAGGGAAAGTGGGACTCTTATCTTTTTGAGGTTGTCCAAAAAGGAACTTAATAAGTTGCTAAGCTTAAATAATTTAGACTTTAAATCCCTCTCTATTCAATAGAGAGGGACATAGGGTGAGTCAGAAGAAAATTCCTGAATTATTTAAGCGGATTCCGGGGCAAAATACTTTTTGGACAGCCTCGGAATTAAACCACTTATGAATTAAACTATAAGGTCCGGATTCTTACTGTCTGCTCAAAATCGTGCCGTGACCTGTATTGGGCGATTTATTCCGCCAATTCTGTACGTGTTTGCCCCATCTCTGTCAATTGTAATACGCGACCGATTCATAAACATGACGGTCTCCTCCAGCTGTGTACTCTCAATTTGCCTCTGCTGAAGATCTATAGCGGTGATTTCAGGATTAACAACCTGTTGATTTTCCGCTTCTCCTCCAAAAGTCACTATGAGATTACTCTCAGGAAAATAGGCAGCATGCAGAATTGTAGACCTTGATGAAGCACTTCCTAACCGCTCGCCTGATTCTCTTTGATATACCTGCACTCTGTTTCCTGAAAAAATTGTAATGAATCTACTGTCATCACTCACATTGAATCCTTTAACTTCTAATCCGGGCTCCATCTCAAAAAGCATATTTCCAAATCGGTCGAACCAGTGAATCATTCGGGATCCTGCCCCATTCTCAGACACTGCAGATATAGTATGATCTGATGATGATACGGTCAGCTTTATTAATACACGATCCTGGGATGTGAAAATTTGGTCGGCTTGTCCGTCACCGGTAATTAATGATATCCGTGATCCCCGGCTATTTTGATACTGAATAACAGGATTATAAGCCACTTTCATTACCCCGTCATCACTCACCGCTATTTCTGACGTCTGTTCACCGCCGGATGCATTCGAACTGTTTGAATATGTATACGTCCTTTCACCTGAGACATCAAAAAATGAGAAATTAGCAACATTATCTCTTACGATAAATTCACCGTTGTCAAGTATAATGAAACCGATAGTTTCATCTGTAGAACTGATAAACTCCAGCGCTGTGTTGAGTAACGTCTCCCCTTTGTAATTATAAATATTAGCAGAGAGTCCATTACTATTCTGAATGTTACCTATCATTGTAAGATCGTCAGATACAGAAAAACTAACCGGATTCGAAATTGTTACCCCGGTTGTAGTTCCGAACCGATATGCCTCCCCCGATGCGGTCAAAAGCCCTTCATGTAAAGGAAATTGAGACGTATTCGCCGCCTCGTTACCCGTATAAAATTCAGCCGTCAGAGACTGTGCATTCAACGATGAAAATGTGCAAAATATCAGAATAAGAGTTGACGTAAGCTTCATTTAGTATGAATATATTTATTTTATATTGCGACTTCTAAAAGAACGAAAATTTGTGATTAAAATCACCTTATGCGCTATTCGGTTATCATACCGGTCTATAACCGGCCTGAGGAGATCAATGAACTCCTCAAAAGTTTAACAGATGTTACCTATAAAAGTTTCGAAGTGCTCATCATTGAAGATGGTTCAAAAAACACATGTGAACATATTGTCAAACGATATAAGCAAAGATTAGATATATACTATTACAGAAAAAAGAATTCCGGACAAGGTTTTTCACGGAATTTTGGGTTCGAAAAGGCAAAAGGAAATTATTTTGTAGTATTTGACTCCGATTGTCTGATCCCACCCCATTATTTTGATGCAGTAAACAAAGAGATTGAAGGGTTGCAAGGATTGGATTGCTGGGGCGGCCCTGACAGAGCTCATGAGAGCTTCACGCCGGTTCAAAAGGCAATTAACTACACTATGACCTCTCTCTTTACCACAGGCGGTACGCGAGGCAGTACGCGCCATATTGGTACATACCATCCGCGTAGTTTTAATATGGGTATCTCCAAAGAAGTTTATGCGGCCACCGGCGGTTATATCATTACGCGCATGGGGGAAGATCTTGAATTAAGCATACGTATCCGGAAAAAAGGATTTCAAACCCGCTATATTAATGATGCATATGTATTTCATAAACGCAGGACTAATTTTACCCAATTCTACAAACAGCTATTCTTTTTTGGGCGGGCCAGAATTAATATCTGGCGATTTCATCCTGAAGAGCTGAAAGCAGTTCACCTATTCCCTCTTCTTTTTGCACTTGGCTTAACCTATGCAGTTGCCGGTAGTATTTTCGATTTACCCTTTAGTGAGATGTTGCTATACCTCTACGGAGTATTTGCGCTGATACTGGCACTTGATGCTTTCAGACTTGAAAAAAGTGTACTTGTAGGAATATACTCTTCAATAGCAGGAATTGTGCAACTTACAGCATATGGCTTTGGGTTTTTGAGTGAGATTTTCAAAAGCCCTGATTAGATCAATCCTCTTAGGTAACTATCTATCGCGTAAATATTTTTTTACTGAATAGATTGCATTCAGAATCTAAATATTTTATCTTTGGATTCTGTTTAAGAAATGATTTTTCTAAACGGGGAGTGGCGCAGGCCGGTAGCGCATTCGCTTTGGGAGCGAAGGGTCGCAGGTTCAAATCCTGTCTCCCCGACTTTTAAAACAGATCTTCTAAACATCATTCACGTGATGTTTTGTTTTTTTGATAGCTGTTTTGAGCTTGATACAGCGTACTTTAATTTACTGACTCTTGATTTTGGATATTTACGGGTGCTGTATAGAATTACAATTCAAGATTCCTGTTTCAGAATCAAGAATTGATTGAGCGCCCGTAGCTCAACTGGATAGAGCAACTGCCTTCTAAGCAGTAGGTTACAGGTTCGATTCCTGTCGGGCGTACTCGTTTTTTGACATATTATATCAGAGCAAACAATTGTTCGTTACATGCATCGGCAGGCAAGAGCCATTGAGCTTCTGCCAAATTGCGAAAGCAGTGCTTCCGCGGTTCGATTCCTGTCGGGCGTACTCGTTT